>Ga0308158_10000268_pt1 | contig 106235 bp, 98 predicted proteins | sample PhyBR2_FD_201038 | JGI IMG/M metagenome (GOLD analysis project Ga0308158, IMG submission 201038) | Phyllosphere microbial communities from UC Gill Tract Community Farm, Albany, California, United States - DLSLB.R2 | ecosystem: Host-associated > Plants > Phyllosphere > Unclassified | place... | reverse complement strand
GGGTTTTGTTGTTTGCGTGGGAAATGTTATTCCCAGTCACCGGACCCTTACCGGTAACTTGACAGACTCTCGACATGCCTCAGCCCTCTAAAACCACATGCCCAACCCGGCATGGGTTGGCCGCTTATCTCTCAGTCATTTGGCGCACGGCGCCGCGTTTCTTCAGGGTCTTACCCGCCTCACCGTAAAGGCAGAGGAACAGGGCCCTAGAAAAGAGCGCTGCTTTATACCAGAAACCCTGCAGCGCAACAACTCCAGATGCACAATCGATGCGCCCAGCTGCGCCGGCATCGGCGCAGGCACAGCACTGGCGGGCGTGCTGCGGCATGACCACTCGTCGCGCAGAAAAACGATTTAGGGATAGTCAACGCCGCTCGACATCTCTAGGGTAGGACTTTTCTCCAGACTGCATAGGCAGATGGGCCCTCGACACGCCAAGGAACACACCATGCGTCTTGCGACTTTGCCGTTCTTGCTTGCTCCCCTGTTTGCCTCCGCACTGGTGCATGCCGCACCGCTGACGGTCTGTACCGAAGCCAGCCCCGAGGGCTTCGACGTGGTGCAGTACAACTCTCTGACCACCACCAACGCGTCAGCCGACGTGTTGATGAACCGCCTGGTGGAGTTCGACGCCAAGGCCGGCAAGGTCATTCCCAGCCTGGCGGACAGCTGGACCGTGTCGGCCGATGGCCTGACCTACACGTTCAAGCTGCACCCGGGGGTCAAGTTCCACGACACCGCCTACTTCAAGCCAGATCGTGAGCTGAACGCGCAGGACGTGCTGTTCAGTTTCCAACGCATGCTCGATCCGACCAACCCCTGGCACAAAGTGGCGCAAAGCGGCTTTCCGCACGCCCAGTCGATGCAACTGCCTGGCCTGATCAAGAAAATCGAGGCGCCTGATCCTCTGACCGTACGGTTCACCCTGGATCATCCCGATGCAACGTTCCTGGCGACCCTGAGCATGGGCTTCGCCTCGATCTATTCGGCGCAATACGCCGACCAACTGATGCAAGCCGGCACTCCGGAAAAACTCAACAGCCAGCCGATCGGCAGCGGGCCCTTCGTATTCGTGCGCTTCGAAAAAGACGCCGTGGTGCGCTACAAGGCCAACCCGGACTACTTTGCCGGCAAGCCTGCCGTCGACCCTTTGCTGTTCGCCATCACTCCGGACGCCAATGTGCGCCTGCAGAAGCTGCGCCGCAACGAGTGCCAGCTGACCCTGTCGCCCAAGCCCCTGGACATCGCTGCGGCCGCCGACGACAAGAGCCTGAAAGTGATCAAGACCGAGGCTTTCATGACCGCGTTCGTGGCCATCAACAGCCAGCACCCGCCTTTGGACAAACCTGAAGTGCGCCAGGCCATCAACCTGGCCTTCGACAAGGACAGCTACCTCAAGGCCGTCTTCGAAGGCACTGCCGAGGCTGCCAACGGCCCCTACCCGCCCAATACCTGGAGCTATGCACGGGACTTGCCCGGCTACAAGCAGGATGCGGCCAAGGCGCGCGAGTTGCTCGCCAAGGCGGGCTTGAAGGACGGCTTCAACACCACGATCTGGACCCGCCCTTCGGGCAGCCTGCTCAACCCCAATCCCAGCCTGGGCGCGCAGCTGTTGCAGGCCGACCTGGCCAAGGTCGGCATCAAGGCCGAGATCCGCGTGATCGAATGGGGCGAGTTGATTCGCCGTGCCAAGGCCGGCGAGCATGACCTGCTGTTCATGGGCTGGGCCGGCGACAACGGCGATCCGGACAACTTCCTCACCCCGCAGTTTTCCTGCGCAGCCGTGCAGTCGGGCACCAACTTCGCACGCTATTGCGACAAGGGCCTGGACAAGCTGATCAGCGATGGCAAGGCAGTGACCGATCAGGCCCAGCGCAGCAAGCTGTACCAGCAGGCCCAGGCTCTGATCCAGAAGCAGGCGCTGTGGCTGCCGCTGGCCCACCCCACCGCAGCCGTGCTGGCGCGCGAAGGGGTCGAGGGCTACACCGTCAGCCCGTTCGGTCGGCAGGATTTCTCCAGGGTGTCAGTGGAGAAATAGGCTGCCACTACCGGCCTCTTCGCGGGTAGAACCCGCTCCCACAGTGGATTTTCGTATCACCACAGATCCCTGTAGGAGCGGCCGGTGCATGCACAGCCTAATCTCGCCCCTTACATCCACCCATGCTCGACCATCGACAACGGCTCGCCTTCGCCGATGATGATGTGGTCGAGCACCCGCACATCCACCAGCGCCAATGATTCCTTGAGGCGCTGGGTCAGCGAGCGATCGGCCTGGCTCGGGGTCGGGTTTCCGGAAGGGTGATTGTGCGCCAGGATCAGCGCTGCCGCATTTGTGGCGATGGCCCGCTTGACCACTTCACGCGGATACACCGCCGCACTGTCGATGGTGCCGCGAAACAGTACTTCGAAACCCAGCGGCTGATGCTTGGTGTCCAGAAACAGGCAGCCGAACACTTCCTGGCGCTCATGGCGCAGCTTGGCCTTGAGGTAATGGCGCACCGACGATGGATCTTCCATGGCCGGGCCACGGTTCAACCGCTCGGCCATGTAGCGACGGTTCATCTCGATGGAGGCCTGCAACTGGGCGTACTTGGCAGGGCCCATGCCGAAGTGCTGGCTGAAGGTTTTCTGGTCGGCTTCGAGCAAGGCGCGCAGACCGCCGAAGCGGATCAGCAGGTTGCGTGCAACGTCCACGGCGCTGTGTCCAGCCACGCCGGTGCGCAGGAATATCGCCAACAACTCGCCATCGGAAAGACTGCCCGGACCATGCGCCAGCAGGCGCTCTCGCGGACGCTCGGCCTCGGGCCAATCGCGAATACTCATCCCCACTCCCTGTCTGTGTGCCTCGCTGTTCCATAGCGAGCGCTGTGCTATCTTAGCGCAACTTTTTGCACGGCGACCCGGCCCCGGAAGGCGGTTTCACCGTGGTGTTATTACCAGATATAAAGGCAGGCCTATGCAGCGGCTGTATCGAAAACGCATCATTCTGGGCGTCGGCGGCGGCATTGCCGCCTACAAGAGCGCCGAGCTGGTACGTAGGCTTCTGGAGCAGGGCGCCGAAGTGCGCGTGGTAATGACCAAGGGCGGCAGCGAGTTCATCACGCCACTGACCCTGCAGGCGCTGTCCGGCCACCCGGTGCACATGGACCTGCTCGACCCGGCGGCCGAAGCTGCCATGGGCCACATCGATCTGGCCAAATGGGCCGACCTGGTCCTCATCGCCCCGGCCACCGCCGACCTGATGGCACGCCTGGCCCAGGGCCTGGCCAACGACCTGCTGACCACTCTGGTACTGGCCACCGACGCCACCGTGGCCATCGCCCCGGCCATGAATCAGGCCATGTGGCGCGATCCGGCCACTCAGGACAACCTGCACCTGCTGCGTAGCCGCGGCCTCAAGGTCTTCGGCCCGGCCGCTGGCAGCCAGGCCTGCGGCGACATCGGCCTGGGCCGCATGCTTGAAGCCACCGAACTGGCGCTGTGCGCGGCCGAATGTTTCGAGCATCTGGCACTGACCGGCAAGCACGTGTTGATCACTGCCGGGCCGACCCAGGAAAACATCGACCCGGTGCGCTACATCACCAATCACAGCTCCGGCAAGATGGGCTTTGCCCTGGCCGAAGCGGCCGTCGAGGCCGGCGCCCGCGTTACCTTGATCTGCGGCCCGGTACACTTGCCCACACCCGACCGCGTCACCCGCATCGACGTGGTCAGCGCGCGCGACATGCTCGCCGCCTGCGAGGCTGGCATGCCCTGCGACGTGTTCATCGCGTCCGCCGCCGTGGCCGACTATCGTCCCGAAGTGGTGGCTGCGCAGAAGCTCAAGAAAGACCCCAGCAGTGGTGACGGCCTGCTGTTGCAGATGGTGCGCAATCCGGACATCCTGGCAACCATCGCCGGTCGCGCCGATCGTCCATTCAGCGTCGGCTTCGCGGCCGAGACCGAGCACCTGCTCGACTACGCCGCGCGCAAGCTCAAGGACAAGAACCTGGACTTGATCGTGGCCAACGACGTCGCCAACCCCAGCATCGGTTTCAACAGTGAAGAAAATGCCTGCAGCGTGATCGACCGCCAGTTGCAGACCACTGCTTTCGCCCAGACCAGCAAGGGCAAGATCGCCCGCCAGCTGGTTTCCTTCATCGCCAAGCGCCTCGATCAGGTTTAACGACATCCATGCACGCCCTACAAGCCAAGATCCTTGACCCACGTCTGGGTCAGGACTTTCCACTGCCTCACTACGCCACACCCGGTTCCGCAGGCCTGGACCTGCGCGCCATGCTGCAGCAAGACACCCTGCTGGCACCTGGACAGACCCTGCTGATCCCTACCGGCCTTTCGATCTATATTGGTGATCCGGGCCTGGCAGCGATGATCCTGCCGCGCTCGGGCCTGGGCCACAAGCACGGTATCGTGCTCGGCAACCTGGTCGGCCTGATCGACTCCGATTACCAGGGCGAACTGATGGTCTCGTGCTGGAACCGTGGCGACAGCGAGTTCACCCTGACGGTGGGCGAGCGCATCGCTCAACTGGTGCTGGTTCCTGTGGTGCAGGCTCACTTCGAACTGGTCGAAAGCTTCGACGAAAGCCAGCGCGGGACCGGCGGTTTCGGTCACTCCGGCACGCAGTAAACGGCCATGCAGACCCAGCGGCCGTGGCGATGCCCGTCCGCCTCAAAGCGTTCAATGCGGAGATGACAGGTGAAAGGATTTCCTCGCAATGCCAAGACGGCCGAGCACGGCCAGGCTTCGAACGCGCGGACCACCGCCGGTAACCAGGCACTGCTGATCGCCGTCGTCGGCGTGCTCGTCGCCTTGCTGCTGATCTGGTTTCTGGTCGTCGCGCCGCTCACCGGCCGTGCCTTCCAGAACGCCGAGGCGACCGCCGCCGCGCCTTTCACCGCAGGTCTGGACACCGTGATCGCGCGCCAAGCCGGCGTAACGGCTACCTTGGCTCACTCACCGGCACTGACGGCTGCGCTGGCCAGCCAGGACCCTTCGCTCATCGCTCAAGCCGTTGGCGCCGTGCCCTTGATCGATGGCCTGCAGGGCGTGCGCCTGAATCTGCCGGGGCAAACCAAGGTCGATCAGCAGGGTGCTGCGCCGATCAATTTTGCCGTACTGGATATGATCAGCCGCGCCGAACGCGGTACTGCCACTGCGCCCGAGGCCTACAAGGTCAACGGGCGCTGGTGGATCTATAACGTCGCCACCGTCCAGCAAAGCTCGACATCCCCAGTGCTGGGTACGCTGGTACTGGCCTTCGAGATGCAGCCCCTGACTCAGGCCCTGGCACTGCCCGACGCCGAATTCGGCCAACTGCGCCTGCAGCAGAGCGTGCTGGGCAGCCCGCCGCAAGTGCTGGTCGAACAAGGCAGCAATGCGTCGGCCATGCGCTACCCGTATCCGACCGCCAACCCCAACTGGCGCCTGGAATTCAGTCCCGGGCCGCTGTTCCAGCCACCGTTTGCCTGGAGTGCACTGGGCCTGATGATGCTTGCCGCGGCGATCGCCATCGGCTGCGCCGCGCTGGCGGTACGTCTGGCCCAACGCCAACTGTATGCACGCATCGAGGCCGACGCGCGGCAGCTAGAGCAGTTGCTCGAGGAGTTGTCCGGCGGCAAGGCGGTCAAGGCGTTCGGCCTGAGCCTGGCGCCCCTCAACGGCCTGGCACAGGGTCTGGCGCGCCTGTCCCTGCGCGAGGGCGCCGCGCGTCCGGCCGACAGCAGCACGGCCGCGCCTGCGCCCGTGCCGGTCGTGGACGACTGGACCAATCCGATCTTCCAGGACATCGACATGCTCGAGCTCGACGCCACCGACCCTGTCGTCGAAGCGAGCGACATGCCGCCGGCGCTGCCCCACGGCATCTTTCGCGCCTATGACATTCGCGGCATCGTCGGCAGCACCTTGAATGCCGACACCGCCTATTGGGTGGGACGTGCCGTCGGCGCGCAAAGCCTGGCCATGGGCGAGGCCAACGTCAACGTCGGCCGCGACGGGCGCCTGTCCGGTCCCGAGCTGGTGCAGCCATTGATCCAGGGTCTGGTCGACGCCGGTTGTCACGTCAGCGACGTGGGCCTGGTGCCGACACCTGCGCTGTACTACGCCAACCACGTGCTCAGCGGCCGCTCCGGTGTGATGCTGACCGGCAGCCACAACCCGCCGGACTACAACGGCTTCAAGGTGGTGATCGCCGGCGACACGCTGGCCAACGAACAGATCCTGGCCCTGCACCAGCGCCTGCTGCACAACGACCTCAGCCAAGGCCAGGGCAGCGTCGAGAAGGTCGAGATCTTGGAGCGCTATGTGGCGCAGATCCGCGATGACATCGTTCTCACCCGCCGACTCAAGGTCGTGGTCGACTGCGGCAGCGGCGCCGGTGCCGTGGTGGCGCCGCAGTTGATAGAGACTCTGGGATGCGAAGTCATCCCGTTGTTCTGCGAGGTCGACGGGCATTTCCCCCATCATCATCCGGACCCGAGCAAGGCCGCCAACCTGCAGGCGTTGATCGCCAAGGTCAGCGAAACGGGCGCCGACCTGGGCCTGGCCTTCGATGGCGACGCGGACCGTGTGGGCGTAGTCACCAACACCGGCCGCATCATCCATCCCGATCGCCTGCTGATGCTGTTCGCGCGCGACGTGCTGTCGCGCAACCCCGGCGCCGACGTGATCTACGACGTCAAATGCACGCGTCGCCTGGGCCCGCTGATCAAGGAACACGGCGGCCGCCCGGTGATGTGGAAGACCGGGCATTCCCTGATCAAGAAAGAAATGAAGCGCACCGGCGCGCTGGTGGCCGGGGAAATGAGCGGGCACATCTTCTTCAAGGAACGCTGGTTCGGCTTCGACGACGGCATCTACAGCGCTGCGCGACTGCTGGAAATCCTCAGCCGCGAACACCTCAGTGCCGAAGACGTCTTCGCCGCATTCGCCGACGACGTATCGACGCCCGAGCTGAACATTGCGGTGACCGAAGACAGCAAATTCGGCATCATCGACGCCCTGCACCACGGCGCTCAGTGGGGGGATGCCCAGCTCACCCTCATCGACGGCGTGCGCGTGGACTACCCTAGAGGCTGGGGCCTGGTCCGCGCCTCCAACACCACCCCCGTGCTGGTGACGCGTTTCGAGGCAGAAGACGCCGAGGAACTCGAACGAATCCAGGGCGTCTTCCGTACCCAGTTGTTGAAAGTCGCACCCGATCTGCACCTACCGTTCTGACCACTTGTTTCACTGGAGCCCCGCATGACCCTCGAACGTGATGCCGCCACCAACGTCGCCAAGGTATTGTCCGAAGCGCTGCCCTATATCCGCCGCTTCGTCGGCAAGACCCTGGTGATCAAGTACGGCGGCAACGCGATGGAGAGCGAGGAGCTCAAGACCGGTTTCGCCCGCGATATCGTGCTGATGAAGGCTGTCGGCATCAACCCGGTGGTAGTGCACGGCGGCGGGCCGCAGATCGGCGACCTGCTCAAGCGCCTGTCCATCGAGAGCCATTTCGTCGACGGCATGCGCGTCACTGACGCCCAGACCATGGACGTCGTGGAGATGGTGCTCGGTGGCCAGGTGAACAAGGACATCGTCAACCTGATCAATCGCCACGGCGGCAGCGCCATCGGCCTGACCGGCAAGGACGCCGAGCTGATCCGCGCACGCAAGCTGACGGTGACCCGTCAGACCCCTGAAATGACCAAGCCGGAGATCATCGACATCGGTCACGTCGGGGAAGTCAGCGGGGTCAATACCGATCTGTTGAACATGCTGGTCAACGGTGACTTCATCCCGGTGATCGCGCCCATCGGCGTGGGTCCGGATGGCGAGTCCTACAACATCAACGCCGACCTGGTGGCGGGCAAGGTGGCCGAGGCGCTCAAGGCCGAGAAGCTGATGCTGCTGACCAACATTGCGGGCTTGATGGACAAGGAAGGCAACGTGCTGACCGGCCTGACCACCGAGCAGGTATCCGGCCTGATCGCCGACGGCACCATCTACGGTGGCATGCTGCCCAAGATCCGTTGCGCGCTGGAAGCGGTCCAGGGTGGCGTGACCACCTCGCACATCATTGACGGCCGCGTCCCCAATGCCGTGCTTCTGGAAATCTTCACCGATAGCGGTGTCGGCACCCTGATCAGCAACAAGAAGATCGGTTGACCTGACCGCGCGGTGCATCAGAAGCACCGCGACGACCGCCGACGCGGCTCGCGCCGCTGCTACTGAATCCTGATCCCCTGTAAAGACGGAATTCAAGATCCCCTGTAGCAGCGGCGCAAGCCGCGTCGGCAGTGCACGCGGTGTTTCGGGAAAAACGCGGTGAGGCCCGACGCGGTTACAGCGGGGATTCGAGAAGCTTGACCAACTGGGTTCGCTGCTGGGCGAACCCGGCGTCCGCTTCGCTGCGTGTCTGCTGCAGTTTGGCGATTCGCGCTTGGGCGTCGACGATCTGAGCCTGCACATCACGCAACTGGTCGAGCATCGATGTCGACACTTCCTGACCCGCCCGCTCCTGCGCCGCTGCCTGCCCCTGCAGCGCTGTCTGCTGACCCTGCAAGGTCTGCACGTTCGCCGTGGCCACGGCAATCAGGGCATCGATCTCCGCCCTGCGACGAGCACTGGCCTTGTCCAGCTCCTCCAGCGATGGATAGCGGTCGAGCAACTGCGCATCGGCTTGCGACTGCACTTGGGCTTGTTGCTTGAGGCGTATTTCTTCGGCCGTCGGCGCAGGCGGCACGGTCTGTACCACCCGACCGCTCTGGTTGAGTACCTGATAACCCTTGCCCACGTACTCCGGCGGTACGCCCTGGCGATCCAGCACCGTCACGCCGCGGCTATCGACATAGCGATAGAGCAGCATGACCGGTGCCTGCGCGGCCACGGCCAAGACCGGCAGCAGGCCGAACGCTGCGACCACCACCGCACGCCATCGCACGTGACTAGATACCGTACTGCGCACGATAGGCTTCGACCGCCGGCAGATGCTGCTTGAGCTGCGCGTCGTCGGCGAGGAATTCCAGCACTTGATTCAGCGAAACGATGCTGACCACGGGCACGCCGAAGTCACGTTCCACTTCCTGGATGGCCGACAGCTCGCCGTTGCCACGCTCCTGGCGATTGAGGGCGATCATCACCCCTGTCGCAGTCGCGTTCTGCTGCTGGATGATCTGCATGACTTCGCGGATGGCCGTACCGGCGGTGATCACGTCGTCGATGATCAGCACGTTGCCGGCCAGGGGCGAACCGACCAGGCTGCCGCCTTCGCCATGCGCCTTGGTTTCCTTGCGGTTGAAGCACCAGGGTATGTCCAACTGGTGCTTTTCGGCCAGTTGCACCGAGGTCGCGGCCGCCAGGGGAATACCCTTGTAGGCGGGTCCGAACAGGACGTCGAAAGCAATGCCGCTGTCGACGATGGCTGCGGCATAATAGCGCGCCAGTTCGGCCAGAGCGGCACCGGTATTGAACAGGCCGGCATTGAAGAAATAAGGACTGGTACGCCCTGATTTCAGGGTGAATTCGCCGAAACGCAGAACGCCTCGATCAATTGCAAAACGAATGAAGTCGCGCTGATAGGCCTGCATCGAAAAAGTCCCGGATACCACGGATTTAGCTAATTAGGTAGAGCTCGGGTATCATACACGCACAAGATTTTTGGGGCCATGTATGCGGATCATCAGTGTGAACGTCAATGGTATTCAGGCGGCAGTCGAGCGCGGGTTGCTCAGTTGGCTGCAGGCCCAGAATGCCGACGTCATCTGCTTGCAGGACACCCGTGCTTCCGCCTTTGAACTGGACGACGCCGCCTTCCAACTGGACGGCTACTTCCTTTATGCGTGCGATGCAGAAGTTCCAGCCCAGGGTGGTGTGGCGCTGTACTCGCGGTTGCAACCCAAGGCGGTCATCAGTGGGCTGGGCTTCGAGACAGCCGACCGCTACGGGCGTTATCTGCAGGCAGATTTCGATAAACTCAGTATTGCCACCTTGCTGCTGCCTTCGGGCATGAACGGCGATGAAGATTTGAACCAGAAGTTCAAGCTCATGGACGACTTCGGCAAGTACCTGGACAAGCAACGGCGCAAGCGTCGCGAATACATCTACTGTGGTTCGCTGTATGTTGCGCAGCAGAAACTCGACATCAAGAACTGGCGCGACAGCCAGCAGTCGCCCGGCTTCCTGGCGCCCGAGCGGGCCTGGATGGACGAAATCGTCGGCAACATGGGCTACGTCGATGCGTTGCGCGAAGTCAGTCGCGAAGGCGACCAGTACAGCTGGTGGCCCGACAACGAACAGGCCGAGATGCTCAACCTGGGCTGGCGCTTCGACTACCAACTGCTGACCCCAGGTCTGCGACGCTTCGTGCGCAGCGCGCGCCTGCCGCGCCAGCCCCGCTTTTCCCAGCACGCGCCACTCATCGTGGACTACGACTGGACCCTGACGATCTGATCGCCAGGCACAAAAAAGCCGACCTCGCGAGGTCGGCTTTTTTGTGGGCTTCTTGCAGAGCTTGGACACTGTGGGAGCGGGGCGGGCGGCGAGCCCTTTGCCCGCGAAGGCCGCGCTGCGGTGAATCAGACAGACCACATGCGCCGCTACAAAGGCAGCGCAATCTCTGTGGGAGCGGGCTCTGCCCGCGAATGCAGGCCCTGCGGTCAGTCTGACGCACCGCAGTGCCTGCATTCGCGGGCAGAGCCCGCTCCCACACAGAGCCTGCCTTCACAGAAAGCCAACCCTATGGCCAGCCTTATAGAAGGCTAGCCTTAATAGGAGGCCAGCCTTATGTAGAGCCCGCATCCACAAAGGGCTTTCGTCACTCGGCCAGGGCAGCTTTCTGCAGGGCGAAGATTTCCTCCATGCCCTGCTGGGCCAGTGCCAGCATGGCGTTGAGGTCGGCCGGCTGGAACGGCGCGCCTTCGGCGGTGCCCTGCACTTCGATGAAGCCACCGGTGCTGGTCATCACCACGTTGAGGTCGGTCTCGGCGGCGGAGTCTTCCAGGTAGTCGAGGTCCAGGACCGGTTCGCCCTGGTACATGCCTACCGACACGGCAGCAATCATCTGCTTGAGCGGATCGCCGCCCTTCAGGCCGCCCCGCTTCTTGACCATCTTCAAGGCATCGACCAACGCCACCATGGCACCGGTGATGGACGCGGTACGCGTACCACCGTCGGCCTGGATGACATCGCAGTCGACGTACAGCGTGATGTCGCCCAGCTTGCTCATGTCCAGCGCTGCACGCAGCGAGCGACCGATCAGGCGCTGGATTTCCAGGGTACGGCCGCCTTGCTTGCCACGGCTGGCTTCACGCTGGTTACGGTCGCCGGTGGCGCGCGGCAGCATGCCGTATTCGGCGGTCAACCAACCCTGGCCCTGCCCCTTGAGGAAGCGCGGCACACCGTTTTCGACGCTGACGGTGCAGATCACCTTGGTGTCGCCGAACTCTACCAAGACAGACCCTTCGGCGTGCTTGGTGTAGTTGCGAGTGATGCGGATCGAGCGGAGCTGATCGGCGGCGCGACCACTTGGACGTTTCATCGGGATACCTGTACTGGACTCAAATCTGGCGGGCATTATAGGGCGTTCGACCATGAATTGCCCGTCCCGCCCCCGCAGATCGCGCCAGCATTGGGAGCCGGCGCCAGGTTGCGCTACAATCCCGCGCCTCGATTCATCGTCCATCGTCTGCGAGGTTTCTCCCCCATGGTGCACAGCATGACCGCCTTCGCGCGTTGCGAACGAGCCGCGGCCCAAGGCACCCTGAGCTGGGAGCTGCGCTCGGTCAACCATCGCTATCTGGAACCGCATCTGCGCCTCCCCGAAGCCCTGCGCGACCTCGAAGGTTCGGTGCGCGAAGCACTGCGCCAGGGCCTGTCGCGCGGCAAGGTCGAATGCACCCTGCGCTACACCGAGGACACCAGCGGCCAACCCTTGCAGGTCGATCGCGAACGCGCCACGCACCTGATAGCCGCCGCCGAGACCGTTGCCGCCCTGATCAAGCAGCCTGCCGCGCTCAACCCGCTGGAAGTGCTGGCCTGGCCCGGCGTGCTGGTGGCCGACGCCAGCGATCCCCAGGCTCTGAGCACGGCGGCCAACGAACTGTTCGCCCAGGCACTGACCGAACTCAAGAATGGCCGCGTGCGCGAAGGCGCCGAACTGGCCCGGCTGATCAACGACCGGCTCGACGCCATGAGCAGCGAGGTCGCCACCTTGCGCAGCCTGGTGCCGCAGATGCTCAGCGCGCAACGGCAGAAGATCCTAGACCGCTGCGCCGACCTGCAGGCCGAACTCGACCCGCAGCGCCTGGAGCAGGAAATGGTCCTGCTGGCACAGAAAAGCGATGTGGCCGAAGAACTCGACCGCCTGACCACCCACGTTACCGAAGTGCGGCGCGTGCTCAAGGCCGGCGGCGCCGCCGGCCGACGCCTGGATTTCCTCATGCAGGAACTCAACCGCGAAGCCAACACCCTGGGCTCCAAAGCCTTCGACCCACGCAGTACGCAGGCTGCCGTCAACCTCAAGGTGTTGATCGAGCAGATGCGTGAACAAGTGCAGAACATTGAGTAAGGCCACCCTTTCATGACCCACAGCACCGGCACCCTTTACATCGTTTCGGCTCCCTCGGGCGCGGGCAAGACCAGCCTGGTCAAGGCCCTGATCGACGCCCAGCCATCCATTCGCGTCTCGGTCTCGCACACCACCCGCGCCATGCGTCCGGGCGAGGTCTGTGGCGTGAACTATCACTTCGTCGACCGTGAAACCTTCATCGACATGATCGGCCACGGCGACTTCCTGGAGCAGGCCGAAGTGTTCGGCAACCTCTACGGCACGTCCCAGAGCCATCTGCAGCAGACCCTCGACGAAGGCCACGACCTGATCCTGGAAATCGACTGGCAGGGCGCCGAGCAAGTGCGTCGGCTGATGCCTACCGCGCGCTCGATCTTCATCCTGCCGCCTTCGCAACTGGCGCTGCGCCAGCGTCTGACCAACCGCGGCACCGACAGCGACGAGATCATCGAGACGCGCATGCGCGAAGCGGTCAGCGAGATGAGCCACTACGTCGAATACGATTACCTGATCATCAACGACGACTTTGCCTCGGCTCTGGAAGACCTCAAAGCGGTGTTTCGCGCCAACCGCCTGCAGCAGCAGGCACAGCAGCAAAAGCACGGCGCTTTGCTGGCCGAACTGCTCGCCTGAAAACAAAGCTTCCCTAAACGCTGGTGATTTTTTAAACTATCGAGTCCGCTCGCCCATCCGGGCCGCGCGCATAATCGCATTTGCTACGAGGAAGACCATGGCCCGCGTAACCGTTGAAGACTGCCTAGAACACGTGGATAACCGTTTCGAGCTGGTCATGCTCTCCACCAAACGCGCTCGCCAGCTGGCGACCGGCGGCAAAGAGCCGAAAGTGGCGTGGGAAAATGACAAGCCTACCGTGGTAGCCCTGCGTGAAATCGCCGAAGGCCTGATCGACTATGCTGCTATCGCTGAAGCTGAAATCGTTGAAGACGAACCCCTCTTCGCAGCGTTCGAAGACGAGGCCAACGAGTCCGTCTAAGTCCATGCCTGGTCGACGCTGTACGGCGCGAGGTTCTATCCCACATCGGCAGGAGGTTTCCCCTTGCCGAGCATAGACGCCCTCGCCGATCGCTTGTCGACCTACCTCGGCAAGGAACAGGTCAACCTGGTCCGCCGAGCGTACTTCTACGCCGAACAAGCCCACGACGGCCAACGCCGTCGCAGCGGCGAAGCCTACGTCACGCACCCGCTGGCGGTGGCAGGCATTCTCGCCGACATGCACATGGACCATCAGAGCCTGATGGCGGCCATGCTGCACGACGTGATCGAAGACACCGGTATCGCCAAGGAAGCACTCAGTGCCCAGTTCGGCGAAACCGTGGCCGATCTGGTCGACGGGGTCAGCAAGCTGACCCAGATGAACTTCGAGACCAAGGCCGAGGCCCAGGCGGAAAACTTCCAGAAGATGGCCATGGCCATGGCCCGGGACATCCGCGTGATCCTGGTCAAGCTGGCCGACCGCCTGCACAACATGCGCACCCTCGAAGTGCTGTCCGGCGAGAAGCGTCGGCGCATCGCCAAGGAAACCCTGGAAATCTACGCGCCCATCGCCAACCGGCTGGGCATGCACAACGTGCGCGTCGAATTCGAGGACCTGGGCTTCAAGGCCATGTACCCGATGCGCTCGGCGCGCATCTACCAGGCGGTCAAGCGCGCCCGCGGCAACCGCAAGGAACTGGTCAACAAGATCGAAAATTCCCTGGCCCACTGCCTCTCGGTGGATGGTATCGAGGGCGATGTCAGCGGCCGCCAGAAGCACATCTATGGCATCTACAAGAAGATGCGCGGCAAGCGCCGTGCCTTCAACGAGATCATGGACGTGTACGCCTTCCGCATCGTGGTCGACAAAGTCGACACCTGCTACCGCGTGCTGGGCGCCGTGCACAACCTGTACAAGCCCCTGCCAGGCCGCTTCAAGGACTACATCGCGATCCCCAAGGCCAACGGCTACCAGTCGCTGCACACCACCTTGTTCGGCATGCATGGCGTACCGATCGAAATCCAGATCCGCACCCGTGAAATGGAAGAGATGGCCAACAACGGCATCGCTGCCCATTGGCTGTACAAGTCCAGCGACGACGAGCAACCCAAGGGCACCCATGCCCGGGCCCGTCAGTGGGTCAAGGGTGTGCTGGAAATGCAGCAACGTGCCGGCAACTCGCTGGAATTCATCGAGAGCGTGAAGATCGACCTGTTTCCGGACGAGGTCTACGTGTTCACGCCCAAGGGCCGCATCATGGAGCTGCCCAAGGGTTCCACGGCGGTGGACTTTGCCTATGCGGTGCATACCGACGTGGGCAACAGCTGCATCGCCTGCCGCATCAACCGACGCCTGGCACCGCTGTCCGAGCCACTGCAGAGCGGTTCGACGGTGGAAATCGTCAGCGCACCCGGCGCACGCCCCAACCCGGCCTGGCTCAACTTCGTGGTCACCGGCAAGGCCCGCACCCATATTCGCCATGCCCTGAAGCTGCAACGCCGCTCGGAATCGGTAAACCTGGGCGAACGTCTGCTGAACAAGGTGCTCAACGGTTTCGACAGCGCGCTGGACAAGATTCCCGCCGAGCGCGTTCAAGCAATGCTGGCCGAGTACCGCCTGGAGCTGATCGAAGACCTGCTCGAAGACATCGGCCTGGGCAACCGCATGGCCTATGTCGTGGCGCGACGCCTTCTGGCGACCGATGGCGGCGAGCAGTTGCCCAGTCCCGAAGGGCCGCTGGCCATTCGCGGTACCGAGGGCCTGGTGCTCAGCTATGCCAAATGCTGCACGCCCATCCCCGGCGATCCGATCGTGGGTCACCTGTCGGCGGGCAAGGGCATGGTGGTTCACCTGGAAAACTGCCGCAACATCAGCGAAATCCGCCACAACCCGGAAAAGTGCATCCAGCTGAGCTGGGCCAAGGACGTCACCGGCGAGTTCAATGTCGAGCTGCGTGTGGAGCTCGAACATCAGCGCGGCCTGATCGCGTTGCTGGCCAGCAGCGTCAACGCCGCCGACGGCAACATCGAGAAGATCAGCATGGACGAACGCGATGGCCGCATCAGCGTGGTCCAGCTGGTGGTCAGCGTGCACGATCGCGTCCACCTGGCCCGCGTCATCAAGAAACTGCGCGCCCTGGCTGGCGTCACCCGCCTCACGCGTGTGCGTGCCTGAGGCGCGGAACCTTCATTTCAAGGAGCTGTTCATGACCAAGACCGTAATCACCAGCGACAAGGCCCCGGCTGCCATCGGTACCTACTCCCAGGCCATCAAGGCTGGCAATACCGTCTACATGTCCGGCCAGATTCCACTGGACCCTGCCACCATGGAGCTGGTCGAAGGCTTCGAGGCTCAGACCGTGCAGGTGTTCGAGAACCTCAAGTCAGTGGCAGAGGCTGCCGGCGGTTCGTTCAAGGACATCGTCAAGCTCAACATCTTCCTGACCGATCTGAGCCATTTCGCCACCGTCAACGAAGTGATGGGCCGCTACTTCCAGCAGCCTTACCCTGCCCGCGCCGCCATTGGCGTCGCTGCCCTGCCCAAGGGCGCGCAGGTTGAAATGGACGCTATCCTGGTCATCGAATAAGCCGCCCCGCGCGCTGCGGCAATCGTCTGCAGCGCCATTCGCCAGCAAGGACTTCCTTCATGCGTCACGCGCTCGCCCTATCTCTGGCCGCCCTGCTTCTGGGCGGCTGCGCCAGCCACGAAAACGTCGACCCCAACGGCGTCTGGATCAATCAGAAAGCCATCGATGCCGCCGCCAAGGGCGCAAGCCTGCGCCAGGCGCTGTTGGCCAACGGCCCGACACTGGAATGGTCGATCGACACCGTGGCCGGTCAGGCTCGTTTCAGCAATGGCTTCGAAGAGGGTGAAGGCAAGCTGGTGCCCCAGGCCGATGGCCAGTTCAAGGTGGACTTCTACGGCAACGGTGAAGACACCCTGAAAATCGACGGCGCTACCCTGCAACAAGCAGCGAGCGATAACACCCCGGTGCAAACGTTCAGCAAGTCGGCCACCCCGGCGCGTGCGGATACGCCGGTGGGCGCGACCTTCGAGCAGGCGCTGTACACCGCCTACATGGGCGGCGACTGGAAAGTCGTCGAGGGCCCGGGCCAGGGCGGCGTGGCTCATTTCCTGCCCGACGGACGCATCGATGGCCTGGCGGGCCTGGATCGCTACGCGTTGTGCCTGGCGGGTGACTGCGCGGCCATGAGCGGCGAGTTCGACAGCATGTGGCTGGAACAGCAACAGCGCGGCAATGCCTTCATCTTCCGCCGCAAGGGCAATCAGCTGGAAATCCTCCAGGCGCTCAACCAGGCCCAGGACGATGAAATGCCCAACCTGGTGCCCGGCACCCGGCGCTGGTTGCTCAGCAAGTAGCACCGGGACGAGGCGAGGCTACCGGCTGAGCAAGGCCGCATACCCTTCCCGATAGGTGGGGTACTGCGGCGTCCAGCCCAAGGCGCGTGCACGCGCATTGCTGCAGCGCTTGGAACCGGTGCGGCGTATGCTCTGGGTCTGCGAGCGCTGGGTGACGCCCAGGTACGTGCGCAGCCAATCCACCACCTCGTGCAATGGGGCCGGGGCATCGTCGACGCCTATGTAGCAGTCATCCAGCCCGACGCCACGAGCATCCGCTTCCAGCAGAAACGTCAAAAGCCCTGCGGCATCGTCGGCATGAATGCGGTTGCCGTACAGCGGCGGCTGCGACGCGACCTGATAACCCTCGCGTACCTGCCCAGCCAGACGCTCGCGACCGGGCCCATAGATGCCGGTCAGGCGCACGACGGTCGCCGGTTCAGGCGCGCTCAATGCCAGTTGCTCAGCTTCGAGCATCAGGCGCCCGGAAAACCCGCTGGGCGTTACCGGCGAGGTCTCATCGACCCATTCCCCTTCGCTCTGTCCATACACGCTACTGCTGGACACGAAGAACAGGCGCCTGGGCGTCTGCCGGTGCTCTGCCAGCCAGCTCAGTACATGGCGCAAGCCGTCGACATAGGCGGCTTGATAGCCCGGCTCGTCGTGTTGCGTGGCGGCCACGCAATACAGCAGGTAATCCACGGGCTCGCGTGGCCAGGCCTCGGGGCACTGCGCCTGGTGCAGGTCGGCAGCGACGCCGAGCACACCGTCAGGCAACTGCTCGATGTGCCGACGCAGACCGTGCACGCGCCAGTTCGACGCCAGCAGGCGACGTGCGACGCGGCTGCCGATATCGCCGCAACCGGCGATCAATACAGTGGGTGAAGTCATGCGCAAGGCTCCTGAAAGTCAGGCACCGAGCCTACCCTTACCCGAGGTTTTGCGGCCAGCGGTATTAAATAAGTTACATTATTACTTTTGCTAACAAGAATTACTTGCAATAATACCGCCCCAATCTGTTCTCGGTCTTTCGCGAGGCCTTGAAGAACGTGCCCCCCTTTTCTTTCTCTTCTCAGGTCCGGCCAGCATGATTCGCAAACACCCTTCCGCTTCGCCAAGCCAGCCACGCGCGTGGAGTGCCATTGCAGCGTTGCTGCTGGGCCTGGCCATCGCTCCGCTGACATTCGCCGACGCCACTGCGCCGAGCAATGCACCTGCCAGTAACGCGACTGCAGCGCCTGCGCAAGCCGCACCGGCATCACAGCCCGCCGCCACACCTGCACCGAGCGCCGAGCAACCCGCGCCGACCGAGCAGGCGCTGGTCGAAGACACCACCCTGGGCATGGGTCACGACCTGTCGCCGTGGGGCATGTACCAGAACGCGGACATCGTGGTGAAGGCCGTGATGATCGGTCTGGCCATCGCCTCGATCATCACCTGGACCATCTGGATTGCCAAGGGCTTCGAGCTGCTGGGCGCCAAGCGTCGCCTCAAGGGTGAAATCGCCGCGCTGAAGAAAGCCGCCACCCTCAAGCAGGCGAGCGAAACCGCGTCGCGCAAAGGCACCCTGGCCAACCTGCTGGTGCACGATGCCCTCGAAGAGATGCACCTGTCGGCCAACGCGCGCGAACGTGAAGGCATCAAGGAGCGGGTCAGCTTCCGTCTCGAGCGTCTGGTCGCCGCCTGCGGTCGCAACATGAGCATGGGCACCGGCGTGCTGGCCACCATCGGTTCCACCGCGCCCTTCGTTGGCCTGTTCGGCACCGTGTGGGGCATCATGAACAGCTTCATCGGCATCGCCAAGACCCAGACCACCAACCTCGCCGTCGTCGCACCCGGCATCGCCGAAGCCCTGCTTGCCACCGCACTGGGCCTGGTTGCGGCCATCCCGGCAGTGGTCATCTACAACGTCTTCGCCCGCTCCATCGCTGGCTACAAGGCGCAGGTCTCGGACGCTTCGGCACAGGTGCTGCTGCTGGTCAGCCGTGACCTCGATCACCAGCCAGGCGAGCGCGCAGCTCAGCCGCAGATGGTCAAGGTGGGCTGACCTATGGGCCTGCACCTGAACGAAGGCGGCGATGATCTCGCCGAGAACCATGAAATCAACGTGACGCCGTTCATCGACGTGATGCTGGTGCTGCTGATCATCTTCATGGTCGCAGCCCCCCTGGCGACGGTGGACATCAAGGTCGACCTGCCCGCCTCGACCGCCAAGCCGGCGCCGCGGCCCGAAAAGCCGGTGTTCCTCAGCGTCAAGGCCGACCAGAACCTGTACGTGGGCGACGACAAGGTCGAGCGCACGCAGCTGGGCCAGATCCTCGACGCCAAGACCCACGGCAACAAGGACACGACCATCTTCTTCCAGGCCGACAAGGGCGTGGATTACGGCGACCTGATGGAAGTGATGAACACCCTGCGCGGCGCGGGCTACCTGAAGGTAGGCCTGGTCGGCCTCGAGACGGCAGCCAAGCAATGATCACGACGCGCCAGAAAACGACGCGTTATGTTGCCAGCCTGGCGGTCGTCCTCGGCGTGCACGCTGCGGCCATCGTGGTTGCCCTGAACTGGCCCGCGCCGCAGCCCATCGAGCTGCCGCCGCAGGCCATGATGGTGGAGATGGCGCCGCTGCCCGAACCTGCGCCCCCTCCGCCGCCGCAGGTCGTCACGCCGCCGCCACCGCCCGAGCCGGTGGTCGAGGACCCATTGCCCAAGCTGGCCGAAGCGCCCAAGCCGACCATCTCGGTGCCCAAGCCGACGCCGCCCAAGCCCAAGCCCAAACCGCAGCCGCCCAAGGTCGAGAAGAAACCCGAGCCGCCCAAGGAGCAGCCGCCGGCCGAGCAGACCGTCGACAGCCGTCCGGCGCCGCCACAACCGGCCAAGCCGGCAGCGCCTGCGCCCAGCCCGCCGTCCAACAGCAATGCGTTGCCCAGCTGGCAGGGCGATCTGCTGCGCCATCTTGCCAAGTACAAGAAGTATCCGGAGGATGCGCGTCGTCGCGGCATGACCGGGGTCAACCGCTTGCGCTTCGTGGTCGACGCCGAAGGCCGGGTACTGTCGTACTCCCTGGCAGGAGGTTCGGGCAGCGCGGCACTGGACCGCGCGACCATGGAGATGATCCGTCGAGCGCAACCGTTGCCCAAGCCACCGGCCGAGATTCTGGTCAATGGCAGCCTGGAAGTGGTCGCGCCCTTCGTTTACTCGCTGGACAAACGCTGATCCGCATAATTTGATGCGTTTCAGCGCCGTTGATAACGTGCGTCTATCGGTTGCAGCCGCTATGCTGGGCTCGCAACTTCATGGACGCACGTTATGACCCTCACAGAATTGCGCTACATCGTTACCCTGGCTCAGGAGCAACACTTCGGCCACGCGGCCGAGCGCTGCCATGTCAGCCAGCCCACCCTCTCGGTCGGCGTCAAGAAGCTCGAGGACGAGCTCGGCGTGCTGATCTTCGAGCGCAGCAAGAGCGCCGTACGCCTGACCCCCGTCGGCGAAGGCATCGTGGCTCAGGCGCAGAAAGTGCTTGAGCAGGCCCAGGGTATCCGCGAACTGGCTCAGGCCGGCAAGAACCAGCTCACCGCACCGCTCAAGGTCGGCGCCATCTATACCGTCGGCCCGTACCTGTTCCCACACCTCATTCCGCAACTGCACCGCGTGGCGCCGCAGATGCCGCTGTACATCGAGGAAAACTTCACTCACATCCTGCGCGACAAGCTGCGCAATGGTGAGCTGGACGCGGTGATCATCGCCCTGCCGTTCAACGAAGCCGATGTACTGACCCTGCCGCTCTATGACGAGCCGTTCTACGTGCTGATGCCTGCGGATCACCCCTGGACGCGCAAGGAAACCATCGACTCGGGCCTGCTCAACGACAAGAGCCTGCTGCTGCTGGGTGAAGGTCACTGTTTCCGAGACCAGGTTCTGGAAGCCTGCCCGACCCTGACCAAGGGCTCGGAAGGCGCCAAGCACACCACCGTCGAGTCCAGCTCGCTGGAAACCATTCGGCACATGGTTGCGTCCGGCCTGGGTGTTTCGATCCTGCCGTTGTCGGCCGTCGACAGCCATCATTATGCGCCTGGCGTCATCGAAGTGCGGCCACTGACCCCACCGACCCCGTTCCGCACCGTGGCGATCGCCTGGCGCGCCAGCTTTCCCCGGCCCAAGGCCATCGAGATCCTCGCCGATTCGATCCGTCTGTGTTCGGTGGCCAAGCCGGTGGGCCGCGACGCGCCATGACCGAGCTGGCTCAGGTATCGGTCACTGCGCTCAAGGGCGTGGGCGAGGCGATGGCGGAAAAACTCGCCAAGGTGGGCCTCGAAAACCTCCAGGATGTGTTGTTCCACCTGCCCCTGCGCTATCAGGACCGCACCCGGGTAGTCCCGATCGGGGCGTTGCGCCCTGGCCAGGATGCGGTCATCGAGGGGGTGGTCAGCGGTGCCGACGTGTCCATGGGCAAGCGCCGCAGCCTGTTGGTGCGCCTGGGCGATGGCAGTGGCTCGCTGAGCCTGCGCTTCTATCATTTCAGCAATGCCCAGAAGGAAGCGCTCAAGCGCGGCACGCCTGTGCGCTGCTATGGCGAAGCACGGCCCGGCGCCTCGGGACTTGAGATCTACCACCCCGAATACCGCGTCCTGACCGGGGAGCAGGACATCCCGGTCGAGCAGAACCTGACGCCCATCTACCCGACCACCGAAGGCCTGACCCAACAGCGTTTGCGCCAGTTGTCGCAGCAGGCCCTCGACCTGCTGGGGCCGCGCAGCCTGCCCGACTGGTTGCCGCTGGAGCTGGCGCGCGAGCAACAACTGGCCCCTCTGGATGAAGCGATCCGCTACCTGCACCGCCCGCCGCCGGATGCCGACCTCGAAGAGCTTGCGGTGGGTCATCACTGGGCCCAGCACCGCCTGGCTTTCGAAGAGCTGCTGACCCATCAGCTGTCCCAGCAGCGCCTGCGTGAAAGCCTACGCGCCCAACGCGCGCCTGCCCTGCCCATGGCCCGGGACCTGCCGGTGCGCTACCTGGACAACCTGGGGTTTGCCCCTACCGGTGCCCAACGTCGGGTGGGTGCGGAAATCGCCTACGACCTGAGCCAGCCCGAGCCGATGCTGCGCCTGGTGCAAGGCGACGTCGGTGCCGGCAAGACCGTGGTGGCGGCCCTGGCCGCCTTGCAGGCACTGGAGGCGGGCTATCAGGTGGCGCTGATGGCGCCGACCGAGATTCTCGCCGAGCAGCACTTCATCACCTTCCAGCGCTGGCTCGAACCGCTGGGCATCGAAGTGGCCTGGCTGGCGGGCAAGCTCAAGGGCAAGGCACGGGTCGGCGCACTCGAGCGCATCGCCGGTGGCGCGCCGATGGTGGTGGGTACCCACGCCCTGTTTCAGGCCGAGGTGCAGTTCGCCCGGTTGGCCCTGGTGATCATCGATGAGCAACACCGCTTCGGCGTCCAGCAACGCCTGGCGTTACGGCAGAAAGGTGTGGGCGGAACGATGTGTCCGCACCAGCTGATCATGACCGCTACGCCAATCCCGCGGACGTTGGCGATGAGTGCCTACGCCGACCTCGACACCTCCGTACTCGACGAACTACCGCCCGGGCGTACGCCGGTCAACACCGTGCTGGTGGCCGACAGCCGTCGCCCCGAGGTGGTGGAGCGGGTACGCGCCGCCTGTGCCGAAGGCCGCCAGGCCTATTGGGTCTGCACCCTGATCGAGGAGTCCGAAGAGCTCACCTGCCAGGCCGCGCAAAGTACTTTCGAAGAGCTTACCCTGGCCTTGGGTGAGCTGCGGGTCGGGTTGATCCACGGGCGCATGAAGCCTGCCGAAAAGGCCGAGGTCATGGCCTGGTTCAAGGCCGGCGATCTGCAACTGCTGGTAGCCACCACCGTGATCGAAGTCGGGGTGGATGTGCCCAATTCCAGCCTGATGATCATCGAGAACCCGGAACGCCTGGGGCTTGCCCAGCTCCATCAGCTGCGCGGACGCGTCGGTCGCGGCAGCGCCGCCAGCCACTGCGTATTGCTCTACCACCCGCCCCTGTCGCAGATCGGTCGGGAACGGCTGGGCATCATGCGCGAAACCAACGACGGCTTCGTGATTGCCGAAAAGGACCTGCAACTGCGTGGTCCCGGCGAGATGCTGGGGACCCGGCAAACGGGCCTGCTGCAGTTCAAGGTTGCCGACCTGATGCGCGACGCCGACTTGCTGCCGGCGGTGCGCGAAGCGGCCCAGGTGCTCATCGAACGCTGGCCCGGCCATGTCACGCCGCTGCTTGAGCGCTGGCTGCGGCATGGGCAGCAGTACGGTCAAGTCTGAAGCGCTCCAGAAACTTGTGTGATACAGGTCTCGGTTTCCTGGGCAAGCTGAGTATACTGAAGCGAATGTAGGACAATGGATGCAGACCATGAATGAACTTGCGCTGGAAGCCGTCACTTCGCCCGTCCCCGCCGTGATCCAGAAGATGCTCAACGATTCGGGCATCGCCTGGACGGCGGTGGATGCGCGACGGGTGACCGCCGCCGATGCCGGCCGCACGATCCAGGCGGTTCTGCTGGCCGATGAAGTCGGGGCACTCATGGTGCTGTTTCCGCAGAGTCAGTTGCTGGACCTGAACCGCTTGACCGAGCTGACCGGGCGCAAGCTCGCGGCCGTGTCCGAGGAGCGCCTGACCACGATGCTGGGCAAGCATAAACTGGCCCTGCTGCCAGGCCTGCCGATCCTGACCAGTTCGCCCTGCCTGTACGACGAGCGCTTGCTGCTCGAACCGACATTGCTGGTCAGCTCCGGTGAACCCGGCGGGTGGCTCGAACTTGGCGGCGATGATTTCCGCAAGATGCTGACCAAGGCCAGTTCCGGCGCCTTTGGCCAACCGTTGGCCAATGTGCGTCCCAACCTGGATCGTCCCGATGACGACGGTCAAGAAATCACCCGCGCGGTGCAGAACTTCACCGCACGGCGTATCCAGCAGCGCCTGGAATCGACCATCGAGATTCCTCCCCTGGCGACCACGGCGCAGAAGATCATCAAGCTGCGGGTCGATCCCAATGCCACCATCGACGACATCACCGGCGTGGTCGAAACCGATCCGGCGCTGGCCGCGCAAGTGGTCAGCTGGGCCGCATCACCTTATTACGCCTCACCCGGCAAGATTCGTTCGGTGGAGGACGCCATCGTTCGCGTGCTCGGTTTCGATCTGGTGATCAATCTGGCGCTGGGTCTGGCCTTGGGCAAGACCCTGAACATGCCCAAGGACCAGCCGCGCCACGCCACGCCACACTGGCATCAGTCGATCTACGTGGCCGCGGTGATCGAGGGCCTGACCCGGGCCATGCCTCGGGCCAGCCGTCCGGAAGCGGGCCTCACCTACCTCGCCGGCTTGTTGCACAACTTCGGCTATCTGCTGCTCGCCCACCTGTTTCCACCGCACTTCCAGCTGATCTGCCGTCATCTCGAGGTCAATCCGCACCTGCAGCATGATTTCATCGAGCAGCATCTGCTGGGCGTGACGCGAGAGCAGATGGGCGCCTGGCTGATGCGCTACTGGGAAATGCCGGAAGAACTCAGCACGGCGCTGCGGTTCCAGCATGATCCCAACTACACCGGCGAGCACGCCGCCTATGCCAACCTGGTGTGCCTGGCCATTCGCCTGTTGCGCAGCCGCGGCATCGGCAGTGGCGATCAGTACATTCCGGATGCCTTGTTCGAGCGCCTGGAACTGAGCCGAGACAAGGCCGAAGCGGTAGTCAGTAAAGTGCTGGAAGCCGAGGCACTGCTGCGCGAGCTGGCCCACCAGTTCGACTGACAGGTGCGCGGTGACCTCAGCGCTTTCTGGGCTTGAGGTATTTCATCGCGCCCTGGAACCACACGACCAGCGCCGGATTGCCCTTGATCTGGATGTGCTTGTCCTGAATGCCCTGCATGAACGCCAGTTGCTTGTTGCTGGCCTGCAGGGTGTCGTAGCCGTACTTGGCGTCCTTGAAGGCAATCGCGAAGGCCGGTTGTTCCACGCTGCCGCTGCGGCTGCTCACCCGTTGATCGCGGACGATGAAGTGCCGCGCGATCTTGCCGTCCAGTGTCTGTAACTGAAACACCAGGTCCTTGTCCTTGAGCTGCTGGGCGAAGGCTGGGTTGTTGCGGCTGGCGCGGGCCATCATCAGGCCCATGGCCCAGAGCAGGAAGCGGAATTTCATGGCGAAGTCTCGGCGCGGGAAAGTGGCGGCGAGTGTACCGGCAATGCCCCGTTCAAGGCAGTCCGGCTAAGGCGGGGCAGGCTATCTGGCCGTTATGGCGGCAGGTATGTCGCAGGCACCCGGCGGACCGGGTGCCATGGCGGACGGCGCTCAGCAGCGCGGTGCCAGGTGGATCAGTTGACACTGTCCTTGAGAAACTTCCCAGGCTTGAAGGCGACGGTATTGCTGGCCTTGATCTTCACCGGCTCGCCGGTCTGCGGATTCTTGCCGGTGCGGGCGCCGCGGTGGCGTTGGATGAAGGTGCCGAAGCCCACCAGAGTGACACTGTCCTTGCGGTGCAGTGCGCTGGTGATTTCTTCGAGTACGGCATTCAAGACGCGGTTGGCCTGTTCCTTGGTCAGGTCCGCTTTTTCAGCAATGGCATCTACGAGCTCTGGTTTACGCATGGTGAAGCCTCTTATGGCGGTTTTTGTTTTTATTGGCGACTGCCTGGTGGACGGCAACGCCCAACTCGCCGCAGGCTCTACGCTGCGGCAGACGGAGTGAGAATGGCACGCTGCACGAGGGCGCGCCAGTGTCTGCCACGGGTTTGTTACGGCAAAGTGCGGGTTATTCCGACAGAACGGCGCCTATCGGCAATGCGGCACCCAAATGCGGGTCACCATCAACCGATTTCGATCATTTCGAAATCCATTTTGCCCACGCCGCAGTCGGGGCACAGCCAGTCTTCGGGCACGTCTTGCCAAAGGGTGCCGGCAGCGATGCCATCCTCAGGCCAGCCGTCGGCTTCGTTATAGATCAAGCCACAGACGATACATTGCCACTTCTTCATCATTTCCCCTCGGTATTCAGGCGATCTGGCGGGCGCTCGATGGTAAGACGTTGTCGCCCGGCTCTCGCGGTTTGTACTGATCAACGCCGCGCGATGCAAGCTTCATCAGGCGGGAACGGCCAATCGGCACCGGCAAACATGATAAAGTCGACGTCTTTCCAGCCGACCCGATTCACTACCGTGCCCCATTCAGGATCCCCCTCCCCCGATTGGCAATGCCTGGCCGACGCCGAACCGCTGGTATACGATTGGCTGTTCGACCCAGGTTCCCTGACCCGCCGTTTGATTCAGCTCAGCGATGACCATTTCGGCGTCCGCGTGCTGCTGCAGGACTGGCAACCGCTGCGTGATGAAGAATGCCTGGCGCTGGATGTGCCGTCAGGCAGCCAGGGTTGGGTGCGCGAGGTCTGTCTGCTCGGCCATGGCGAGCCCTGGGTGTTCGCCCGCAGCGTGGCGGCGCGCAGCAGCCTGCAGGCCAGCGACCTGGACCTGCAGGCGTTGGGCAACCGTTCGCTGGGCGAGCTGCTGTTCTGCGACTCGGCCTTCGTTCGTGGTCCCATACAGACCTGCCGCTACCCGGCCCGGTGGCTGCCCGCCCAGCAGGCCAGCGAGGGGCTGTGGGCCAGACGCTCGCGTTTCGACCGGGGGTCGCTGGCGGTGCTGGTCGCCGAAGTCTTCCTGCCGCCTGTGTGGCAAGCCGTTCGTAACCCAGTGGAGCACCGTTGATGTACCAGAGCCTGCTCAAGTCGCTGAACCGGCTGAACCCGCGCGCCTGGGATTTCATTCAGCTCACGCGCATGGACAAGCCCATCGGCGTCTACCTGTTGCTGTGGCCGACCCTGTGGGCGCTGTGGATCGCCGGGGAAGGCAGGCCTTCGCTGGCCAACCTGATCATCTTCGTCGCCGGTGTGGTGTTGATGCGCGCGGCCGGTTGCGTGATCAACGACTTCGCCGACCGCAAGGTCGATGGCCACGTCAAGCGGACCGAAGCGCGGCCCTTGGTCAGCGGCAAGATCAGCAGCAAGGAAGCGCTGGTGTTCTTTGCGGTGCTGGTCGGCATCAGTTTCGTGCTGGTGCTGTGCACCAATGCCCAGACCATCGGCCTGTCGGTAGGCGGCTTGATATTGGCGGCAAGCTATCCTTTCATGAAACGCTACACCTACTACCCGCAGGTGGTGCTGGGCATGGCGTTCTCGTGGGGCATGCCAATGGCGTTCACCGCCGAAACCGGCGAGTTGCCAGCGGCTGCCTGGCTGCTGTGGATCGCCAACCTGCTGTGGACGGTGGCCTACGACACCTACTATGCCATGACCGACCGTGATGACGACCTGCGCATCGGGGTGAAGTCCACCGCCATCCTGTTCGGCGCCGCCGATCGCCTGATCATCGTCATCCTGCAGGGACTGGCCCTGGCCTGCCTGCTGCTGGCCGGCGCACGGTTCGGCCTCGGCGGCTGGTTCCACGCGGGCCTGGCGGTGGCCGCGCTGTGTTTCGCCTGGCAGTGGTGGCATACCCGCGAGCGCGAGCGCATGGCCTGCTTCAGGGCGTTCCTGCACAACCATTGGGTAGGGTTGGCGATCTTCCTGGGTATCGTGCTCGACTACGCCCTGCGCTGACGCCCTCCCTGGCCGTCGCGCCGGATCGAGGTGTGCAGCTCAGTCTTCGACGGGACGGGCGACCTGCCAGGCGTTGTCTTTCTTGCCGTCACCGCTGGTGTCGCCAGGCTTCTTGTCAGCCTTGTAGGTGTACAGTGGGCTGCCCATGTAGGCCCACTGCAGGCTGCCGTCGTCGCGGCTGATCACGGTCCAGTCGCCGTCGTCGGCGGCACCCTTGTCGGCCATCAGCGGCGGCCAGTTCTTCGCGCAGTCGGCGTTGCACGTCGACTTGCCGTCTTCGTCTTCGGCATAGGTGTAGAGCGTCATGCCGCGGCTGTCGACGAACGCCTTGCCCGGCTCCAGGCGCGGGTGATCGGCGGCCATGGCCAGGCCGGACAGCGTCAGCGCCAGGGCGCCACACAGGGCCGTCCAGGCCGAAGTCGTACGAGTCTTCATGGGTGCCTCTCTTCATCAATGAACAGGGATTTACAGCTTAGTACAGTCTGAATAACTTGATACGCTCGAGCAGCTGTCACACGACTGCAATAATTGCGTTATCTAATGCGGCGCATGACAGGGTAATGACAAGAGGTTTGCACAATGGCTGGCAGGAGCATTCTCATCGTCGACGATGAGGCACCGATCCGCGAAATGATCGCCGTAGCCCTGGAAATGGCGGGCTACGACAGCTTCGAGGCGGAGAACGCGCAGCAGGCCCATGCGATCATCGTCGACCGCAAACCCGATCTCATTCTGCTCGACTGGATGCTGCCCGGCACCTCGGGCATCGAACTGGCACGCCGGCTCAAGCGCGACGAGCTGACCGGCGATATCCCGATCATCATGCTCACCGCCAAGGGTGAGGAAGACAACAAGATCCAGGGGCTGGAAGTCGGTGCCGACGACTACATCACCAAGCCGTTCTCGCCACGCGAATTGGTGGCCCGGCTCAAGGCCGTGCTGCGCCGCGCCGGCCCCAGCGATGGCGAATCGCCGATAGAGGTCGGTGGTCTGTTGCTGGACCCGATCAGCCATCGGGTCACCATCGACGGCAAGCCCGCCGAGATGGGCCCTACCGAATACCGTCTGTTGCAGTTCTTCATGACCCACCAGGAACGTGCCTACACTCGCGGGCAGTTGCTCGACCAGGTCTGGGGCGGCAATGTCTACGTCGAGGAACGCACGGTGGACGTTCACATCCGTCGGCTGCGCAAGGCCTTGGGCGACGCCTACGAAAATCTGGTACAAACCGTGCGCGGCACCGGTTACCGCTTTTCCACCAAGAGCTGAACCGGCAGGTTTTCACAGCATAGGATGCGCGATACGTGAAACAAGACTGGTATGCCACCCTCGTGCGTCACATGCTGTTGCTGGTCGCGGGATGCCTGCTGGTCGGGCTAATCACCGGCCATTACGGTTGGTGTCTGGCGCTGGGTCTGGCGGTGTACCTGGCCTGGACGCTCAAGCAGCTGCTGCGTCTGCACCGTTGGCTGCGCGAGCACCAGCCGGATCAACCGCCGCCCGACGGCTATGGCCTGTGGGGTGAGGTGTTCGACAGCATCTATCACATGCAGCGCCGCGATCAGCGCGCGCGCGGGCGTCTGCAGGCCGTGATCGATCGCGTGCAGGAGTCCACTGCGGCCCTGCGCGATGCCGTGATCATGCTCGATGCCGACGGCAACCTGGAATGGTGGAACCGCGCCGCCGAGACCCTGCTGGGGCTCAAGACACCCCAGGACAGTGGTCAGCCGGTGACCAACCTGATCCGCCATCCGCGCTTCAAGGAATACTTCGCCCAGGAGCAGTACGCCGAGCCGCTGGAGATTCCCTCGCCGGTCAATGACCGTCTGCGTGTGCAGTTTCTGATTACCCGCTATGGCAACAACGAACACTTGATGCTGGTGCGCGACGTGACTCGCATCCATCAGCTGGAACAGATGCGCAAGGATTTCGTGGCCAACGTGTCCCACGAACTGCGCACACCGCTGACCGTGATCACGGGCTACCTGGAGACCCTGCTGGACAACGTCGAGGACGTGAACCCGCGCTGGACCCGTGCCCTGCAACAGATGGAGCAGCAAGGCGTGCGCATGCAGACCCTGCTCAACGACCTGCTGTTACTGGCCAAGCTGGAAGCCACCGATTACCCCTCGGACAACCTGCCGGTGGCGGTCACGGCCCTGCTGCACAGTATCGTCAGCGACGCCCGGGCCCTGTCCGGGCCGCGCAACCAGACGATCAGCCTGGACATCGAGAACGAGGTGCTGCTCAAGGGCAGCGAGGTCGAACTGCGCAGCGCGTTTTCCAACCTGATTTTCAACGCGGTGAAATACACGCCGGAACAGGGGACCATTCGGGTGCGCTGCTGGACCGACGCCCAAGGCGCCCATCTGCGGGTACAGGATTCGGGGATCGGCATCGATGCCAAGCACCTGCCGCGTCTGACCGAGCGTTTCTATCGCGTGGACTCCAGTCGGGCCTCCAACACCGGTGGCACCGGGCTGGGGCTGGCCATCGTCAAGCACGTGCTGCTTCGCCATCGGGCGACGCTGGAGATCAGCAGCGTGCCGGGTCATGGCAGTATCTTCACGTGTCACTTCTCGTTGGTACAGGTGGTGGTTCGGTAACCGCGCAGGGCGCGATCCTGTCGGGGGGGACGGTCATTGGCCGCGAAGCAGGCGCTGCGGTGTGTTGGGAGAACGCTGCATGTGGCTGCCTTATCAGCACACCCCCTAGGCAAGGGCCCGTCCAGCCGTTACATTGCCAAACACATTACCCACCCTGGGTATCGCCTCACTCCCCTCCAGCACACGGACACCGTAAAACGCCACCATGGACCCTTCCACAGGCATCTCCCTTTCGTCACTGTTCGCCGACTTCGGCATGATTCTTTTCGCTCTGTTCCTGGTCTTGCTCAACGGCTTCTTCGTAGCCGCCGAGTTCGCCATGGTCAAGCTGCGCTCGACCCGGGTAGAGGCCATCGCCAAGAAGCATGGATGGCGCGGCAGCATTCTGCGCACCGTGCACAGCCAGCTCGATGCCTACCTTTCCGCCTGCCAGCTGGGTATCACCCTGGCCTCGCTGGGCTTGGGCTGGGTCGGTGAACCGGCGTTCGCACACATCCTCGAACCGTTGCTGGGCGCCGTCGGTGTGCAGTCGCCGGAAGTCATCAAGGGCGTGTCGTTCTTCAGCGCCTTCTTCGTTATCTCGTACCTGCACATCGTGGTCGGCGAGCTGGCGCCCAAGTCCTGGGCGATCCGCAAACCCGAACTGCTGTCGATGTGGACGGCGGTGCCGCTGTACCTGTTCTACTGGGCCATGTACCCGGCCATCTACCTGCTCAACGCCAGTGCCAACGGCATTCTGCGCATTGCCGGCCAGGGCGAACCCGGCCCGCACCACGAGCACCATTACAGCCGCGACGAGCTCAAGCTGATCCTGCACTCAAGCCGTGGCCAGGACCCCAGTGACCAAGGCATGCGCGTGCTGGCCTCGGCAGTGGAGATGGGCGAACTGGAGGTGGTCGATTGGGCCAATTCGCGCGAAGACCTGGTGAGCCTGGAATTCAACGCGCCGCTCAAGGAAATCCTGGCGATGTTTCGTCGCCACAAGTTCAGCCGCTATCCGGTGTACGACACAGAGCGCGAAGAGTTCGTCGGCCTGCTGCACATCAAGGATCTGCTGCTGGAACTGGCCGCGCTCGACCACCTGCCGGAGTCGTTCAACCTGGCCGAGCTGACCCGTCCTCTGGAACGGGTATCGCGGCACATGCCGCTGTCGCGTCTGCTGGAGCAGTTCCGCAAGGGCGGCGCGCACTTTGCGCTGGTTGAAGAAGCCGACGGCAAGATCATCGGCTACCTGACCATGGAAGACGTGCTGGAAGTGCTGGTCGGCGACATCCAGGACGAGCACCGCAAGGCCGAGCGCGGCATTCTGGCCTATCAACCCGGCAAGCTGCTGGTGCGGGGCGATACGCCGCTGTTCAAGGTCGAGCGGCTGTTGGGGGTGGACCTGGATCACATCGAGGCAGAAACCCTGGCGGGCCTGATCTACGAGACCCTCAAGCGGGTGCCCGAGGAAGAGGAGCTGCTGGAGGTGGAAGGTTTGCGCATCATCATCAAGAAGATGAAGGGGCCCAAGATCATCCTGGCCAAGGTGCTCAAGATAGAGTGAGGTGTGGCAGGTCAGTGCTGCCTGCGAGTGGGGCGTTGGGATTTGCAGTGGGTTTGATGGCCTCTTCGCGGGTAGAACCCGCTCCCACAGGGGGCGTCGAGGATCAGGATGTGCAGTGGGCTTGGCGGCCTCTTCGCGGGTAGAACCCGCTCCCACAGGGGGGGTGCTGCAAGGGGGTTATTGGCCGCCGACGGCGAAGTTGGGCAGTACGCCCAGTGGCCGGTCGAACTGGTAGGGAATCGATTCCAGCGCCAGGCCGACGTTGCGCTGCACCACGAAGTGCAGGTGCGGGCCGGTGCTGTTGCCGGTGTTGCCCGAGCGCGCCAGCGCCGAGCCGACGCTGACCTGCTGCCCTTCCTTGACGCTCACCGAACCGCGCATCAGGTGCAGATAGACACCCATGGTGCCGTCCTCGTGGAGGATGCGCACGAAGTTGCCCGACGGGTTGTCGCCGCGGTTGTCCTGATTGTTTTCCACTTTGATCACCGTACCACCGCGCGCCGCGATGATCGGCGTGCCTTCGGGCATGGCGATGTCCATGGCGTAGCGTCCTTTGGCGCCGAAATGGCTGTAGGTGCCATTGGGCCCCTGGGTCAGGCGGAAGGGCCCGCCGCGCCAGGGGAAGGGGTAGCGGTAGCCGTGCGCCTCACCCTGCGGGTCGCCGATGGACGACACCAGGGTCTGGGCATAGCCCAGCGGCTTGCCGACCTGCTGGGCCGTCAGTGTCACCAGGCTGACGCTGCTGCGGGCGGGAACGACGCGGCGGATGCTGCTGGGTGGCAGACCCTGCACGTTGCGCAACTTGCTCAGTTTCAGCTCGACCTCGACGGGTGCGTACAGATCGTTGCGCACCATGAAGTTGGCGCTGCCCTTGCCTTTCTTCACTTCCAGACGAACCTGCCGGTCGATCCGCTCGACGATGCGCTCGCGCATCACGAAGACCCGCGCGCCGGGCACGGGCCGATCGGTATAGGACGTGACGCCATCGGCATTGGTGAATTTGTAGACAGTCGCGGCCTGAGCCAGGGGGGCGGCCGCGAACAGGCCGCAGATCAGCAGGAGGCGATAGATCATGGCGGCAATGTCTGAGAGGAAAAGTGCGCCCAGATTAGCAGGTATCTGCAGAGCGGCAATGTGCCACCTGTCAGGCACCTGGCACGAAATGCTTCTGCACCGAGCCTCGGGCGATCAAGCGCGACACATAGTCCAGCTTCTGCGCATCCTGGTCGAGAAAACGGAACGTAAGCTGCAGCCAGTCGCTGTCGGGTTTGGGCTCGAACGCGGCCACGGCATGCAGATAGCCATTGAGACGCGCCACTTCGGCGTTCTCGCCCTGCTCCAGATCCAGCACCGCCAGTTCCAGCACCTGAGGCAGCGTGGCCGTGCGCCGGACCACCAGCAAGGCCTCCTTGAGGCTCAAGGCCTTGATCACGCACTGCTGGCTGCCGCCAGGCAGGCGCAGCTGGCCTTGTCCACGCCCCATGGGCGCGCTGGCTCGCGTGCCTGGTGCTGGCGCGCTGACCGGTGCTGCAGCGGCTGGCCGAGGCGCAGGGGCCACAGGTCGCGCAGGCTCGGCACGGCCCGAGGTCAGCGCACTGAGCGAATCGTTGGCAAAGGCCGAGGCGGCCTGCTGGCGCGTCGGTGCACCGGCTGCCAGCGCCTGCAGCTTGCCGACCTTGGCCAAAGCCTTCTTGACCTTGGTCATCAGCTGCTCGTTGGTGAAGGGCTTGCCGATATAGTCCGACACGCCAGCCTGGATCGCCTGCACGACGTTTTCCTTGTCGCCACGGCTGGTCACCATGATGAAGGGCAGGGTCTTGCTGTTTTCCTGCTCGCGGGTCCAGGTCAGCAGTTCCAGGCCGGACATTTCCGGCATTTCCCAGTCGCACAGCACCATGTCGTAGCTGTTGTGCATCATCAGCGACTGCGCCTTGCGGCCGTTCACTGCATCCTCGACGACGATGCCGGGAAAGGCATTGCGCAGGCATTTCTTCACCAGGTCGCGAATGAACGGCGCATCATCCACTACCAGCACACTGATCTTGCTCATCGACCGCTCCTGAAAACCGCGCAGGCATCGCCACTCGCCGAAGGCCACGTGCCGTTCGGCGGGGCTGGCCACACGGCTGCCTCGCTTCGCCCCACAACGAAAAACGCCCGGCAAAGGCCGGGCGTTCGTGTCGGACCCTCTTACTTATCGTCAGGTTGGTCCAGAACATTAGCGCTGTCGAGGGTGCCTTCGACTTCCTGCTTCATGCGCTTGAGGCCCATGTGCCGTACATCGGTGCCGCGGACCAGGTAAATCACCAGTTCGGAGATGTTGCGCGCATGGTCGCCGATGCGCTCCAGCGAGCGCAGTACCCAGATCACGTTGAGCACGCGGGAAATGGAGCGCGGGTCTTCCATCATGTAGGTGACCAGCTCGCGCAGGGCGGTCTTGTACTCGCGATCGATGGTCTTGTCGTACTGGGCCACCGACAGGGCCAGGTCGGCGTCGAAGCGGGCGAAGGCGTCGAGCGCGTCGCGCACCATGATGCGTACCTGGTCGCCGATGTGGCGCACCTCGACGTAGCCACGGGGCGACTCGCCCTCCTCGCACAGCTGAATGGCGCGGCGGGCGATCTTGGTGGATTCGTCGCCGATGCGCTCCAGGTCGATCACCGATTTGGAAATGCTGATGATCAGCCGTAGGTCCGAGGCCGCCGGCTGTCGCCGCGCCAGGATGCGCAGGCATTCCTCGTCGATGTTGCGTTCCATCTGGTTGATCTGCTCGTCGACCTCGCGCACCTGCTGGGCCAGGCCGGAGTCGGCCTCGATCAGCGCGGTGACCGCGTCGTTGACTTGCTTCTCGACCAGCCCGCCCATGGCCAGCAGGTGGCTGCGCACCTCCTCCAGTTCGGCGTTGAACTGCTGCGAGATGTGATGGGTGAGGCCTTCTTTACTGATCATGGGTCGAATCCTTGGTGCGTCCGCTCGGGATGATGCCAGCAACGGCGGCGAAGCCCTAGCCGTAGCGACCGGTGATGTAGTCTTCGGTCTGCTTCTTGGCCGGGTTGGTGAACAGCGTGTCGGTGTCGCCGAACTCCACCAGCTTGCCCATGTACATGAACGCCGTGTAGTCGGACACCCGTGCCGCCTGCTGCATGTTGTGGGTGACGATGACGATGGTGTACTTGGACTTGAGCTCGTAGATCAATTCCTCGACCTTGAGCGTGGAGATCGGATCGAGTGCCGAGCAGGGCTCGTCGAGCAGCAAGACCTCTGGCTCCACGGCGATGGTGCGAGCGATCACCAGACGCTGCTGCTGGCCGCCGGACAGGCCCAGGGCGGACTCGTGCAGGCGGTCCTTGACCTCGTCCCACAGCGCCGCGCCCCTGAGTGCCCATTCGACCGCTTCGTCGAGGATGCGCTTCTTGTTGATACCCTGGATGCGCAGGCCGTAGACCACGTTTTCGTAGATGGTCTTGGGAAACGGATTGGGCTTCTGAAACACCATGCCGACGCGGCGGCGCAGTTCGGCGACGTCTTCGCCCTTGCGATAGATGTCGTTGCCATAGAGGTTGATCGCGCCCTGCACGCGGCAGCCGTCGACCAGGTCGTTCATGCGGTTGAAGGTGCGCAGCAGGGTCGACTTGCCGCAGCCCGAAGGACCGATGAACGCGGTCACGCGCTGCTTGGGGATGTTCATGGCGATGTCGAACAGCGCTTGCTTGTCGCCGTAGAACAGGCTCAGGCCGGGCACTTCGATGGCCACGGTCTCCTTGGCCAGGTTCAGGCTCTGCTTGTCGCGCCCCAGGGCCGACAGGTTGATGCCATGGGATGGGTTTTCATGCTGCATGGCAGACTCCAAAGGCTGTCAAATTCGGTTCGCACTGCAAACGTGAGGTGCGGGTGAGCGCACTCAACTGTCCAGCGCCTTGTACTTCTCGCGCAAATGGTTGCGAATCCAGACCGCCGACAGGTTCAGCGTAGCGATTACCAGCACCAGCAACAATGCGGTGGCATACACCAGCGGTCGCGCCGCCTCGACGTTGGGGCTCTGGAAGCCGACGTCGTAGATATGAAAGCCCAGGTGCATGATCTTCTGGTCCAGGTGCAGGTACGGGTAGTTGCCGTCCAGCGGCAGCGACGGCGCCAGCTTGACCACGCCCACCAGCATCAGCGGGGCCACCTCGCCGGCGGCACGGGCCACCGCCAGGATCATGCCGGTCATCATCGCCGGGCTGGCCATGGGCAGGACGATCTTCCACAGGGTTTCCGCCTTGGTCGCACCCAGCGCCAGGGAGCCTTCGCGCACGGTCCGCGGAATCCGCGCCAGGCCCTCTTCAGTGGCCACGATCACCACTGGCACCGCCAGCAGCGCCAGGGTCAGCGACGCCCACAGCAGCCCTGGTGTACCGAAGGTCGGCGCCGGCAGCGCTTCGGGAAAGAACAGCCGATCGAGCGAGCCGCCCAGCACATAGACGAAGAAGCCCAGGCCGAACACGCCATAGACGATGGCCGGCACACCGGCCAGGTTGTTCACCGCGATGCGAATCAGCCGGGTGATGGTATTCTGTTTCGCGTATTCGCGCAGATAGACCGCCGCCAGCACGCCAAACGGCGTGACGATGACGGCCATGATCAGGGTCATCATCACCGTGCCGAAAATGGCCGGGAAGATCCCGCCTTCGGTGTTGGCTTCACGCGGATCGTCGCTGAGGAATTCCCACATCTTGTTGAAGTAGAAACCCAGCTTGGTCAGCGTGCTCATGGCATTGGGCTGATAGGCGTGGACGATCTGGCCCAGCTGGACCTCGATTTCCTTGCCGTTGGCATCGCGCACCGTGATGCTGTCGCGGTTGACCTGGGCATGCAGCGCGCCCAGGCGGGTTTCGATGTCCTTGTAGCGCGCATCGAGCTCGGCACGCTCGGCGTCCATGTCGGCCTGAGCGGCTGGATTGAGCTGGCCTTCGAGTTCCAGGCGACGGCTTTGCAGACGTAGCCTTTCAAGCCCGGCGTTGACCTTGCCGATGTCGGATTTTTCCAGTCGGCCCAGCGCGTCCGCCAGGTCGCTGACCCGCAAGATGCGGCTTTGCAGCTCCGGCCAAGCACCCTCGCCCTCGGCCACGACCTTGCCCTGCTCCTTGATGTTGACCAGGTAACCGTAGAAATTGCCCCACTCGCGACGTTCCAGCGCCAGCAGTTCGGGTGGGGTGCTCTGTTCGGTCAGCCAATCACCGACGATCCAGGTGAAATCGGCGCCGTTAGTATCGCGGTTGCCGACCTTGACCAGCTCCCGGGTCATGAACTCGGGGCCGTCGTCCGGCACCGGCAGGCCAGCGCTTTTCAGACGTTCGCGCGGTACCTCTTCCCTCTGCACGATCTCGCCGATGATCAGATGATTGGCCATTCCCGGCACGTTGTAGCTGGCGTGGACCAGGTCCGCCGGCCAGAAGTGCGCCAGACCGCGCACAGCGATCACGGCCAACAGGCCCAGCGTCATGATGACCGCGATGGACACGGCGCCACCGCTGATCCAGACACCGGGCGAGCCGCTCTTGAACCAGCCTTTCAGGGAGTTCTGCTTCACAGCCGGCTACCTTTTCTCAAAGCGATGAATATTTCTTGCGCAGGCGCTGACGAATCAGCTCGGCCGCGGTGTTCATGACGAAGGTGAACAACAGCAACACCAGCGCCGAGAGGAACAGCACCCGGTAATGGCTGCCGCCCACTTCCGACTCGGGCATTTCTACCGCCACGTTGGCGGCCAGGGTGCGCAGGCCTTCGAACAGGTTCATTTCCATGACCGGCGTGTTGCCGGTGGCCATCAGCACGATCATGGTTTCGCCCACGGCCCGGCCCATGCCGATCATCAACGCCGAGAAGATGCCCGGGCTGGCGGTCAGGATCACCACGCGGGTCAGCGTCTGCCACGGCGTGGCGCCCAGCGCCAGCGAGCCCAGGGTCAAGCCGCGCGGCACGCTGAACACAGCGTCCTCGGCAATCGAATAGATGTTGGGAATGACCGCGAAGCCCATGGCCAGGCCCACTACCAGCGCGTTGCGTTGGTCGTAGGTGATGCCCAGGTCGTTGCTGATCCACAGGCGCATGTCGCCACCGAACCACCAGGTTTCCAGGAACGGGCTCATGTACAGCGCAAACCAGCCCACCAGCAGGATCACCGGGATCAAGATCGCGCTTTCCCAACCGTCCGGAATGCGCAGGCGAATCGATTCGGGCAGGCGGCTGACCAGAAAGCCTGCACTCAGGATGCCCAGCGGGGTGAGCAGAAGCAGGCTGAAGATACCCGGCAGATGGCCTTCCACATAGGGTGCCAGGAACAGGCCGGCGAAGAAGCCGAGGATCACCGTGGGCATGGCTTCCATCAGCTCGATGACCGGCTTGACCTTGCGACGCATGCCCGGAGCCATGAAGTAGGCAGTGTAGATCGCGGCGGCGATGGCCAGTGGCGCGGCGAGCAGCATCGCGTAGAACGCGGCCTTCAAGGTACCGAAGGTCAACGGCGCCAGGCTCATCTTGGGCTCGAAATCGGTGTTGGCCGCCGTCGACTGCCAGACGTAGGCGGGCTTGTCGTAGTTCTCGTACCAGACCTTGCTCCACATCGAGCTCCACGACACCTCGGGATGCGGGTTGTGCAGGCTCAACGGCTGCAATGCGCCGTTGGCTTCGACCATGAGCCTGTTGGCCCGTGGCGACAGGGCGTAGATACCGGGGCCGTCGACCACCTGCTTGACCAGCAGCGTACGGTGGGCGGTGCTGTGGAACACGCCCAGCTGGCCCGAAGCGTCCAGGGCGGTAAAGCCCTTGCGACGCTGTTCGGAGCTTATCTGCACGATCGGCGAGTGGCCCATCTGGAACGTACGGATCTGCTTGAGGCGCGGCTCGCCGTCCTCGTCGCGGGCCATGAACCATTGTGCCAGGCCGCCCTTGGAGTCGCCGATGATCAACGAGATGCCACCGACCAGTTGCGCGCTGGCGGTGATCTGGGTGTCGGCGTTTTCGCTGAGCTTGTAGCGGCCGTTCATGCTGCGGTCACGCAGGCTGAAAACATCGGCCTGGGCACGTCCGTTGATCACGTACAGCCACTGCTGACGCGGGTCGATGAAGATCGCCTTCACCGCCTGATTCATCTGCGGCAGCTCGATGCGCTTCTGCTCATTGGTGACCTCGCCGGTCATCATGCTTTCTTCGCGGGTGAGCTGCAGCACGTTGAGCTGGTCACCGGTCGAGCCGGCCAGAATCAGGCTGGCGTCGCTGGCATTGAGACTGACCCGCTCCAGGGCGCGGCCCTGGGGGTCGAGCGCGATGGGGGCATCGCCATAGGGGTATTCGATCGCCGGCGTGATGGTCTTGTTGCCGCCCGGGTAGGTTACCCGGTAGGTGTGGCGAAACACCAGGGCCTGGCCGTTGGACAGGCCCAGTACCACCAACGGGGTACCGGGCTGGTCCTTGGCGCTGGCGGTCACGGTCACGCCGGCTGGAATGGGTAACGACGTGCGCGACAGCTCTTCGCCCGTCTGGGCGTTGAAGAACAGCGCGATCCCCTGCTCCGAAACGCGCATGCCCGCCTCGTTCTGCTCTTCGAGCGCGTACACCAGCGGTTTACCGGCGTCCTGCAGCCATGCCGGATGCAGAGGCGGCTCCACGGTCAGGTCGGCGCCCTTGAACAGCGGCACGACTACATAGGCGAGAAAGAAGAAGATCAGCGTGATCGCCGCCAGCACGGCCAAGCCACCCACCAGGACGTACCAACGCGTGAAGCGATCCTTGAGCGCACGAATGCGCCGCTTGCGTTGCATCTCGGGGGTGTTGAAATCGATGCGCTTGGGTGGAGAAGTCGGGGTCATCGGGGAATTGGCCAGATCGTTCATGCGCACACCCTAGCGATCCTGTATGACAGAAACATGACAATGAGGTGACGCGACAAAATCGCCGTCCGGCGCAAGGCCGTCGGCGAATGGGTACACAGCGATTTCGTAGGAGCGGTCCGTGGCCGCGAACCTCTCATGGCCGTGCATCAGGTGGACCGCGGGGCTCTTTTCGCGGCCACTAGCCGCTCCTACGCAATGGCGATGTCTACTGCTTGGCGACGTCGGCCCCTTCCTTCAGGCTCAGGTCAGCCAGTGCCTTGGCAGCGACCTTGGCGGGCAGGGGAATGTAGCCATCCTTGACCACGACTTCCTGGCCCTGCTTGGACAGCATCAGCTTGACGAACTCGGCCTCCAGCGGTGCCAGCGGCTTGTTCGGCGCCTTGTTGACGTACACATAGAGGAAGCGCGACAACGGGTACTTGCCGTTCAGGGCGTTCTCTTCGGTGTCTTCGATGAACTCGCTGCTGCCCTTCTTGGCCAGCGGCACGGTCTTCACGCTGGCTGTCTTGTAGCCGATGCCCGAGTAACCGATGCCGTTCAGCGAACTGCTGATCGACTGCACCACCGAAGCCGAGCCTGGCTGTTCGTTCACGTTGGGCTTGTAGTCACCCTTGCACAGGGCTTCTTCCTTGAAGTAGCCGTAGGTGCCGGACACCGAGTTGCGACCGAACAGCTGCACCGGCTTGTTGGCCAGGTCGCCGGTCACGCCCAGGTCGCCCCAGGTTTTCACATCGGCCTTGGCGCCGCACAGGCGGGTGGACGAGAACACGGCGTCGACCTGCTCCATGGTCAGGTGCTGGATCGGGTTGTCCTTGTGCACGAACACGGCCAGGGCGTCGACGGCCACGGGAATGGCGGTAGGCTTGTAGCCGTATTTCTGTTCGAAGGCCGCCATTTCGGTGTCCTTCATCTTGCGGCTCATCGGACCCAGATTGGCGGTGCCCTCGATCAGCGCCGTGGGCGCGGTGGCCGAACCGGCCGCCTGGATCTGGATGTTGACGTTGGGGTATTCCTTCTTGTAATTCTCGGCCCACAAGGTCATCAGGTTGGCCAGGGTATCGGAGCCGACACTGGACAGGTTGCCCGACACGCCGGTGGTCTTGACGTAGGCAGGGATGGAAGGGTCGACGGCGGCTACCGCATTGGCCGTGGCAACGCCAGCAGCGACAAAGGTCATGGCGGCCATCAAACGCGTGAGTTTCATGCCTTGCTCCTAGCAAATCCAGAAAAGGGTGTTGAATCGGCGCTCAGTATCGGTGGGCCGTGCGAACACTCTATGAAAGGATTGTGACAGTAGGATGAATGGCCATCATCCCCGGCGGGACCCCGTTCGCCGGTAGAACCGGCGAACGGGGCCGTCGGAATCAGCGCTTCTTGGCCATCAGGTAAAGCCCGCACACGAAGCCGATCACGCAGATCGCTGCCACATAGTAGGACGGACCCATGGGGTTGGATTTCATCAGCAGGGTAACCGCCATCGGCGTCAGGCCACCGAAGATGGCATAGGCCACGTTGTACGAGAACGACAGGCCGGAGAACCGCACCACGGCCGGGAAGGCCTTGACCATCACGTACGGCACCGCGCCGATCACGCCCACGCACAGGCCCGTCACCGCATACAGCGGGAACAGCCAGTCGGGGTGATCGTGCAGGCTGTGGAACAGGGTCCACGAGGTGGCCAGCAGGGCAAGGCTGCCGAACACGAACACCTTGCCGGCGCCGAAACGGTCGGCCAGCGCGCCCGAGCCGATGCAGCCCAGGCTGAGGAACACGATCGCCAGGCTGTTGGCCTGCAGCGACTGCTTGGGGGTGAAGCCGTAGAGGGTCTGCAGGATGGTCGGGGTCATCAGGATGACCACGATGATCCCCGCCGACAGCAACCAGGTCAGCAGCATGGAGATGGCCACCGCCCCGCGATGGTCACGCAGCACCGTGCGCAGCGGCACTTCGGCGGCCAGTGCCTTGCGTTGCTGCAGCTCGGCGAAGACCGGGGTCTCATGCAGCCAGCGACGCAGGTACACCGACGCCAGACCGAATACACCGCCGATCAGGAACGGAATCCGCCAGGCGTAATCCGACACCTCGGCCGGGGTATAGATGCTGTTGATGGCCGTGGCCATCAGCGACCCCAGCAGGATCCCGCTGGTCAGGCCGCAGGTCAGCGTGCCGCAGGCATAGCCGACGTTGCGCCCCGGCACGTGCTCGGAAACGAATACCCAGGCCCCAGGCACTTCACCGCCGATGGCCGCTCCCTGGATCACGCGCATCAGCAACAGCAGGATCGGCGCGAAGATGCCGATCTGCGCGTACGTCGGCAGCAGACCCATGATCAGGGTCGGCACGGCCATCATGAAGATGCTCAAGGTAAACATCTTCTTGCGCCCCAGCAGGTCGCCGAAGTGCGCCATGATGATGCCGCCCAGCGGACGCGCCAGGTAACCGGCGGCGAAGATGCCGAAGGTCTGCATCAGCCGCAGCCACTCGGGCATGTCGGCGGGGAAGAACAACTTGCCCACCACGGCGGCGAAGAATACGAAGATGATGAAGTCATAGAACTCAAGTGCACCGCCCAGGGCGGACAACGAAAGTGTCTTGTAATCACTGCGGGTCAGCGGACGCGAAGGCGGAGCGATACTCGAAGGCGCGGCGGTCATTTGATGTTCTCTTATATACAAATCCACAGCTTTGTTGCTGTTTAGGGTTTGGCAGTGCAAGCACGATAGCAAATTGCTAGAAAAAGCACATGGCCTGTATTGGCAAACGCAGTAATTGAACAGCGAACGGTCGTTATAGCGGTTCTGCGCCTATATACTGGGCGTTATTGAAGGGTTTTGTGCGAAAGCGCAGCTAGCGTTGTAGCCGATTTCGCAGAGGTACCCTGTGTGCGCCAGTTGAAAGAAAAGCCGTGTAGGCTTTTGTCATTGGCGACGATCGATGCGCCACTCCAATAAAGCGTCACGGGTCAGAGGCCCCCCCGGCATGATTGAACTCGAACAAGAAGATCCCATTCCCCAAGGCGACCTGGCCTTGCAGATCACCGCGCTGCCGCGCGAAACCAACGGCTTCGGCGATATTTTCGGCGGCTGGTTGGTTGCCCAGATGGACCTGGCCGGCACAGCCATGGCCAGCAAGGTCGCCGGAGGGCGCGTGGCGACGGTGGCCATCGATCGCATGGCCTTCCTGGTCCCGGTCGCTGTCGGTGCGCAGTTGTCCTTCTATACCCAGACCCTGGAGATCGGCCGCAGCTCGATCCAGATGATGGTCGAGGTATGGAGCGACGATCCGCTGTCCAGCGAATGGCGCAAGGTCACCGAGGCCGTGTTCGTGTTCGTCGCCATCGACGGCAGCGGTCGCACCCGCGCGGTGCCGCCGCGGCGCTGATGAACCCGCAGCGCGTCACCCGACTTTTTGAACCCATAGCGAGAACTCTACATGTCTGAGCCGCAGGTCGAATCGGTCAAGCTCGATGAACTCAATTGCTGGCGCATCAGCACCGATCAGGCCGAGCTGCTGATCGCGCAGCAAGGCGCCCAGGTGATCAGCTACCAGCGCCACGGCCAGCAGCCGCTGATCTGGCCCAACCCCGCTGCCTTCTACAAATCGGGCAAGGCCGTTCGCACCGGCGTGCCGGTGTGCTGGCCGTGGTTCGGCAATCTGGCCCGCAACCCCGAGTCGGTGCAGGCCATGCGTACCGCCACCGACGAAGCGCCCGCTCACGGCCTGGTGCGGACGGTGGACTGGGAGTTGCTGGGCATCGAGCAGCTCGAATCGGGCATCAAGGTCGAATTGAGCGTACCGCAGGCCGCTCGCGGCGAACTGCCGGGATGGCCGCACAAGGTCGAGGTCAAGCTGTGCGTGGTGCTCGGCGAGACGCTGGAGATCACCTTGCACAGCCGCAATCTGGACGACCATCCCGTGACCCTGAGTCAGGCGCTGCACAGTTACTTCGCCGTCAGCGACGTGCGCCAGGCCACGGTCGAGTGCCTGGGCGGCCTGACCTACATTGAAACCCTGGACGACTGGCAGCCTCGCCAGCAGGCCGGTTTGCTCGGGTTTGCCGGCGAGACCGACCGGATCTACCTGAATACTCCGGCGCAGCTGAGCTTCGTCGACCCGGGCTGGCAGCGTCGGGTAACCCTCGCCTCCACCGGCTCTCGCAGTGCAGTGGTGTGGAACCCATGGACCGCACGGGCCGCAGCCTTGCCGGACATGGCCGACGACGGCTGGCAGGGCATGCTGTGCATCGAGACGGCGAACGTCTGGGACGACGCGGTCACACTGGCGCCAGGCGCGGCCTGTGCCATGGGTGTGAGGTTTACTGCTTCACAGCTGTGATCTTCGCAGGCAGGTCTGGCCTCTTCGCGGGTAGAACCCGCTCCCACAGGTAATCACGTTGACCTGTGGGAGCGGGTTCTACCCGCGAAGAGGCCAGACCTGCAAACTCACAACCTCACAAACTCACAAATCCGACTCCTTCACCACCCTCACCTTCTGCGCATCCAGCGCATAGGCCGCATCGGCCAGGTCATTGCTGACCTTCTCCACCTTGACCTTGCCCGTCACCCACAACGGCGTGTAGATATCGGCCAGTTTCAAGCCCTTGGGGTAGCGCACCAGAATCAGCTGGTTCGGCGGCGGTGGCGGCACGTGGATGCAGGCGCCCGGATACGGCACCAGGAAGAACAGCGTGCTGTTGCCCTTGGCATCGCTTTCCAGCGGAACGGGGTAGCCGCCGATGCGGATGTCCTTGCCGTTCATGGCCGCCACCGTCTTGGTGGAATACATCACGGCGGGCAGACCCTTGGCCTGCTTCATCCCGCCCTTTTCGGTGAAGGTGCCCTGCGCCTCGGGCGAGTCGTGGTCGATTTCGGGCATCCGCTCCAACGCCTCCTGATCGGCCTTGGGCATCAGTTGCAGCCAGTCGGTTTCCGGCAATTCAGCGTGCGCAGTGGCTGCAGCGAATACAAGGCAGAGCAGGAGAAATCGGCGCATGGCAGGGCCCAGAATGGAAGGTCGGCCATTCTACCCACAGCCCGGATACGACGCAGCCCCCATCGAGGCGAACTCGAGGGGGGCTGCAATACCCGCGGCGGCGTGATACCCGTGGCGTCGCCACAGGCATCGAACGCAGTGGATCAGCGCTTCTTGCTGATCATGCCGTAGATCACCAGCAGGATGATCGCACCGACCAGGGCGCCGAGGAAACCGGCACCTTCGCCAGCCTGGTAGATACCCAGGGCCTGACCACCGTAGGTCGCGGCCAGGGAGCCGGCGATACCCAGCAGAATGGTCATGATCCAACCCATGCTGTCATCGCCAGGCTTCAGAAAACGAGCCAGCAGACCAACGATCAAGCCGATGAAGATAGTCCCGATGATTCCCATGATGTTCCCTCTGATATGAACAGGCTTGATGCCAGGGCTCGATAGCGGCCTTGGCGTACAGCCATCAGAGGGTTGCGGGTCGGCAATGGTTCCTCAACCCGCGATCAGGGCCTGCACTTCGGCGATCTGGCGCTGCAACGTGGCGCGATCGGCACTGCGCACGGTGGCATGACCCACCTTGCGGCCGACCTTGAACGCCTTGCCATAGTGGTGCAGATGGCAATCGTCGATGGCAGCCACCTGCGCTACCGCCGGCACCTCACCGATGAAGTTGAGCATGGCGCTCTCGCCGACCTTGGCGGTCGAGCCCAGCGGCAGACCGGCCACGGCGCGCAGGTGGTTCTCGAACTGGCTGCACTCGGCGCCTTCGATGGTCCAGTGCCCGGAGTTGTGCACCCGTGGCGCGATTTCGTTGGCCTTGAGGCCGCCATCCACTTCGAAGAATTCGAATGCCAGCACGCCGACGTAGTCGAGTTTCTCCAGCACCCGGCCGGCGTAGTCTTCGGCCAGACTCTGCAGCGGGTGCGCGGTGCTCGCCACCGACAGGCGCAGGATGCCAGTCTCGTGGGTGTTGTGCACCAAGGGGTAGAAGCGGGTCTCGCCATCACGGGCACGCACGGCGATCAGCGACACTTCGCCGGTGAAGGGTACGAAGCCTTCGAGCAGGCACGGCACACTGCCCAGTTCGGCGAAGGTGCCCGCCACGTCGGCAGCGCTGCGCAGAACCTTCTGGCCCTTGCCGTCATAGCCCAGGGTGCGGGTCTTGAGGACGGCAGGCAGGCCGATGCTGGCCACCGCAGCGTCGAGATCGGCCTGGGACTGGATGTCGGCGAACGTCGGCGTGGGAACGCCCAGGTCCTTGAACATGCTCTTCTCGAACCAGCGATCGCGCGCGATGCGCAGCGCGTCGGCACTGGGGTACACCGGGACGAACTGTGACAGGAAGGCCACCGTCTCGGCGGGCACGCTTTCGAACTCGAAGGTGACCAGGTCGACCTCGTCCGCCAGCTGGCGCAGATGATCCTGATCGCCGTAGTCGGCCCGCAGGTGCTCGCCCAGAGGGGCGGCACAGGCATCCGGGGCCGGGTCCAGGAAAGCGAAATTCATCCCCAGGGGGGTGCCGGCCAGGGCCAGCATGCGGCCCAGCTGGCCGCCACCGATTACACCGATCTTCATATCAAAGAACCTCAGGCCTGACGCGGGTCGGGATTGTCCAGAACGTTGTCTGTCTGCTCGGCGCGGAACGTCTTCAGCGCAGCGTGGAACTGCGGGTGCTTGGCACCCAGGATACTGGCCGACAGCAGCGCGGCGTTGATCGCCCCGGCCTTGCCGATGGCCAGTGTCGCCACCGGAATGCCGGCTGGCATCTGCACGATGGACAGCAGCGAGTCGACGCCCGAGAGCATGGACGACTGCACCGGCACGCCCAGCACCGGCAGGTGCGTCTTGGCCGCGCACATGCCAGGCAGATGCGCCGCGCCACCGGCGCCGGCGATGATCACCTCGATACCGCGGCCTTCGGCCTCGTCGGCATACTGGAACAGCAGGTCCGGGGTGCGGTGGGCGGAAACCACCTTGACCTCGAAGGGAATACCGAGCTTTTCCAGCATATCGGCGGTGTGGCTAAGGGTGGACCAATCGGACTTGGAGCCCATGATCACGCCAACCAATGCACTCATCGTCGAGCCTCTTCTCTTGGGCGCCCGCGGGCGCGTCAAAAAACAACAAGCCACGCAGGAAGACCGGCGTGGCTTGTTATACGAATAATGGCCGGAGCAGACCGGCCGAAGGCCGCGCAGTATACCGTAAGAATGAAGATTTATTGCAGCCATCTTGACCGGTCGTCAACTGGCTGCGGAGCACGATTTTATTGACTTTGAGGTCAGTGAAATCGGCGGTGAATGCTTCGCGGCCACAGGCCGCTCCTACAGGAATCGCGATGGCTTTTCGTAGGAGCGGCCAGTGGCCGCGAAGGCAGCACCGCCGACTCGAGTCAGGCATTGCCCGCCGCCGCACCCTCCAGCCGTTTCCACAGCAGCCGGACATTGGCCTTGCGCACCAGCGCGCAGCGATACGCGCGGATCTCCAGCGGCACGTGCCACTGTGGCCCGCCACAAACCACCAGCTCGCCGCGAGCCAGCTCGGCGCGCACGCTCAGGCGTGGCACCCAGGCGATCCCCAAACCCTCCAGGGCCATGCTTTTCAGGCTGTCGGCCATGGCGGTCTCGTACACCGTGGTGTAGCGCAGGCTGCGCTGGCGCAGCAGCAGATTCACCGAACGCCCAAGAAACGCCCCCGCGGTGTAGGCCAGCAGCGGGATGCTGCCCTCGCCTTCCAGGTCGAACAACGGTTGGCCCTGGGCGTCGCTGGCGCAGATGGGCAGCATCTCGGTGGTGCCCAGGTGCAGCGAAGGAAATATCTCCGGGTCCATCTGCATGGCCGAATCGGGATCGTAGAAAGCCAGCATCAGATCGCAGCCGCCCTCGCGCAGCGCATGCACCGCATCACCGACGTTGGTGGCAATCAGGCGTGTAGCGATGGGCAGACCTTCGTTGCGCAGCTTGGCGATCCAGCCGGGAAAGAAACCCAAGGCCAGCGAATGCGCTGCGGCCACCTGCATCACTTCGCCCTGCCCGCCTTCCAGGTGATGCAGATGACGCAGCACCTCACCCAGTTGATCGACCACCGTGCGTGCCGTGACCAGAAACAGCTGACCGGCCTCGGTCAACTCGATCGGCGTGCGCGACCGGTTCACCAGAGTCAGGCCCAGCGCCGCCTCCAGGCTGCGGATGCGGCGGCTGAAAGCTGGCTGGGTAACGAAGCGGCGCTCGGCCGCCTGCGAAAAGCTGCGGGTGGCCGCCAGGGCGCTGAAGTCTTCCAGCCATTTGCTTTCCAGGTTCATGTCGGTTCTCGTTTCATGGATTCACCCGCGTGCAACGGCCTGACGCGCCCATGCGATCCCTTGTGGCAGCGGCGCAAGCCGCGTCAGCGGACAACACCGGGATGACTGGAATACGCCGGATCGCCCTGGCACGTCACATGCGCCATTATGCCGATTCTGCATACCCCAGCAAGCATCAGCATTAGCCGGAAATTCCTTGCAGGCCTAGGATTGCCAGCATTCCGGTGGTTACCGGGCCCCTACAGAGACTTTCTCTATCATGTCCTCCGCTGCATCACTGCGCACTGAAAAAGACCTGCTCGGCGTTCTCGAAGTCCCGGCTGAAGCCTACTACGGCATTCAAACGCTGCGTGCCGTGCACAACTTCCGCCTCTCCGGCGTGCCGTTGTCGCACTACCCCAAGCTCGTCGTGGCCCTGGCCATGGTCAAGCAGGCGGCCGCCGATGCCAACCACCAGCTGGGTCATCTCAACAGCGCCAAGCATGCGGCAATCAGTGAAGCGTGCGCCCGTCTGGTGCGCGGCGATTTCCACGATCAGTTCGTGGTCGACATGATCCAGGGTGGCGCCGGTACGTCCACCAACATGAATGCCAACGAGGTGATCGCCAACATCGCCCTGGAAGCCATGGGCCATCAGAAAGGCGAGTACCAGTACCTGCACCCCAACAACGACGTGAACATGGCGCAGTCGACCAACGACGCCTACCCGACCGCCATTCGCCTGGGCTTGCTGCTGGGCCACGACGCCCTGCTGGCGAGCCTCGACAGCCTCATCCAGGCGTTCGCCGCCAAGGGCGTGGAATTCGCCCACGTCCTGAAGATGGGCCGCACCCAGCTGCAGGACGCCGTGCCCATGACCCTGGGCCAGGAATTCAAGGCCTTCGCCACCACGCTGACCGAAGACCTCAATCGCCTGCGCAGCCTGGCGCCGGAACTGTTGACCGAAGTGAACCTGGGCGGCACGGCCATCGGTACCGGCATCAATGCCGACCCGGGCTATCAGGCCCTGGCCGTATCGCGCCTGGCCACCATCAGCGGCCAGCCGCTGGTGCCTGCCGCCGACCTGATCGAAGCGACCTCAGACATGGGCGCCTTCGTGCTGTTCTCCGGCATGCTCAAGCGCACTGCGGTGAAACTGTCGAAGATCTGCAACGACCTGCGCCTGCTGTCCAGCGGCCCACGCACCGGCATCAACGAAATCAACCTGCCGGCGCGCCAGCCAGGCAGCTCGATCATGCCCGGCAAGGTCAATCCGGTGATTCCCGAGGCCGTCAACATGTGCGCCTTCGAGATCATGGGCAACGACCTGGCCCTGACCATCGCCGCCGAGGGCGGTCAGTTGCAGCTCAACGTCATGGAACCGCTGATCGCCTACAAGATCTTCGACTCCATCCGCCTGCTGCAGCGGGCCATGGACATGCTGCGCGAACACTGCATCGTCGGCATCACGGCCAACGAACAGCGCTGCCGCGAGCTGGTGGAACACTCCATCGGCCTGGTCACGGCGCTGAACCCCTACATCGGTTACGAAAACGCCACCCGCATCGCCCGCGTCGCCCTGCAGACAGGCCGCGGTGTGCTGGAGCTGGTGCGTGAGGAAGGCCTGCTGGACGACACCATGCTGGCCGACATCCTGCGCCCGGAAAACATGATCGCGCCGCGCCTCGTGCCCCTGAAGGCCTGAGCCGGCCGTACGCTCACCAGGTCGAGGGACTAGACACCTCTCACCTTTTGAGGGCTCCGAGAGCAATTTCGGAGCCCTTTTTTTGTGCCGCTGTAACGCCCTGGGTCAGACATCCCACAAGATGAATATGCCCAGTCCTATGCACCAAAAAGCTGCGCGGCCTTGCACCTATGGGTATAGTGCCGCCCTTTTGAACTTGACGAGGTAACCCCCATGCTTGAAGTCATCAACGACTTCCTCTCGGGAAAAGTCCTGATCGTGCTTATCGTCGGCCTCGGTGGCTATTTCACCGTGCGCTCGCGCTTCGTCCAATTGCGCCACTTCCTGCACATGTTCAGTGTGTTCCGCGACAGCCTGCGCAACAGTTCAGACCAGCTCAGCTCGTTCCAGGCGCTGATGCTCAGCCTGGCCGGTCGAGTCGGCGCCGGTAACATCGCAGGTGTCGGCATTGCCGTGACCCTGGGTGGCCCGGGCGCGGTGTTCTGGATGTGGGTCACCGCCCTGGTGGGCATGGCCAGCAGCTTCTTCGAATGTACCCTGGCGCAGGCCTACAAGCGCTGCGACCCCGACGGTCAGTACCGTGGCGGGCCTTCGTTCTACATCCAGCATGGCCTGGGCAAGCGCTGGCTGGGCATGGTCATGGCGGTGCTGCTGCTGGTGACCTTCGGTTTCGCCTTCAACGGCCTGCAATCGCACGCGGTCACCAGCTCGCTGAACGATGCCTTCGGCCTGTCCACCACCTGGACCGGCGTGGGCCTGGCCGTGCTGCTGGGCCTGGTGTTCTTCGGCGGGATCAAGCGGATCGCGGCGGTCGCCGACCTGCTGGTACCGGTCAAGACCCTGGCTTACATCGCCGTCAGCCTGTACGTCATCGTCCTGCAGTTCGACCAGGTTCCGGAAATGCTCGCCACCATCGTGCGCAGCGCCTTCGGCCTGGACCCGGTGTTCGGCGGCCTGCTCGGCAGCGCCATCGTCATGGGTGTGAAACGCGGCGTGTTCGCCAACGAAGCGGGCCTGGGCAGTGCGCCCAACGTGGCCGCGGTGGCGCAGGTCGAGCATCCGGTCGCACAAGGCGTGGTGCAGGCGTTCAGCGTCTTCCTCGACACCTTCGTGATCTGTACCTGTACCGCGCTGGTGATCCTGCTGTCGGGTTTCTACACGCCGGGCTTCGAAGGCGATGGCATTGCCCTGACCCAGAATTCGCTGGCCAACGTGGTGGGTGAATGGGGCCGGGTGTTCATCAGTGTCGCCTTGTCGCTGTTCGTGTTCACCTCGATCCTCTACAACTACTATCTGGGTGAGAACAGCCTGCGCTTCCTCATTGGCGACAACCGCAAGGCCGTGCTGGTGTACCGCGCGATCGTGCTGTTGCTGATCTTCTGGGGCGCCATCGAAAACCTGGAGACGGTGTTTGCCTTCGCCGACATCACCATGACCCTGCTGGCCTTCGTCAACCTGATTGCCCTGGCGATGCTGTTCAAGATCGGTCTGCGCCTGTTGCGCGACTACGATGCGCAGCGCAGTGCCGGGATCAAGGTACCGGTGTTCGATGCCCGGCAGTTCGCCGATCTCGACCTGGACCCCAAGGCCTGGCCGGTGCCCAATCCTTCGGCCGCCAGCGAGAAGGCCCAGGCCGCCCAGCCCGTCCAGCGTTAAGGAGCCATCGGCATGAGCATCGCATCCCCTGCCCGTCACGTACGGGTGCTGTACACCGGCGGTACCATCGGCATGCAGGCCAGCGCCAACGGCCTGGCTCCGGCTTCGGGCTTCGAGGCGCGCATGCGTGAACAGCTTGGCGCCCAGCCTGATCTGGTGGTGCCGAAATGGAGCTTCGAAGAGCTGCTGCCGCTGATCGACAGCGCCAACATGACGCCGGCCTACTGGCAGCGTCTGCGCCAGGCCGTGGTGCAAGCGGTGGATGAGCAGGGTTGCGATGCCGTACTGATTCTGCATGGCACCGACACATTGGCGTACAGCGCGGCAGCGATGAGTTTCCAGCTGCTGGGGCTCAAGGCACCGGTGCTGTTCACCGGGTCCATGCTGCCGGCCGGGGTTGCGAACAGCGATGCGTGGGAGAACGTCAACGGCGCCCTGGGTGACCTCGCCCGCGGCCTGGAGGCCGGTGTTCACCTGCATTTCCACGGCGCATTGCTGCCGCCGACGCGCTGCGCGAAGGTGCGCAGCTCGGGGCGCAATCCGTTTGCCGCTCTGCGCCGCACCGGTGGCGCAGCCAGGGCTGCGTCGTTGCCCGAGGCGCTGGATTACCGCCAGCCACGCCAGCCAGCCAACATCGGCGTGGTGCCGCTGTATCCCGGTCTGGGCGTGCCGCTGTTGCAGGCCGTTCTGGACAGTGGGGTCCAGGCCTTGCTGCTCGAATGCTATGGCAGCGGCACCGGGCCGTCCGACAATGCGTCGTTCCTGGACACGCTGCGAGCGGCCCACGAGCGCGGCATCGTGGTGGTGGCGCTGACCCAATGCCAGGAAGGCGGGGTCGAACTGGACGTGTATGAAGCCGGTAGCCGTCTGCGCGATGCAGGCGTGCTCTCCGGCGGCGGCATGACCCGCGAGACGGCCCTGGGCAAGCTGCACGCCCTGCTCGGTGCCGGTCTGCCCGTGGCAGAGGTCCGTCGCCTGATGGAGCTCGACCTGTGCGGCGAACTCGCCTGATCGAATCCCAAGCACGTCCTTCGCAGCCGATGACCGCTCCTACGAACCCATAGGAGCGGTCATCGGCTGCGAAGCAGGCGCTGCGGTGCTGCTGTCACTCAGCAGCCAGTCAGCCTTTCCACCCGCGCTTCGCCGGGGAAGAACCACGGCCGCAAGCGAACGCCAACGCTGTTGCCGATGAACGCGGCAACCAGCCATAGCCAGCCGTGCAGGCTCCCGGATGCGATACCGCTGAAGTACGCGCCGATGTTGCAGCCATAGGCCAGACGCGATCCATAGCCCAGCAGCAACCCGCCGATCACGGCAGCCACCAGTGACCTGCGCGGGATCTTCAGGCTCGGTGCGAAATGACCTGCCAGACCTGCCGCCAGCAACGCACCCAACACGATTCCGATGTCCATGACACTGGTGATGTCCTCCCATACCGGCGCGGCCAGCGCCTTGGCATTGGCCGCGGCCTGCCAGAACGCCCAGCTGCCCACGTCGACCCCCAACCCGCTGGCCACTTTCGCCCCCCATAAGGCGAATGCCGAGGTGATGCCCCATGGACGCCCGGCCAACGCCAGTGTCGCGAAGTTCAGCAACGCCAGCGCCACCGCCCCCCAAACCAGCGGCCACGGTCCGCGGATGAACCTGTTCGAACCGGGCTGTGCGCTGGTCTCGGGCGTTTCCAGATCCCCATGTCGACGCCGCTCCAGACGTACCGTGACCAGCGCGATCACCGCGAACATACCCAGGCTCAACACCAGCGCCGGCATGACGCCCAGGCTCTTGACGATCGAAATCGCCGGCAGCGATGGCAGGGCGAACCACCAATCCACATGGTGCGTGGCGATCAGCGAGCCGCAGATGAAGAACAGCAGCGTCACCAGCATGCGTGCGTTGCCGCCACCGACGGTGAACAGCGTGCCCGACGCGCATCCGCCACCCAGCTGCATGCCGATGCCGAAAATGAAGGCGCCGAAGACCACCGATAGTCCGGCAGGCGCCACCAGCCCCACCACCGTCTGGCCGAACAGGCTACCTGCGCCCAGTGCCGGGAAGAACAATAATACGGCCACGGCAAGCATCACCATTTGCGCCCGCAGCCCTGCCCCGCGGCGATCGCGGATGAACACCCGCCAGGCCGAGGTGAACCCGAATGCCGCGTGATAGAGCGTCAGGCCCAGGGCAGCCCCGACCACCCACAACAGCACTTGCCGGGTACCCACCACGGCCGCGAGAAACACCGCGCCGAGCACCAGCAGCGATACCGCCACCAACGGCGCGCCCAAGGCACGTCGCGGGGCAACAGAAACAGTCGAGCTCATGGAAGCGTCCAGATAGGAAAAACAATCGGCCAGTATAAAAGTTAATACACCGCCGTGCCGGCAAGCGTTGGCCGAAATTGACCGCTGCCGCACGTACCCTTTTGTGAACAACTTCACTGCAACGTTCTTCACGAGTGCCGGTCAGAAACTAGCCAATGATCGTACCGAAAGCCATTTTACTGTATGTAAAACCAGATGACTGGATTCATCTGTGGATAAGGCTGTGCATAAACAGGGGTATAACCCTGTGGATACCTGTGTGGATAATTTCCGAACGGGCACATGGATGCGTTCAACACGACGAACTGCCAAGATGGCAGTCATCCACCACCGGAGCCCGAGCATGTCCGACCTTGCAATTCGTCCTGTCACTGCTGCCGACTATTCCACCTGGCTGAGCCTCTGGCAGGCCTATCAGCGTTTCTACAAGACCGACATCCCCGAAGCCGTGACCCAGGTCACCTGGCAGCGCATGCTAGACGAGGCCGAACCCATCAACGCCGCGCTCGCCTGGCGCGACGGCGTGGCGGTCGGTATGGTCCACTACATCTATCACCGCTCGTGCTGGACCATTGAAAATTCCTGCTATCTGCAAGACCTGCTGGTGGACGATGCGGCTCGCGGGGCAGGCGTGGGCCGCCAGTTGATCGAATATGTCTACGCCACCGCGAAGGCCGCCGGGTGCGTCAAGGTGCACTGGTTGACCCATGAAACCAACGGCACTGCCATCGGTTTGTACCAGCGTGTCGCCGAACAACCCGGCTTCATCCAATTCCGCAAGACACTCTAGGAGCTGCCATGCCTACCTCCACAATCGACTGGAAGCCTGTCAAGGCACCCGTGGCGACCACCATGAATGGCCGCTACATCCGCCTGGAGAAACTCGACCCCAAGCGCCATGGCGAAGACCTCTGGGAAGCCCTGCAAGGGCCGCAGTCCGACGCGCAGCTGTGGGACTACCTGCCCTACGGCCCGTTCAACGACCTGGAACTGTTCTACATCTGGCTCGATGGCTATGCCATCAGCAATGACCCACTCGGCTTCTGCGTGGTCGACCAGCACACCGGCAAGGCCGAGGGCATCCTCAGCCTGATGTCGATCGTACCGGCGCACGGGCGTCTGGAAGTCGGCCATGTCGCTTTCGCCGCCTCCATGCAGCGCACGCCCAAGGGCACCGAAGCCATCTACCTGGCGCTCAAGCTGGCCTTCAGCCAGGGCTATCGCCGGGTCGAATGGAAATGCGACAACGCCAACAAACGCTCGCGCCGCGCCGCCGAACGGGTCGGTTTCACGCTGGAGGGCGTGTTCCGCCAGCACATGATGGTCAAGGGTCGCAACCGTGACACGGCGTACTTCTCCATCACCGACAGCGAATGGCCCGCGATCGAGGACGCGTTCGAGGGGTGGCTGGCAGCGGACAACCAGCCGGCGTCGGGGCAAGTGAAGGCGCTGGAGCAGTTTCGCGCCGCCGGTTAAATAATTCTGTAAAGACCAGCCGCTATACAGGACGACCTCACTGCCTCCAGGTCGTCCGCTCATGCCGTACTCTCCGCATCGCCTTGCCCTTGCCATCGCACTGCTCACCTTGGGCACGCCGATGTCGGCAGCCTTCGCCAAAGACCTGCAGATCGACACTGCCACCCAGGCGACGCAAAGCCTGAGCGACACCGATCGGCTGATCGTGGGCAAGGCTGGAAGCATCACCGCCAGCACCGAGGCGATCAAGCTCAAGGGTGCGGCAGCGGGCACCGGCGTGGTGGTGGATAACGCAGGCCGACTGATTTCCACCGGGAATCGGGCCATCGACAGCTCCGGCAGCGGCGCCGTACGCAGCTATACCCTGATCAATCGCGCGGGCGGCCTGGTGCAAGGTTCGTCCGACGCCTTTCGCATCAAGGATGACTTCGACCGTGGCGCCATCGTGATCGACAACAGCGGCACGCTGCGCTCGCTGAACAAGCGCGCCATCGATCTGGAGGCGCTGGAAAGCACGGGCATCGCAACCACACTGGACAATCGTGCGGGCGGGCTGATCCGCAGTGAAAAGAACGACGCGATGAAAACCGGCATCAATGCCACCATCACCAATCACGGCGAGATATCCACAGGCGACACCCTGAGCCTGGACGATAAATACGACGGTATCGACGTGGCCGCAGCAACCGGCGTCTCCGTGTACAACTATGGCCTGATCAGCGGTGGCCGCCACGGCGTGACCACCGATGAAGGTGCGCTGCTCTACAACGAAGGCACCGTGATCGGCCGCAATGGCTCCGGCTACGGCTCGGACGGTAATGGCACGGTGATCAACCGAGGCCTGATTTCCGGCAATGTGTCCGGGCTGCAACCCGTGGGCGACGGCGACGGCGTAGACATCGACTACATCGGCCATATCGAGAACTACGGAACCATTCGCGGCACCGGCGCGTCCGGCGCCAAGCCCGGCGACCCGTTGAACGCCAGTGAAGGCATCGCCATGGGCGGTGGCTATATCTTCAATGCCTCGGGCGCCACCATCAGTGGTGCCGACAATGCCATTCTGATCGACGATGGCAGCAACGGTTCGGCCCATGGTGCCACCTACCTGGAGAACCACGGCAGCATCACCGGGCTCAAGGGTTTCGGCGTGCAATTGAATGGCGAGTTTGCCGACACCGTGATCAACGCCGGGACCATCGGCGGCAGCAATGGCCAAGCGCTGCAGATGGGCGCTGGCGATGACAGCTTGACCGTACACAGTGCGGGCCGCTTTATCGGCCTGGTGGACGGCGGCAGCGGCAGCGACCGGGTGAATCTGCAAGGCAATGCCGGCGGCAGCTTCGGCAACAGTCGCAACTTCGAGACGCTGGAGGTGCAGAGTGGTACCTGGACCCTGACCAGCGTCGACGATTTCAGCGCCCAGAGCCGCATTGCCAACGGTGCCACGCTGATCAACCAGGGTAGCATCGCCGGTGCGCTGACCGTGGACCCGGGCGGGGTCTACGCCGGTGGCGGCGCGGTAGGCAATCTGCTCGTCAACGGAACCCTGTCGACCAACAGCCGGCTGGGCACGGCCGTGGTCCGTGGCGACCTGACTCTGGCACGCAGCGCGACGTTGGCATATGGGGTCAACGCCGATGGCAGCAGTGCGCCACTGCGGATTGGTGGTGCGGCCAACCTCGACGGTGCCACCTTGAACATCATACCGAGCAGCGGCGAATATCCTTGGCAGAGCCGCTATACCGTGTTGCAAGCCGGCAGCGTCAATGGCCGCTTCGGTACGGTGACGAGCGATTACGCCTTTCTGACCCCGACCCTGAGCTACAGCGCGACCTCCGTCGACCTCGACTACGCCCGCAACGACATCGCCTTCGCCGACTACGCCACCACTGTCAATGGCGGCAACGCTGCGCGCAGCGTGTCCGCCGTGAGCGGCGGCGCCCTGTATGACGCGTTGCTCGGCACCTGTGCTGCCAGCGCGGGGATGGCCATCGAGCAACTGGCTGGCAGCAGCAATGCCAGCCTGGGTGTTGCGACGTTGGCCGGTACTGCACAGGTCGGTCAAAGCATGTTGTCGGCCATGCGCCAGATAGGCAGCGACGGTGGCCTGCTGGTGGGCCTGCACGAGCGGGACACGCCGGTACTGGCGGCCAATGGCGTGCCCGACCAGGCACGCAACCTGAACGACCCAAATGCCCGTGGCCGGGTATGGATTCAGGCGCTGGGCAGCTACGGCAAGCTTGAGGGCGCACACGGCAGCGATGGCCTTGAGCAACGGACCTCGGGCGCCGTGCTGGGTACCGACTGGGCACTGACGCCGGAGTGGCGCGCAGGTCTGCTGGGCGGTTACTCACGCACCGACCTGGACGCGTCCAGCGTGGACGGCAACGTCGACAGCTGGCACGCGGGCCTGTACGCCATGCGTCAGAGCGGACCTCTGGCCCTGCGCCTCGGCGCGGCGTACAGCAAACATGACGGCAGCAGCAAACGCACGGTCAGCTTCGACGGCTTCAGCGACCGGCCACAGGGTGACTACGATGCCGACAGCCAACAGGCCTTTGCCGAACTGGGTTACAACCTGGGCAGTGGCCGGCTGAGTGCCGAGCCGTTCGCCAACCTCGGCTACCAGCGCTACAGCCGCAACGGTTACCGGGAAAAAGGCGGCCCATCGGCGCTGGACGTGGAATCGCAATCCCAGGACAACTTCACCAGCACTTTCGGTGTGCGTCTGGCCCACCTGAGCCAACTGGACAATGGCATGAGCCTGACGCCACGCGGCAGCCTGGGCTGGCGTCACACCTATGGCGATGTGGGCAACAGCACACGCCAGGCTTTCCTGAGCGGCGGCAGCGGCTTCAACGTGCAAGGCAGCACCCTGGACCGCGACAGCCTGATGCTGGAAGCCGGGCTGGATCTGGGCGTGAGCGCGCGGCAGAGCGTGGGGATTGGCTACAGCGGGGAGTTGGGCAGCAACAGCCGTAACCATGCTTTGACAGGGCACTGGCAACTGCGCTTCTAATCGACGCGGGATGAGGCAGCCAAGCCCTAGCGGCCAGCGGTCCATCCAAGCCGCCACAATCATCATTCGGTGAACTGCACGCATTTTTGAGAGCCTGCCTGGCGGTGATTCAACCACGCCGCCAGGGTAATACTTTGTGCTACATACAGACCTGACTTGAATCCGTTGGTCAGTAGAAGATGATAAATAATTAAAAACCCTTCGCACCCTCTATTTAACGACTACGCTCACAATGTCATCTACATAACACAACTGCACAACTGCACAACTGCAGCGGGTAGCTGTCGGGCGCAAAAAAGAGGTTTATATGAATATTCATTTTCAAAAACTTGCTCTTGTTCTAACTTTTACACTTATTCTTTTACCCGCACCGACATTCGCTATCGACTGGGGAGAAGGGATACCCAACTTCCAACCTTCCCGGCCCCTGCTCAATGGCCAAGGCCAGCATGCAGCATGGGAAGCGGTGGGTCGATTGACCGTGGAGGGAGGTATGGACTGCACGGGCGCGTTGCTGGACACGCGCCAAACTGGAGCGCCGTCCGACGCACCCGCCTATGTTCTGACGGCGGGTCACTGCACGCATGCATTGAATGATCCGCTGAGTATTATTCATGACGTGGACGCCGAGGGCTCGATAACTTTCAACTATTTCCAAGACACGCAAGCCCAGCGCAAGGTATTCAAAGTCAAGCGTATTACCTGGAGCACCCTTCGAGGGTCGGACATCTCGATCATCGAGCTGGTACCTGACTTGGATACCGTAATAAAGTCAGGCGTTCCCCCCCTCAAGCTCAAAACAGGGCCTTCGCCGGCTCAGCTTCCCATGCTGGTTGTAGGCGCGCCGCTGGCACACCAAGGCGCCGAAGGCTACCTGCGCATGTCCGCCTGCATCGAGCAGCCCAGTGCAGCGGTGGTCGAGCACATATGGGTATGGGTCAACGAACGGAGCAATGGGTGCCATGACATCTACTCCGGGATTTCCGGTTCGCCGATGCTGGACCGTTATACCAATGAGATCATCGGCGTGATCAACACCTCCACATGGGGGGGAAAGTTGTCGCGATGCAGCTTCAATGATCCCTGCGAGGTGGAGAATGGCGTCATCAACAAGAAAACCAATACCAGTTATGGCTCCAGCACTCAAGGGCTGACCGAGTGCTTTTCGGCGGGGCGATTTACCGTCGACTCTGTGAACTGTCCACTCGGCGCGCCGACAACCTTCGTACTTGGTGATGAACCACCGCTGGGCTTCATCAAAGGTGGCGATGGCCCATGGCAATGGAAACAGACCTTTTCGGTAAATGCATCCGGCGTACGCTACAAGTACGTCCGCTCCGCGACAGACTGCGCAGCACTGGAAAACTACTCCGATGCAATACCTGCGACTGGCTTGGTCACAATTTCCAATTCAATGACTCAAGGCCCTGGCATTACCTTTCTCTGTGTGCTTCCTCTGGAAACGCTGATCGGCCCGGTTCGGCCCAATTTTTCCAATAGCGTTGTGATCTTCTATCGCTGGCTTATCAATCAACCACCGCTCATCCCGCCGCAATACACCAGAACTTACCACTCCGAAACCCGCACACATAAATTCGTGTTGGAAGACGTGACTCCGGACCTGGACATAACAGCTTACCGGTACAAGTTCGGCGAGCCCGCACAGTTGAATTGTGACTCCGATGAAGACTACATAAGTATCAATCCCAGATTCCCTATATTCGAGGTTGAAGTCGATTCGCAGCCTGCTGTGGTTTGCATAGCGGGCAAGGACAGGGTCGGCCAAGAGTCGCCTCGTACTTGGCTACATCTCGCACCCGCCGTGCCACCTGCCAGACCATTGGCATCGACAGGCCAATAGGCATACCGCTTGATCCGGGTCTTTGGAGCCGACTACGGATAAACACAGAGTGCCAGTACCCAGCCCGGCTTTGGCTCTGGATCACCGTACTCAAAAAAAAGGGGGCCACCCGGCCCCCAGAGGAAAACCTTGCAGCCCGAGGTCAGCCCTCGATCTCGATCAATATCTCGCCGGGGTTCACGCGGTCACCCTTGGCCACGTGGATGGCCACCACCTTGCCGGCCACACCGGCCTGAACCTCGGTTTCCATCTTCATCGCCTCGGTGATCAACACCGCCTGCCCGGCCTTGACCGCATCGCCCTGCTTGACCAGCACGTCGACGATATTGCCGGGCATCGCAGTGCTGACATGACCCGGTTCGCTGGCCTGCTTGCGCTTGCCGATGCCGCCGCCGACGAACTCGTTCAGGGGTTCGAACACGACCTCTTCAGGCATGCCGTCGATGGACAGGTAGAAATGCCGCTTGCCTTCGGCCTTTACCCCGACGCCGGTGATGTCGACTCGATAGCTTTCGCCGTGCACATCGATGACGAACTCGGTAGGGACCCCTTCACCGCTGCGCGCAACCTGGGCACCTGCCTCGGGGATCGGCAATAGCACTTCAGGCACCAGCGTGCCGGCGGCACGCTCTTCGAGGAATTTGCGCCCGATGTCGGGGAACATCGCAAACGTCAGTACATCCTCCTCCGACTGGGCCAGCTCGCCGATGTCCTTGCGCAGCTTGTCCATCTCCGGCTTGAGCAGGTCGGCGGGACGTACGTCGATGACCTCCTCGCTGCCGATCGCCTGGCGCCGCAGTTGTTCGTTGACCTTGCCCGGCGCCTGGCCATAACCGCCTTGCAGGTACAGCTTCACTTCGTTGGTGATGGTCTTGTAGCGCTCGCCGGCCAACACGTTGAAAAACGCCTGGGTACCGACGATCTGCGAGGTAGGCGTGACCAGGGGCGGGAAGCCCAGGTCCTCACGCACCTTGGGAATCTCGGCCAGCACCTCGTTCATACGATTGAGCGCGCCTTGCTCCTTCAGCTGGTTGGCCAGGTTGGAAATCATGCCGCCGGGCACCTGATTGACCTGCACGCGGGTATCGACCGCCGTGAATTCGCTCTCGAACTGGTGGTACTTCTTGCGCACCGCATAGAAATACAGGCCGATCTCCTGCAGCAGTTCCAGGCTCAGGCCGGTGTCGAATTCGCTGCCCTTGAGCGCTGCGACCATGGACTCGGTGCCCGGATGACTGGTGCCCCAAGCAAAGCTGGAGATGGCCGTATCGATGTGATCGGCGCCATTTTCCACCGCCTTGAGCTGACACATCGCAGCGAGGCCGGCCGTGTCATGGCTATGGATGAACACTGGCAGCGACTGCTCGGCCTTCAGGGCCCTGACCAGCTCACCGGTCGCATAGGGCGTCAACAGGCCCGCCATGTCCTTGATCGCCACCGAGTCGCAACCCATGGCTTCCATCTGCTTGGCCTGGGCCACGAAGGCGGCGACGGTGTGCACCGGGCTGGTGGTGTAGGCGATCGTGCCCTGGGCGTGCTTGCCAGCCGCCTTCACCGCCTCGATGGCCACACGCAGGTTACGTACGTCGTTCATTGCATCGAAGATGCGGAACACATCGATACCGTTGTCGGCCGCCTTGGCCACGAAGGCCCTGACCACATCGTCGCTGTAGTGCCGGTAGCCGAGCAGGTTCTGCCCACGCAGGAGCATCTGCAGACGGGTGTTGGGCAGCGCCTGGCGCAGTTTGCGCAGGCGTTCCCACGGGTCTTCCTTGAGGAAGCGCACACAGGCGTCGAAGGTGGCGCCGCCCCACACTTCCAGCGACCAGTAGCCGACCCGGTCGAGCTTGTCGCAGATGGGCAGCATGTCTTCGGTGCGCATGCGGGTCGCCAGCAACGACTGATGGGCGTCGCGCAGGATGGTGTCGGTCACGAATATGCGCTTGGAAACAGGAGTATTGGACATTGTTGTGTTCCTCACAGGCCGGCGTGGGCGGCGATGGCGGCAGCGATGGCCAGGGCCAGCTCTTCGGGTTTGCGCTTGATCGAGTACTGGGTCAGCTCCGGATGGCTGTCGACGAAGCTGGTATTGAACTGGCCGCTGCGAAACTCGGGGTTGCGCAGGATTTCCTGGTAGTAGGCCGCCGTGGTCTTGATGCCTTGCAGGCGCATGTCATCGAGCGCCCGCAGGCCGCGGTCCATGGCCTCTTCCCAGGTCAGGGCCCAGACCACCAGTTTGAGGCACATGGAATCGTAGAACGGCGGAATGGTGTAGCCGGTGTAGATCGCCGTGTCGGTGCGCACGCCCGGCCCGCCGGGGGCGTAGTAGCGGGTGATCTTGCCGAAGCTGGGCAGGAAGTTGTTCTTCGGATCCTCGGCATTGATGCGGAACTGCAGGGCAAAGCCGCGGTGCACGATGTCTTCCTGCTTAACCGACAGCGCAAGGCCCGAAGCAATGCGGATCTGCTCGCGGACGATGTCGATACCGGTGATTTCCTCGGTGATGGTGTGCTCCACCTGCACCCGGGTATTCATCTCCATGAAATACACCTCGCCCTCGGCGAGCAGGAACTCCACGGTACCGGCGTTCTCGTAGCCGACCGCCTTGGCCGCGCGCACCGACAGGTCGCCGATGTAGGCGCGCTGCTCGGGGGTCAATTGCGGGCTGGGAGCGATCTCGATGAGCTTCTGGTTGCGTCGCTGGATCGAACAGTCGCGTTCGAACAGGTGCACCACATTGCCAAAGCGGTCACCCAGGATCTGCGCCTCGATGTGCTTGGGGTTGACGATGCACTTTTCCAGGAACACCTCGGCCGAACCAAAGGCCTTGGTCGCTTCGGAAATCACCCGTGGAAAGGCCTGCTCCAGTTCCTCGCGGCTGTTGCAACGGCGAATGCCTCGCCCACCGCCGCCCGAGGTGGCCTTGAGCATGACCGGGTAGCCAATGCGCTCCCCCTCGGCCAACGCCTCGTGGATGTCGGCGACGTTGCCCTCGGTGCCGGGCGTGACGGGCACGCCCGCCTTGATCATGCTGCGCCGGGCTTCGGTCTTGTCGCCCATGCGGCGGATGACCTCGGCCGACGGCCCGATGAACTTCACCCCCCGCTCGGCGCAGATATCGGCCAACTCGGCATTCTCGGAGAGAAAACCATAGCCGGGGTGCAAGGCATCGCAGCCGGTTTCAACCGCCAGGTTCACCAGCTTGCGTGGGTTCAAATAGCCGGCCAGGGGCTCGGCGCCAATGCTGTGGGCTTCGTCTGCGCGCTTGACGTGCAGCGCGTGACGATCGGCTTCGGAATAGATCGCGACCGAACGAATGCCCATTTCGGCGCAGGCTCGTACGATGCGTACGGCAATCTCACCTCGGTTGGCGATCAGGATCTTTTTTATCACTTGGAATTTCCTCGACCGATGAATCCATTCGGGCCGGTGCGTGGCCGACCCTTTGGGTAACCAGTTGTTTCCTGGTCGCCTCTGCAAGCTAGCGCGGTACGAGGATTAATAAAAATCAATCTTTGTTAGGTTACATATTAGCTAAAGCTTATAGTTAGCTGATCATCGTTTGAACATGGGATCGGGACATGCGTAAGTCACTGATGCGCCTGACATTGCGCCAATTGCAGGTGTTCAACGAAGTCTGCGATCTGCGCTCGTACAGCCGTGCGGCCGAAGAGATGTCGCTCACCCAGCCAGCGGTGAGCCTGCAGATTCGCCAGCTGGAAGAGCTGGTCGGCCAGCCGTTGTTCGACTATGTGGGCAAGAAGCTCTATCTGACCGAAGAAGCGCAGGCTTTGCAGGCGGCCAGCCGAGACATCTTCGGCCGCCTGGAAAACCTCGACATGCAGCTCTCCGACATGCAGGGCTCACTGCAGGGGCAGCTCAAGCTGGCGGTCGAATCCAGTGCCAAGTACTTCACGCCCCATCTGTTCGCCGCCTTCCGCACCCTGCACCCGGAGGTCAACCTGCAGCTCACGGTGGTCAACCGCGCCCAGGTGATCCGCCGCCTGAGCGACAACCGCGACGACGTGACCATCATGTCGATGGTGCCGCAGGACATGGGCCTGGACTTCATGCCTTTCCTCAACAATCCGATCGTCGCCGTGGCACCGCCCGAGCATCCGCTGTGCCAGTTCGAACAGCTGAGCCTGCAGGACCTGCAAGCCTATACGTTGCTAATACGCGAACAGGGTTCGGGCACGCGCCGGGCCTGCGAGGAATATTTCAAGGAGAAACGCGTGCACTTCACGCAGACCCTGGAAGTGGCATCTGCCGAAGCCCAGCGCGAATGCGTGATCGCATGCCTGGGGCTGGCGCTGCTGACGCGCCATGCCGTTGCCCGGGAGTTATCCACAGGCACGCTGCGGGAGTTGCCTGTGACAGAACTGCCGTTGCAGCGCAGCTGGTGCGTGGTGCAGGCCAAGGCTCGGCGTCAGTCGCCGGTGGCGCTGGCCTTCGCCGCGTTCATCCGTGCCGAGCGGGCGCAGATCACGACGCTGGTCGAGCGCTTTGCCGGACATCCGCCGACACCGTCTGCCAGACAGTGAGCTGGGCGTCGTCGCCAATTTCCTGAAGCAGGCGACGCTGCTCGGCGTAGCTTTCGATCGCACGGCGAAACTCCATGCGGCGCTGATCTTCCTGCTGACGTTTGGTGCGGGCGGCACTGTTGCCTTGCGCTTGCGAGCCATCGACGTAACGAGCCATTGCCTGTCTCCCAGTTCGAGTTCGGGAGTACAGGGTGGCGTGGGCGTATGAAGGTTTGGCGACGGCGCGGTGAACATCGGGTTAAACCCATCACGCCTCGCTCAGTCCTCGTGAGCCTCGTGGGCCTTCAACGACTTGGGCGAAAGGCGCAGGCTGCGCAGACTGCGCTTGACGCTCTTTAGGTGATTGACCAGGTCCGGACCGCGGGCCATCGCCACGCCCATGGCCAGCACGTCGATCACCACCAGGTGGGCGATACGCGAGGCCAGCGGCGTATAGATCTCGGTGTCTTCGTGCACATCCACCGCCAGGTTGACGGTCGCCAGCTCCGCCAGCGGCGTCTGCCCCGGACACAGGGAGATCAACGTGGCGCCACTTTCGCGCACCAGGTTGGCGGTGATCAGCAGGTCCTTGGAGCGCCCCGATTGCGAGATGCACACGGCCACGTCGGTCGGCTTGAGGGTCACCGCCGACATGGCCTGCATGTGCGGGTCCGAATAGGCCGCCGCCGTGAGCAGCAGGCGGAAGAACTTGTGCTGGGCATCGGCTGCTACCGCTCCTGAAGCGCCGAAACCATAGAATTCGACCCGCTGCGCCGTGACCATGGCGCTGATCGCCCGCTGCAAGGCCTCGGGGTCGAGCTTCTCGCGCACTTCCATCAAGGTATGCAGGGTGGTGTCGAAGATCTTAAGGCTGTAGTCGGCCACCGAGTCGTCTTCGTGAATGGCGAACTGGCCGAAGCTCGCCCCCGCCGCCAGACTCTGCGCCAGCTTGAGCTTGAGGTCCTGGAAGCCGGTGCAGCCGATCGCGCGGCAGAAGCGCACGATGGTCGGCTCGCTGATACCCACGCTGTGCGCCAGATCGGCCATGGAGCTGTGCATCACCGCCGCAGGGTCCAGCAGCACATGCTCGGCAACCTTGAGTTCGGATTTGCGCAGCAGGTGGCGAGACTGGTCGATGTGTTGCAGCAGGTTCAAGGGACAGCTTCCGCTAAAGGAGTCGAGGGGCCAGGATGTAGCTGGCCTGTAGTTATACTACAGGCCTTGGTGATCGCCCAGTTAAACGTCTCAGCAGACCTTTTCAGCGTCGTCCGTCCGCGACTGTAAGGCGCCTCTGCCGACCTCTTCGCCGCCCATGATCGCTCCTTCAAGATCGAGGCTGCTGCAGCTTTACACGCAAACGGCCGTCCTTGATCTCTGTGTCAGCGCCTCCATTAGGTACATACGCTGCAAGGTGGATGTGGCCGACCAAAAATATCTATCTACGACAAGCGACGAGACAGACAGCTGACACTCATGTTTCTGCTCGATCAAGTGTTCTGAAAACGAACACAGGATGCCGACGCATTTGAAATTGCCGTACCTATGGAAGGGATCATGGACCATGAGCACGTTGTTTGAAAATCGGAAGATGCTCGCCCGCTCGTTTGCGCTTGTTATGCTAGGCACCGCAGCAGTCGATAATATTACCGCCGAAGATCTTTATAAACAATAGCACAAGGAAACACCAGTTTTGTATATGGGCTAGATGATGAAATACAGTTCGAAACTTCTTATAATGATTCCGGCCTCAAAATTTCCAGTAAACATTATGCCTGGATAGATCATCGGCTCATTGGTGGCATCGCAATACAGTATGCATCCAACGGCAACGTAGTGTCTCACTCCTTATTCTATGTTCACAGCGATCATCTTGGCACTCCTAGAATGGTTACAGATAGCAATGGAGAGACGATCTGGACATGGGAGTCCAACGCATATGGTATCGGCAAGCCGAACGGAGCTTTTGAACTTAATCATAGGTTTATCGGGCAATATTATGATACAGAGACTGGATTGCACTTCTCCAGAAACCGCATCTATGATCCTTTCTTAGGCAGGTTTTTATCAACTGATCCTGATGTCCCACCTGCAGATACCAATACTTATGTCTACGCCCGGAATAATCCCTTAACATTTTATGATGTCGATGGTAGAGCGAGCTCTGGCGTACCTAGAAAAATTCCCGGCACTCAAATCACCGTCCGCATTGATCCCTCTCATATCCCGGGTCAAACCCATGCTCATGTCATGCAGAAGGGAAAACCAGAAATCGTCATCAAGCAGGACGGTAGTGGTAGCCATGGATCGGACCCTGGTAAATTGCCAAAACATAAAAAGCTATTAGAATTTTTGAGGAAGAAAGGGTTCAAGGTGAGTACGCTTTTTTTTCTTCCTGACTATAGTGAGGTTATGGAAAATTATTGCGCCCTCAACCCGCACGACGGGCAATGCTTAACACAAGATACCGATTGCTAGTAGGAAATCAGATATGCAAATCTATGGATACAAACGAAAAGGAAAGCGGCTCGAAACAATGAAGGAAGTTTCGATCGTAGCAACGCCACGGGAGCTGAAAACGGTGATCAAGATGCTCAAGCGTGCTGTGGCAGAAATGGAAGGCAAGAAGAAACTCAGGGTCGATCATCTTCATTTTCAGGATCTGCACAAGCCGACTGACCCGAAGTCAGGAGATTTCATCGTCATGATTACGCCACCTAACTAACTCCGCTGCCTAGGTGCCCTCTCCTGTCTTACAGAGCCCGGATCGCTGCTATCGCATCTGCTATCTGTCCTCGAAGGGTTATGCGGATCTTCTGTAAGAACGGTCCGCGCACTATGCGCTGGGGTACACCAGACCTACGCACCTTTCTCGGCCGATAAGGGCATCTACAAAAGGTCGGGATGCTCCAGCGTCCACAAAGCCGTGGAAAAGCCCGCCGCTTTTTTGCACATGCCCGCGGCTGTCCAGCGTATTGGGACAAGGTGCCATAGGCAGTGTTCCTATAGCGGGATGGTGAATCGATGGGCCGACATCTACGGCCCAGACGCTACCGTCCATAGGAATTGACGATTTTTACGTGGACTGGCCGCAACTCTTGTTTGCCCCAACTCCATCGCGCACCCTAAAATGCCGGAATGCGCGATGACCTCTCCCTTCTGCTGAATTCCCTCAACGATGCCCAACGCCAGGCCGTAGCCGCCTCCGTCGGCCGTCAGTTGGTCCTGGCCGGTGCTGGTTCCGGTAAAACCCGAGTGCTGGTGCACCGTATCGCCTGGTTGATCCAGGTCGAAAACGCCTCGCCCCACTCCATCCTGTCGGTGACGTTCACCAACAAGGCCGCTGCCGAGATGCGTCAGCGCATCGAGCAGTTGATGGGTATCAATCCGGCCGGCATGTGGGTAGGCACCTTCCACGGCCTGGCCCACCGCCTGCTGCGCGCGCACTGGCAGGAAGCCAACCTGAACCAGAATTTCCAGATTCTCGACAGCGACGACCAGCAACGCCTGGTCAAGCGGGTCATGCGCGAGCTGGGCCTGGACGAACAGAAGTGGCCGGCGCGTCAGGCGCAGTGGTTCATCAATGGGCAGAAGGACGAGGGCCTGCGCCCGCAGCACATCCAGCCTGGCGGCGATCTGTTCCTGGCGACCATGCGCTCGGTCTACGAAGCGTACGAGGCGGCCTGCGCGCGGGCCGGCGTGATCGACTTTTCCGAATTGCTGCTGCGCGCCCTCGACCTGTGGCGCGACAACCCCAGCCTGCTGGCGCACTACCAGCGGCGTTTCCGCCATGTGCTGGTCGACGAGTTCCAGGACACCAACGCCGTGCAGTACGCCTGGCTGCGGCTGCTGGCACAGGGTGGCGACAGCCTGATGGTGGTGGGTGACGACGATCAGTCGATCTACGGCTGGCGCGGTGCCAAGATCGAGAACATCCACCAGTATTCCGCTGACTTCCCGGACTCACAGCTGATCCGCCTGGAACAGAACTACCGTTCCACCGCGGGTATCCTCAAGGCCGCCAACGCGCTGATCGCCAACAACAGCGGGCGACTGGGCAAGGAGCTGTGGACCGACGGCGACGATGGCGAGCCGCTGAGCCTGTATGCCGCGTTCAATGAACACGACGAGGCGCGCTACGTGGTCGAAACCATCGAGAGCGCCCTCAAGACCGGCCTGGCGCGCAGCGATGTCGCCATTCTGTACCGCTCCAACGCCCAGTCGCGGGTGCTGGAAGAGGCGCTGCTGCGCGAGCGCATCCCCTACCGCATCTACGGCGGCCAGCGCTTCTTCGAACGCGCCGAAATCAAGAATGCCATGGCCTACCTGCGCCTGCTCGAAGGGCGCGGCAACGATGCAGCCCTGGAGCGCGTGATCAACGTCCCGCCCCGAGGCCTGGGCGAGAAGACCGTCGAAGCCATCCGCCAGCATGCGCGTCACGCCGAGCTGTCGATGTGGGAAGCCGGGCGGCAACTGGTGGCCAACAAAGGCCTGACCGGTCGCGCCGCCAATGCCCTGGGCGCGTTCATGGAGCTGATCGAGAACCTGGCCGCCAAGGTCATGCAAATGCCGCTGCACCTGATGACCCAGACCGTCATCGAGCAGTCCGGCCTGATCGTCTATCACCAGGAAGAAAAGGGTGAAAAAGGCCAGGCACGGGTGGAAAACCTCGAGGAACTGGTCAGCGCCGCACGCAACTTCGAAAACAGCGAAGAAGACGCCGACCTCACGCCGCTGGCCGCATTCCTCGGCCATGCGTCCCTCGAAGCCGGCGACACCCAGGCCGAGGAGCACGAAGACAGCGTTCAGTTGATGACCTTGCACAGTGCCAAGGGCCTGGAGTTTCCCTACGTGTTCCTGGTGGGCATGGAAGAGGGTCTGTTCCCGCATAAGATGAGCCTGGAAGAGCCGGGTCGCCTCGAAGAGGAACGCCGCCTGGCCTATGTCGGCATCACCCGGGCCATGCAGCACCTGGTGATGACCTACGCCGAAACACGCCGTCTGTACGGTAGCGAGACGTACAACAAGGTCTCGCGCTTCGTGCGTGAAGTGCCCGCCGGGCTGATTCAGGAAGTGCGCCTGTCCAACAGCGTGAGTCGTCCTTTCGGCGGGGGTCAGGCACAGAACTCGAGCAGCCTGTTCGGGGCTGCCGCCATCCCGGAAACCCAGTTCAATCTGGGCCAGCGGGTGCAGCATTCGGTTTTCGGCGAGGGCGTGATCCTCAACTTCGAAGGCTCTGGCGCCCAGGCGCGGGTTCAGGTCAACTTCGCCGAAGGCAGCAAGTGGCTGATGCTGGGGTACGCGAAACTGGAGGCGGTGTAACGGTTGGCTTCACGGCTTTCTCGCGGTGCCCGGCGGCCGCGAAAAGGCCGACACTGCATCTTCCACAGGCAGTGAAATTTCCTACGCCGCTTTTCGCAATTACGCAAAAGCTCGAAACATGTTGTCACTAGCTATGTACAGCACACCTGTGCAACATGGCTCGCGTGCAATCCACCTAACGGAATGAACCTATGCAACGATTTCTCAGCATGGCTCTGGCCCTTTGCATTGGCCTGACCATGAGCCTGGATGCCAGTGCCAAACGCTTCGGCGGCGGCAAGAGCATGGGCGCAGCCCCGACTCACCAGACGCGCCAGGCCGCGCCTGCAACCCCAGGTGCCACAGCCGCCGTACCGGGCCGTGCCGCCCCTGCCGCCAGCGGTGCTTCGCGCTGGTTGGGCCCTCTGGCCGGCCTCGCCGCCGGTGGCCTGCTGGCCTCCATGTTCATGGGTGACGGCTTCCAGGGCATGCAGATCTTCGACTTCCTGATCATGGCGGTCATCGCCTTCCTGATCTTCCGCTTCATCGCCGCTCGCCGTCGCAAGCAGCAAGGCCCTCAAATGGCCGGCGCCGGTGCACCTTACCAGCGTGAAACCATCAACCAGGCCCCTGCCCAGCCTTCGATCTTCGGTGGTGCAAGCGGTGCTTCCGCAGCCCGCCCGGTGATCAATGCGCCGGCCTGGTTCAACGAAGAGAACTTCCTGAACGCCGCACGCAACCACTTCCAGTCGCTGCAGCAGCACTGGGATGCGAACGAAATGGACAAGATCGCCGAGTTCGTCACCCCACAGATGCTGCAATCGCTGAAGCAGGAACGCGCCGAGCTGGGTGATGGCTTCCAGTCCACCTACATCGACGATCTGCATGTACAGCTGGAAGGCGTGGATGATCGTGCCGAGAAGACCATCGCTACCCTGACATTCGTTGGCGTATCGAAGACTTCGCGCTTCGACAAGGGCGAACCCTTCAGCGAAAGCTGGAACATGGAACGCGCCCAGGGCGAAAACCAGCCTTGGCTGGTGGCCGGTATCCGCCAGAACTGATACGCGTCACGCTTTGCAAAGCCCCGGCCCTGGTCGGGGCTTTTGCATTTTGAACGTTGCATCCATTTCCAGCTAAGGTATAAACCGCAGCGCGTATTCTGGTCAGAGGAAAACATCGTGGAAGAAGTGATCGAGCAGCTCCGAGAAGCCAACGAACCGGTACCGGTTCCCCTGGAACTGCCAGACGAAGACCTGCTGGTCGAGATCGAAGAGCAGTTGTTCATCAACATTCCGTTCGTCTTCAAGGAATATCTGCTCACCGTCAGCGACGTGGTGTACGGCAGCCTGGAGCCGGTTACCGTGACCGATCCGCAATCGCATACCTACCTGCCGGACGTTGCGGCGACGGCATGGGACCTCGGCGTCCCGCGCGAGCTGATTCCGATTTGTCAGGATGGCGACGATTACTACTGTGTCGAAGAAGACGGCACTGTCGTGTTGTGGTCGGGCGAAGAAGAGCTGGTGACCGAGGAAAGCTGGGAATCGGTCTGGCACTGGGCGCGGGACGTCTGGCTGGAAAGCTGATCGGTACAGGCAGGTGTGATCTTTTCACCGCTCGATGGCTCGCCGCCAACCCTGTGGGAGCGGGTTCTACCCGCGAAAAGGCCAAACCTGCCTACCCAACTTCAATGCTCGACGTTGTTGTCCAGCGTCTCCAGCAAAGCCACCTGCATCCGCGTATGCACGCGAATGAACCAGCGCCACAACACGGCCACCACTGCGGCTGCCACCACGGCAATCAGCAGCAGCAATTCCAGGGTCGGCAGGATGCTCGCCGACAGCGCGGCCAGCAGCACGAAAATCATCAGCAGCGACAATAGCGGAATGACTTCGGCAATGATGCGTCGAACCCGCTGGGTATGCCTGCCCGCCATTTCCGGTTTCACGCCCATTTCCGCCAGAAGCATCGAAAGGGCCTTGAGCTTGCGATAGGCCGCGATCAGGAACGGCAACGACAGCAGCAGCGCTGCGCCCCAGATGAGGGCCTTCTGCCCACCGGGCTCGGCCACCCATGTGGTCAGGTAGCCACCGATCCGCTCGGCGAAATAGGCCCCGGCAAAGAAGATACCGATCACCAGCGCCAGGTTGACCCCTACCTGCAGGAGAATCTTGCGGATCATCGACGCCAGCATGGCGCTCTGCCCACGCGGCTGAATGCTGCGCAGCCATTCCCCATACATCCCCAGCACCCGCGCCATCCGCTGCGGCACCAAAGCGCCCAGACGATGGGAAAGCGGGTCTGCCGCGCGGATCAGGTACGGCGTGGACAAGGTCGTCAGCACCGACACCGCCACGGCAACGGGATAGAGGAAGTCGCTGGTGACCTGCAGGGTCATGCCCAGCGCTGCGATGATGAACGAGAATTCGCCGATCTGCGACAGCCCCATCCCCACCCGCAGGGACGTCTTGCCATCGTTGCCGGCGATGAATGCACCCATCCCGCAGGAGACGATCTTGCCCAGCACCACCGCCATGGTGATGACCGCGATTGGCCAGGCGTAGGCGAGCAGGATGGCAGGGTCGAGCATCAGGCCGATGGCGACGAAGAAGATCGCGCTGAACATGTCACGAATGGGTTCGATCAGCCGCTCGATTTTCAACAGTTGCCGAGACTCGGCCATGATCGCCCCGATCAGGAAGGCGCCCAGCACCATGCTGTATTCAAGCTTGACCACCAGCAGGCAGAAGCCGAAGCACAGGCCCAGCACGGTCACCAGCAGCATCTCGTTGCTGTCGAAGGTGGCCACGTAAGCCAGCAGACGCGGCACCAACAGGATCCCCACGACCAACGCGATCACCATGAACAGCGAGAGCTTGCCGACCGTGGAGAACACCTCACCGGAACTGACCGCACCGCTGACGGCGATACCCGACAGCAAGGCGATGATGCCGATACCCAGAATGTCCTCGACGATCAGCACACCAAAGATCAATTGCGCGAACCGCTCGTTCTTCATCTTCAGGTCGTTGAGCGCCTTGACGATGATGGTGGTCGAGGAGATGGCCAGGATCGCACCCAGGAACAGCGAATCCATGGTGCCCCAATCGAACCAGCGGCCGATCTCGTAGCCGATCCAGATCATCAGCACGATTTCCAGGAACGCGGCGATGAAGGCCGTGGCGCCGACCTTGAACAACTTGCGCAGGCTGAATTCGAGCCCGAGGCTGAACATCAGGAAGATCACCCCCAGTTCGGCAAGGGTCTTTATGGTGTCTTCGTCATGGATCAAGCCGAAAGGCGGGGTATGTGGGCCAATGATGAAACCCGCGACGATGTAGCCGAGCACCACCGGTTGCCGCAACCGGTGAAACAGGATGGTCACCACACCGGCCACCAGCATGATCACTGCCAGGTCCTGGATGAAACTGATGGCATGCATGGTGATAGCCTCCTTTGCTATTCAGAATTACGGTACCAATTGTTTCAGGAGGCAGGTTAACACTGCCCATTGCGGGCATACGTCGGTGCAATATGCGGAAACAGATCGCCGCTATGCCCTATGTAATGGCACGATAGACGTGACGGAGTAGCCTCGCTCGGCGTCCGCCTGTGGACGAGACCCGTCGTAAGTGGCCAACGCCAGAATAGGTGATGCCCCTGTACTTCTGCCAACCAACCGTGAGTTCACTATGGAACCTGGAAACGCCCAGCTGTCGATGACGGTGCTGATGACCCCTGACATGGCCAATTTTTCCGGCAATGTGCATGGAGGAACGCTGCTCAAATACCTCGACGAAGTGGCTTACGCCTGCGCCAGCCGCTATGCCGGCCGGTATGTGGTGACCTTGTCGGTGGATCAGGTGATTTTCCGCGAGCCGGTGCACGTGGGCGAACTGGTGACCTTCCTGGCATCGGTCAACTACACCGGCAACACGTCGATGGAAGTGGGGATCAAGGTGGTCACCGAGAACATCCGCGAGCGTTCGGTACGCCACACCAACAGTTGCTTCTTCACCATGGTGGCGGTGGACGACCAGCGCAAGCCCGCCCACGTACCGCCTTTGAAGCCACAGGATGCCGAGGGCACGCGGCGCTTCATCCAGGCGCAGCAGCGTCGGCAGATCCGCCAGGAGCTGGAAAAGCGCTACCGCGATCTCAAGGAAGAACCCATTTAAAGCGCCACGGCTTCGAAACGCAGGCGTGGATGCACGATTCGATCCTGGGCGCGCACCAACTCCAGTTCGTAGCTGGCGCACGCCTGGGTCTCCAGCAGCACTTCGTGCACCGCCGCGGCCGTGAACTCGAAAGCGGCCAGCCAATCGTCACCCAGCAGCAGCCTGGCCAGAAACAAGCCACTGGTCAGGTCGCCCACGCCGACCGGCTGGCGCGGAAACGCCAGCAGCGGACGCCGCAGGTGCCAGCTGCCTGCGGCGGTGACCAGCAGCATCTCGAAGTCTTCAGGTGATTTGCCAGGGTAGGCCAGATGCTTTACCAGCACCGCTTTCGGGCCCCGGGCCAGCAAGGCGCGCGCCATGGCCACGCAATCCTGCAGGGAGTCGGCCTTGCGACCACTGAAGCTGTCGAGCTCCAATTGGTTGGGACACAGCACGTCGGCAGCCGCCACGGCTTCATCGAGCAGAAAGTCGCTGACCTCGGCAGGCACCACACAGCCTTTCTCCGCATGCCCCATCACCGGGTCGCACAGATACAAAGCTTTGGGATTGGCTGCCTTGACCCGCCGCACCACGCCCAGGATTGCCCGCCCCTGAGCAGCGCTGCCCAAGTAGCCGCTGAGCACCGCATCGCAGTTGCCCAACTCGCCAATCGTCGCAATCCCTTCGACCAGTGCGGGAATGTGTTGCGGCGCCAACACTTCTCCCGTCCACTGACCATACTGTGTGTGATTGGAAAACTGCACCGTATTCAATGGCCAGACCTTGACCCCCACCCGCTGCATCGGGAAAACCGCCGCGCTGTTGCCGGCGTGGCCGAACACGACATGGGACTGGATGGCGAGCAGGTGTGGTGTACGTTTCATGCAAGGATTCCGGACCGGTGACAGGACTTCATGGCGCGCAGTATCGCGCGAAATGCAGCCTGTACGACAGACCGGAGACACAGTTAAGCTGCGAGCAACCGGTTGGAGCGCACGTTGATGTTGACCCTTGGCAATATGTTCATCCTGATGTTACTGGCCGCAGGTGCGGCCTGGTTGTGGCACAACCATGGCCTGCGCGAGAAGGCGTTGGAGCGGGTCAAGCAGCATTGCGGCAAGCTCGATCTGGAACTGCTCGACGACAACGTCGCCTTCAAGCGCTTTGCCTGGCTGGCCGATGCCAACGGCCGCAAGCGTCTGGCGCGGGTGTACAACTTCGAGTTCACCGTCACCGGCGAGCAGCGCCATGCAGGCATCGCCACGCAGTTCGGGCCGCACGCGGTGCAGATCGAGCTGGCACCCTACCCGTTCGAAGTGAAGACGCCGACCAGTGCCGAAGTCATCGAAATGAGCCAGTGGCGCCAGGAACACAAGCGCTGGCGCCCCTGAGGGTGTCAGTCCTGCGACGGATCCGGCACCTGTGCTCGCAACAACCCTTGCTGCAGGAGCGCTGCGTCCTGGGGTGTGTCGAATATCAGCTCCACCCGTGAATCGCGACGCCACTCGCTCGTTCTCCATTGGGCGACTTGTCCTGCCAGCAAGTTGCTTGATCGCCACCCCTGCGTGCTGTGGATAACCAGCTTGGCCCGACGCCAACCTTCATCCTCCAGCCAACGCCCCAGGGTCTGCAGATCGAACTGCACCTGTGGGTGCCAACGCCAGCCGATGCTCCAGCCATCAGGGTGATCCTGGACTTGGCATTGGCCACGAGACTTATCCACCCATAGATCACCTAGCGCATTGGGGCTGTCTATCAGCTTGTCCACAAAAATCACGTCAGGCTTATCCACAATCGGCAATTGATCAAAGCGGATTTCATCGACGTCCCGCCACAGCATTTGTGCTGTGGGTAAATCTGTACTTATGCACAGCTCATCGGTACCGGATGCCTTGTTCATGATCAGCAATCCCGCCGTGCGCGCGGCTTCCAGCTGAACCGCAGGCAGCGCATTCCCCGCCCTGAGTGCCAGAGCGTCAAGCACCATCACCAGCGGTTGCACGGCCAGGACCCCGCGCCAAGGCGCTTCACCCAGTTGTGCGAGGATCTGCAGCGGATGGCCCAGGCCCGACGGCTCGATGAACAATCGATCCGGACGGGCACTGCGCAGCAAGCGGGCAAGGCCGATCTGAAACGGCGCACCATTCACGCAGCACAGGCAACCCCCGGCGATTTCACCGATTGCGATACCATCGTCGGCTGTAGCCAACAACGCGGCGTCTATGCCAACCAGACCGAATTCGTTGATCAAGACGGCCCAGCGTTCGTCCGCTGGCTTGCACGCCAGCAGATGACGAATCAGGCTGGTCTTGCCGGCGCCCAAGGGGCCTGCGATGACATGGGTGGGAATGTTCTGCAGCATGGTCGGATGTCTATGGAGGTTGAACGATGCGTGTGTGGGTTTTGCTGGGCCTGCTGGCCAGCACTCAGGTATGGGCCGAGGCCTGCGTGGTGCACAGTCAGGCCGAGCGGGTGAGCGTGGAAGTGTGCCAGCAGAATCGCACTATACCGCCCAAGCTGTTTCATGATGGATTCTGCCAGCCGAATTTGCCGGGCCAGAAGGTCGAGGTGCAACACCTGGAGCAATGCCCGCAGGGCGCCTACGGTGTCTGTCGCGGCGCGCGCGTGGAGCGCATGCCCTATGAACAGGACATCCACTACTACGGTGTGGCCAGCGATGCCGCTTACCTCAAGCCATTCTGCGAACAGAACAGTGGGGGCCACTGGGAGACCCCCTGATAACCGAAGCTACACCGCCGGCGTCTGTTCGTGCCAGTCACCGAAGGGATCCGGCCAACGGGTCCAGGCGCGCGCGCCCTGGGCCAGTTCCTTGTCGTCGAGCAGGCAACTGTCCAAGTCTCGACTCAAAGCAGCGAAGTCGATGTTCTGGCCGATGAACACCAGCTCCTGCCGGCAGTCGCCGGTGTCGGCGTTCCAGTTGTGCTGGATGGCAGCGATGCTTTCAGCATCCTGCGGCCATTGCGTTTCAGGCACGAAGCGCCACCAGCGCCCGGCAAAACCATAGCGCATCAACCCACCGGCCTGTGACCAGCTCCCGGCTTCCTGGGGCTTGCTGGCCAACCAGAAAAAGCCTTTGGAGCGCAGCAGCTTGCCGTTGGTCCAGGGTTGGTCGATGAACGCATGGAAGCGTTGTGGATGGAACGGGCGCCGGGCGCGATAGGCCGTCGAGGCGATGCCGTAGGCGTCGGTTTCGGGCACGTGTTCGCCCTGCAGTTCCTTCAGCCAGCCCGGCGCCTGCGCCGCGCGCTCGAAATCGAACAACCCGGTGTCCAGGATGCGCGCCAGAGGTACCTGACCCATGACCATCGGCAGCACCTGTGCGACCGGGTTGAGCTTTTGCAGCACCGCAGTCAGCTCGGTGCGTTCGGCCTGGCTGATGAGGTCGATCTTGCTGATCAGGATCACATCGGCGAACTCCACCTGCTCGATCAACAGCTCGGTGATCGCCCGCTCGTCTTCCTCCCCCAACGTTTCGCCTCGGGTGGCCAGGCTTTCCGCGGCCTGGTAGTCGAGCAGGAAATTGACCCCATCGACGACGGTGACCATGGTGTCGAGCCGCGCCAGATCGGCCAGGCTCTGGCCTTGCTCATCCCGAAAGGTGAAGGTTTCCGCCACTGGTAGCGGTTCGGAGATGCCGGTGGATTCGATCAGCAGGTAGTCGAAACGCCCATCGGCGGCAAGTTTTGCTACTTCCTGAAGCAAGTCTTCGCGAAGTGTGCAGCAGATGCAGCCATTGCTCATTTCGACCAGCTTTTCTTCGGCACGGTTGAGGCTGACATCGCGCTGTACTTCGCTGCCGTCGATGTTGATCTCGCTCATGTCATTGACGATCACCGCGACGCGCAAGTCGTCACGGTTACGCAGGATGTGATTGAGCAGGGTGCTTTTCCCGGCTCCCAGAAAACCTGAGAGCACAGTGACGGGTAAACGGTTGGGCATGACGGACCTCATCAGGAACGGTTACAACGGACTATACGCTGTTTTTATTGTTATAACATAACATTAGCAGCATTGATCTGTTATCACTTAACCGATTCGTCATGAGTAAAAAAAACACGTGTTCCACGTGGAACACGTGTCCTATGTTTCACGTACGGGGCTTCACCGCACCGCAGTCGTTACCCAACCAGACAGCACGGGTATTCATGCTGCCCTTTTGTGCCGTACCCGAGGCATTGAAGGTGCCGCTGACCGTGGTCAGAAATTCCCGGTCGCTGAGGAATTGAGCCTGCCCCGCGCCTTGAGCCTTAGGACAGCTGAACTGGAACTTCCAAACGTTGCCGTTGCGTTCGGTGATCTTCTGCGTGCAACCCGATTTTGGGTCCTGCAGTGGGATGTCGTTGGTCTTGACCTGTTCTGGGGTCAGGCATGAACGAATGCCATTGCCGCCCAATGTAATGCCCTGGTTGGCCAATACGCCTTCCATCATCGCCCTTTGCTCGGGTGGGAGCATTTTCAGCTGGCCCAGCATGACCTGCATGTCCGGCAATGGCTTGCCATCGACCTGCATGTTGCTGGTGGTCATTTCCCACAGACCTGGCTGCAACATCTGCGCCTGAGCGCCTGTCGCCGAAAGGCTCACTATCAATGCTGCCATCGGCCATTTGAATCTCATCTGATGTCACTCCTGAAGGTCGTTGGGAAAAGCGCGGGCGCCTCGGCTTTTGACGCCGAAACCGGACCCGAGTTGCGCGGCAATAAAAACGCGACAACCGCTCCTGAACGTGGTCTGTTACCACAGCGAATCAAGGAGCCGCCGTGCAATGGATTATCACAGTCCGATTTTTTTTGGGTATCTATTTGGCCTGCTGCACGTACTGGGCATCGGGGCTGCCGTGCATGCCGTGCTTACCGTACGCACCGCGCAAGGGTCGATCGCCTGGGCCTTGTCGTTGATGTTCATTCCCTACCTCACATTGATCCCCTATCTGGTGTTCGGGCGCAGCACGTTCGATGGCTACATCGAGGCGCGTCGGCATGCCAACAAGGAAATGCACACGGCCATTGCCGACCTGGATTGGCGGCCGTGGATCGAGGAAGCGCTGGCTGCACGAAAGTCGACGTCCTACGCCTCGCTCAGAGCCATGCCCAAGCTTGGTCGCATGCCCTGCCTGGCCAACAACCGGGTCGGCCTGCTGGTCAACGGCCACGCCACATTCGATGCCATCTTCGCGGCCATTCGCGAGGCCAGGCAGGTGGTGCTGGTACAGTTCTTCATCATCCACGACGACCATATCGGCCGTCAGCTGCAAGGCCTGTTATTGCAGAAAGCCTCCGAAGGCGTGCAGGTCTATGTGCTGTATGACCAGGTGGGAAGCCATGCCCTGCCCCGTGAATACGTCGAGCGCTTGCGTGACGGCGGAGTGAACGTGAAGGCGTTCGCCACGCAGAGCGGCTGGCTGAACAGGTTCCAGGTGAATTTCCGCAACCATCGCAAGATCGTGGTGGTGGACGGTATCAAAGGCTTCATTGGCGGTCATAACGTGGGTGATGAATACCTGGGTGGCAACCCCAAGCTGTCGCCTTGGCGCGATACCCATGTGAGCATCAGCGGTCCCGTGATCGCCTGCCTGCAGGAGTCCTTCGCGGAGGACTGGTTCTGGGCGGCACGCGAGCTGCCACCGTTGATTCTGCCAGATGCGTACGAAGAGGACGGTGTGCTGTGCCAAGTGCTGGCGACCGGTCCGGCGGATTCCTATGAAACCTGCTCACTGTTTTTCGTCGAGTCGATTCACGCCGCCAACGAACGGGTCTGGATCACGACGCCTTACTTCATCCCCGATGAGGCGGTGTTTGCCGCGCTGAGGCTGGCCGTGCTGCGCGGCGTAGACGTCAGGATCCTGCTGCCCTCTCGTCCCGATCACAAAGTGGTGTATGCCGCCTCCAGCCTGTTCGCCTTCGAGGCCGTCCGTGCGGGCGTCCGGATGTTCCGCTATGGGCCGGGATTTCTGCACCAGAAAGTGGTGCTGATCGACGACGAGATCACCGCGATCGGGAGCGCCAACATGGACAACCGCTCCTTCCGCCTGAACTTCGAAATCATGCTGTTGACTGTGGACAAAGCCTTCACCAGCGAAGTCGAACGGATGCTGCTGGACGACTTCGCCCAATCGCGCGAGATCGATGTACGCGACAGCAAGGAGACCCACCGCCTGCAAAAGTTGGGCATGCGCGTGGCTCGGCTGATTTCACCCATCCTCTAGCCGTCTCAGCTGCTGTAGATATCGTCTCGGGTCCAGGGCAGTCCGGTATGGCCGTCGGTGTAGGGTTTGACGGCAAGGATCTGGTGAATATTGATCCAGCCTCGACTGAACCCATAGGCGCAACCGGCCAGGTACAGACGCCAGATCCGCAGGGACTGTTCGGATACCATGCCGGCGGCGGTCTCCAACTGGTTTTCCAGGCGCGCGCTCCAGTGCTGCAGAGTGCGCGCGTAGTGCAGCCGCAGACTCTCCACGTCCACGACCTCAAGTCCCGCTTCGCTGACCTGCGCATCGACCATGGACAGGTGAGGCAATTCGCCGTGGGGGAAAACGTACCTGCCGATGAACTCCCCCGCGCCCCTGCCCACCGGACGGCCGTCCGTGTGCCGGGCCGTGATGCCGTGGTTCATTACCAGACCTCCCTCGCGAACAGCGCCGCAAAGGCGCTGGCAATAGAGCCCCAGGTTGGCGTGGCCAACGTGCTCGAACATGCCCACACTGACGACCTTGTCGAAGCGTCCGTCCTGAGGCAGGTCACGATAATCAAGCAGCTGCAGTTCGACCTGATGTTGCAGGCCTTCGGCCACTACTCGCGCCCGAGCCAGCTTCAACTGCTCTTTGCTCAGGGTAATGCCCAGCACCCGTGCGCCGAACTCGCGCGCCGCGAATCGTGCCAGGCCACCCCAACCGCAGCCGACATCCAGAAGGTAATCACCCTGTCGCAGTCGCAATTTGCGGCACAGGTGTCTGAACTTGTCTTGTTGCGCCTGCTCCAAGGTCTCTTGACCGGTATGGAAGTAGGCGCAGGAGTACGCCATGTCCCGGTCGAGCCAGAGCTGATAGAACTCGTTGGACAAGTCGTAGTGATAGGCGATGGAGCGTTCATCGGTGTCTTTGTCATGTGCCGAGCGCACGGGGGCAGTGCCATCGTCGTCGTGCAAAATCGCCTGGCTGAGTTCATCGCACAGGCGGATGACGTCGCCGATCTCGCCTTCGACATCCACCTTGCCTTCGATGAAGGCACTACCCAGTCGATCCAGGCTCGGGTGGGATAACTGGCTGATAACCTGCGGCTCTTTCAGTACGAGTGTGACGCTGGGCGATGGACCCAGATCCAGTTCGTGTCCGTCCCAGAGACGCAGCCGTAAGGGAAGCTGGAGGTTTTGCAACACAGGCGGTAGGTGCGCGAGCATGGAAGTTCTCCCCTGTCTGAACGATTCAGCAGAAAAGACTAGCTCAGAAGTCGGCGCCCCGATGACCAGTCGATCATCGAGTCAGGTGCCGTGGGTCGGTAATCCTTCGATCTGTAATTAAATTTTCACGTCATCAGCTACGCTGGCAGCTACAGGACACATCCGGAAACATCGGAAACGCTTGGTGTACCATGCCCGGGCTTCGACATCATCAAGGAAATGGACCTGCATGAGCGCAGACAACGAAAGATTCATAGGTTTGGAATGGCTGCGCTTTTTCCTCGGCGTGTACCTTGTGATGTTTCACACACTGCCTTTCTACAGCGAGTACACACAGCTCAGTGGATTGGTGGAGTTCACCGAACTGGGTTTTTTCGCCACCAGTAGCTTCTTTGCGTTATCCGGCTTTCTTCTTACCCACGTCTACCTGGACGGCAACAAACTTCGAGAGCCACCGCTCTCCTTCATGACCAAGCGCTTTGCCAATCTCTACCCCATTCACCTGTTCGGCCTTGCCAGTTGCGTGATCCTGATCGCGCTCACGGGCCTGTTCGACAGCAACACCGACCTGGGTGTCGCCTATCGATCCGATGACCTGCTCAAGCGCACCGCTCCCGAGCTGCTGAAATACCACCTCAGTGACTTCCAGATAGCCGTCAACGCGGTGCTGCAGGTCACCCTGCTGCAAGCCTGGAACCCGGTCTACCTGGCCTACAACGGGCCGCTGTGGTCGATCTCGGCACTGTTCTTCTTCTATCTCGTGTTCCCCTGGTTCGCGCCGCGCCTGGCGGCCGCCAAACACAAGGTGCGGTTGCTGCTGATCATCTGGGCGGCGTGTCTGGTCCCGCCGCTGCTGGTGGTCCTCAACGATGACTACAGCTCGATCTGGATCGGTTTCCTTCACCACTTTCCGTTGCTGCGGCTACCGGTCTTCCTCGCCGGCATCGTCGCTTACCTGCTGTTTCGCGAACATCGGCTGATGGGCGTCGGGTTGCAGGGCCCTGGCAAACTGCTGGCGGTGGTTGCCCTGGGCTTTGGTGTAGCGATCGCCGCCGAGGTCAACTGGCGGGGTGCCAGCCACTGGTATGTGCTGCTGCACAACGGCCTGCTGCTGCCGCTGGTGCTCAGCGGGATCACACTGTGCGCCATGGCCTCGAGTCCGCGCAGCGAGCGCTACATCAAATGGGCGCGCCGACTGGGCGCTGCATCGCTGCCGATGTTCGCCTTGCACACACCGATCTTCATCATCTTCCGTCGTCTGGAAATGCTGGCGAACATCAATGTGCCGCTGTGCTTCAGCAATGCCTCGGCCTGCGTTGCGCAAGCCAAGGGCCACCCGCTGTCGCTGGCGTACTACCCTATCCTGCTACTGCTGTGCATCATCATCTGCGTGATATTCCAGGAGCAGATCGGCAACCGCACGCGGCAGTGGCTGTTGCAGGGGCCGCTGAGTCGGTGGGTGGTCAAGAGCAAACGTGCAGATACCGGCAAGGCCAAGACCAAGACCATGCGCACGAGTATGAGCCGCGGCTGAGGGGCCAAGCGCTATGCCCTGAGACTGTTGGGTTCTCAGGGCATGGCGCTGGCACCGGGTCAGTACTTCCAGCTGACCGATGCGGTGATGTTGCGCGGCGCGCCGTAGCTGCTGGCGGTCTGGCTGTACAGCGAGCGCAGGTACTTGCGATCGGTGACATTGTTGAAGTTCAGCGACGTGCTCCAGTGGTCGTCGATGTCATAGCGGGTCATCAGGTCGACGATGGCATAGGCATTCTGGCGAATTGCGCTGTTGGTGTCGTTCTCCACCCCGCTCTGCCAGCTCAGGCGCGTGCCCACGTGAGCCTTCGGCAGCATCGGCAGGCGGTAGCTGACCAGACCGTGGAAGCTGTGAGTGGGCACATAGTTGCGCGCATCACTGCCGTCCTCGTCTTCGATGGCGACATAGGTATAGCCGGCCAGCACGTCCAGGCCGGGGTACGCTTCGCCTGAAGCCTCCAGTTCCACCCCATGGCTCTTGTAGTCCTCGGTCTCGTACAGGTACTGCGAACCCACCTGGGTGAAGGCCCCGGCCACGTTGCTTTGCTGCGTCTTGAACACCGCCGCCGTCACGTCCAGACGGTTGTCGAGCAAGCGACCCTTGACGCCGGCCTCCAGGCTTTTGCCTTCGAGCGGGTCAAGCAACTTGCCGTCCAGCCCGTAGGTGGCGTATTGCGGATTGAAGATCCGTGTCCAGCTGGTGTACACCGCCCACTGCTGGCTCAGGTCGTAGACCAGGCCGGTGTACGGCGTCACCCGACCATGCTCGCGCAGGGAATGATCCGAGCCGTAGCTATCACCCGAGCCATCGGCGCTGAGCATGCGTGCACCCGCGATCCAGTGCAGATCGTCCGTCAGGTTGAAGCGCGCGCCAGCGAACAGGCTCTTCTGGCTGTCTACGAAGTTCTGGGTATTGGTGTCGCTGGTCACAGTGAAGGACGGACGGGCGATGGTGCCGTTCAGGATGCTGGCGAAGGATGCGTCGTAATAGCCCCCTTCAATGGAATCATATTCACGCGCAGTCTGGTGCGTTCGTCCGTAGGTGGCCCCAAAGGTCAGTTCATGCTGGCGACCGAACAGGCTGAAAGGGCCTGACAGCTTCGCTTCACCAATGGCCTGGTTGGCCGTGGCGGAGGTGTCTGCTGCAAAGACCCGTGCCTGATCAGCGTTCAGACCCGCCACGTAGAACATGTTGGTGTCCTGATATTCGTGAATACCAGTCACCGTCAGCGTGGCATTCCAGCCGTTGTCGAAGGCATGCTGCAGCTCGGCGAAGGTGCGCTGCGTGTGCATGTTCCAGTAGGTCCAGGGCTGGCCCACGTTGGAACTGCGGCTGCTGTAGTGCAACCGGTTGCCGCCGTCGTCCACCAGCGGCAGGTTGCCCCAGGTGCTGGCATTGGAGTCGCTGTTGTGCTGGGAGAAGCCGACCGTGAGCGTATCCCGCTCACTCAGATCGAACGCCAGCAGGCCGGCAGCCACGTTGCGTTCGTGGCTGTAGCGGTCCATCCAGGAGTTGCCCTTGTCGTGGGCGTAGATGAAACGGCCACGCACGTTGCCGGTTTCGGTCAACGGGCCTGAGACGTCGGCAGCGATACGGCGGCCGTCCCAGGACCCCACGCTGCTATCGATCTGCGCCTGGAAGGTCTCGGTTGGACGTTTGCGCACGAAATTCACCGTCGCCGACGGGTTGCCGGTTCCGCTCATCAATCCGTTGGCACCGTGCAGCACATCGATCTGCTCGTATTCGGCCATGTCAACGTCACCGATCAAGGTGGCTTGGGAAAACGGCATGCTCATCCCGTCGTATTCGAACGACGTGATTTCGAATCCTCGGGATGTGAATTCGGTTCGGTCGCTCTCGCTCTGCTCCACCGTCACCGAAGGCGCCGAGCGCAAGGCGTCCTTGATGCCACGGATCTTGAAGTCGTCCATCTGCGCCTGGGTGACGGTGGTGATGCCCTGTGGTGTTTCCTGCTTGCTCAGCCCCAGCTTGGTGGTGCTCGAGGACGGCTTGGCCGTGTAGCTGACGGTGGGATCTCTGTATTGATCCTCGGAGGCCGATTCCTGCACCTGGATAGACGGCAGCGTGAGGGAATCATCGGCGTGCGCCAGCGGAAAGGTACCGCAGGCGCCGGCCAGCAACAGGGTGGCGGAAATACGAGGCTTCAAGATCGGCGTCCCAAGACGAAGAAAAGGACGGGGATAATGTAGGAAATTTCAAACAAGAACTAGAATCGTTTACCTGATTTTTACTTTTTTTTCACATTTGTGGCGGGAAATCAGTCCTGCCTGCACGCGGACGGTTCTGAGCATCAGGCTCACAAAACGCTCAGTCCACCCTGTCCAACTCCACCACACAGACCTGCGCCATTGCGCCCTCCAGGCTATAGCGCTGCAACTGACCGCCGACGTTGGTGCACCGCAGCGTCGCTCGCGGGGCCAGCTCATGGCGCTGTCCACTGCTCGCGTGGGTAACGTTGAGAATGCCCACTGACGCATTGAAGAAAACGACCTGAGTCGCCTTGGAGCCCAACACCACCGCCGGATGACAATCCACCCAGCGCAAGGAAGCGTTGATCCGATCCGGGCGATAGATCAGGTTGAAATCCTCGATCGGCGAGCCCAGCAAGCGACACTGCACGGTCGCTCCACCGTCGAAACTCAGCGGCTGCAGGGGACCCAACGCCTCACTGTCCACCCCATTGATTTGCAACACCATCCCATCGCCATGCAGCACGGTGATGACCCGGCTATAGCCGGGAAACACGGAAAAGGGTCCATCGACATCGATCTGGGCGATCGACAGGCGCCAGTCATAGCCGCTGTCATCGATGCAGCGCTGCCGGGCAATCTCCAAGGTGCTGCCACCCCCGTTTTTCCAGGGCATGGCCGTGTACGCTTCGGGTCGGTACAGGTACGAATCAGTCATCGGAATCCGGCTACCAAAGAAATGTCAGGCAGGCTTGAACGCCATGAAGCGCTCGATCAGCGCAAGCAGCACCGGTCGCAAGGTGTCGACCTTGGCCTGTTGCAACCCGTAGGGCGGCGCTTCCTGCATGTAGGCACGCTGCGCCAGCTCCAGCTGAACCGCGTGAACCCCATGGGCCGGGCTGCCGTACTGGCGAGTGATGTAGCCGCCCTTGAAACGACCATTGAGCACCGCTGGCAACTGCGGGGCCAACTGCTCGGCCAAGGCGTGCAACTGCTCGCCAACGCCAGGTGCGCAAGCGCTGCCGCTTGCCGTGCCGAAGTTGAACACCGGCAACTCGCCTTCGAACAGGTGCGGGATGACCGAGCGGATCGAGTGGGCATCCCACAGCAGGGCATACCCGTGGATGGCTTTGATTCGCTGCAATTGCTGGTGCAAGGCCCGATGGTACGGCTGCCAATAGTGCTCCAGGCGCCGGGCAATTTCAGCGTCGTCAGGCTCGTGTCCCGGTTGATACAGCGGCACGTCGTCGAAGGTCGCCAGCGGGCAGAGTCCGGTGGTGTTCTGGCCAGGGTAGAGACTGGCGCCATCGGCCGGCCGATTCAGGTCGATCACGTAGCGCGAAAAGCGTGGACGCAGTGTCGACGCCCCCAGCGCGGTCGCGAAGTCGTACAGCTCATGGATATGCCAGTCGGTGTCGTCTACCGCCTGGCCGACCGGGCTGTAATGCGCCTTCAGATCGTCTGGCAATTCAGTGCCCACATGGGGCATGGAGATCAGCAAGGGGCCGATGCCCTCATGCAGCTCGAACGTGTGTTGCTGACTCATATCGTTTGCTCCAGGAGGTCGGCCAGGGTGGCGCGGTAGCCGTGCAGCGCTTCCACCTGCAGGGCGTGCTGGCCGTTGTCGATGACGTGCCTGCCGCCGACGAAGACATCGCGTACGGGATGGGTGCCGTGCTCGCAGAACACCATCGAGGACAACAGCTGTGCCGGATTGCCGGGGGCGGTATTGACGGCGTCCGAATCGATCACGACCAGGTCGGCACGCTGGCCGACCACCAGGCCGCCCACCGAGCGGCCCGTGGCCTGCGCCCCGCCACTGACCGCCTGAGCGAACAGTCGGTCCGCCACCACCGGCGCTTCGGCGCTGGCCAGCACGTTGCGGCGGCGATGCAACAGGCGTTGGCCATATTCCAGCAAGCGCAGTTCGGCCCAGGGATTGACCGCCACATTGCTGTCCGAACCGATACCCCAATTTCCCTTGTCGGCGAGGAAACGCTGCGCATTGAACAAACCATCGCCAAGGTTGGCTTCGGTGGTCGGACACAGTCCGACGACGGCACCACTGCGCGCCAACGCAGCGTATTCGGCGTCGTCCATGTGGGTGGCGTGCACCAGGCACCATCGCGGGTTTAGAGGTTGCCGGTCCAACAGCCATTGCACCGGTCGCTGGCCGAGGATGGCTACGCAGTCATCGACCTCGCGGGTCTGCTCGGCGATATGGATATGCACAGGCGCCTGTGGGTCTTCACGGTCCAAGCCCTGGATCAGCCTCGACAAGGAGGCTTCGCTCACGGCGCGCAACGAGTGCGGCGCTACGCCGTAGCGCCGGTTGCCGTTCTGCGGCATGGCTTTTTGCAGGTGCTGACGCAGCTCGAAGATCCACTCGGGTGAATTGATGAAGCGACGCTGGTGCGGCAAGGGTTCTGCCTGACCCAGGCCGCCGTACTGGTACAGCACCGGCAGCAGGGTCATGCCGATGCCCACCTCCTCGGCTGCACGAACCACGCGCAGGGACAGTTCGGCGGGGTTGGCGTAGGGCTGGCCGTCAGCGCCATGGTGCACGTAGTGAAACTCGCAGACCGAGGTGTACCCGGCCTTGAGCATCTCGATGTACAAATGCCGACCGATGGCCTGCAGGTGCCGCGGCTGCAGGCGCTGAGCGAAGCGATACATCAGGGTGCGCCAGCTCCAGAAGGAGTCTTTCGGGTCGCCCAGGGTTTCGGTCAACCCGGCCATGGCGCGCTGAAAGGTATGGGAATGCAGGTTCGGCATGCCACTGATCACCGGGCCCCGCGCCACCGGCGTGCCGGCCGCAGGCACGGCATCGATGCTCACAGTGGTCAGATCGCCGAGCGCGTTCCAGCTCAGCAGCACATTGCTCTGCCAGCCATCGGGCAGTAACGCGCTGTGGGCAAACAGGCTGCTCTGGGCGTGACTGGTAGGTGAATCCAAGGGTGTATCCACATGAACCTCTGGGCAGTGAGTCAGGCGCGGGCAATCAGAGAACAGGCGCCGCGTCTCGCGACAGCACGCTTTGCAGGAAACTGCGCGTACGGGCTTCGCGAGGCGCGGTGAAGAGCTGGGCTGGCGGCGCGGCTTCGACGATGGCGCCTTGGTCCATGACCACCACCACATCGGCCACTTCCCGGGCAAAACCCATTTCGTGGGTGACGATGATCATGGTCATGCCTTCGTTCGCCAGGGTCTTCATGACCTGCAACACCTCACCCACCAGCTCCGGGTCCAGTGCCGAGGTCGGCTCGTCGAACAGCATGACCTTGGGTTCCATGGCCAATGCACGGGCGATCGCCACGCGCTGCTTCTGCCCGCCCGACAGGGTGCCGGGATAGACCTGGGCCTTGTGTTCGAGGCCGACCTTGTTCAACAGGCGCAAACCCTGCTTTTGCGCAGCCTGGCGCGACTTGCCGCGCAGGGCCATGGGCGCCAGGGTGATGTTGTCCAATACGCTGAGGTGCGGGAACAGGTTGAAGGACTGGAACACCATGCCGACTTCGCTGCGCAGGGCGTCGAGTTTGCTTTCGGACATCATCCGGCCCTGCTCCACCACCGTGTGGCCGCAAGCGCGCAGCGTTCCGCCTTCGGCGGTCTCCAGGCCGTTCATGCAACGCAGGAAGGTGCTCTTGCCCGAACCGCTGGGGCCGATCACCACCACGACCTGGCTGGGCTGCACGCTGAAGTCGATGTTGTGCAGCACCTGATGGGTACCGAAGGATTTGCTCAGGTTCCGAATGTCGATGATGGCGGTGCTCATCACACTCTCCCGTCGGCGCGCAGCACTTTCTCGGTGCGGCGCAGGATCAAGGTGGTGATGCTGGTCAGCATCAGGTAGATGAAGGCGATGGCCAGGTACACTTCGAGCGAGCGATAGGACACGCTGATGATCTTCTCGCCCTCGTGCATCACGTCGGCAATGGTCAGCAGCGACACCAGCGCCGAGTTCTTGATCAAAGCAATGAATTCGTTGCCCAGGGCAGGAATCATGCGCACGAAGGCCTGGGGCAGGATGACCTTGCGCATCGCCAGCTTGTGCGGCAGCCCCAGGGATCGAGCGGCTTCCATCTGGCCCTTTTCCACGGACTGGATCGACCCGCGGACGATCTCCGAGACATAGGCCGCGCTGTAGATGCCCAGGCCGAAGATCCCGCATACATAGGCGGGCAATTGGATGCCGAAGTGCGGCAGACCGAAGAACAGAATGAACAACTGCACCAGCAGCGGCGTGCCGCGGACCAGCGTCAGGTAGGTGGTGCACAGCCCATAGATGATCTTGCGATCGGGATTGAGCCGGCCCAGCCCGATCAACAGGCCCAGCACACAGCCCAGCACCAATGCCGCAGCCGTGATTTCGATGGTGATCAGGGTGCCGGAGGCGAGCGCGCGCCAGCCGTCCCAGACCGGGGAAAAGTCGAGATCCATTAAGTACTCCGCACAGGCTACGGTTGAAGGCGTGATGTGCAGGTCCGTCGCAAGCATCGCGCGGACCTGCAGCGGCGGCTTATTCTTTGGTGGTGCCGAACCATTTCTGGGTCAGGGCGGCATATTCGCCGTTGCTGCGCAGGGTCTGCAGCGCCTGGTTCATCTGCTGTTGCAGCTCGGTGTCATTCTTGCGAATGGCGAAACCGTACAGTTCGGTGGTCAGGCCTTCGTCCAGCACCCGGACCTTGGGCTGACGCTTGGCGTATTCCACCGCCGCCGGACGCCCAGTGACCGCAGCGTTGACCCGGCCAATGGCCAACAGGTCGAACATGGCCTGGTTCTTCTCCACTTCCACCACAGTGACTGCGGGGTAGTTGGTTTTCAGAAAGTCGATGGACTTGGTGCCTACCTGGGCCGAAACCTTCTTGCCCGCCACTAGATCGGCAGGCTTGTCGATGCTGGCGTCCTCCTTCAGGACCAATACAGCCAGGCCCCCGCGATAGTAGGAGTCGGTGAAGTTGACCACCTTCTGACGCTCTTCGGTCATGTAGATAGCCGATGCAGCGACATCGAAGCGGTTCGAAATCAAGCCAGGGATCAGCCCCTTGAAGCCGATATCGACCCATTCGACTTTCTTGTTCAGTTGCTTGCCGATGGCTTCGATCAATTCGATATCGAAGCCGGTGCGCTTGCCATCCTGCACGAACTCCATGGGCGGGAAGGTGGCATCGGTGCCGACACGCATCACATCATCGGCTGCCTGGGCCGAGGTGCAGAGCGAGGCCATCAGCGTCAGCGCGACAGCCAGGGGGGTGAACAACTTCAACGCTTTCATCACAAATTCCTTTGGCAAGGGTGAGTCCGTCAGGACCCGAAACATGGATTGAGCGGCAGTTAGAAGCGATTGCAGATGCGGCTGGCTGCTTTTCTGGTGAGGCTGATCAGCTCAGCCTCCCGTGGGCCAACGCGCAATGACGGCGCCATCAACGTAATGGTGCCTTCCAGGCCACCGTCCGCTGAAACCAATGGGACACTCACGCCCCAGACACCCAGATCGACTTCACTGTCACTGGTGGCATAGCCATTCTTGCGAATTCGGGCGATCTCCTTTTCCAGCGCCGCGACGTCCACGGCGCCCTGTTGCGCTTGCTCTGCGAGCAACTGGCGCTGCACCGGCTCGGGCAGAAACGCCAGGAGGCTCTTGGCCGATGCACCCTGCATCATGGAATGCGCGCGGCCCTTGGTGAACGAGCAACGCAGCGAGCTGCTGCTCTCCTCCATGGCGATGCACACCATCTGGCCGTTGCTGTACACCAGCAGGCCAACGCTTTCGCCCGTGCGTTCAGCCAGGGCACCGATCTCGTCGCGGCTCTGGCTGATCAGATGAGACGTCTGATCGAACCCCCAGGCCAGTTGCACCCCGGTTGCACCGGGTTCGTACAGCCCGGTGGTCATGTGCTCTTGCAACAAGCCCCACTTCTTCAGCGACGCCAGATGCCGGTAGACCGTGCTCAGCGGCAGCTCAACCTGCGCGGCAATGCGCTTGGCCGCTATCGGTTGTCCGGCCTTGGCCACACAGGTCAGCACCTGCAGTACACGGTCGACGATGCCTGTGGTTCGTGGGTCGTTCATGACTGCACTATAAGAACAAATTCTCGATTCTGAAGGACGATTCTCACTGAGCGGGAAAAAAATCCCATACCGTCGACTGTCGTCTTCACCCAGGCAGCCATTAGATGCCTCACCGACCGCTCTAGATCCGAACTCTCATGATTTCCTGCAGGTCACAACTCCATGCCCTGCCCACGGACTTTCAGGAGACAGCCCATGCCCTACTCGACCTCCACGCTGCTGACACCTTTGCGCCGCGCCTGCCTGGCCGGGCTGTTGCTCGGCGCCTTGCCGATGGCTCATGCGGCCGACGTCCTGCTGGTGGGCAACAAGGCCGGCGCCAGTGTGTCGGCACTGGACATGGTCAACGGCAAGGAACTGTTGAAGCTGCCAGTCGGCATCGGTCCCCATGAGGTCATCGTCGCCGGCGACGGTCGGCTGGCGGTGGTGGGCAACTACGGCGCCCAGGGCAAGGCCAACAACAGCCTGAGCGTGATCGACTGGCCGACCCGCAAGGTGTTGCGCACCATCGACCTGGGCCAGGATTCGCGCCCCCACGGCATACGCTTCTTTCCCGACAACCAACGCATCGTGGTGACCACCGAAGACAGCGAACGCCTGCTGGTGGTCGACCTGGCCCAGGGCAAGGTGCTCGAGCGCATCGACGTGGGCGGTGGCCAGCCTCATATGGTGGTGCTGTCGGCAGACGCCAGCCGCGCCTACGTGACCCACGTCAAAGGCGGCAGCCTGTCGGTGGTCGACCTTGTACAGCACCGCAAGCTCGCCTCGGTGCCCACCGGCAACAGCACCGAGGGCATTGCCATCGAGCCTTCGGGCAAGCATGTGTGGGTGAGCAACCGTGAAGACGACGAGGTGGCGCTGGTCGATACCCAGACGCTGAAGGTGGTGGATCGGATCAAGACCGGCCGCTTCCCGATCCGCATCGTCATGACACCAGACGGCAAACATGCGTTGGTCAGCTGCGCCAAATCTGCCGAGCTGTCGGTAATCGACGTGGCGAACAGGCGCGAGCTCAAGCGTATCGATCTGGCCCGAAAAGGCGCGGTGTATCGCGAAACCTTGCTGGGCGCCGCAGCCCTGCCCATCGGCGCGGTGGTGGCGCCGGACGGCAAGCATGCATTCGTCGCCATCAGCGGCGGCGACGAGATTGCCGTGATCGACACTGCCACCTGGTCCGTGCAGGCTCGCTGGCCGGCAGGCCCGGAGCCGGATGCGCTGGCCATTATTCCGCAGGGTTGAGTGTCCACAGCTTCGAGCATTCAACAGCGTCGAATTCCATGGGATAGTGCCTGTCTTCCTCACCACCTGAAGACCCTGCCCCATGGCCACCAAGCACCCACTTGAACCGCTGGCTCGACGCTTCCTCGGCAAACACCCCCATCAGCTCGAACCCGAAGAAATCCATGTGCTGGAGCAGATGAGAAAGCGACTGCCCGTCAGCCGCGATGCCGGTGACGCCTCTGACGAGGTAGCCACCTTCGGTGAACGGCTGTCCGACCGGGTAGCGGCAATCGGTGGTTCATGGGCCTTCATCATCGCCTTCACCATCATCCTGCTGGGCTGGATGCTGCTCAACACCGATGTGCTCGATCACTTCGGCCTGGCCTTCGACCCCTACCCGTACATCTTCCTCAACCTGATGCTGTCCACCGTCGCAGCCATTCAGGCGCCGGTGATCATGATGAGCCAGAACCGCCAGTCAGCCAAAGACCGCCTGGCCGCGAGCCTGGACTTCGAGGTGAACCTGCGCGCGGAGCTGGAGATCATGCGACTGCATGAAAAGATCGACAAGGAGATCGTCGAGCGGCTAGATCGGATCCTGGCGAAGGTGGAGCCTGAGGGGACGGTGTGAGAAGGCTTGTTGAAACCCACCCTCCAACTGGCCGCATAACCGTCTGTGCTCATGCCATTGGAGAAAAAAGGCCGCGATGAACAAAAAGCCAGGCGCGCAGGCGACCTGGCTTTTTTGCTTTACACGGTTGGCTACCTCGCATCAGTTCAGCCCAGGCACCCCGGCCCGCGTTACATGCTTCACCGCCTGATACGCCGCCAGCCCCCAGGGGCCGAGTTCGCGCCCAATGCCACTGCCCTTGCTGCCACCCCACGACGTTTCGACGAACACCGCTTGAATCGAGTTGATCCACACGTGCCCGACCTCAAGCGCATCAGCCACCCGCTCGGCGCGGGCGATATCGCGGCTGGCTACCGTGGCCACCAGGCCGAAGCGGCTGTCGTTGGCACGATCGATCGCCTCTTGTTCACGGCTGAAACGCTGAGTACACAGCACCGGGCCGAAGATTTCTTCATTCCACAAACGGCTGCTCGTCGGCACGTCCTGGTAAAGCGTCGGGCTTACGAACCAACCGTCTCGCGTCAGCGCGGCGCCGCCGCTCAGGCACCGCAAGCCTTCCTGTTCGGCAATGGCGAAATACTCGCGCACCTTATGCCACTGCGCCTGGCTGGTCAGCGGTCCCATGTCGACCTCTTCGGTCAGGGGGTTACCCACCCGCAGCGCGGCGAACGCAGCCTGCAAGCGGGGGATCAGTGCCTCGGCGATGCCGTCCTGAATCAGCAGCCGCGAAGTGGCCGAGCACATTTGTCCTGCGTTCCAGCAGATGCCACCCACGATCCATTCCACCGCCTCGTCGGGGTCGCAGTCATCGAACACGATAAACGCGGATTTTCCGCCCAGCTCCAGAGTGACTGGCCGACAGAATGCCGCTGCGCTGTGCATTACCTGGCTACCTACGCCGTTGCTGCCGGTGAACGACAGCTTGTCGAGGCCCGCATGGTTGCTCAGTGCCGCGCCGATGTCGGCCTTGCCGTTGACGATATTCAGCACGCCAGCGGGCAAACCCAGGCTATCGGCGATTTCGGCGTAGGCCTGCTCGATCAGCGGGGTGACTTCCGAGGGTTTGAGCACCACGGTGCAACCGGCCGCCAGGGCCGGGGCGAGTTTCCACGCGCTGGTGACCAGTGGAAAATTCCACGGCACGATCAGGCCGACCACGCCCACCGGTTCCAGCCGTGTGCGGGACGTGAAGCCGGGCACGGCCAGTTCGACGTCGCGGTGGCTGGACTGGGTTTCGATCAGCTTGGCGTAATAGCCGAAGGTCGCCACAGCGTCGTCAAGATCGACTTCGGCTTCGTGTCGAGGCTTGCCGTTGTTGCGCATCTGCAAGGCGACCAGCGCTTCGCGGCGCTGGGTAAGGTGCTCGGCAAAACCGCGCAATACGGCGGCGCGCTCGGCGACAGGGGTGTTTCTCCAAGCAGGCAGCGCGGTGGGGCGGCAGCCACGGACTGATCAACCTGTGCGCTGCTGGCGGCGATCAGTTCGACGAAGGGCAGTCCTAGTGCCGGATCGTACACGGTCAGGACATCAGCGCCCTCGCCCGCCTGCCAGCGGCCATTGATGTAGTGCGGGGTGTTCATGGTGTGGCTCCATCGGGGATTTTATAGCGGGTTCAGGGGGCAAACGGTGGAGCCTGGTTGATTTCGATGATCAGCGGGCGATCATCCGGGGCTTCGCGCAGCAGGGTTTGCAGGTGTTGGTGATCGCGGGCGCGCTCGGCCACGCAGCCAAACCCGCGGGCTATCGCGAGAAAGTCCGGGGTGTAGATGTCGACGCCCAGCGGCGTGATGTCGCGGCGTTGCATGTAGCTTTTGATCTCGCCGTAGCCCTGGTTATTCCAGAGCAGCACGATGATGCCAACCTGCGCCTCCACGGCGCTGGCCAGTTCCGGCAGGGTGAACTGAATGCCACCGTCACCCATCAGGCTGATCACCACCCGCGCAGGCTCGGCCAACTTGGCGCCGATGGCCGCCGGCAGGCCGTAGCCAAGGGTGCCGTAGCCGGTGGAGGCGTTGAACCAGCGGCGTGGGCTGCTGAGCTCGACCAGGTGATTGCCGCTGTACACCGTCTGCGTCGAGTCGCCGACAAAGCGCGCCTCGGGCAGTACTTCAAGCACGCAGTCGAACAGTTTGCGGTAGTGCGCCAAGCCGCTGAAATCCTCGGCCAGTTGCCGCTGCACCGCCGCCGTACGCTGCACGCCAAGGCTATCGGCACTGGCCGCCCGCGCCGGCAGCTCCGCGAGCAAAGCGCGTATCGCTGCCGTCGCATCACTGAGGATCGCGAGATGCGGCGTATGGTTGCGGGTCAACTGTTCGGCATCGATATCGATGCGGATCAGTTCGCCGCCAATCCTGAAGTTGCCATCGAACACCACATCGTAATCGGTCTCGCCCAGCTCGGTGCCGATCGCCAGCACCACATCGGCGTCCAGCGCTAGTTGCCGTACCGGTACCAGCGACTGGTTGCTGCCCAGCAACAACGGGTGCCCGCCCGGCAACAAACCTTTGGCATTGATGGTCAGGGCCGTCGGTGCATCCAGCCGGGTGACCAGCTCGCGGACTTCGTCCATCGCGGCCACGCAGCCTCCACCGAGTAACAGCAGCGGCCGCTGGGCTGCGCGCAACCGCGCAGCCGCCTTGCTGATCGCCTCAAGGTCCGGCGCCGGTCGGGCGATGACCTGGCGCGGCAACGGCGTCAGGTGATCGGCGCTGGCGGTGATGATGTCCAGCGGGAGCTCGATGTGCACCGGACGTGGGCGCTGGCTGTCGAACACCGCAAAGGCCCGCGCCAGCACAGCAGGCAGTTCGTCGACGCTCATCAGCGTGTGGCTGAATGCGCTGACGCCGGCGACCATCGTCCGCTGGTTGGGCAACTCATGCAGATAGCCGTTGCCCAGGCCCAGGCGATGACGCTCGTTGACGCTGGAAATCACCAGCATCGGAATCGAGTCGGCATACGCCTGGCCCATCGCGGTGAGGATATTGGTCATGCCGGGGCCGGTGATGATGAAACATACCCCAGGCTTGCCACTGACACGCGCATAGCCGTCGGCCATGAAGCCCGCGCCCTGTTCGTGGCGCGGCGTGACATGGCGAATGCCGCTGTGCGGCAGGCCGCGATACAGCTCGACGGTGTGCACGCCGGGAATGCCGAACACCATGTCGACGCCCCAGGCATGCAGTTGCTTGACCAGAAACTCTCCGCAAGTGCTTGCACACGTACTCATGCTGCGCTCTCCTGTTCCAGACCGATAAAGCGCCGCACCCGCGCATCGCCTTTGTGGCGGATCGCCGCTGGCGAGGCGTCGGTGACTACGTGGCCGTTTTCCATGAACACGATGCGATCGGAAATCGACAGGGCGAAATCCATCTCGTGGGTGACGATCAGCATGGTCATGCCTTCGGCCGCCAGGTCACCAATCACCTTGAGCACATCGCCCACCAGTTCCGGGTCCAGCGCCGAGGTCGGTTCGTCGAACAGCATGATGTCGGGCTCCATCGCCAGCGCGCGGGCAATCGCCACGCGCTGTTGCTGGCCGCCCGATAACTGGTGCGGATACTTGTCGGCATGCGCCAGCAGCCCGACCCGGTCCAGCAAGGCATGGCCCTTGCGGCGCAACTCAGCCGTACTGGCCAGGCTGTGGTAACGCGGGGCAAGGATGACGTTGTCGAGAATGGTCCGGTGCGGGAACAGATTGAAGTTCTGGAAGACCATGCCGATGCGCCGGATGCCTTGGCGGATCACCGGAGAATCGGTGCGTGTGCCGGCCTTGATGAAGTCATGGCCGAACAGCACGATTTCGCCCTGATCAATGGTCTCCAGGCTATTGATAGTGCGGATCAACGAAGTCTTGCCGGAGCCGGACGGGCCGATGATCGAAATCACCTCACCGGGCCGCACAGCGAGGTCGATGCCCTTGAGCACTTCATGATTGCCATAGCGCTTGTGAATGTTGCGCAGTTGCAAGGCGTCGGGCTGTCCCGCCACCGGCTCGCAACGCGGCTTCGCAAGGCCGGCCGGTTGGCGCAAGGCTTCGGTCTGCACGGCCTCCAGGGTTTGTGCGTTTTTGCGTGAGAGGTCCAGATGGCGCTCGGCCCACTGCAACAGCCAGCCGAACAGGGTCACGATCAGCACGTAATACACGGCTACCGCTGCCAGGGTTTCCAGCACCAGAAAATTTTGCGCGTACAGGCGCTGGCCGACCAGCAGCAGCTCGCTGAGCGAGATCACCGAGACCAGCGAGGTGAGTTTGACAATGGTCACGTATTCGTTGGTCAACGTCGGCAAGGAGATACGAATCGCCTGCGGGATGATCACCAGCCGCTGCGCGCCCAGCCCGCGAATGCCCAGCGCCTTGGCCGCTTCGCGCTGGCCCTTGAGCACCGACAGCAGGCCGCCCCGGTGAATCTCGGCCATGTACGCGGTTTCAGTCAGTACCAACGCGATCAGCCCGGAATAGAACGGCTGCGACAGCACGCTGCCGGCGGCTGGAAACAGCTGCGGCAGGTTATAGACGAACACCAGCAGCACCAACAGCGGGATGCTGCGAAACAGCCAGATGTACAGGCTGACCGGCAGACGCAGCCAGGTACGCGTCGACAGCTTGGCGCTGGCCAGTACAAAGCCCAGCACCAGACCCAGAGTCCAGGACAAGGTGCTGAGCTGCACCACCGTCAGGCAGGCCTTCCAGAAGGCCGAGACGGAGAACAGTGAGAAAAAGTAGGCCCATTCGAATGCCATGTTGACCTCGGTATAGCGGATGGATGGCGATCAGCTCGGGGTTAGCACAAACGTTGCAGGAGCGCGCTTGGCGGAATGCCGGATCGCCGCGCCCCTGCACAGGGAGGATGTCAGGCAGGATCCAGGTTGTACTTCTTCAGCAGTTCGCTGTACTCGCCGCTGCGCTTGTAGGTCTCAACCGCGCCACGCATCTTTTCCAGCAGCTCGGTGTTGCCCTTCTTCACATAAATGCCGAGGGTCTGCGGGTAGAGGGATTTCTGCGAGCTGATCACGATCCGGCCACGGGCCTTGTCGACGATCATCTTCGATGCCGCCGAGATTTCCAGATGCGCCTGGATATTGCCGGACATCAACGCCTGCGAAGCTTCTGCGGTGGTCGGGAATTCGCTGATGGCGATCTCGCCCTTGTTCTGCTTGGTGCAGTAATCAGCCGACACTGCCTTGAGCTGGTTGATCCAGTTGGTGCCCTGCTGCAAGCCGACTTTCAGACCGCACAAGTCTCCAGGCTGCTGCGGTTTGGCGGTGCTGTCGCTGCGCACCATGATCGCCGCGCCGACTTGCGCGTACGGAATCGCGTCGGCCTGCTTGGTGCGCTCGTCGGTGATGTACATGCCGGAAATGATGGTGTCGAAGCGGTTGGCGTTCAGGCCCAGGATCAGGTTCGGAAAGCGGGTGTCGACGAACTCGACCTTCAGGTCGCCCAATTGCTTGGCCAGCGCGGTCGATACCTCAGGGTCAAAGCCCACCACCTTGTCGCCGTCGTAGGACTCGAACGGCGGGTAAGAAATCTCCATGCCGACCTTCAGCGTACCGGGCGTGGCAGTGGGCGCGGCCTGCACGCTGCCGGCGAACAGGGCGGCACCCATGAGCACAGAAGTGGCAAGGCGCGAAAACGTGGTGTTTGGCATAGTCATGATTCCAGATTGAGGGGAAAGGCAGATCACGAAGTCACGTTCTGGTTTTTCAGGTGCCCGAAGCTAGAAGGCTTTCTGGCGTGCTGCGGCAAGGCAATCTGCCCGTCGGCGACACGCTGGCGAAGGTACTGATAGGTCTGTAAAGCCTGGGCCCACATGTGCTCGCCAATGGCGATGGGCGCGTAGCTCTGCTCGCCGGCCGCGAAGGGCGGCAGCGGTTTGATCTGGGTGTGGTAATCGCAGGCATAGAACAGCGGAAACGAATAACGCTCCTGCTTGACCTTGCGCACCCGGTGCGCGGTGGCGACAAAGGCGCCGGCGGTCATCACCTCGAGCATGTCGCCGATATTCACCACGAAGGCGCCTTCGACCGGCGGCGCATCGATCCACTCACCCTGCTCGTTCATTACCTCAAGGCCCGGCTGGTCGGCCTTGAGAATGGTGAAGCACTCGTAGTCGGTGTGCGCGCCGATGCCCGGTGCGTCCTGTGCGTCGCCATCGAACGGATAATGGATCAGGCGCAGCTTGGACGGCGGAAAGCAGGCCATGTCGTCGAAGGCATGTTCATCCAGGCCCAGCGCCAGGGCAAAGCCGCGAAACAGCTGATGCCCCAAGGCAAACACCGCTTTGTAATAGGCCTGCACCGCCGCTTGAAAACCTGGCAGGGTCGGCCAGTTGTTCGGCCCCAGCAGCGGTGTGCCATTGAGCACCAGCGGGTTGTCTGCCGGTACTTCAAAACCGATATCGAACGCCTCTTTATGGTCCGGCTTGCCGGTGCCGTACACCTCCTCCCCCTCGGGAACGAAGCCCTTGTGGCTCTCGGAAACACCGATGTAGTGCTGCATCTTGGCGTCCAGCGGCTGGGCGAAATACTGTTCGGCGGCGCGGTGCAGGTTATCGATCAGCTCCGGCGCAATGCCGTGGCCGGTGATGTACAGAAAGCCCACATGGCGGGCCGCCTCGCCGAGCGCCTGGGCCACTGCCTGGCGATCTTCCAGGCGTTCGCTGAACAGACCGTGGATATCGACCACGGGAATGCGGGTGAAAGCAGAACGTTCACTCATGGCAGCAAGCTCTCCGGACGGTTGGAAAAGGCAGTGAAGTGTTCGCGCTCGGTGCGGCCCATCCACGCATTCAGGCTCCACAGGTCGGCCACCGGCACATCGGTGAACGGCAAATGATGCAGGTAACCATCGGGTCCGAACTCCGGCGTCAGCGTGGTGCCGGTGTAGCCGCGGGCCTGTTGCGAGCGCCAGATGGCTTGCCAGTGCTGCTGATGAAACCTCAGCGCAGCGGCGTATTCCGGCGCGCCGGGATGCGGCACTTGCGGGCCCTGGTCATAGCCGACCCGGGCCTGAATGTGATGCACGCGCTCGACAAAGGCGCTGAGGTCATCGGCGGGATCGTCGAGCAGTCGCTCGCACGTCACCACCCAATGGCTGATGTCGCTGGTAAAGCGCAGGTCGGGCACTTGCTCGATCAATTGCAGGGTCAGCCACGGATTGAACAGCGAGCGCGCGCGGTGGGTTTCAAAGCTGCAGGTCAGGCCGCTGCGTTTTGCAATCTCCAGCGCCTCAGCGAAAAAGTCGACCTGCTGAGCCAGCGGCCAGCGGTCGTTGCCGGCCAGTACATTGACGAAGCGTGGTTCCAGTTCGACGGCCAGTTGCAACTTGCGGGCAAAGTCCATCAGGTGCTCGGCCGGCGTTGCCGCCTGCAACGGCAGCACCGGCGTCGAAGTAAAAAGAATGGCGATGTACGGCACGCGATTGTCACGCAGGAACGCCGCGAACGCCGCCCGCTCGGTCGCGTCCTCGGGGATGCGCGCCTCGAAGCCGTCGAAGCCCGCGGCACGCGCCTCGACCAGCGCCTGTTGCCATGTGCCGCGATAGCCCCACAGCGTACGAAAGATTTCCAGTTTCATGGGCGAACCTCGCCGCCTGTGCCCGCTTGGGCACAGCACGGATCACAAATGGGCGGTGGCCGATTGAGTGACGTTGCTCATGGCCTTGCGGCCCAGCATCGGGTGCGCGCCTTTCGTGCCGTATACCGAAGCCGGCTCCGGAAACGTGCGCAGCAAGGTCAGGTACAGCAGCGCGGCAAGGCCCAGCGTGATCGGCAGACTGATGTCGATACCGCCGGCCAGTTCGCCCAGCGGCCCGACAAATTGCCCCGGCAGATTGACGAAGCACAGGCCCACCGCCGCGCTTGGAATCCACGCTCCCAGCCCGCGCCAGTTCCAACCATGGTGGAACCAGTAGCGACCGCCGCGCTGGCCACGGGTGAACACCTGCAAATCATCGGCGTGATAAAAACCGCGACGGCTGATCAGGCCAAGGATCATCACCACCATCCACGGGCTGGTGCAGGTGATGATCAACACCGCGAAGGTCGACACGCTCTGGACCAGATTGAAGGTGAAGCGGCCAATGAAGATAAACGCAATCGCCGCCACACCGATCAACAGCGTGGCGCCAGCGCGGCTGAGCAGGCGCGGAAACATGCTCGACATGTCCAGCCCCGTGCCATACAGCGCCGTGGTGCCGGTCGACAGGCCGCCGATCACCGCAATCAGACACACCGGCAGGAAGAACCAGCTCGGCGAAATCGCCAGCAGGCCGCCAACATAGTTATTCGCCTCGATGTATTGCGGTGCCTGGGACGCGACCAGCGTCGCCGTGCACAGGCCGAACAGGAAGGGAATCAGCGTACCGGCCTGAGCGGCCAGCACCGCGAGCATAATGCGGGTCTTGTCGGTATCACGCGGAATGTAGCGTGACCAATCGCCGAGAAAGGCGCCGAACGACACCGGGTTGCTCATCGCCAGCAACGCCGCGCCGATGAACGCCGCCCAGAAGCCAGGTTGTTGCAGGTTGACGCTGCCGGCATAGCCCGCATCGAATGGCCCGGCAAACGCCAGAATGCCCAGCAGAAACAGCAGGCTCGACGCCCACACCGCGATTTTGTTGACCCACAGCATGAAGCGAAAACCGAAGATGCAGACGATTAATACCAGCACCGCAAACAGCCCGTAGGCCAAGCCCAGGCTGAAGTCGGTTTCCGGCAAGCCCACCAGTCGTCTCGCGCCACCGACCAGCGCGTCGCCAGAGCTCCAGACCGAGAGGGAAAAGAACGCCACCGCCGTGAGCAGTGACAGAAACGAACCGATGATGCGCCCGTGGACGCCGAAGTGTGCCCCGGACGACACCGCGTTGTTGGTGCCGTTAATGGCGCCGAACAGGCCCATCGGCGCGAGAATCAACGCCCCCACCGCCACGCCCAGTAGAATCGCCCAGACCCCGGCCTGGAACGACAGCCCGAACAGCACCGGGAAACTGCCCAGCACCGCCGTGGCAAACGTATTGGCACCGCCGAAGATCAAGCGAAACAGATCGATAGGGGAAGCATCGCGTTGGTTGTCGGGTATCTGCTCGACACCAAAGGTTTCGATACGCGTCGAATGGCTCATGTGTTGCTCCAGCACCTGTCACGGTTGTTGTAAGGCCAGCGCAGGCACGCTGACCCTTTATGGCCGCCCGTTGACCCCGGGCGGAGGGTTGCTGCTATTTTTTTATAATGTCGCGGCGGTTAGCCCGTCACTTCCGACAAATGCTCATGCCAGGCCAGCCAGCGCTCGCCCTCACAGCGAAATACGATCGTCTCGCGCTCCTTCAAGCGCAGCTCTTCGGTACCGATGCGCACATGCGTCGCCACGTCATGCACGAAAATGGCCGTATCGCCCTGCACGTTGACCCAGGCGTTACTCGACTCACAGCCCAGCACCGCAAAACCATCGATCTGCCATTGCTGCCACAACGTTTCATACTCGGTCCGCGAGTTCAGGGGCTTGGCCAGGGTATGAAAGACAAAACTGGCGTCAGGACTGAAACAGTCGAAATAACGTGCCGTGTCGTTGCTGGCAAAGGCCGCGACCAGCGCCGCAGCCGCCTCGAGAACCTCGGTTTCACGGCTCATCGACGGACGACGCCCGGCAGCACACAGAGCATTTCGTACAACAGGTTGGCGCCCAGCAGCGAGGTGTTGCCGGTGGTGTCATACGGCGGCGACACCTCGACCAGATCGCAACCGATCAAGTCCAGCCCCTGGCAACCTCGGATTATCTCCAGCGCCTGGATCGTAGTCAGCCCGCCGACCTCCGGTGTCCCGGTGCCCGGTGCCCAGGCCGGGTCGATGCCATCGATGTCGAACGACAAGTACACCGGCCCACCACCGACCTTCTCGCGGACTTCGGCCATCAACGGCGTCAGCGACTTGTGCCAGCAATCCTCGGCCTGCACCACACGGAAACCCTGCTTGCGGCTCCAGTTGAAATCCTCGGCGGTATAACCCTGAGCCCGCAGGCCGATCTGCACCACACGGTCGCTGTCCAGCAGACCCTCTTCCTGCGCGCGGCGGAACGTGGTGCCGTGGGCAATCTTCTCGCCGAACATGTGATCGTTGACGTCGGCATGCGCATCGATATGCACCAGTCCGACCTTGCCATGCTTCTTGTGAATGGCCCGCAGGATCGGCAGCGTCAGCGTGTGATCGCCTCCCAGCGTCAGCGGCACGATGCCGTGGCCCAGAATCCGGTCGTATTCCTGCTCGATGATGCGCACCGCATCGAGCAGGTTGAAGGTATTGATCGGAACATCGCCGATGTCGGCCACGTTCAACGAATCGAACGGCGCGGCACCGGTGGCCATGTTGTAAGGACGGATCATCACCGACTCGGCACGAATCTGCCGTGGCCCGAAACGAGTACCGGAACGCAGCGAAGTGCCGATGTCGAGCGGAATACCGATAAACGCTGCATCCAACCGATCGAGTTCTTCGGCGGCTTGTATATGAGGCAAACGCAGCATGGTGGCAATGCCGCCGAAACGAGGCATCTCGTTCCCGCCCAAAGGCTGGTGGAAAGTCGTGTCCACGGGGTGGCCTCACTTTGTGGTCATTGAAGTGACCCCATTCTGGTGACGCCCCGCAGCCAGAAGAATCGCTGCCCACAAATAATCAGTTCAGAGATTTCTAAACTATCCGGGGATACACTGGCCCTCTGAAACACTGCGATATCCCATCCGGCAATGGACCTGTGGGGGAGGGCTTTGCCTGCGATCATGCCAACACATAATCGCTGCCTTGACCTATAAACCCGCGCCACAGCCCAACCCTACAAGACCTGAACTGCCCCACCCCGGAGCCCACCCCAATGTCCTCTGCCCTGCCCGACCTCAAACTGCTGCGCATCTTCGCCTGCGTAGTACGCCACCAGGGTTTCGCCGCCGCGCAGCAGGAACTCAATCTCTCCACTTCCGCCATCAGCACTTACATGAGCCAGCTCGAGACCCAGCTCGGCCTGGTGCTCTGCCACCGCGGCCGTGGTGGCTTCAGCCTGACCAGCAAAGGCGAACTGTTCCATCAGGAAACCCTGCGCCTGCTCGCCGAACTCGAAGGCTTCGAACGCTACAGCGCCGCCCTCAAAGGCGAACTGCGCGGCACTCTCAATCTCGGCGTGCTCGACTCCACCGTCAGCGACCCGGCCCTGCCGCTGGCCGACGTCATCGGCGCCTACAGCAAGGAACACCCCGCAGTACACCTGCACCTTTCCGTACTCAGCCCCGCGCAACTGCAACTGGGCTTACAGGAAAACCGCCTGGACCTGGCCATCGGCGCCTTCTCGGTTCGCATGAATGGGCTTATGTACCAAGCGCTGTACCGCGAACAACACTGGCTGTATTGCAGCGATCGGCATGAGTTGTTCGAGCAGCGGCGAATTCCGGCCGAGGTGATCACCCAACAACGGATGGTCGGGCGCGGATACTGGAGCCAGGCGGAACTGGCCCGCCACGGGTTCAAGCACAGTGCGGCGACGGTGGAGTCGATGGAGGCGCAACTGATCTTGGTATTGTCGGGGGCGTATATCGGCTATCTGCCGGAACACTATGCGCAATTCTGGGCGGATCAGAAGCGGTTGAAGGTGTTGTTGCCGACGACGTTCGGGTATCAGGCACCGTTTTCGTTGGCTTTGCGGCGGGGACGGTCGAGGGAGCCGTTGATACAGAGCTTTCGAGATCGGTTGAGGGGGTGGTTTGAAGCCGGCTGATTCAAGTGACACAAAATCCGCAGGAGTGAGCAAAGCTCGCGAATCGAGTATGCAGCGCCGCGGAAATGCGCCTTGCTGGCAGACCGCTACACGATGAGGCCTGGCCAGCAGGGGACCTGAAGGCCCCCTGTTCGTACGGTTTTTTAGCTTTCTGAACGGTTTTCAATCCGAACGACCACAGTTCGCAACCCTACCCCCCCTCACTCCACCGTCACCGACTTCGCCAAATTGCGCGGCTGGTCCACATCCGTCCCCTTCAGCACCGCCACATAGTACGAAAGCAGCTGCAACGGAATGGTGTAGAGGATCGGTGCCAGGGCATCGATGATATGCGGCATGGCCACCACATGCGTGCCGGGGCCATTGCTCAGTTGCGCCTGCTCATCAGCAAACACCACCAGCTCGCCGCCGCGCGCGCGCACTTCCTGCAGGTTGGATTTGAGTTTTTCCAGCAGCTCGTTGTTCGGCGCCACGGTGACCACCGGCATGTCCTTGTCCACCAGCGCCAGCGGCCCGTGCTTCAATTCCCCAGCAGGATAGGCTTCGGCGTGGATGTAGGAGATCTCCTTGAGCTTCAGTGCACCTTCCATTGCCACCGGGAACTGCGCGCCGCGGCCCAGGAACAGCGTGTGGTGCTTCTCGGCGAACAGCTCGGCGATACGCTCGATGGTGGTGTCCATGGCCAAGGCTTCGCCCAGGCGGGTTGGCAGGCGGCGGAGTTCGGCCACCAACTGCGCCTCGACACCCTCCTCCAATGATCCGTGGACCTGGCCCAAGGAAAGCGTCAGCAACATCAGCGCGACCAGCTGCGTGGTGAACGCCTTGGTCGAAGCCACGCCGATCTCCGGGCCTGCCTGAGTCAGGAGGGTCAGGTCGGACTCGCGCACCAGCGAGCTGATGCCGACGTTGCAGATGGCCAGGCTGCCGAGAAACCCGAGTTGCTTGCCGTTGCGCAATGCGGCCAGGGTGTCAGCCGTTTCGCCGGACTGGGAGATGGAGACGAACAAGGTGTCGGGCTGCACCACGACCTTGCGATAGCGGAACTCGCTGGCCACTTCGACCTGGCAAGGGATGCCGGCCAGGCCTTCGAGCCAGTAGCGCGCAACCATACCGGCGTGATAGCTGGTGCCGCACGCGACGATCTGCACGTTGCGCACCTTGGCGAACAGTTCGGCCGCCTGCGGGCCGAAGGCCTGCACCAGCACCTGGTTCTGCCCAAGACGGCCTTCCAGGGTGCGCTGTACCACGGTAGGTTGCTCGTGGATCTCCTTCATCATGAAGTGGCGATATTCGCCCTTGTCGGCGGCCTCGGCGCCTTCGTGGTACTGCACGCTTTCGCGTTCCACAGGTGCGCCCGCGGCGTCCCAGATCTGCACGCTTTCACGGCGGATCTCGGCGATGTCACCTTCCTCCAGGTACATAAAACGGTCGGTCACCTGGCGCAGGGCCAACTGGTCGGAGGCCAGGAAGTTCTCGCCCATGCCCAGGCCGATCACCAGCGGACTGCCGCTGCGGGCGGCAACCAGACGATCGGGCTGGTGCACGCTGATGG
>Ga0308158_10000267_pt1 | contig 106278 bp, 94 predicted proteins | sample PhyBR2_FD_201038 | JGI IMG/M metagenome (GOLD analysis project Ga0308158, IMG submission 201038) | Phyllosphere microbial communities from UC Gill Tract Community Farm, Albany, California, United States - DLSLB.R2 | ecosystem: Host-associated > Plants > Phyllosphere > Unclassified | place... | reverse complement strand
GGAAAACCAGCGACCTGCGAGTTTGAAACTGACCAAAGAGATGACATCATTGCTGACTTCATCCGAATGCCAACCCCCAAAGGAGTTGGTCTTTGATCCAAAGGAATTTCTCAACCAGCCCCAAAAGAGCTGGACGAGGAATAAATTGGCATTTGACAAGTGCACGCTGTTGAGTTCTCAAGGATCGGATGCTCCTACAGCTCAGCCTCGCGGCATCACAAATAGGGCTAGATCTCACTCCCCCTCGCTGCGCCTTGCGGCGAACCTGAGGTGGGAGTTCCCAATCATAGTCGAAGATCTTCCACCAGGGAAGTTCTTCGTCGAGATCGGGGTTTGTTCGTCGCTTGGGGAGTCAGGCCTTCCGGCCCTTCGCTCTACCGCTTGGGGCGAACAAGTAATAAGTTACGCGGATCCCGGGGATCCGGCAAATCGTGGTCGCAGCCCGGGCGTGTCGCGCGCCCCGCTACCTGACCCCGTCCCGGCGAAACACCTGATGAACGCTGAAACCTCCCCCTCGGCGAGGGCCGAGAGGGAGGTTTCGAGGGTTCGGGGTGGTTGCCGACGGGCGTCCGCAGGTCACATTCCGAGCGCGTGGGCGGCGGACTGCGCCCGGGCGACGAGCTCGGTGCGCTGCTCGGCGACGCGCACCGGAGCGGTGCCGCCGACGCCGTCGCGACTCGCAACCGACCCCTCGATCGTGAGCACTTCGCGCACCGCGGGGGTCAGGTGCGGCGACACCTCAGCGAGGAGCGCATCATCCGCCTCCTCGAGTCCGATGCCCCGCTGCTCGCAGGCGCGCACCAGGGACCCGGAGATCTCGTGAGCTTCCCGGAACGGCACCCGGCTCTTCACCAGCCACTCGGCGACGTCGGTCGCGAGCGAGAATCCCTGGGGAGCGAGTTCGGCCATGCGCGCGGTGTCGAAACGAAGCGTCGCCACCATCCCGGTGAACGCCGGCAGCACGATTTCGAGGGTGCGGACCGAATCGAACACCGGTTCCTTGTCCTCCTGCAGATCGCGGTTGTACGCGAGAGGCAGGCCCTTGAGCGTCGCCATGAGTCCGGACAGATTGCCGATGAGGCGCCCGGACTTGCCGCGCGCGAGCTCGGCGATGTCCGGGTTCTTCTTCTGCGGCATGATGCTGGATCCCGTGGAGTAGCCGTCGTCGAGCGTGACGAAGCCGAACTCGCGGGTGTTCCAGAGGATGATCTCCTCCGAGATGCGGGACAGGTTGACGCCGATCATCGCCGTGATGAACGCGAACTCCGCGACGACGTCGCGTGAGGCCGTCCCGTCCAGCGAGTTCTCCGCGGGGCGGTCGAGACCGAGCTCACGGGCGACCAGCGCCGGGTCGAGCCCCAGAGTCGAGCCCGCAAGCGCTCCCCCGCCGTACGGCGAGACGCCGGCGCGGGCGCGCCAGTCGACGAGCCGCTCGAGATCGCGCACCAGCGGCCAGGCGTGCGCCTGCAGGTGGTGTGCGAGCAGCACGGGTTGCGCATGCTGCAGATGCGTGCGCCCCGGCAGGATCGCGCTGTCATGCGCCTGCGCCTGCGCGACGAGGGCGTCGACGAGGCCGAGCACCTCGCGCGCGATGACCCGCGCGTGGTCGATCAGGTACATGCGCACGAGCGTCGCGATCTGGTCGTTGCGGCTGCGTCCGGCGCGCAGGCGCCCACCCAGATCCGCGCCGACCTCGGCGATGAGCGCCGCCTCGAGCGCGCCGTGCACGTCCTCGTCCCCGGGCTGCGGGAGCAGCGTGCCGTCCGCGATCCTCGTCGCGAGGGCGTCGAGACCCGCGTGCATGCGCACAGCCTCGTCGGCTTCCAGGTATCCGGCGGCCTCCAATGCGGTGGCGTGGGCGTGCGAACCCGCGATGTCATAGGGCGCGAGGATCCAGTCGAAATGAGTCGACCGGCTGAGCTCGGCGAGCTCCGGACTGGGACCACCGGCGAAACGGCCGCCCCAGAGCGCGCCCTGGTTCGTTCCGTGCGCGGCGGTCACGACTGGTCCTGCTTTCCGATGAGCCACACCAGCAGCGCCTTCTGCGCGTGCAGGCGGTTCTCCGCCTCGTCCCAGACCACGCTCTGCGGGCCGTCGATGACCTCGGAATCGACCTCGTAACCGCGATCGGCGGGCAGGCAGTGGATGAAGATCGCCTCGGGCGCCGCGAGACCCATGGTCGCGCTGGTGACCTTGTAGCCGCCGAGGTCCCGGAGGCGCTGCGCCTTCTCCTCCTCCTTGCCCATCGACACCCAGGTGTCGGTGACGATCACGTCGGCACCGGCGGCGGCCTCGTCCGGATCCGCGACGAGGGTCAGGGACCCGCCGGTCTCTGCAGCGCGGCGGTGAGCGTCGGCGACGACGTCCGCGCGCGGGGCGTACGCCTCGGGAGAGGCCACCCGCACGTGCATGCCCGCGGTGACACCCGCCAGCACGTAGGAGTGCGCCATGTTGCTGCGTCCGTCGCCGAAGAACGACAGCGTGAGCCCCTTCAGATCGCCCTTGTGCTCGCGGATCGTGAGCAGGTCGGCGAGCAGCTGGCACGGATGGAAGTCATCGGAAAGCGCGTTGATCACCGGCACCCTGGTGCCCGCGGCCATCTCCTCGAGACCGGCCTGCGCGTAGGTGCGCCACACGATCGCGGCGACCTGGCGCTCGAGGACCCTGGCCGTGTCCGCGGGAGTCTCCTTGCCGCCGAGCTGGCTGTTCGCCGTCGAGATGATCAGCGGGGATCCGCCCAGATCCGCGATGCCGACGGCGAACGAGACGCGCGTGCGGGTCGAGGACTTGTCGAAGATCACCGCGACCGTCTGCGGACCGGCGAGCGTCTTGTCCGCCCAGCGATCCTTCTTCAGCTCGAGGGCGAGATCGAGGATCTCGGTCTGCTCGGCCGTGGTCAGGTCGTCGTCGCGCAGCAGGTGGCGGGTCATGCTTTCGTCTCCGTGAGAACCGTGGCCGCGACCTCGGCGAGGGCGGCGGTGAACAGGTCGGTGAACTCGGCGATCTCGGCGTCGCCGATCGTGAGCGCCGGAGCGATCCGCACCGAGGACGGGTTCGCGGCGTTGATGACCAGGCCGAGACGCTGCGCCGCGGCGACGACGTCGCCTGCGACGGGCGCGGCCAGCGCCACGCCGATGAGCAGGCCGCGGCCGCGCACACCGGTGACCAGCGGGGATCCGATCCCCTCGACGGCCTCACGCAGCTGGGCACCGCGTTCGCGCGCGTTCTGCACGAGGCCCGCCTGCTCGATCTCCTCGAGCACGGCGTTGCTGACTGCGGTGGCGAGCGGGTTGCCGCCGAAGGTGGAGCCGTGCGAGCCCGGCTGCAGCAGAGCCGCCGCGTCCCCGAACGCCACGAGCGCGCCGATCGGGAAGCCGCCGCCGATGCCCTTGGCGAGGGTGATCGCGTCCGGCACGATCTCCTCGCGCTGGAATGCGAACCAGTCGCCGGTGCGTCCCGCACCGGTCTGGATCTCGTCCACGATGAGCAGCGCGCCGTGCTTCGCGGTGAGTTCGCGGGCGGCGCGGAGGTAGCCCTCGGGCAGCTCCAGCACGCCGGCCTCGCCCTGGATCGGCTCCACGAACAGCGCCGCGACACGGTCGTCCAGCGCCGCCTCGAGCGCCTCGATGGTGGCGGGGATGTGCTCCACACCCCCCGGCAGCGGCTGGAACGGATCGCGCATCGACGCCTTGGCCGTCAGCGCGAGCGCGCCGATCGTGCGGCCGTGGAAGGCGTTGTCGAGGGACAGGATCCGCGGGCGCTCGGTACCGCCGTGCAGGCGGGCGAGTTTGAACGCCGCCTCGTTGGCCTCGGTGCCGGAGTTCCCGAAGAACACCCGCCCCGCGTCCCCGGTACCGGCGAGACGCTTCAGCCGGGCGGCGAGCTCGAGCTGCGGAGGAGTGGCGAAGTAGTTCGACACGTGCGCAAGCGTGGCCGCCTGGCGCGACACCGCCTCGACGAAGACGGGGTGGGCGTGCCCGAGGGCCGTGACCGCGATCCCCGCGAGGAAGTCGAGGTAGCGTCGCCCCTCGCCGTCCCACAGGTGCGATCCCTCGCCGCGGACGAGCAGCTCGAAGCGCGGGCCCGCGTTCAGGATCAGGTCGCGGTCGGCCGCGCCCTGCCAGGCCTGTGCCGGCGCCGATGTCTGTGCGGCGTGCGAGGTCATCCCGCCACCACCTCCGTTCCGATTCCCTTGCTGGTGAACAGTTCGACGAGCACCGAGTGCGGCACCCGTCCGTCGATGATGGCCGCCGCATGCACGCCCGACTCCACGGCCTCCAGGCACGCCGTCATCTTCGGGATCATGCCCGACTCGAGCGACGGCAGCATGGTCTTCAACTCCGTCGTCGTCAGGTGCGAGACGAGCGAGTCGCGGTTCGGCCAGTCGGCGTAGAGTCCTGCGACGTCGGTGAGGATCACGAGCTTGACCGCGCCGAGCGCGGTCGCCAACGCCGCGGCCGCCGCGTCCGCGTTCACGTTCAGCGACTGACCCGGATGATCCAGATCCGGAGCGATGCTGGAGACGACCGGCACCCGTCCGGCGGCCAGGTGGTCGTGGACCGGCGTCGGATCCACCTGCACGACGTCGCCGACGCGGCCGAGGTCGACCTCTTCACCGTCGATGATGACGCCGCGACGACGGCCGCCGAAGAGCCCGGCGTCCTCTCCGCTCAGACCCGTGGCGATCGGTCCGTGCGAGTTGATCTTCGAGACGAGCTGCGGGTTGACCTGGCCCGTGAGCACCATCCGCACGACGCTGATCGCCTCGGTGTTGGTGACCCGGTAGCCGCCCTTGAACTCGCTGGGGATCTCGAGCCGCTCCAGCATGTCGGAGATCTGCGGTCCGCCGCCGTGGACGACGACCGGCTGCACGCCGACGTAGCGGAGGTAGGCGATGTCCTGCGCGAACGCCTCCTGCAGCTCGTCGCTGATCATCGCGTTGCCGCCGTACTTCACGACGACGATCTGATCGCGGTATCTCTTCAGCCAGGGCAGCGACTCGATCAGGGTCTGCGCCTTGATCGCGGCTTCCTCGGGCGCCGTGTCCTGAAGATCGCTCATGAGGAGTACGCGCTGTTCTCGTGCACGTAATCGTGCGTGAGGTCGTTGGTGCGGATCGTCGCCGCGGCCTCGCCCACCTTGAGATCGATCAGCACGTGCGTCGCGCGCGGGGTCAGATCGACCTCCTCGCGCGGACGGTCGGGACCGCCGGCCGTGCACACCCGCACGCCGTTCATCCACACGTCCACGTCGTAGGGATCGAACGCGGCACGGGTGGTGCCGATCGCGGCCAGCACGCGCCCCCAGTTCGGGTCGTTGCCGAAGATCGCCGCCTTGAACAGGTTGTTGCGCGCGACCGCGCGACCCACCTCCACGGCGTCCTGCTCGCTCACGGCGTGCACGACCTCGATCGAGATCGCGTGGCTCGCGCCCTCGGCGTCGTCCTGCAGCTTGCGGGCCAGCTCGTCCGAGACCTCGGTGAGCGCGGCCGCGAAGTCGTCCAGATCGGGCCGGATCCCGCTCGCGCCGTTGGCGAGCAGCGTCACCTGGTCGTTCGTGGACATGCACCCGTCCGAGTCGAGCCGGTCGAAGGTGGTGCCGGTCGCGCGACGCAGCAGGGCATGGGCCTCGGCCGCATCGAGCTCCGCATCGGTGGTGAGCACCACGAGCATGGTCGCGAGCCCCGGAGCGAGCATGCCCGCGCCCTTCGCCATGCCGCCGATGGTCCAGCCGTCTCGACTCACCGTGACCGTCTTGGCGACGGTGTCGGTGGTCATGATCGCCTCGGCGGCAGCCTGTCCGCCGTCGGCGCTCAGCTGCGCGACACCGGCCTCGACGCCCGCCAGCACCTTGCCCCGGAAGACCTCGTCCCCGCTCCCGATCAGCCCGGTGGAGCAGACCACCACGTCACCGGCGCTCACACCCAGCAGCTCTGCGGCGCGCTCCGCCGTGAGATGGCTGGTCTGGAACCCGAACGGTCCTGTGAAGCAGTTCGCACCACCGGAGTTCAGCACGACGGCCTCGACGATGCCGTCCTTCACCACCTCCTGCGACCAGATGATCGGGTTCGCCTTGGCGCGATTGCTGGTGAAGACCGCGGCGCCGACCTTCTGCGGGCCGCGGTTCACGACGAGCGCGACGTCGGGCTTTCCGGTGGACTTGAGACCCGCGACGACGCCGGCCGCCTCGAATCCCTGGGGTGCGGTCACGCTCATGGGGCGACTCCGTTGATGCTGAGCGCCGTGGTCTCGGCGAGACCGAGCGCGATGTTCATGGACTGGATGGCGGCTCCCGCGGTGCCCTTGACCAGGTTGTCGACGGCGGTGACGACGACGACCCGGTTCGCGGCGCGATCGATCGCGAGGCCGATGAGCGCCGTATTGGCGCCGAGCACGTCGGCGGTGCGAGGGACGGATCCCTCCGGCAGCAGCTGCACGAAGACCTCGTCGCCGTAGGCGCTCTGCCAGGCCTCGCGGATCTGCGCGTCGGTGGCGCCGGGGACGATCGGAGCCGTCGAGGTCGCGAGGATCCCGCGGGCCATCGGCACGATGACCGGGGTGAACGAGATCCGGATCCCGTCCGGGTCCGCGGCGGACGCGGCAGCGAGGGCCTGGCGGATCTCGGGGATGTGCCGGTGGGTGCCGCCGACGGCGTACGGATTGGCGGATCCGAGGATCTCACTGCCCAGGAGGTGGGTCTTGAGGCTCTTGCCGGCACCGGAGGGACCGACGGCGAGCACGGTCACGATGTCGGACGGGTCGATCACGCCCGCCGCGACGCCGGGCGCGAGGCTCAGGCTCACCGTGGATGCGTTGCAGCCGGGGGCGGCGATGCGGGTGGCGCCGCGGAGGTGCTCGCGCTGCTTGACGCCGTTCACCGGCAGCTCGGGGACACCGTAGGCCCACGGCTCGTGGAAGTCTCCGCCGTAGAACGCGTCCCACGCGGCCTCGGAGGTGAGCCTGTGGTCGGCTCCGGCATCGATCACGAGCGGGACGTCGCCGAGCGCGTCGGTGTACTGACCGGACTGGCCGTGCGGGAGGGCGAGGAACACGATGTCGTGGCCGGCGAGGATCTCCGGCGTCGTGTCCTGCAGGGTGAGGTGCGCGAGAGAGCGCAGATGAGGCTGGTGCTCGGAGAGCTTCTGTCCGGCGTTCGAGTGCGCCGTGACGGTGCGGATCTCAACGTCGGGATGGTTCGCGAGCAGGCGAAGGATCTCGCCGCCCGCATAACCGGATGCGCCGGAGACGGCGACGGAATACGTCATGCTTCCACCTTAACGGTCGGGTCTGCCGGCGACGCCCAAGAAGACGGCGCGGGACAGGAGTGCGATGCGGGGCCGGAGGCGGCGACGCCGGCACTCGACCGCGAACGACGCGGGAGCGCGGGGTCGCCTAGAGTCGGCGGTCGCCCGAACGGCGTCGACGCACCACGACAGCACCCTGGCGGGTGGTCGCGTGCGGAGCCGGGAGCATGCGGCGACGATAGCGCGGGGTGGCCCCCTCCACCAAATCGCGGGCATGATCGCGCGTCATCGAACCGGGTTGCGGGTGGCGGCGACGCTCGGCCGCCGCCACCCCTCGCGCTGCGCTCGCTCAGAGACCGGGCGCGGCGAAGAAGTCCCGCTCGTGCTCGCTCGAGCGCACGAACGCGACCCGCATCCGCTCGCGCGTGGCCGCATCCGCGGCGGCCGCGCGCGTGGTGACGAACCGGATCGCCCGCGCGGTCGCGTCGGCGAACGCCGGATCCGCGTACTCGTCGAGCCAGTCCTTGAAGGGATGCTCGGCGAAGGGACGCGACGGGTCGCTGCTCGCGGCCGCGCGCAATCTGGCGCCCACGTCCGAGTACAGCCAGAAGCACGGCAGCAGGGCCGCGATCAGCACGCCGTAGTCGGCATCGAATGCGGCACCGCGCAGATGGTCGAGGTAGGCGATCGTCGCGGGGGCCGGCTCGGCACGGAACGTGTCGGCACCGACACCGTCCGGAGAGATCCTGCTCGCGTGCAGCTCGAGCTCCACGATCACCGCCTGCTCCGCAGAGTGGGCCCAGAACGCCTGCTCCTCCGGGGTCGGCGCGAGGCGGGCCGCCTCGGCCAGGGTGCGCGCATACTCGCGCAGGTACAGCCCGTCCTGCGCCAGATACCAGCGGAATGCCGTCACCGGGAGGGATCCGTCCGCCATCCGGCGCAGGAACGGCAGCTCGTCGATCGCGTCCCGGATGGGCGCGATCGCCGCCCACCAGTCCGAGGCGACGGTCGCCGCCTCCGGCACGGCGCCCAGTCCCCCGCGCCGCCACAGCCCGGCGAAGTGGCTGATCGGACCGTGACCGGATCCGACCTGCAACCCGGCGCCGGCGGCGATCGATTCGCGCAGCCACGACCGCACCTCTGCTACCGCGTCGCGCCAGTCCAGATCGGCGGCCCGGCGGGTCGCGAGGCCGGCGGAGAGCGAGCATCCGGTGCCGTGCGTGCTGGCGGTGCGGATGCGGGACCCGGGATACTCGCGTACCGGCCCGGAGGGGCCGACGAGCGCGTCCGGCGCCTCGTCGCCGCCGAGATGCCCGCCCTTCACGAGCACCAGCGCACCGGTGTCCGCCGCGAGCCGCTGCGCCTGGCCGAGGGCGCCCGTCCAGCTCGTCGCCGCAGGCTCCCGGACGAGGACGGCCAGTTCGGGGAGGTTCGGAGTGAGGAGGTCGGCCAGCGGCAGCAGCGCGCGCAGGGCCTGCTCCGCTTCGGTGTCCAGCAGCCGGTCCCCGCTGGTCGCGACCATGACCGGATCCAGCACGACCGTGGGAGGGCGGTGCGCGCGCAGCCAGGATTCCACCTCCGCGATGACCACGGCCTCGGCGAGCATTCCGATCTTCACGGCGTCGACGCGCACGTCGTCGCCGATCGCGTCGAGCTGGGCGCGCAGGAATGCGGCGGGCGGGACGTGCACGGCCCGGACGCCGCGGGTGTTCTGCGCCGTCAGAGCGGTGATCGCGGCCATGCCGTAACCGCCGTTCGCGGCGATCGCCTTGAGGTCGGCCTGGATCCCCGCACCCCCGGAGGGGTCGCTGCCGGCGATCGAGAGCACGCGCGGCACGCCGCCCGCGCCCCAGGCCCGCAGCAGGGTGCGCGCGGCATCCCGCGGATCCGGGGCCGCGCACAGCGCGGACACCACGGCGACGCCGGCCGCGCCCGCCGCACGCAGGGCGGCCACATCCTCACGGCCGATGCCGCCGATCGCGACGCACGGCAGCGGGCTGGCCGCGGCGAACGCGGCGAATCCGGCCACGCCCAGCTCCGGCGGATGGTTGCTCTTGGTCGTGGTGGGGTGGATCACTCCCACGCCCAAGTAGTCGACGGTGCCGGCCGGCAGCGCCACCGCGGCGTCGAGGTGCGCCGGCTGGTTCGCCGTGAGCCCGACGATCGCATCGGGCCCGAGCACCGAGCGGGCGACGAGGGGCGACACGTCCGACTGTCCGATGTGGATCCCGTCCACGCGCGCGCCACGGCGCCGCGCCTCCACGGCGGCGGCGAGGCGATCGTCGACGACGAGCAGTGCGCGTCCCGCGATGACCGCGGAGAGCTCGACGAGCTGCTCCACGATCGAGGCGTCATCGGCGTCCTTGTCACGCAGCTGCACGATCCGCACACCGCCGGCCACCGCGGCGTCGACCACGGCGGGCACCCCGCGTGCACCGCTCAGCACGGGGTCCGTGACGAGGTAGAGCGCAAGATCTTCCGCCGTCAGCCTTCGCCGAGAGGTCGCCTCACGGGTGCCGGTACGGCGCGGCGCCGTGGCGACCTCTGCGAGCGTCATGCCGTGGCCTCCGCGGTCTCGATCGCCGCGGCCTCGACGCGGGCGCGCGCCGAGAGGGACTCGGGCCGGATCGCCGCGAGCGCGTCGAGCAGCGCGACGGCGAAGGATCCCGGCCCAGCGGATCGCGAAGCGGCGTCCTCGGCGGCCAGGGTGTACACGAGGGTGGCCGCGGAGGCGGCCACAAGGGGGCTGTCCCCGGTCTGCCGGGAAGCCCCGAGGAAGGCGGCCATCACGGCGCCGAGCGCGCAGCCGCCCCCGGTGACGCGGGTGAGCAGGGCATCGCCGTTCGCGATCCGGATCTCGTGATCCGCGTCGACGAGGAGATCGACGGGGCCCGAGACGGCCACCGCACCCCCGGTGTTCTGGGCCAGTTCGCGCGCCGCGTCGGCGGCCGCCTCGGTGCCGTCCAGCGCATCCACGCCGCGCCCGCCCTGGCTGCGGCCGGCGAGCGCGAGGATCTCCGAGGCGTTGCCGCGAATCAGGGTGGGCCGCAGCGCGAGCAGGTCCCGCGCCAGCGCGGTGCGCACCGGCAGCGCGCCGACCGCGACCGGATCCAGCACCCACGGCGTGCCCGCCGTGCGCGCACCGCCGACCGCCTCGAGGCCCGCCGAGCGCTGCTCGGGCGTGGGCGTGCCGAGGTTCACCAGCAGCCCGGACGAGATCGCGGCGAACATGCCGGCCTCGCCCGTGATGTCCACCATCGCGGGTGCCGCGCCGAGCGCGAGCAGGGCGTTGGCGGTGAACCCGGTGACCACCGCGTTCGTGATGCAGTGCACGAGCGGGGGCTCCGCCCGCAGCTGCGTGAGAAGGTCCGCGGCGGATTCCACCACGGACTCGGACGACATTTCCAGACGCGCGTTCATCGCGACATCCCTTCGCTAGTACGACCTAGATCAGGTTCGACGGGTCTGTTCTCAGCCGCGGATGCGGCACCCCGTGTCACTGCGGGCCAGTCTAGCCAGGCGGGTTCGCCTCGTCGTCTCGCGCGCGGAGGAGGATCAGTCCAGCCGCGACCGCTCGGCGGACGGCCGTCCGTTCACGATGCCGGCCCAGGCCGCGGCGGCGGCCCAGAAGACGATCAGCAGCCCGGTCAGGACGACTCCGAGCGCGTTCAGGTCGAGGTCCCCCACGGCGCGCGCGAAGCCGTTCGGGTGTGGCAGACTCCGCAGCGCCACGCCGGCGAGTTCGGCGACGCCGATCGCGAGCGCAACGACGATCGACACCCCCGTCACCAGCAGGTCGTAGCGCCGCACCGCCCCCGCGCGTCCTGTCGAACCCCACGAGTATGCGCGCCGCGACATCGCCCCCTGAGCGGAGTCCAGCAGGGACATGCCCGCAGCGAACAGCACCGGGAGGATCAGGATCATCCACCACGGCACAGCACGGGAGGCTGCGGAGCCCGCGAGCGCCAGCAGACCGATCTCCGTCGCCGTGTCGAAGCCCAGGCCGAACAGCAGCCCCACGACGTACATCCGCGACGGCCGGTCGATCACAGCGTTGAGCCGGCCCACCAGCGCCCATGCGGGACCGCCGTGCCGATGATCACCGGGCCGGCGACGGCGGCGCAGGGCGAGGAGGTTCGCCCCCGCGATGACGAGCAGGAAGACGCCCGACACGACCGGACCGATGAAGCTCGTCCAGACCTGCAGCGGCGAGTCCGGATCCGAAAGACTCGCCGCGAGCGCGCCGACTCCGAACGCCAGCAGCACGCAGAGGACCGAGACGACGGTCGCGTGGCCGAGGGAGAACCACAGGCCCACGCCCCGTGCCGGGCGTCCGCGCGTGAGGAGCTGCCGCGTCGTGTTGTCGATCGCGGCGATGTGGTCGGCGTCGAACGCGTGCCGGAGTCCGAGCAGATATGCCGTGACCCCCAGCCCGATGCCGAGCGGAGACTCCGCGGACAGCAGCAGCGCACCCCATCCGAGCACGTGCAGCGCACCGACGACGTACGCGGTCGGGCTAGGCCTCATGGATCAGCTCCTCCCGCAGCGCGCCCCACCCGGTGCCGAGATCACCGAGATGCGCGGCGTCGACGACCGCTCGCACCACCAGCCCACCGCCCTCGGGGCGCAGCACGGCCATCCCGCCTGTGCGCCAGGGACGATCCTGCTCCGCGGACTCGCGCCCGACCAGGACCACGCTGTCGAGCACGCGATCGGCCCCGAGGACGCCGGGGATCGGGAACCGCCCGTCCACGTCCAGGTGCTCGATCAGCACAGGCGCGCCCTGCACCGAGATCGCGGTGCGCGCCCGGATCGCGCCGCCGCGCTCCCCGACCCGCCCCAGGACCAGTGTCTCGCGCAGCAGGAGCGCCGCACCGGCGCCGAGTTCCGCGTCCGTACGACGGTCGACGTCGGCGCCGTCGGCGATGACGAAGGGCTGGCCGTGCCACGTGCAGATCCCGCGGTCGCCGATCTCGATGCGCGCCGACCACGAGGCGCGGCTGCCTTCGCCGTCATAGGCGACCGTGCCGCCGATGTCCTCCAGCTCGAGCGTGCAGTCCGCGCCGACCGAGATGCGCAGTTCCACCGCATCGCCCCCGAGCAGCAGCGCTCCTGCGGCGACGAGCCCGACGCGGGCGTAGCGCGGCCGGCGTTCCAGGATGCGTGCGGCGATCGCACCGGAGCGCAGCACGACGCGGGCACGATCGGCACCGGCCGCGACCTGGACGACCGTGGTCGATGCGCTGAGGGGATCCGTCACCGCGATTCCGCGTGCGCGTGCACGTGTGCCTCGCCGCCGACATCGTCGTGGCTGTGCACGTAGCCGCCCTCCTCGCTGTCGTCGGCGTGGAAATGCGGCGCCATCGGGCCCGGATCCTGGGGCTCATGCGTGCCGGAGCGGTGCGCGGCGAGCATGTCCAGGACCCAGCCCTTGAGCCGTGCCACGGAGTCCGGGTCGGTGCGCGAGAGCGCGAGCACCTCTCTGCCGTCCCGGGCGTCCGACGCGTCGTGCACCATCTGCGCCACGTCGACGCCGACGTACGGGGCGAGGTCGGTCTTGTTCACCACGAGCAGATCGGCGCGGGCGATCCCCGGGCCGCCCTTGCGCGCGACATCCCCGCCCCCGGCGACGTCGAGCACGAAGATCTGCGCATCCACGAGCGCCGGCGAGAAGGTCGCCGTCAGGTTGTCGCCGCCGGACTCGATGATCACGACATCCAGCGGCGCGAAGTCGCGCTCGATGTCCTCGACGGCGAGCAGGTTCGCGGTCACGTCGTCGCGGATCGCGGTGTGCGGGCAGGCTCCGGTCTCCACCGCGCGGATCCGGTCCGGATCCAGCACGCCGGCGGAGCGGAGGAAGCGCGCGTCCTCGTCGGTGTAGATGTCGTTCGTGATCACGCCGAGCGCGATCTCATCCGCGAGAGCGCGGCAGGCCGTTGCGATGAGGGTGGACTTGCCGACCCCGACGGGGCCGGCGATGCCGAGGCGGAGGGCACGGGGAACGAGGGAATCAGGCACGGAACAACCTCCGGTTCGTGAGGGCATGGGCTTCCGCCCAGCCCTCGGAGTGAGGGGCACTGCCGGCGGGGATGCCGGCGGGATCGGTCAGTTCGGCGACGGCGTCGACGAACTCCTCGACCGCGGTGCACGCGGCGAGGACCCAGCCGACGGGCACCGCGGGGTCGGTCGGAGCGAGCTTGAGCAGGGCGGCCGCGGCGGTCTGCGCGTCCTCGTAGACGAAGACCCGGACCAGGTCGCGCGAATCCATGTCCGTCACCGCGGCGATCGCGCCCACGACCACGGGCCTCGGCGGAGCCGTCAGCTCGAGGCACGCCTGCACGGCCCCGGCATCGGGCCAGAGCCGCGCGGCCAGGCGCAGAACACCTCGTCCGAGGAGCCGGGACGCCTCGCGCTGTGCCGCGCTGGGGGTGCGCGCCGCCCAGTGATCGATGACCTCGTCGAGCCCGTGGCCCGACGACCCGTCGCGCAACCGGTGCCGTGCGACGACCGCCGTCCCGGCTTCCACGAGACTCGTGGTCCGCGCCCGCCCGACGAGGTAAGCGGGCACGTCCTCGGTCGACATGCCCGCCAGGAGCGCGGGCTCGAGACCGGCCGAGTGCGCGTGCCCGCCCGACGGCAGCCGGCCGTCGGCGAGCAGCATCGCGACGGTCAGCGACGCGGGGCGCGTCGAGAGTTGTGCCGGAGCGGTCATGATCAGAACATCGCGTACAGCTGGGCGAGCGGAAGCCGATCCACGGGGGCGGGCACCACGGTCTCGCCGTCGATCGAGATCGCGAACGTGTCGGGGCGGATGTCGATCCGCGGAAGGGCGTCGTTGTTCTTCAGATCCGCCTTCGTGACGGCTCGGGTGCTCCGCACGGCAGCGAGCCGGCGGCGCAGGCCCAGTCGCTCCTCGAGTCCGTCGGCGAGCGCGGCGGGCGAGACGAACGTCACGGACAGGTCGGCGCCGATCGCGTCCAGGAAGGCCGGGCGCATCAGCACCGGCTGCGGTGTCGGGATGGACGCGTTCGGATCCCCGAGCGCACCCCAGACCAGGCCGCCGCCCTTGATCACGACCTCGGGGCGCACTCCGAAGAAGCGCGGATCCCACAGCACGAGGTCGGCGAGCTTGCCGACCTCGACGGATCCGACCTCGTGATCGATCCCGTGCCCGATCGCCGGGTTGATCGTGTACTTGGCGACGTACCGCCGGGCCCGCTCGTTGTCGGCGGGCAGGCTCTCGCTCAGCCGTCCGCGACGGTACTTCATGACGTGCGCGACCTGCCAGGTGCGGGTGATGACCTCGCCGATCCGCCCCATGGCCTGCGCGTCGGAGGACGTGACCGAGAGCGCCCCCATGTCGTGCAGGATGTCCTCGGCGGCGATCGTGGTGGCCCGGATCCGCGATTCCGCGAACGCCAGATCCTCCGGCACGGCCGGGTTGAGATGGTGGCACACCATGAGCATGTCGAGGTGCTCGGCCACGGTGTTCACGGTGTGCGGCAGAGTCGGGTTGGTCGATCCGGGCAGCACGTTGGGCAGCGAGGCGATCGCGAGGATGTCCGGAGCGTGGCCACCGCCGGCGCCCTCGACGTGGAACGCATGGATGCCACGCCCGCCGATGGCGTCGATGGTGGACTGCACATAGCCCGTCTCGTTGAGCGAGTCGGAGTGCAGCGCGACCTGCAGGCCCCACTCCTCGGCGGCCGTCAGCGCCGCGTCGATCGCGGCCGGTGTGGCTCCCCAGTCCTCGTGGATCTTGTATCCGGCGGCACCGGCGAGCGCCTGCTCGCGCAGCGCCTCCTGGGAGACCGTGCTGCCCTTGCCGAGCAGCAGCACGTTGAGCGGGAAGCGGTCCAGCGACCGGTGCATCGTCTCGAGGTGCCAGGCACCCGGGGTGACGGTCGTCGCCTTGGATCCCTCGGAGGGGCCGGTGCCCCCGCCGACGATCGTGGTGATGCCCGCGGCGAGAGCTTCGTGGATCTGCGACGGCGAGAGCAGGTGCACGTGCGAGTCGATCCCGCCCGCGGTGAGGATCCTTCCTTCGCCCGAGATCACGTCGGTCGAAGGGCCGATCACGAGATCGGGATGCACGCCATCGGCGATGTCGGGGTTGCCCGAGCGCCCCAGCGCGACGATCCGGCCGTCGCGCAGGCCGACGTCGGCGCGCACGATGCCCCACCAGTCCAGCACGATCGCGTTGGTGATCACGGTGTCCAACGCGCCGTCGGCTCGGGTGGCGGTCGACTGCGCCATGGACTCGCGGATCGACTTGCCACCGCCGAATACGGCCTCCTCGCCGCCGACGGTGAGGTCCCGCTCGATCTCGATCCACAGATCGGTGTCGCCGAGGCGCACCTGATCGCCCGCGGTGGGGCCGTAGATGGACGCATAGCGCTCGCGGTCCAGACGCATCAGGCGCCCCTCCTCGTCTCGGCGTCGAGCGCCGGTTCTTCCGTGTTCCCCCGTTGCAGCCCTGGCACCCTGCGCGTCCCGGCGAGGGCGACGATCGCCAGTTCGCGAGACGCCCCCGGCTCGAACCGCTGCGACGTGCCCGACGGGATGTCCAGTCGGAAGCCATGCGCGGCGGCGCGGTCGAAGGCGAGGGCGGTGTTGACGTCCGGCAGGTGCACGTGGGAGCCGACCTGGATGGGACGGTCCCCGGTGTTCAGGAACACCAGGCTCTTCGCCGCGTCCGTCGCACTCCGCGCGTTCAGCTCGATCGATCCGGGCACGACGCGGTATGCGCCGGGCGCCTCCGCGGGAACAGACTGCTCCTCCGACCGCGCGGCGAGCGGCTCCTGAATCGGGTGGTGCACCGTCACCAGCTTGCGCCCGTCCGGGAATGTGGCCTCGATCTGCACGTCGTGCAGCATCGTCGCGACCCCGGGCAGCACATCGTCGACGGTCAGCACCTCGCGCCCCTGCTGCATGAGGTCTTCGACGAGTGCTCCTTCGCGCGCCCGCTCGATCACCCATGTGCTGAGCAGCGCCACGGTCTCCGGGTAGTTGAGCCGCACGCCGCGCGCCAGGCGATCCCTCGCCACCATGCCCGCCACGGCCAGCAGGAGCTTCTCGGTCTCAGCCGGACTCACGTGCATGCAGGGCCTCCGATGTCAGGGAACATCGAGACTCTAAGCCCGCCGGGGTATCGGCACGAGGTCGAACGTGTTTCCGCGGTGTTACGGATTCATCCGGGGTCTGCGGTCAGTCGCGGGATCCGGGCTCCGAACCGCTCGGTCGGGACAGCGCCATCCCACGGCCCCGCTCGCCGACCGCTCGTCACTTGCGGTCCGTCTGGTCCTCGCCCGAGTCGCTCGACTTCGAGTTGCGCGTGAACTCGCGCTCCCAATCGCGCAGCTCATCGCGACCGACCAGCGAGTCCAGGGAGACCTGGAAATGAAGGGCTTTACGGGCGTTCACCTGCTTGACGTTGTCCAGCGCCTGCTGGGACACGGCATCGAGAGCCTCCTGCACCTCCTGGATCCGTTCGTCCGGGTCCTCCCACAGCTGCGGATTCTGCAACAGGTCCAGCAGGTAGTCGCGATCCAGCGCCGCAACGAGGCGGCCGAGCTTGTCGGTGTACTCGACCTCGGCGAGTCCGCGTTGATCCTCTGCGGCTTTCGCATCCAGTCGTGGGAACAGCTGCGACACGGTTTCGACCAACGAGCCGATCGTGGTGGCCGTCCGCTGGGCGACCGCGTCGCCGGCACCCAGCCGCGCATAGTCCTGTTGCAGAGCGCTCAGTCTGGCGAGCCTGTCACCGACGGAGGAGGGGATCGCGACGGGTTCCGCCCGGCGGCCGCGGCGCCGGCGCAGGACGGTGATCGCCGTCACGATGCCCGCGGCCACGATGGCGGCGACGATCCCCACGGGCAGCAGCCATGCCACCGCCGGACCCGCGCCTCCTGGGGTCGATCCGCCATCCGGCACCGACGCCTCGATCCGCTGCACCGTCGCGGTGAGAGCGTTCGCGGTGTTCCCGTTCGCGCTGCCCTCCGCCTCGTTCGCGATCGACATCGCCTCATCCTTCGGGATGGTGCGCGACGTGGCCTGCAGGTCGGCGCCCATCGCGACCACGAGGGATCCGTAGTGCGTTCCGTCGAAGAGCTTGTCGAGCAGGTAGGTGGAGTACGCCTGCGACTCCAGGTGCGCCTGGTCGGGCAGCACGACCACCGCGATGGAGCCGTCGGACGGCACCAGTTTCGCCAGCTGCGTCTGCAGTCCGCTCGCATTCGCGACATCAGGGGACACGTAGACAGCCCCCTGCTGCAGATGGCTCGCAGCGTCGTCCAACCAGCCGCCGGACGGATCCGCGGCCGCTCCGGCACCCGTGTGCTCGGTCATGCGCGCCTCACTAGAAGTTGTTGATCACCGAGGCGAACACGAGATCGATCCGCTGCGGATCCGAGGCGTCGAACATCTGCCCTCCGGTCGCCTCGGCGATCCGCTTCAGGGCGGTCTTGTCGGCGTCCGCGCCGTACGCGATCGCGAACACCCGCACCAGCGACTGGTCACCGCCCTCCTTCGCGTCCTTGCCGAGCTGCGCCACAAGGGAGTCCAGCGAGGCGTCGGAGTCGGTGTCCTGACCATCGGAGAGCAGCACGATCGCGTTGATGCGGCCGGGTTCGGCGCGCGCACTCATCGCTTTGTATGCCGTGAGGACGGCGTCGTACAGCGGCGTGCCTGCACGGTGCGCGTAATGCAGATCGTTGAGGGAGCCGCTCAACGACTCCCGGTCGGATCCGAACGGCGAGATGTCGCGCACGGCGATCACATTCTTGCCGGCCGGCGACTGCACCTCCGTGGTGAACGCCCACACGCCCACCTCGTCCGTGCCACGGAAGTGCTGCAGCGTCTGCTGCGCGCCATCGATCGCGCCGTCCAGACGACTTCTTCCGTCTCCGATCGAGTCATCCATGGATCCGGAGATGTCGATGAGCTCCATCACCGAGGAAGGCTTTCGCACCTGTGCCCACTGATCAAGAGCCGCGGAGATCGTGCTCACATCGGGCTTCGGCAGCGTGATCGCGGGCTGCGCAGGATCGATGCCGTTCTGTGTCGTGAACAACTCGCCGAGATCGGCCTTCTCGTCCAGCGGGCGGAAGCCGTAGGCCGGCAGCAGCTTCTGCGCCGCGGGGGTCTGGAGGAAGGCGGCGAACGCGGTGCCGGCCGCGCGTTGATCGTCGGTGACCCAGTCCGCTCCGAGCACGGTGATCGGGTCGTCGGACCACAGGGACCCACCGGATGGGTAGATCGCCACGAGCTTGTCCTTCGGCGGGGTGAGCTTCTCCCCCGGCTGCACGGTGTGCGAGTCGGGGTTGCCCAGGTTGTAGTTGATCAGCGAGGTCTCCTCCAGGGCCACGGCCGAGACGTAGCCTGAGCCCTTCGCACCGTGCTGGGTCTCGTCATACAGACGGGACAGCACATTGCCGGTGGTATCGCCGTAGTGGATCACGCACTCCTCGAACACCCGGGAGAAGTCGGCGGCGGCGTCCACATCGGCGGGTGTCAGGTCGCTCGATTTCCCGCTCGCGGCGTAGGCCTGCATCAGGATCGTGGAGAGACCGGTCGTGGACGTGTTCGGGTTGGTCTTGGAGATCTTGAAGGATCCCCAGATCGGCTTGCCGACGCTGCCCCAGCCGTCCGGGTTCTTGCACAGGTTCGCGAGGTCGGCGATGCCGAGCTTCTTGTCCGGCCAACCCAGCGCCTTGGCCATCGTCTCCGGCATGCCGAAAACGATCGGCGTGCGCGCGAACGACGCCGGCTCTCCCACGAGGGAGGCGGATGACGCTGCCGCGACGCGATCGGTCCATACCGTCGATGCCGGAGACCAGAGGGTCGGCCAGAGGTCGCGATCCTTGGTCGGCCAGTCTCCGCCGTGGGTGAGATAGGCCGCCGCATTGCCCGACGACACGTTGATCGGGCGCACCGTCGCGCACGTCTTCAGCTTCTTGCTCTCGGGAGAATCCTTGAACGCGGCAGCCAGCGCGTCCAGCATGTTGACCTTCTCCGACGACGTCGCGACGGCGACGTGCGTGCACCCGTCGTTCTCGAAGGACGATCCGCCGCTGCCGCTGCTGCTCCCGCCGTGGACGGTGGTCGACGTGCATGCGCTCAGCATCAGCGCCAGGATCGCTGCGCCTGCCGTCGCCACGACCGCCACCGCCCGAACCCCGCGGGCTGTCCCGCCGGAGCGTCCCCCTCGTGCTGTGTTCATGCGCCCACACTAACCGAGGGCGCGGCCACGTCAGTCGCGGATCTGGGCTCCGAAGCGCTCGGTCGCGACGGCGACACCGGCGAGCTTCGCCTCGGTCGCCTCCGCGGCGGTCAGGGTGCGATCGTCGGCTCGGAAGCGCAGCGCGAAGCTCAGACTCTTGGATCCGGCAGGAACGCCCTCACCGCGGTAGTCGTCGACCAGACGGACCGACTCGAGGAGCGCGCCCGCGCCCTCCGACAGGGCCGCGCTCACATCGGCGGCCGGGACCCCGGCGTCGACCACGAGCGAGACGTCCTGCGTCGCGGCGGGGTAGGTCGACAGCGATGCCGCGACCACGCGTTCCCCCGCCAGCGCCAGCACGCCGTCGAGGTCGAGCTCGAGCACCACCGCGCGTCCGGGCAGATCGGCGTCGGCCGACACCTGCGGGTGCAGTTCTCCGACGTAGCCGACCTCGGTGCCGCGCACCTGGAGCACACCGGCGCGTCCCGGGTGGAGCGACGCACGGCTGCCCTGCACGACGTCGATGTCGACGCCCGCCGCGTCCGCGATCACACGCACCGCGTCGAGCGCCTCGCTGAGGCCGTACTCCTCTGCGGCGCGACCCGGCTGGCGGGGAGTGACATGACCGGTGAACAGGGCCGCGACGAGGCGGGCCTGCGGCGGGATCGAGGCGTCCAGCTCGGCGAGCTTCTCGGCCGAGGGCCGGACGCCCAGCGGCGGCACCTCGTCGGTGCCGTAGACGACGCCCGGCTCGGGCAGGAACACGACACCGGTCTCGAAGATCGCCAGGTCCACGAGACCGCGCGCGATGTTGCGGTGTGCGATCTGCAGCAGCCCGGGGAGCACGGAACGGCGCAGGAACGGCGCCTGCCCGTCCAGCGGGTTCGCGAGGCGCACACCGGGAAGGCTCTCCCCGGACGCGGAACCGTGCAGGTCGTTCTGCTCCTGCGTGGTGAACGGGAAAGCCGGGGTCTCCACCAGTCCTGCGGCGGCCAGGGCGTTCGCGACGCGACGCCGGCCCTGCTGCAGCTCGGTCAGTCCGCGACCGGACGGCGGGGTGGGCAGAACGGACGGGATCCGATCCAGTCCGTGGATGCGCGCCACCTCTTCGGCCAGCGACCATTTGTCGGTGAGGTCGGGGCGCCAGCTCGGCGGGATGACGTTCCAGCCGGCGTCGTCCACCGTGACCTCGGCGCCGATGGTCTCCAGCGCACCGGTCACCTCCTCGTCGGTGTAGTCGACGCCGATCAGGCCCTGCACGAAACCGGCCGGAAGGGCGATGCCCTCGATGAAGACCTCGGCGAAGAGCGCGCCACCCTCTTCTGTCAGCGTGCCACCGGCGAGTTCGACCATGAGGTCGGCGACGCGACGTGCGGCGGCGAACGGGATGAGCGGATCCACTCCGCGCTCGAAGCGCTTGGACGCCTCGCTGGGCAGCTTGTGCCGGCGGGCGGAGCGCGCGATCGTAATCGGGTCGAACGTCGCCGCCTCGATCAGCACGTTGCGCGTGGTGCCGCTCATCTCGGTCGTGCCGCCGCCCATGACGCCCGCAAGGCCGATCGGACCCGACGCGTCCGTGATGAGGAGGTCCTCGGCGTGCAGGATCCGCTCCTGGCCGTCGAGCGTGACCATCTTCTCGCCCTGCGCGGCACGGCGGACCACGATGTTCCCGTCGAGCTTGTCCAGGTCGTAGCCGTGCACGGGGTTGCCGAGCTCGAGCATCACGTAGTTGGTGATGTCGATGAGCACGCCGAGCGAGCGCATGCCCGCGAGCGTGAGGCGCGCGATCATCCACGGCGGAGTGGGACGGGACGGATCCACTCCGCGCACCACACGGGTGACGAACTCGGTCGCACCGATCGCGCCGCGGATGGGCGCCGCGTCCTCGACGACCGCAGTGCGGCCGCTGCCGGGCTGCAGCTCGGCGAAGTCGCGATCGGCGGGGTCTCGGAAGGCCGCTCCGGTCGCGTGCGCGTACTCGCGGGCGATGCCGCGGAGCGAGAAGGCGTAGCCGCGGTCGGGCGTGACGTTCACATCGACCGCGACGTCGTCGAGGCCGAGGAGCGCGATCGCGTCGGTGCCGACGGGGGCGTCGATGCCGAGCTCGGAGAGGATCAGGATCCCGTTGTGCTCGTCGCCCAGGCCCAGCTCGCGGGCCGAGGCGATCATGCCGTCGGAGACGTGGCCGTAGGTCTTTCGCGCGGCGATCGGGAACGGCCCGGGCAGCACGGCGCCGGGCAGGGTCACGACGACCTTGTCCCCGACGGCGAAGTTGCTCGCGCCGCAGACGATGCCGCGGACGCCGCCGTTGGCCTCGCCGACGTCCACCTGGCACCAGCGGATGGTCTTGCCGTTGGACTGCGGCTCTTCCTCGAAGGAGAGCACCTGCCCGACGACGACGGGGCCGGAGATGTCGAAGCCATGCAGCTCCTCCTCCTCGAAGCCCACGGAGACGAGCGCCGCGAAGACGTCGTCCGGCGTGACCGTCTCGGCCACATCCACGTACTCACGCAGCCACGAAAGCGGGACGCGCATCACACCACCATCCCGAACTGCTCGCTGAAACGGACATCGCCCTCGGCCATGTCGCGCATGTCCTGCACGTCGCTGCGGAACATGAGCGCACGCTCGACGCCCATGCCGAACGCGAAGCCGCTGTACACATCGGGGTCTATCCCCGCCGCGCGCAGCACGTGGGGGTTGACCATGCCGCAGCCGCCCCACTCGATCCAGCGCGCGCCGCCCTTGAAGGTCGGGTGCCACAGGTCGAGCTCGGCGGAGGGCTCCGTGAAGGGGAAGAAGTTCGTGCGGAAGCGGGTCTTCGCCTCCGGTCCGAAGAGCTGACGCGCGACGTGGTCGAGCGTGCCCTTGAGGTGCGCCATCGAGATGCCCTTGTCGACGACGAGGCCCTCGAACTGGGTGAACACCGGAAGGTGCGTGGCGTCGAACTCGTCGGTGCGGTAGACCCGTCCTGGGCACAGTACGTAGATCGGCACCTCGCGGTCGAGCATCGAGCGCACCTGCACAGGGCTGGTGTGCGTGCGCATCACGAGGTGACGCGAGGGCGGATCCACGTAGAACGTGTCCTGCTCCTGACGTGCGGGGTGGTCGACGTCGAAGTTCAGCGCGTCGAAGTTGAACCACTCGTGCTCGAGCTCGGGGCCTTCGGCGATCTCCCAGCCCATCCCGACGAACACGTCGCTGATCTGCTCCTGCAGCAGCGTGAGGGGGTGCCGGGCGCCGACCCGGGTGCGCGAGGCGACCGCGGTGATGTCGACCCGCTCCGCCTCGAGCCGCGCGGCGGTCTCGGCCTCGGCCAGCTCCGCCTCCTTGGCGGCGAGCGCCTGCGTGACGCGCCCGCGGCCCTGGCCGATGAGCTTGCCGAAGGCAGCCTTGTGCTCGGGCGCGACCTGGCGCATGGACGCGTTGAGGGTCGCGAGCGGCGACCCCTCGGCGACGTGCGCGGCGCGCGCGGCCTTCAGCTCGGCGGTGTCGGCCGCGGATCCGATCGCGGCGAGCGCGGCCTCGACGGCGGTCTCCACCGCCTCGGGGGTGATCTGTGCTGCTTCAGAAGCGCGAGGGGAAGTCTGTGCGTTGTCGGACACGAGAACCGAGTCTACCGGCGCGGCGGCATCCGCCCCGCGCGCCACCGACCGCTCACAGCGGCCCGAACATCTCCGTGCGCCGCGTCGGCGCCCACGACAGACGCTCGCGCTCCAGCGTTGCGGCGAGACGAGGATCCCGCTGCGCCTGACGCCGAAGGCTCTGTCTGCTGCGGCCGATGATCGATGGCGGGACGACGAAGACCGAGACGAGCAGGAGGGCCATGCCGAGGCCGAGGAGAACCGGCACCAGCACCCGGCCGCTCGTCAGGGCGCCGATCACGAGGAACACGATGAAGATGAGCAGGATCCCTCCAGCCGCCCACAGCCCGCTCCGCAGGTTCCCCGGGCCGCGGCCGGAAAGGGAGGTCCCGGGTCTCGGCACCCAGCGCCGCACCCGCCGCAGGAACCATCCGCCGACCGCGGCGAGCACCACCCCGACGATCAGCCACGGCACGGCCGACAGCGTTCGGCCGGTGACGGCGATCAGTACCCCTGCGAACAGGACGGCCGAGAGGCCTACGCTCAGAAGCGCTCCCCAGGTACCAGCCGCACCGGCCCGCGCGTCCGCGATCTCTCGCAGCCGGGTCGAGATCTCCGGCGCGTACCGCTCCCCCAGCTCCGGGTCGAGCCACTGTGCAAGCGTGCGACTCGATGCGGGCGGGTACGCGGAGACCGGTTCGACGTGCACCATGACCGCGAGGCTACAGGGCACCTCGGTCGGCATGGTGGGACCGGCGCGCTCAAGCCCCCCGCTGAGCGCGCCGGAGTCAGCGCGGCCCGCCGCCGGCGTCGAGGTTGCCTGCGCGGCCCTGCAGCGCGATGACCTCGGTCAGGGTCGACTCGTCGTCCGCGGCCGAGTTGCCGGCATGATGGAGCACCTTCGGCGAGCGCCGTGTGCGGACCTCGAGCCACTTCGCGATCCCGGAGAGGATCAGGCACATGGAGATGTAGATGACCGCGACGATGAGACCCGCCTGCAGCAGCGGCCGCCCGGGCTGCCCGCTGAGGTACTTGGCGTAGTAGATGAGCTCGGGGTAGGTGATGATGAAGCCCAGCGCCGTGTCCTTGAGGGTCACCACGAGCTGCGCCACGATGACCGGCAGCATCGCCCGGATCGCCTGCGGCAAAAGGATGAACACCATGACGCCGGACTTGCGCAGCCCGATCGCGTAGCCGGCCTCCTTCTGCCCCTTCGGCAGCGCCTCGACACCGGCGCGCAGCGCCTCGGCGAGCACGGAACCGTTGTAGAGCACGAGGCCGATCACGACCGCGGCATACGCCGACATCCGGAAGGTGGATCCGGGGATCGAGTTCACCCCGTAGAAGAAGATCATCATCATGACCAGCACCGGCACGGCGCGCAGCAGCTCGATCACGACCGTGACCGGCACTCGCACCCAGGCGTGGTCGGAGAGTCGCCCGATCGCCAGCACGAAGCCGAGCAGGATGCTGCCGACCGCGGCGGCGAGGAAGGCACTCACGGTCGCCCACAGCGCCTGGGCCATCCCCTGCCAGACGAGCGTGTAGGTGAAGAGGTTCCACCGCGCGGCGTCGAACTGGCCGGTCACCGCGAATCGATAGACGACGAAACCGACCGCGGCGACCACGACCAGGACGGTCACGATGCCGAGAAGGAGGTTGCGCCGGACGGCCTTGGGGCCGGGGACGTCGTAGAGAACGGATGCGCCGCTCATCGGACGATCCTCCACTTCTTCTCGAAGTGCCGCTGCACGAGGCTCAGCAGGAACACCAGGACGATGAACACCACGGCGACCCAGAGCAGGATCTCCATGACCGTGCCCGGCCGGTTCGCGGAGTCGGCGACGGTGGCGCGCAGCGCGGCAAGCTCCGCGATGGAGAAGCCGGCCGCCACCGTCGTGTTCTTCAGCAGCGCGATGAACACGCTCATCATCGGCGGCACCACCGAGCGGAACGCCTGCGGCATGACCACGAGGGTCATCACCTGGCCGAACGAGAGGCCGATCGCGCGAGCGGCCTCGGCCTGCCCCACCGGCACGGTGTTGATGCCGGCGCGGAGGACCTCCGCGACGTAGGTCGCGGTGTAGATGCCGAGGGCGATGATGCCCAGTGGCATGAACGGGATCTCCGGAAGATCGAGCTTCGGGTAGCCGAAGACGAAGAAGAAGAACACCAGCGTGAGCGGGGTGTTGCGCACCAGGTTCACGTATACCGTGCCCACGCCGCGGGCGATCGGCACCGGCGAGACCCGCATGGCGCCGACGATGGTGCCCAGCACGAGCGCCAGCGCGCCGCCGCCGAGGAAGAGCAGGACCGTGTTCAGGGTCGCCTGCCCCCACAGGTCGAGATTGCCCAGGAGTGCGTCCACGCGATCTCTCCTTCCGGTTCGGGTTCGGGACGTCCGAGGACGTCGGGGAAGAAGCGGCCGGCGGGATCAGCCCCGCCGGCCGCCCCGGATCACTGCTCGACCGCGGGCTGAGTGACCTTCATGCCGCTCGCGCCGAGGTTCTTCTCGAAGATCGCCTTCCAGGTGTCTCCTCCGTCGGTGAACATCTTGTTCACGAAGGTCTGCAGCGCCGTGTCGCCCTTGGCCAGGCCGACGCCGTACTTCTCCGTCGTGAACGGCTCGCCGACGACCTTGAGCTCTTCCGGATCCTGCGAGGCGTAGCCGATCAGGATGGCCTGGTCCGTCGTCACCGCATCGACCTGCTTGCTGATCAGCTGGTCCACGCACGCGGAGTACAGGTCGAGGCCGACCGTCTTGGTGTCGGGGAAGTTCGCCTGGATGTTCTGCAGAGGCGTGGATCCGGTCGCGGAGCAGACCGTCTTGCCGGCGAGGTCTTTCTCGCTCTTGATCGTGTCTTCGCTCTTGCGGACGAGCAGGCCCTGGCCGGTGACGAAGTACGGGCCGGCGAAGTCGATCACGGCCTTGCGCTTGTCGGTGATCGAATAGGTGCCGACGTAGTAGTCGATGTCGCCGTTCACGATCGACTGCTCGCGGTTGGCCGACGGGATCGGCTTGAACTCGATCTTGTCCTCGCTGTAGCCGAGCGACGCCGCGATCCAGCGCGCGATGTCGATGTCGAAGCCGCTCCGCTTGCCCGTGGTCGCGTCCTTGAAGCCGAGGCCGGGCTGGTCCTCCTTGACGCCGATGGTGATCTTGCCGTTCTTGGTGATGCGGTCGAACGTCGGGCTGCCTTCGAGCTTGGCGTCCTTGGCGACCTCGAACAACGGCTTGTCGCTGGTCGGGCTCACGCCCTCCCCCGTGGATCCGGGGCTGGTCGGGCTGCCGCTGTTGCAGCCGGTGAGGGCGATCAGGGCGACGGCGGCGATGCCGATGCCGGTGAGGATCCGTGACTTTCGCATGTGCTTCTCCTTCAGTGCAGGTGCTGTGGTGCGGGGATCAGGTCAGTGGGTGAGCAGCTTGGACAGGAAGTCCTTGGCGCGGTCCGACTGCGGGTTGGTGAAGAACTCCTCGGGACCGGCTTCCTCGAGGATCCGGCCGTCGGCCATGAACACGACGCGGTTCGCCGCCTTGCGGGCGAAGCCCATCTCATGCGTGACCACGATCATGGTCATCCCGCTCGCGGCCAGCTCGATCATGACGTCGAGCACCTCGGTGATCATCTCCGGATCCAGCGCGCTGGTCGGCTCGTCGAAGAGCATCACCTTCGGATGCATCGCCAGTGCCCGCGCGATCGCGACGCGCTGCTGCTGCCCGCCGGAGAGCTGTGCGGGGAGCTTCGAGGCCTGCTGCGCCACGCCGACGCGCTCGAGCAGCTGCATGGCCTCCTTCTCCGCATCCGCCTTCTTGAGGCCGCGCACCTTGATCGGCCCCAGCGTGACGTTCTCGAGGATCGTCAGATGCGCGAACAGGTTGAACGACTGGAACACCATGCCGACGTCGGCGCGCAGGTGGGCCAGGCCCTTGCCCTCGGCGGGGAGCTCGTTGCCGTCGATCGTGATCGAGCCGCTGGTGATGGTCTCCAGACGGTTGATCGTGCGGCAGAGGGTCGACTTGCCGGATCCGGACGGACCGATGATGACGACCACCTCGCCCTTGTGCACGGTGAGGTCGATGTCGGTCAGCGCCTGGAAGTCGCCATAGTGCTTCTGCACATGGTCGACGACGACCAGGGGTGCGCCGACGGAGGCAGGGCGGGATTCGGGCATGTCGGAACTCCGTGAGGACGAGCGAGGCGGATGGAACCGCGGGGTGACGATGACGCTATTGGTTCAGCAGCGCCCGGAGCACCGCGCTTGAGGATTCCTTGAGGGTTTCGTCACTCCCGTTTCCGGGCCGTTTCCTGCACGCGACGGCGGTGTTCCACAGGATGCGCCGCACCGTCAGTCGTGCGTCTCCCGGTAGTACCGTGCGGCACCGGTGTGCAACGGGATCGGGTCGGTGAAGATCGCCTGCCGGCGATCGAGCAGCGCTGCCGCGGGTGCGCCTCGGGCGATGGTCGCACGCTCATCGAACAGGACCGCCGTCGCGTCGTGGATGAGCCCCTCCGGTGCATCGGCGCGGGCGATCAGGTAGTTCGGCACCGTCATCGTCACCGTCGAGGTGTCGATGCCATAGCCGCCGATCGGGAAGTCGGCCTGCCGGTAGGCACCGGCATGCGCGGCGTTGACGGCCTCGACGACAGCCGGCGGGATCGACAGCAGCCGGATCGGAGTGTCGGCCGCGAGCGTCGCGATGCCCGGCGTCGGCAACCCGCCGACCCAGAAGAACGCGTCGATCTCGCCCTTGCGCAGAGCCGCGATCGACCCCTCGAGGCCCAGCTCGGGATTGCGGATCGCGGCGACGTCCACGTCGGCGGCCGCGAGCACGCGTCGGGCGACGAGGTCCACCCCGGAGCCGCGCGCGCCCAGGGAGACCCTGCGCGCCGCGAGGTCGCGCAGGTCGTGCACATCGGATCCGTCGCGGACCACGATATGCACGTACTCGTCGTACAGCCGCGCGACGGCGACGATCGGGATCGCCTCGTCGAACGCTCCCGTGCCCGCCACGGCGTCTGCGACCGCGTCGCCCTGCGCGAAGCCGAGCACCGCCCGGCCGGATCCGATCCGTTCCAGGTTGTCGACGGATCCGTTGGTCTGCTGCGCGGTGAACCGGACGCCGAGGCGAGTGGCGAGGACCCGGGCGAACTGCTGGCCGTAGGCGTAGTAGACACCGGTCGCTCCCCCACCGGCGATCGTCTGCGGCTTGTCCGCCCAGCTCCGGTCCTCCGGCGCGCAGGAGGCGAGGCTCGACACGCTCAGGATGCACAGCAGGAGCGCGAGCAGCGTCCGCCCCATCCCCCAGCGGGACCGCATGGCCCGCCCGCTCCGCGCGGTGCGCCGGGTTCGTCCGTGACTGCTCCGCGCCGTCATCGCGCCTCCGCGGCGGGGAGCACCAGGACCACGCGGAGCCCGCCGCCGTCCGGCGCCTCCAGACGCACCCCGGCGTCGACCGTGGCCAGCAGATCCGTGGCGATCGCGAGGCCCAGGCCGGTGCCGGGGATCGCGCGGGTCCGGTCGCTGCGCCAGTGCCGGTCGGTCGCGTGCGCAAGCTCGTCCTCCGGAATGCCCGGACCATGATCGCGCACCGACAGCTCGCAACCGGTCTCCGCGCGCGTCACCGTGATGTCGACCACCGTGCCCGCGGGCGAGAACTTCACGGCGTTGTCGATCACGGCGTCCAGCGCGCTCTCGGCGATGGTCTCATCAGTGGTGGAGCGCACGGGCGCATCGACGTGCAGAGCGAGCACGACGTCTTTCGCGGCCGCGGCGTCCTGCCAGGCCGCCACCCGGCGCTCGGCGAGAGCGACGAGATCGACCGGATCGCGCAGCGGAGCGGGATCGGATCCGCGCGCGAACGACAGAAGGGTCTCCAGGATCCTCGACATCCGCCGGCCCTCTTCGCGCGTCGCCTCGATTTCGCCGTCCCAGCTGCGGTCCAGACCCGTCGCGAGCGATTCCACCCGCAGCAGCAGAGCGCTCAGCGGATTGCGCAGTTCGTGCGACGCGTTGAGGGCGAACTCCTGCTGACGCGACACCACGCGCTCGATCTCCTCCGCCATCCGGTTGAAGAGCAGGATCATGCGGTGCAGCTCCGGGGGGCCGGTGTCGTCGGCGATCCGCGCCTCCATGTCACCGCGCTCGATGGCCTCCATCGCCTCGTCCACGCGGTGCACCGGCTTGAGCACCCAGCGCGCGAGCCCCAGCACCACGAGCAGGCCGATCCCGATCGCGACCACGCTGACGATGCCGAGCAGGATCCACTGCCGCACGATCTCGGCACGCGGCGCCTCCACGCTCGCAGACATGATCACGGCGCCGATGACGTCGCCCTGGTCGAAGATCGGCTCCACCAGTGACTGCTCGGCGAACTGCCACGGCAGCAGGACAGGCTCCGGCAGGTCGCTGCGCCGCCCGGACAGAGCGAGCTGAACCTTGTTCGCGGTCGCGTCGTCCAGCACCGGGGCGTCACCCTGCTGAGGCGACCACGGCCGACCGGAACGGTCCACCACGATCACGCGGGTGCCGTAGAGCTCGTGATAGCGCCGCAGCTCGCCGTCCAGCACCTCGGCGCTTCCGGACAGCAGCGCCTGCCGGGCGCTCGTCACGAACGTGCCGATGTCGCCGACCTGCTGCGTGTAGAAGCCCTGCTGCACGCTGCGGGACGCCGCCCAGCCGTAGGCGCCGCCGAGCAGCAGCAGTACTGCCGCGAGCGGCACGAGGAACACGACGAACAACCGCTGCCGCACGGGTCACAGCCCCGTCAGCCGGTAGCCCACGCCGCGGACCGTCTCGATGAGCGCCGGCCGGCCCAGCTTGCGCCGGATCGACGCGACGTGCACCTCGAGCGAGCGCGCGAAGCTCTGCCAGTCGGTGTTCCACACCTCTCGGATGAGTCGCTCGCGCGGCACGGCGACCCCCGGATACCTGGCCAGCACGGCGACGATGTCGAACTCCTTGCGGGTCAGCTCCACCGGTTCGCCGTCCACGAGCACCCGGCGCGCGACCAGATCGATCCGCACGCCGTCGATGTCGATGCCGACCGGTCCGACCTCTCCGGCGATCGCGTGACTGCGGCGGGTGACCGCCTCGATGCGGGCGAGCAGCTCCTGCACGTCGTAGGGCTTGACGAGGAAGTCGTCGGCGCCGGCCCGCAGGCCCCGGATCCGCTCGTGCACCTGGCTGCGCGCGGTGGCGATGAGGATGGGCACGCCGCTCACGGCGCGGATGCGGCGGCAGAGGTCGATGCCGTCGACGTCAGGAAGGCCGAGATCGAGGATCACCGCCTCCGTGTCGGTGCCGAGCATGTCGAGAGCGCCCCGTCCGTCGCCCGCACGCTCGACGGCATAGCCGGCTCGGCCGAGGAACCCGGCGAGGGCGTCGGCCACGCGTTCGTCGTCTTCGACGATGAGGATCTTCATACTCAGGCGCGCTGGGCGAACGCGCTCTCGTAGAGGCAGACACTGGCAGCGGTGGCGAGGTTCAGCGACTCGGCCCGGCCGAAGATCGGCAGCCGGAGCGCCCGATCGGCCAGCTCCAGCGCCGGCTCCTCCAGCCCGTGCGCCTCGTTGCCGAACAACCACGCGGTAGGTCGGGCGAGGACGCCCTCGGCGCGGGCCGCGAGCAGGTCGTCGCCCTTCACGTCCGCCGCGACGACCTGCAGGCCCGCGGCGTGCGCGCGCTCGATGACGTCGGCGAGATCGCCGCCGACCGAGACCGGCAGATGGAAGAGCGAGCCGGTGGTCGAGCGCACGACCTTCGGGTTGTACAGGTCGACCGTGCGCCCGGTCAGCACGACCGCGTCGGCGCCCGTCGCGTCGGCGGCGCGGATGATGGTGCCGAGGTTGCCGGGGTCGCGCACCTCCTCGCAGATCGCGACGAGGCGCGGGGAGGCGGCGAAGATGTCCCGCACCGACGTCGGGGTCTGCCGGGCCACGGCGACCACGCCCTGCGGCGTGACGGTGTCGGCCATCGCCGCCAGCACGAACTCCGTCACATACTCGAAGCGCACGTCCGCGTCGGCCGCCGCCTGGCGCAGGTCGCCGTGCTTGTCCCATGCGGTCGGCGTCGCAAAGAGCTCGACGATGGCCTCGGGCCGATAGGACAGCGCTTCGCGCACCGCCTGCGGTCCCTCCAGCAGGAACAGGCCTGTCTCGGTGCGCGCGCTGCGCTTGGTGAGCTTGGCGACGGCGCGCACGCGCGGGGATCGGGGGTTCTCCAGCACGATCACAGTCTAGGGACACCGAAGGGGCGCCGCCCTCACGGACGACGCCCCTTCGTGATTCAGATGCTTATGCAGCCGACTTCGTGCTTACGCTGCCGACTTGGGCGCGTTGACGTCCGCCGGCAGAGCCTTGCGGGCCGTCTCGACCAGCGCAGCGAACGTCGCCGGCTCGTTGACGGCGAGTTCGGCGAGCATGCGGCGGTCGACCTGGACGCCGGCGAGGCCGAGGCCCTGGATGAAGCGGTTGTAGGTGATGCCGTTCTGACGGGCAGCGGCGTTGATGCGCTGGATCCACAGACGACGGAAGTCGCCCTTGCGCTTGCGACGGTCGCGGTACGCGTAGACGAGGGAGTGGGTGACCTGCTCCTTCGCCTTGCGGTACAGGCGCGAGCGCTGGCCACGGTAACCCGAGGCGCGCTCGAGGATGACGCGACGCTTCTTGTGAGCGTTGACGGCGCGCTTGACTCTAGCCATTTTCGTGTGTTCCTGTTCGTGAGATCGGGCGCGTCAGCGGCCGAGGAGCTTCTTGGCGACCTTGGTGTCAGCCTTCGACATCACCTGGTCCTGGTTGAGGCGGCGGGTGCGGCGGCTCGACTTGTGCTCGAGGTTGTGACGCATCCCGGCCTGCTGCTTCTTCAGCTTGCCGCTGCCGGTGATCTTGAAGCGCTTCTTGGCACCCGAGTGGGTCTTCTGCTTCGGCATCTTCTCTTCCTTCGTATGGCGCCCAGCTGGGCGACAGGGTTCTGCCCGCGCATTGCGGGAGGTCTGTGTGGGGCTTATCGCTCCGACCGGATCACTCCGTGGTCGAAGCGGGAGCAGCCGTTTCTGCGGGCTCTGCCGGCGCACCGGGCGCCTTGGCGTCGCGGGCCGCCTGCTTGTTGGCCGCGCGCTGCGCGTCGCGCACCGCGTTCTGCTCGGCCTTCGCTTCGGACTTGTTCTTCAGCGGGGCGACGACCATGACCATGTTGCGTCCGTCGATGGTGGGGTTGGACTCCACCGTGCCGAACTCGGCCACGTCCTCGGCGAACTTGCGGAGGAGCCGCACGCCCTGCTCGGGACGGGACTGCTCGCGACCGCGGAACAGGATCATCGCCTTCACCTTGTCGCCCGCCTTGAGGAAGCCCTCGGCACGCTTGAGCTTGGTCGTGTAGTCGTGCGCCTCGATCTTCAGACGGAAGCGCACCTCCTTCAGGATGGTGTTCGCCTGGTTGCGGCGAGCTTCCTTCGCCTTCTGCGCGGCCTCGTACTTGAACTTGCCGTAGTCCATGATCTTGACCACGGGAGGCTTCGAGTTCGGGGCCACCTCGACGAGATCGAGGTCGGCTTCCTGCGCAAGACGCAGTGCCGCCTCGATGCGGACGACGCCGATCTGCTCACCCGCGGGGCCGACGAGGCGGACCTCGGGGACGCGGATGCGCTCATTGGTGCGGGGATCGCTGATGCGGACTCCTTAGACGATGGTTTCAGCCACCGTGATCCGGACGGATCACGGGCGAAATCAGAATCGCCCCACCCGCCGGCATTCAGACGCCGGCGGCACCCTGACCCGCTGCGCAGCCTTCGCTGCACAGCGGCTACCGACGTGAATCGGCGGAGTGCTGGACCCGGTAGCCTTGAGCGGCAAGCGCGGGTGGGAAGTGAATCCTCTTTCGTGCCGGGACATAAGCCCCGGAGCCCGCAGAAGTCTATCAGAAGGCATGACCTTCGGAAAGCCGGCACAGTGAGCACTCCCGCGCCCGACGGCCACGAGCACGTCTCCCCCTCCATCTCCGCGATCGACGACACCGCCGCAGGTGCCGCCCGCGACATCGCAGACGTCGCGGCCGTCGAGGTGATCACCACCGCCGCCGTGCATCTGCTCAGCGCCGCCGCGGTCAAGGTGGGTCTGGCCGATGATCCCGAGACGCAGAAGGATCTGGACGAGGCGCGCAAGCTCATCAATGCCCTGGCCGGACTCATCACGGCTGCCGCCCCGGAGATCAGCGACATGCACGCGCGCTCGCTGCGCGACGGCCTGCGCTCGGTGCAGCTCGCCTTCCGCGAGGCGTCGGTCATCCCGGACCCGATCGGGCAGGGGCCCGGCGAGAAGTGGACCGGCCCGGTCAACTGACCGGGCCTGCCCGCCCCCTCAGGCGCTGGCGCGCAGCTTCACCGTGAGCGAGTCTACGAGCACGGCGATGCGGTCGTCGGCGGCCCAGCGCTGAGCAAGACGTGCGAGCACCGCATCGAGCGTCTCCCGGTCCAATCCCTCGACCAGCTCGAGCGTGACGACGAGCTCCGGGCCGCGCAGGCGCGCATCCGGGTCGCCAGCGGAGACGGCGACATCGATCACGGCGAGCTCGCTGCCGATGCTCTCCAGAAGGCCCGCATAGACCTCGGGTGAGAGGAAGCTCGGTTCCCACTGCTGTCCCTGCGCGATCGCCCACACCGCGGGCCGACGCAGCACGAACTCGGTCGCGGATCCGGGGTCCAGCACGATGAGCTCCGCATCCCCCGAAGAGGCGGACAGCGCCACGCGGGCGGCCTCGACGGGGATGGGGCGCGCGACCGGATCCCATGCGCGCATCGTCTCGACGCTCGTGAACGCCGGCTGCACTGTGCGCCCATCGGGCGCGGCCACGGTGACGAGCGAGAGCTCCTGGGTCTTGTCCACCGTCAGCCCGGACGGCGCCACGCCCTCTTCGCCCTTCTCCGCGACGAGCGGCACGAGCACGCGCGCGGCGCGGAACGCGTCGACGACCTCGGTCTGCGATCCGGCACCGGCGCGGAACCGCGTCAGCGCATCCCACAGGGCCGGGTCGGCAGAGCCGTCATCGCCCGCGCGGGTGTTCTCCTCGAAGGAGCGCCCCGCCCAGGGAACGCCCGCCGAGTCGCTCGTGTTGGCGTGCGCGCCGTGGTCGTGATCGTGATCGCACGCTCCGGGCGCGGCGCGGTCAGGATCCGGCGACATCCAGCGCCTCGGCCAGGGTGAACGCGCCGGCGTACAGGGCCTTGCCGACGATCGCGCCCTCGACGCCGAGCGGCACGAGCTCGCGGAGCGCGGCGATGTCATCGAGGTTCGCGATACCGCCGGATGCGACCACCGGCTTCGGGGTGCGCGCGGTGATCTCGCGGAGCAGCTCCAGGTTCGGCCCCTTCAGCGTGCCGTCCTTGGTGACGTCGGTCACGACGTAGCGGCTGCAGCCGGCGTCCTCGAGGCGGTCGAGCACCGTCCAGAGGTCGCCGCCCTCCTTGGTCCAGCCACGGGCGGCGAGCGTGGTGCCGCGCACGTCCAGGCCCACCGCCACGGCGTCGCCGTAGCGTGCGATGACGTCGGCGGCCCATTCGGGGTTCTCCAGCGCCGCGGTGCCCAGGTTGATGCGGGCGGCGCCCGATTCCAGCGCGGCCTCGAGGCTCGCGTCATCGCGGATCCCGCCGGACAGCTCGACGTTGACGCTGCGGAACTGCTTGATCACGCGGCGCAGGATCGCCGTATTGCTGCCGCGGCCGAACGCGGCATCGAGGTCGACGAGGTGGATCCACTCGGCGCCCTGATCCACCCACTCGGCGGCCGCGTCGAGCGGGTCGCCGTAGCTGGTCTCGCTTCCTGCCTCCCCCTGGGTCAGGCGCACGGCCTGGCCGCCGGCGACGTCCACCGCCGGGAAGAGGGTCAGGGAGGGGGACTGCGCGAACTCGTTCATGTCGTCCTTCGGGTCACGGTGCGCTGCGCTCTTCGGGCGCGGCACGAGAAGAGAGTAGTCCGGGTGCGCGCGGGGCACCAATCCCCCGCCGTCACACTCCGAGGAGGGGGTCAGAGCGTGGAGATCCAGTTGCGCAGTAGCTGAATGCCGGCCTCGCCGGACTTCTCCGGGTGGAACTGGGTCGCCGATAGCGGTCCGTTCTCGACCGCGGCGAGGAATCGCGAGCCGTGCTCGGCCCAGGTGAGCCGCGGCTGCGGGAAAGGCGGCATGACATCGAGCTCCCACGTCTGCGCGGCGAAGGAGTGCACGAAGTAGAAGCGCTCGTGCTCGATCCCCCGGAACAGCACACTGTCCGGGTCGGGCTCCACGGTGTTCCAGCCCATGTGCGGCAGCACCGGCGCATCCAGCTCGGTGACGATGCCGGGCCACTCGCCGAGGCCGTCGACCTCGGCGCCGCGCTCGACTCCACCGGCGAACAGCACCTGCATGCCCACGCAGATGCCCAGCACAGGACGTCCGCCGGCCAGGCGCCGTTCGATGATCTCGTCACCGCCATGCGCGGCCAGCGCCTCACGGACGGCCGCGAACGCGCCCACGCCGGGCACCACGAGTCCGTCGGCGTCGAGCGCCGCGCTGCGATCCCCGGTGAGCTCCGCGTCCGCCCCGGCGTGGATCAGCGCCTTCACGGCGGAGTGCACGTTGCCGGATCCGTAGTCGAAGACCGCGACAGTCGGCCGGCGACCCTCTGTCCGCGCCGTCACAGCGCGCCCTTGGTGGAGGGTACGCCGACCACCAGCGGGTCCAGCGCCTTGGCCTGGCGGAACGCGCGCGCGAACGCCTTGAACTCGGCCTCGGCGATGTGGTGCGGGTCGCGGCCGCTGATCACGCGCACGTGCACGGTGAGCGCCGCGTTGTACGCGATCGCCTCGAAGACGTGACGGACGAGGGATCCCGTGAAGTGGCCGCCGATGAGGTGATGCTCGTAGCCCGCGGGCTCCCCCTCGTGCACGAGGTAGGGGCGACCCGAGATGTCGACGACCGCCTGCACGAGCGCCTCGTCCAGCGGGACGAGCGCGTCGCCGTAGCGGGAGATGCCGCTCTTGTCGCCCAGAGCCTCGCGGATCGCCTGACCGAGCACGATCGCGACGTCCTCCACCGTGTGATGCGCATCGATGTGGATGTCGCCCGAGGCCCGCACCGTCAGATCCGTCAGCGAGTGCTTCGCGAATGCCGTCAGCAGGTGGTCGAAGAACGGGACCGAGGTGTCGATGTGGCTCTGACCCGTGCCGTCGAGGTTGAGCTCGAGCTCGATCGTGGACTCGGACGTGGAGCGGGTGCGGCGCGCGGTCCGGGCCGCACCGGGGGTCTCAGCGGTCATGAGGCCGATCCTATCGAGGCGAGGGCGTCCAGGAATGCGGTGGTCTCGGCCTCCGTCCCGGCCGTGACGCGCAGGTGGTTCGGGATGCCGACATCACGGATCAGGACACCCTGGTCGTACAGCGCACGCCAGGTCGCCGCCGGGTCGGCGACGCCGCCGAACAGCACGAAGTTCGACCAGGACGGGTGCGGGGTGTAGCCGAGGGCCTCGAGCGTGGCGGAGATACGATCCCGCTGCGCGACGATCTCGTCGACCATCGCGAGCATGATCGGCGCGTTGCGCAGCGCCGCGATCGCCGCAGCCTGGGTGAGGGCGCTCAGGTGGTACGGCAGTCGCACCAGACGAAGCGCATCGATGAACGCCGGATCCGCCGCGAGGTAGCCGACCCGCGCTCCGGCGAAGGCGAAGGCCTTGCTCATCGTGCGGGAGACGGCCAGCCGCGGACGTCCCTGCAGCAGCGTCAGCGCCGACGGTGAATCCTTCGGGGCGAACTCCTGGTAGGCCTCGTCCACGATCACGATCCCGCGCGCCGCCTCATACACGGCCTCGATCACGTCGAGCGGGAGCGGAGTGCCCGTGGGGTTGTTCGGCGCGCACAGCAGGATGACGTCCGGGTCGTGCTCCACGACCTGCGCCACCGCCTCGTCGACGGTGAGCTCGTAGTCGGGGTGGCGGGTGCCGGCGATCCAGGAAGCCCCCGTGCCCTGAGTGAGCAGCGGGTACATCGAATAGGTCGGCGCGAACCCGAACACGGTGCGTCCAGGACCGGCGAACGCCTGCAGGATGTGCTGCAGCACCTCGTTCGAGCCGTTGCCGGCCCAGATGTTCGCGGCGGTGAGGTCATGGCCGAGGTAGCCGGCGAACGCCTCACGGAGCTCGGTGAATTCGCGATCCGGATAACGGTTGACGTCACGCAACGCCACGGCGATGTCGTCGAGGATGTCGCTCGCCACCCGCTCCGGCACCGGATGCGTGTTCTCGTTCACGTTCAGCGCCACAGGCAGCGGAGCCTGCGGAGCGCCGTAGGGCCGCAGCCCACGGAGATCGTCGCGAAGAGGTAAGTCGTCGAGCGAGACAGTCACCCTGCCATGCTAGGCGGCCGCGCTGTGCGTGAGACACAGATGACGGCAGTTTCCGTGTTGCAGCGAGGGCGCTTTGTCAGCGCCCGGCGGACTCGTACTGCGCCGGGATCGCCAGGTGCTGTCCGACCTCGATCACACCCCCGTCGACGAGGTTCAGCTTCGAGATCTCGGCGACCACGTCGCGCGGGTCGGCATTCGGCGCGACCTCGCCCGCGATCGACCACAGGGTGTCGCCGGGCTGCACGGTGACGGTCGCGAAGGTGTTGCCCGTCGTCTGCTCACCGGAGGCGAGCGCGGATCCGCTGCTCAACGCCGCGAACGCGATCGCTCCGGCCACCGGGAGCGCGACCAGCGCCGCGAGCACGCGCCGGCCGCGGGCGGTGATCCGCAGTCGCGTGGCGGGAAACTGACCGGCGAAGGTGATGCTGCTCATGGTGCTTCTCCTCAGTGTGTGTGCCGGTCCGCCTCTCCCCGGATCCGCATCCCCTGATGAGGATCTTCGAATCCGGGCCTCTGGAGAGGCGAACCTACGTACCGAAACTACTTTCGAGTTCGAACATCTGTCAAGCCTTCTTCGAATATCGGTTCCGAAGACTTGCCGACACGCTCGAACAGATCTATCGATTCCGACCCGATCTCGGATACGGTTTCGATACGAAGACCCCATCACGGACCACCGACATTCGAATCGCCGCCCGCGAATCCATGCCGATCCCACCGATCCGCGAGGGCACGACGCACACGAAGGAGATGGCATGAGCGACGGTGCGACCCCCGGCACGGAGGCCCCGCGGACACGGCGCCGCAAGAGCCTCAGTGCGAAGCAGATGGCGATCCTCGAGGTCATCCAGACCTCGATCGCCCGGCACGGCTACCCGCCGAGCATGCGCGAGATCGGCGACGCCGTCGGCCTCAAGTCCCTCAGCAGCGTGACGCACCAGCTCGGCCAGCTCGAGCTCAGCGGCTACCTGCGCCGCGATGCCGGCAAGACCCGGGCCATGGAGGTCCTGATCGACCTTCCCGGCACATCCACCGAGAATCCCGCCGATACGGCCCCGTCCGTCGGTGACGCGGCGCTCGTGCCTCTCGTGGGCCGGATCGCCGCCGGCGTGCCGATCACCGCCGAGCAGCAGGTCGAGGAGATCTTCCCGCTCCCCCGTCAGCTCGTCGGCAAGGGCGATCTGTTCATGTTGAAGGTCTCGGGCGAATCGATGATCGACGCGGCCATCTGCGACGGCGACTGGGTGGTCGTGCGCTCTCAGGGCACGGCGGAGAACGGCGAGATCGTCGCCGCGATGCTCGACGGCGAGGCCACGGTGAAGACGTTCCGCCGTCGTGACGGCCACGTATGGCTGCTTCCCCGCAACAGCGCGTTCGAGCCGATCCTCGGCGACGATGCGACGGTGCTCGGCAAGGTCGTGGCGGTGCTGCGCGCCGTCTGATCCATGCCGTCATGACGAAGCCTCCCGGACGGATCCGGGAGGGCTTCGTCATTCAGCCGTCAAGCAGGCTCAGGCGCCGTCAGACCGCGACCGACACGTCCTCGCGGACGCGGCGGGTGGCCTCGACGATGTTGCGCAGCGAGGCGTTGGTCTCCTCGTAGCCGCGGGTCTTCAGACCGCAGTCCGGGTTGACCCACAGCTGGCGCGTGGGGATCTCCTCGACCGCGCGGCGCAGGAGCGTCTCCACCTCGGACGTGTCGGGGACGCGCGGCGAGTGGATGTCGTAGACGCCCGGTCCGATCCCGTGGTCGAAGCCCGACGCCGCGATGTCGGTGACGACCTCCATGCGGCTGCGCGCGGCCTCGATCGAGGTGACGTCGGCGTCCAGCGCCTTGATCGCGTCGATGACCACGCCGAACTCCGAGTAGCAGAGGTGGGTGTGCACCTGCGTGGCCGTCTCGGCGCCCGCGGTGGAGAGGCGGAAGGAGGCGACGGACCAGTCCAGGTACGCGGGCTGGTCTGCCTTCTTCAGCGGCAGGAGCTCGCGCAGCGCCGGCTCGTCGACCTGGATGACGCCGATTCCGGCGGCCTCCAGGTCCGCGATCTCATCGCGCAGTGCAAGAGCGACCTGGTTGGCGGTCTCGGCGAGCGGCTGGTCGTCGCGCACGAACGACCAGGCGAGGATCGTGACCGGACCGGTCAGCATGCCCTTCATCGGCTTCGCCGTGAGGGACTGCGCATACTGCGACCACGCGACCGTGATCGGGGCCGGCCGCGAGACGTCGCCCCAGAGGATCGACGGGCGGGTGGCACGGGAACCGTAGGACTGCACCCAGCCGTTCTCGGTGACATCGAAGCCGTCGAGGTTCTCGGCGAAGTACTGCACCATGTCGTTGCGCTCGGGCTCGCCGTGCACGAGCACGTCCAGGCCCAGCTCCTCCTGCAGCGTCACGACGCGGCCGATCTCCTCGCGGAGGAAGCCGTCGTACTCGTCCGCCGTGATCTCGCCCTTGGTGAACTGCGCGCGGGCACGGCGGATCTCACCGGTCTGAGGGAAGGATCCGATCGTGGTGAGCGGCAGCGCCGGCAGATCGAGCGCGATGGACTGCGCGGCCACCCGGGCGTCGTAGTCGCCGCGGTCGAAGTCCGTGGCGGTCAGCGCGGCGGTGCGGGCACGGACGGCGTCCACGCGCACGCCGGGGGCGCTGAGCCGGTCGGTCAGAGCGGCGGAGGCTGCGTCGAGCTCCGCCTCGATCGCGGGGCGACCCTCCGTCACGCCCTTCGCGAGAGTCGTGACCTGCGCGACCTTCTGGTCGGCGAAGGCGAGCCAGCTCACCAGGCGGGCGTCGAGCTTCGACTCGTCCTCGACGTCGTGCGGCACGTGCTGCAGCGACGTGGAGGTCGATGCGGACACGCCGGCCGCACCGAGGCCGCGGAGCGCCTCGAGCGTGTCGAAAGCCGCGGCGAGGTCTCCCCGCCAGATGTTGTGCCCGTCGATCACGCCGCCGACCAGAACCTTGTCGGCGAGTCCCGGGACAGCGGCGGGCACGGTGCCGCGCACGAGGTCGAGACCGATGGCCTCGATCGGAGCCGCGGCGAGGACAGCGAAGTTCGCGTCGAGCGCGGCGTAGGGCGCGGCGACGAAGATCGCCGGACGCTCGGCGAGGCCACCGAGAACGGCGTAGGCGTGCGCGGCGGCGGCACCGAGCTCGGCGACGGACGACGGAAGCGACTCGCTCACCAGCGCGGGCTCGTCCAGCTGCACCCAGTCGGCGCCGGCGGCCTTGAGCGCGCCGAGCAGCTCGGCGTAGACCGGGACGAGGTCGTCCAGCCGGGACAGCGGGTCGAAGCCCTCGGGGGCTTCGTCAGCCGCCTTGGCGAGCGCGAGGAAGGTGACAGGCCCCACGATCACGGGCCGCGTGCGGAAGCCGGCCTGCGCCGCTTCCTGGACCTGACGCACGATGCGGTCGCTCGAGAGCGAGAAGGCGGTGTCCGGTCCGATCTCGGGCACGAGGTAGTGGTAGTTCGTGTCGAACCATTTGGTCATCTCGAGCGGCGCACGCTCTCCCTCGCCCCGGGCGACAGTGAAGTACGCGGGCAGGCCGATCGTGCCGTCAGCGGACCGAAGGTCCTCGAAACGGGCGGGGATCGCGCCCACGGTGACGGCGGCATCGAGCACCTGGTCGTAGTACGAGAAGGACTCGGGGATCGCCGAGTCGGCGCGGCCCAGGCCCTGCGCGGCGAGGCGCTCACGCGTCGTCGCACGCAGCTCGGCGGTGGTGCGCTCGAGCTCGGCCTCATCGATCCGTCCGGCCCAGAACGCCTCGACGGCCTTCTTGAGCTCACGGCGGCGGCCGATGCGCGGGTAGCCCAGGATGGTGCCCTCGGGGAATGCGGTCATGACGGTCCTCTCTGACGGAAGGGGGAAGGAAGCGGCCTAGTGCGCGCCGCGAGAATCTGCGAGCTGTGGGATGCTCTGCGGAGAGACGGCGCCGCTGCGCTCAGGCAGCACCCCGGCCCCCTCGAGCACATCCAGCACGGTGCGGTGCTGGTTGAACGCATACAGGTGCACGCCCGGCGCGCCGCCATCCACCAGCTCTCGCACGAGCGACACCGCATGCGCGACGCCGATCTCGGTGCGGCCCTCTGCCGTCGGCTCGACCTCGAGGGCGATGGACAGTTCGGCGGGAAGCTCCTCGCCGCTGAGCTCCAGCACGCGGCGCAGGCGCGCGGGCGAGGTGATCGGCATGATGCCGGGCAGGATCGGGATCGTGACGCCGGCGCGACGTGCGCGCTCCACGAACGCGAAGTAGTCGTCAGGGTGGAAGAACAGCTGCGTGATCGCGAGTGTCGCCCCCGCGGCCTGCTTGGCCAGCAGCGCGTCGATGTCCTGGTTGCGGTAGGTCGAACGCGGGTGCCCGTTGGGGTAGGCGGCCACGGCGATGCTGACCTTGCGTCGCGGCGTCACCTGCACAGCTCGCGGAACACCGGGGATCGGTCGCTCCTGATACGGCGCGCGCTCGGCCTGGGCCCGGTCGATGAGCTGCACGAGCTGCGCCGAGCTCTCCAGATCTCCGAGGAACGGCTCGCTCTCGTCGAGCGGTGGGTCACCGCGCAGGGCGAGGAAGCTGAGGATCCCCGCGTCGAGGAACTCCCGGATCAGTCGCGAGGCTCCGGCGTAGGTGTTGCCGACGCAGGTGAGATGGGCGAGGGGCTCGACAGAGGTGTGCTCGCGGATGTAGCGCAGCACGTCGAGCGAACGTCCCCCGACGGATCCGCCGGCGCCGTAGGTCACGGAGATGAACCGCGGCGCGGCCGTGGCCAGCTGCTGGATCGTCTCGTGCAGCGCCTCGATCGGGGCCGTGGTGCGCGGCGGATACAGTTCGAAGGAGAGCGGCACGCGCGGCTGAGCGACCCCGGCGGGGGCGAACGGCGGCGCGTCGAAGGACATCTCTCTCCAGGGTCGGGGCGGTCACCCCACGCTAGGCGGCGCCGCGATCCGATGCATGCTGTGTTTCACCATGTGTCGGCTCGCGCTCTTCTAGGCTCGAGTCATGAGCTCTCCGCACGGTTCCTGGCCCTCTCCGCTGTCCGCCGCCGGCCTCGCCGTCGCCGGCTCGAAGATCGACGGCGCCCGGTACGCCGCGGGCGGGATCTGGTGGAGCGAGTCGGTGCCGCAGGAGCGCGGACGGATGCGTGTGATGCAGCGGGACGCCGCCGGCGCCGTGCACGAGGTGCTGCGCGCGCCGTACAACGCCCGCTCGCGCGTGCACGAGTACGGTGGCGGCGCGTGGACGGTCGCCGAGGATGCGACGCTGCTCTTCGTCGACGGCGACGACCAGCGCGTGCATCGCCTGGATCCCGGCGCTGTCACGCCCGTGCCGCTCACCGCGCCGGGACCACGTTACGGCGGGCTCCGCCTGCAGCAGGGGCGGCTGTTCGCCGTGCGCGAGGACCTGCGCCCCGACCCGCACGAGCGCGCGATCGTGGAGATCCCGCTGGACGGATCCGGAGCGGACGACGGCACGGCCGTCACCACCATCCTCAGCGGCGACGGCTTCTTCGCCCATCCGGCGCTCTCCCCCGACGGTACGCGGCTCGCGTTCGTCGCCTGGGACAGGCGCGCGATGCCGTGGGAGCGGGCGATCGCCTTCGCGGTGGATCTCGCGACGGGAGCCCGCTCGACGATTCCCGCCCGCGCCGCGCTGCAGCCCGAGTGGCTCTCCGACGACGAGCTGCTGTTCGCCGACGACGCGAGCGGTCGCTGGAATCTGCACCGCGCGCGCATCCCCGTGCAGCCGGCGCCCCCGATCCCGACGCCGCCCGCCACGAGGGAGGACTCGCCCTTCGTCGACGCCGACACCGGAGGCGGCCTGTGGGTGCTCGGCCAGCGCTGGTTCCGGGTGCTCGAGGACGGCAGGATCCTCGCGGTCCGCACGAACGGATCCGATGCGCTCGTGCTGCTCGATGCCGAAGGCACGCTCCTCCGCGAGCTCGACGTGCCCTTCAGCGGTGACCTGAGCCTGGAGGACTCCCTCGGTTCACGCGCGCTGGTCACCGGACAGGGCGCGCGCGTCGCACCCGGCCTGTGGGAGCTGGACGTCGATGCCGGCACCGTGCACGCGATCCGCGGCGGAGAGCCCGTGGATCCGGCCTGGGTCCCCGGGGCGCGTCCCGTGACCTTCGACGGGCCGCACGGCCCCGTGCACGCGTTCGACCACGCCCCGGCGAACCCCGATGTCGACGCGGATCCAGGCACGTTGCCGCCCTACGTCGTGCACGTGCACGGCGGACCCACCGCTCACACGTCCGGCGCGCAGGCGGGTTGGATCACGTACTTCACGAGTCGCGGCATCGGCGTTCTGGAGGTGAACTACGGCGGCTCGACCGGGTACGGACGCGCGTACCGGGAGCGCCTCGACGGCCAATGGGGCGTCGTCGACGTGGACGATGTGCTGGCTGCCGCGCAGGGCCTCGCCGACGCGGGCATCGCGGATCCGACCCGCATCGCGATCCGCGGGGGTTCCGCCGGCGGCTGGACGGTGCTGTCGGCCCTCGTGCGCGGCGGCGTGTTCGCCGCCGGCCTCGACCGGTACGGCGTCGTGGATCTGCGCCTCCTGGCCGAGGAGACGCACGACTTCGAGCGCTACTACCTCGACGGTCTCGTCGGCCCCCTGCCGGAGGCCGAGCAGACCTACATCGACCGTTCGCCGCTCACGCACGCGGACCGGATCGACGTGCCGGTGCTGATCCTGCAGGGCGCGGAAGACGCCGTCGTGCCACCCTCGCAGTCCGAGGCGATCCGCGACGCACTCGCCGCCCGCGGGGTGCCGCACGAGTACGTGCTGTTCGAGGGCGAAGGACACGGATTCCGCCAGGCCGACACGATCGTCGCCGCCGCCGAGGCGGAACTGCGATTCCTGGGCGGTGTGTTCGGGTTCGACCCGGTGCCGTGAGAACCGGCGGCCGAGCCTGATCCCGGCTACTCCCCCAGGCGATTGCGCGAGCGCATCGCGCGCTCAGCCTCGCGGGTGTCCTGACGCTCGCGCAGAGCCTGCCGCTTGTCATACTCGCGCTTGCCCTTGGCCAGGGCGATCTCGACCTTGGCGCGTCCGTCGGAGAAGTACAGACGCAGCGGGATCAGCGTGTAGCCGCCCGCGGAGACGGCATGCGAGAGCTTCGCGATCTCCTCCTTGTGCAGCAGGAGCTTGCGGATCCGCTTGGCCGAGTGATTCGTCCAGTGCCCCTGCGAGTACTCCGGGATGTGCACGGCGTCGAGGAACGCCTCGTTGCCCTTGATGAACGCATAGCCGTCCGTCAGGTTCGCACGCCCCTGGCGCAGCGACTTCACCTCGGTGCCGGTGAGCACGAGTCCCGCCTCGTACGACTTCTCGAGGTTGTAGTCGTGACGTGCGCGACGATTGGTCGCGATGACCTTCTCCCCGCGTTCCCTGGGCATGGTTGTCTCCTGAATCTGTGCCGCGCGGGCGCACGGCAGCCTGTCAGCCTATCAGGCGCGCAGCCAGCGACGGATCGCGAACCCGGCGCTGAGAGCAGCGAGGATCACTCCGATGCCGATGAGCACGGGAACCACGAGCAGCGCATCCTGCCAGCCGACCCAGGTCGTGATGAAGGCCACGCGCTTCGTGAGGTACTCCTGCACGCCGAAATGCACGCCCAGCAGCACGGCGGCGCTCGCGAGAACCGATCCGATGACCGCGGCGAACACGCCCTCCAGCACGAACGGCGTCTGGATGAACCTGTTCGAGGCGCCGACGAGTCGCATGATCCCGATCTCCCGCCGTCTCGCATACGCCGACAATCGAATCGTCGTGCCGATCAGCAGAACGGCCGCGATGAGCATCAGCACAGCGATCCCGACCGCGATGTAGGTCGCGACGGTGAGCGCGTTGAAGAGCGGATCCAGATACTCCAGCTGATCCTTCACCTCGTCCACGCCCTTGATGCCGCTGAAGGCCTCGGCGATGACGGCGGACTGGGTCTGGTCCTTCAGGTTCACCTTGAACACCGCATTGACCTGGTCGGCGGTGAGCACACCGGCGTAGTCCTTGCCGACGAGCTTCAGGGTCTCCTGGTAAGCCTCGTCCGCGGTCTGGAAGCTGCTCTTGGCGATCAGCGGCTTGAGCGTGTCTCCGTCGAGCTCGGCCTGGACGGCCTTGATCTGATCCTCGGTCGCGGTGCCGCCGATGCAGCCCGGTGAGGTCGACACCGACGAGCACATGTAGATCGCGACCTGGGCGCGGTCCTGCCAGTAGGCGCGCATCGTGCCGATCTGCGCCTGCATCAGGATCGCGGCGCCCACGAAGGTGAGCGAGACGAAGGTGACCAGCACGACCGAGATGACCATGGAAGCATTGCGGCGCAGGCCCGTGAGCGCCTCGCCGAGGATGAGTCCGAACCTCATGACGTCGGACCCACTTCCTCGTCGTCGCCGGTATCGAGTCCGAGCCGGTCGGCGACGCCCAGTTCGGCGAGGTCGACAGTCGGGATGGTGATGGGACGCGTGGCAGGCCGCGCATCGTCCGACGGCTTGACCGTCGGCTGCTGAGGCGCTGACGCCGAGGCGGGAGCCACGTCGCGGGCTTCTGACGGGGCGAGGACCGGATCGGCGATCGCGGCCTCTGTCTCGCGGTGCACCTCACGCACGGTCTGCAGCGCGGCCGTCGCCGCGGCCCCGCGGATCGCCTCCGGTGTGAGGCGCGGCACGTTCGAGGTGTCGCCGTACCCGCCGCCGACCTCGTCGCGCACCATCTCACCGTCGCGCAGCTCGATCACGCGGCGCTGCATCTGATCGACGAACGCGGCCTCGTGCGTGGCCATGACCACCGTGGTGCCGCCGGCGTTGATCCGAGCGAGCAGCTGCATGATGTCGACCGAGGTGCCGGGGTCGAGGTTTCCGGTCGGCTCGTCGGCGAGCACGATCTGCGGACGGTTCACGATGGCGCGGGCGATCGCCACGCGCTGCTGCTCACCGCCGGACAGCTCGTGCGGCAGGCGCTTCTCCTTGCCGCTCAAGCCGACGAGAGCCAGCGCCTCCGGCACCGCCTGCTGGATGAAGCCGCGGGAGGCGCCCGTGACCTGAAGGGTGAACGCGACGTTCTGATAGACGGTCTTGGAGGGCAGCAGGCGGAAATCCTGGAAGACGGATCCGATGCTGCGCCGGAAGTAGGGGACCTTGCGGTTGGCGATGGACTTCAGGTCTCGTCCGAGCACGGCGACGCGACCGGATGTCGGCGACTCCTCGCGGAGGATCAGCTGGAGGCAGGAGCTCTTCCCGGATCCCGACGCACCGACGAGGAAGACGAACTCGCCTCGCTGCACCTCGAAATCGACCCCGGAGAGCGCGGGACGCTTGGTGCCGCGATAGCGCTTGGTGACGTTCTCGAATCGGATCATGGCTCATCGAGCCTAAGCGGGCGGCGCGCCCAGTCCGCGAGCGACACCCCACCGCGGCGGCTTCCCCGCTATGAGGTGGCTGGGATCGTCAGGACGGCTCGTTGCCGATCACGAAGGCGAGGAACGTCACGATCGCACCGAGCAGCGCCAGCCCCGCCGCCGTCGCACCGACCGCACGCCGTGCCCTGGTCGCGCCCATCCCCCGCACCTCCTCTGACGCCCTGGAGAGCCTTCGATTCTACCGCCGTCGGCAGGACGGCCACCAGGAACTCGCGTCAGAGCCGGATGAAGATCGGCGGACCGGAACTCGCCCACGGGGCGTGGTGCTCGACGTAGCGACCCCAGTCGGGCGAGTCGATGATGCCGCCGGCGCCGTCCCAGATGCCGATGTGCCGCCCGGGCCACCAGACCAGGTCGCCCGCTCGCGCCTCGTCGGCCGAGATCACGGTACCGAGCGCAGCCTGGTTGTCGGCGCCGCGAGGCAGGCTGACGCCGAAGTGCCCGAACACGTACTGCACGAGTCCGTCACAGCCGAAGGAGTCGCTCGGGTCCGCGCCCCAGCCGTACGGCACGACGCCGACGAACGTCTGCGCGTACGCGACGACCGCCTCGCCGGAGTAGTTCTGCGGAGCCGCGGCGGCCGGGTTTGCGGATGCGGTGGCGGGCGCCGGATCCGGTGCGGCGACCGGTGCCGGCGGTGTGTACAGCACGTCGAAGGCGGCCCGGCTCGCGCTGGGCTCCTGCGCTGCGGAGGCGACCGTGTAGGTCTGCGGTGCCACGACGAGAGATACCGTGTGCGCCGCGGGCGCAGCCGTTCCCGGCGAGAACGCGTACGCAGCCGTCGCCGCCACCGGGACGATCAGGGCCGCGATCGCGCAGCCGGCTGCCGTCTTCCGTGTCACAGTCATCGGGATTCTCCGTGTCACAGTCATCGGGTCACCACCCTACGACAATCCCGGCCGCGGCACCCTGGAAAGTCCCTGAGCCGTCGGGCGACGGACGATCAGTCGTCGTCGTCCTTGCGCTTGCGCCACCGGATCCCCGCGGAGATGAAGCCATCCAGGTCGCCGTCGAACACCGTCGCGGGATTGCCGGACTCGTGGCCGGTGCGCAGATCCTTCACGAGCTGCTGTCCGTAGAGGAAGTAGGAGCGCATCTGGTCGCCCCAGCTCGCCGTGATGTTGCCGGCGAGCTCCTTCTTCTTCGCAGCCTCTTCCTCTTTCTGCAGCAGCAGCAGGCGGGTCTGCAGCACCCGCATGGCGGCGGCGCGGTTCTGGATCTGCGACTTCTCGTTCTGCATCGAGACGACGATGCCGGTCGGGAGGTGGGTGATGCGCACGGCGGAGTCGGTCGTGTTGACCGACTGGCCGCCGGGTCCCGACGAGCGGAACACGTCGACGCGGATGTCACCCTCGGGGATGTCGACCTCGGTCGCCTCCTCCATGAGCGGGATGACCTCGACGGCCGCGAAGGACGTCTGGCGCTTGTCGGCGGATCCGAACGGGCTGATCCGGGCGAGGCGGTGCGTGCCGGCCTCGACCGAGAGCGTGCCGAACGCGTAAGGGGCGTCGACCTCGAACGTCGTGGACTTGATGCCCGCACCCTCGGCGTAGGACGTGTCCATGACCTTGACGGGGAACTTGTGACGCTCGGCGTAACGAAGGTACATGCGCAGCAGCATCTCGGCGAAGTCGGTGGCGTCGTCGCCGCCGGCGCCCGAGCGGATCGTGATGATCGCGGCGCGCTCGTCGTACTCGCCGTCCAGCAGGGTCTGCACCTCGAGCTGATTCACGGTCTCGGTGAGGGAGGCGAGTTCGGCGCGCGCCTCGGCGGCGGAGTCCTCATCCTCCATCTCGTTGGCGAGCTCGATGAGCACCTCGAGGTCGTCGAGCCGCTGCTCGACCTCGGTGACGCGCTTGAGCTCCGACTGGCGGTGGCTGAGCGCGCTCGTCACCTTCTGCGCCTTCTCGGGATCGTCCCAGAGGTCGGGCGCGCCGGCCTCCTCGCTGAGGCGTTCGATGTCGGCGCGAAGTCCCTCGACGTCGGCGACCTCGCGGATGTCACCGAAGGTCTGACGGAGGGCCGCGATTTCGGCGGAGAGATCAAGTTCGAGCATGGCGGTACCAGACTACCGTGGAGCTGTGATGGTTCGAGCGTCGGCTGTGCTGTGGAAGTTCGGTCCGATGGTGTACCTGCCCACGTTGCTGTTCTCGCTCGGCGAGGGCGCGGTCCTGCCGCTCATCCCGGTGATCGCCGCGAGCCGTGGGGCGACGCTCGCCTCCGCCGGTCTCATCGCCTCGGCGCTCGTGGTCGGCCAGCTGTGCGGCAACATCCCCGCAGGGTGGCTGGTCGCGAAGGTCGGCGAGCGGTTCACGATGGTGATCGCGGGTGCCCTCTCCCTCATCGGCGTGGTCGCGGGAGCCCTGGCGCCGAGCCTCGTCGTGTTCACCGTCGCGGTCTTCGTGGTCGGGATGTCGGCAGCGGCCTTCGGGCTCGCCCGGCACGCGTTCATGACCACACGGGTGCCGGTCGAGTTCCGCGCCAGGGCGCTGTCGCTGCTCGGCGGATCCTTCCGCGCCGGAATGTTCGTGGGCCCCTTCGTCGCGGCCGCGCTGCTCGCGCTCTTCCACACCGAGAATGCCGCGCTGTGGTTCTTCGCGGTCCTGCTGGTCGCACTGATCCTGCTCGTGCTGCTCGGACCGGATCCGGAAGCGCAGGCATCGACTGCCGATCGCGAATCCGCCGAGGTCGCCGACACCGGCGAGGCCGTCAGCGGGTCGATTCCCACCATCGAGCGCGCGGGGGTGTTCCGCACGATGTGGCGCAACCGCGGGGTGCTGGGGCGTCTGGGCCTCGCTGCGGCGAGTCTGTCGGCCGTGCGCTCGGCCCGCCAGGTGGTACTGCCGCTGTGGGGCGTCTCGATCGGGCTGGACGCCTCCTCGATCGCCCTGGTGGTCGGCGTATCCGGCGCGATCGACTTCGCCCTGTTCTATGCGAGCGGTCAGGTCATGGACCGGTTCGGACGGCTCTGGGCGGCGCTGCCCGCGATGGTGCTGATGGGCGCGGGCTTCCTCGTGCTCTCGCTCACGCACGACGCGGCCACGAACGTGCTCTGGTTCGGAATGATCGCGGCCGTGCTGGGCGTGGGGAACGGATTGTCCAGTGGCATCCTGCTGACGCTCGGGGCCGATGTGGCTCCGCAGTCGGAGCCGGCGGCGTTCCTCGGCTCCTGGCGGACGCTCACCGATGCCGGCGGGGCGATCGCTCCCCTGCTGTTCTCAGGCATCGCGGCGATCAGCTCGCTCGCGATCGGCGCCGCAGCCATGGGCGCGATCGGCGTGCTGGGCGCGATCGGGTTCCTTCGTTGGATCCCCCGATTCGTGCCACGGCGCACAACGCCGTAGAGCCATCGCAGACGGTCATGGCCCGGCACGATCGTCCTGTATCACGTCCTCAGCCGAGACGCAGCCCGCGTTCTCCTTCCGCGTCGCTTCACTAACGTGGAGACCGAGGGAGGTGCCCGATGGCACGCAGAAAGCAGAGACGCGGGATCCGCGCCGCGGCCTCAGAGGCCCGCGATCAGGTGCACGCGCTGGACACCGCCGTCTTCTCGGCCGTCGCGACGACGCCGAGCCCGGTCCTGGATCAGTGGATGCCGAGGCTCACGAATGCCGCGGACCACTCCGTGCTCTGGCTCCTGATCGCCGGCGGACTGTATCTCACTGGCCGCAGTCGCGCACGACGCGGCGCGCTGCGCGGCGTCGTGACACTCGGCGCCACGAGCCTCATCGCGAACCAGCTCGCCAAACGCCTGCACCACCGAGAGCGCCCGATCCGCGCACTCGTCCCGATCGGCCGACTCTCCCGCCGGACGCCACTCTCCTCATCGTTTCCCAGCGGACATTCCGCGAGTGCGGCGGCCTTCGCCGCGGGTGTCTCCGCCGAACTCCCCGCAGTGAGCGTCCCGCTGCACGTTCTCGCCGGACTCGTCGGTTTCTCCCGCGTTGCGACGGGGGCGCACTACCCGTCCGATGTGGCCGCCGGGCTCGTCCTCGGCAGCACGGTGGCGACGATCGGACGCCGCCTTGTACCGCCTGTCCCCCGGCCCGCCGTGTCGCAGCCCCGAGAGCTCGACCAGCTGCCCCCTCGTCCTCGCGGCCGAGGTGTGACCCTTGTCGTCAACCCGGCGTCGCACAGCGGGCGAGGCGCGGCCCTCTCCCGAAGTCTCCGGCAGGCCCTGCCCGACATGCGGATCGTCGAGCTGAAGGAGAGCGACGATGTCGATGAGGTGATGCGCACCGCGGCGGCCAGGGCGGACGTGCTGGCCGTCGCTGGCGGGGACGGAACCGTGGCGGCGGCCGCGCACGCCGCCATCGGGAGGGGCATGCCCTTGGCCGTGTTCCCCACTGGCACCTTCAACCACTTCGCCCGGACGATCGGCGCCGATCGGGCGAAACGCACAGTGCAGGCGATCAGACGGGGCACCGTCGACCAGGTGGACGTCGCATATCTGAACGACAGGATCTTCCTCAACACGGCCAGTGTGGGCGCCTACACCGACTTCGTGCGCATCCGCGAGGGCCTGGAGAAACGGATCGGGAAGCCGTTGGCGGCACTCGTCGCGGGATGGCGGACGATGAAGAAGGATCGCACCGTCTCCGTGACCGTCGATGGTACGACCCGGGATTCGAGTCTGCTGTTCATCGGCAACGGGCAATACGAACCGCACGGCTTCGCCCCGAGTGCGCGCGAAGACCTCCAGGACGGCCTGCTCGACGTCCGGATCCTCGACGTGTCGAACCGCTGGTCGCGCTTCGTGGTCCTCCTCGCGACGCTCACGGGGCAGCTGGAACGGGTGAAGCAGTACCACGAGGTCGCGGCCCCCGAGCTCGAGATCACTCTCCCGCGCGGGCCGGAGCGCGTCACCCGCGACGGCGAGGTCGGCGAGGCGAGCGACGTGCTGCGGGTGAGGGCCGTGCGGCGGGCGCTGACGGTCTATCGGGTGCGGGCCGACGGCTGAGGGTCGCTACTCGAGCGCGGTGCGGCTGGTGCCGGTGGACTGGATCGTGAGCATCGTCGGCACGAAGTCGCTGAGCAGCGGAGGGGCCCAGGACGCACGCACCGCCACACGGGCCGAGAGACCGTCGGGGCTGCCCGCCGAGACCAGTTCGGTGCCGTCGTCGATGGCCGCGATCACGGCGCGCGCCTGATCGGCGATCTCCACGTCGTCGAGCTCGGCACGGATCGCTTCGCCGTCGATCCGCACCCGGAAGCCGTCGGCGCCGGCGAGCGCCGCGGCGTCGGCCACCGAATCGAGGCGTTTCTGCGCGATATAGAGATCCGTCGCGCAGACGCACACGTAGATGAGCGCGATCGCGAGCACGACATATCCGAGGATGAGCGGCATCGTGCTGCCTCGCTCGTCGTCGAGCACCGGCGTGCGTGGCGCTCGGAGTGCGTGGAGCCGACCGGTTCGGAAGCTCCCCCGTGCCGCGCTCATCCGCCGGTCCAGGTGCGTGAGACCTTGTACGCCGAGGACGCCTGCACCGGCACGCTGCCGACGCGATCGAGTCCGAACACCGGCGGTACGAACGGGAGCCCGACCTTCGCCGTGACGGTGACCACGACGGTCGCCCCGGCGGACGGGCACTCGGCGCCGAGCGGCGCGCACTGGATGTCGACGTCGACGGTGGCGGGATCCATCCCGTACTCCTCGATCGCGGACTTCACCGCGGCGTCGGCGCGGACGGTCGCATCGGCGCTGTCCGTCGCTGCGCTCATCGTGCGCGCCGTGTGCCGCGCCGCGGATTCGACGCCGAGCATCTGAGACTGGATCGCACCGAGCGCGAGCACGAGATAGACCAGAGGCACCAGCAGGATCACGCCGAGACCGATGAACTCGAGAGCCGCGGACCCGGTCTCATCCGCCATCCCACCGTCGGGGACCAATCGGTCGCAGTGGTCATCTGCTCTCGGTGAACGACTCCACGGGAGCACGGCCGGTCACCTCCAACCCCGATGGCACTCCGAGCAGGCCGATGAGCGGCAGGGTCGTCCGCACGGTGATCTCCATGGTCGGCACGCCCAGCGCGGCCGTCTCCTGCACGGTCACGTCCGTCGCGTAGTCGGCGCCCACGGCACGCTCGATCACGAGCACAGCGCGCTGCACGCCCTCGCCGGGCTCGGTGTCGGCGAGCGCCGCGACGTGCGCGCCCTCGACGGCCGCATCGTGCACCACGTTGCGCACATAGACCGCAAGTGCGAACTGCAGCACACCGAGCGTGAGCGCCGTCAGCAGCGCACCGACGAGCACGAACTCGACCGGGCTGGATCCCCGGTCGCCTTCGATCGCATCGCGCAGCCGCCGCACGCCGCCCATGGTCGACTCAGAGTCCGCTCACGCGCGCGATCGCCTGCTCGAACAGGTTCGTGAGGGCCGGGCCGGCGACAGCCCAGATCAGCACCACCAGGCCCGCCGTCATGAGCGTGATCAGAACCCATCCCGGGACGTCACCACGCTCCGGATCGTCGAAGTCGTCGACGAGGGGCGGCTCGAGTCGGGCGGACATGCGATCGCTGAACATGTGGGTTCCTTTCGTGGAGGTGGAAGCAGAAGCGCGGTCAGCCGATGCCGAGCCGCAGGATGAAGACGCCGGGGAACACGGCGAAGAGCACGGAGAGCGGCAGGATCAGGAACACCAATGGCAGCAGCATGAGGATCTCCTTGCGTCCGGCCTGTTCGATCAGGCCGCGCTTGGTCTCCTCGCGCGCATCCGACGCCTGCGCCTGGAGCACCGCCGCCAGCGGAGCTCCCCGCTCGAGGGCGGCGATGATCTGATCCACGGCGCGTGTCAGCGGAGGGATCTGCAACCGCTGCGCGCAGTCGCCAAGGGCGTCGGCGAGGGACGATCCGGTGTTCACAGCGAGGGTTGCACCGCGCAGCTCCCCGCTGAGCTCACCGGATCCGGCCTGCCCGACCCGGCGCAGCGCATCGGGCAGCCCCTCCCCTGCGGACAGGCACAGCGCGAGGAACTCCAGGACCGTCGGCAGCTCCTCCGTGAGCCGCCCGACGCGCGCCTTCGCCCGGGTGCCGAGCAGCACATCGCAGGCGACGCCGGCCGTGATCGCGGCGAGTACGGGCAGCAGCACGACCGGTGCTGACATGCGTCCGGCGAGCACGAGCGCGACCGTGGCCGCCGCCCCGACGCCCAGTCCGACGATCACCCAGACCAGCTGACGGCTGCGGAAGGCACTGGGCCCGCCCGGCGAACCCGCCTGTGTCATCCGCAGAGCGACCCCGGCATCCCCGCCGCCGAACAGTCCGAACGCGCTCTTGACACGTGCGGCCCAGGATCCGCCGGCAGGCATCCGCCACGGCAGGCGCTCGGTCGGATCCGTGAGATCGGCGACGTCGCGGACGTGCGGGGCGATGCGCGTGCTGAGGTTCGCCCAGCGCCAGCGCGGGAAGGCGGCCAGGACGAGCAGCAGCCCCGCGGCCAGCAGTCCGCCGAGCAGCACGGCGACGGCGACGTCCGACAGCGCGCTCATCGGAACCATCTCCGCGGTTCCGGCAGCCGGCCTATGCGCAGCATGACCCGGAAGGCGACGAACGACACCGCGGCGCCGCCCAGGATGAGCGCCACGCCCTCGGGGCTGGAGTACGCCTCGACCCCCTCGGGACGCAACAGGAGCAGAGCCAGGATGACCCACGGCGCGATCGCGCCGAGCACGGCCGCGCCGCGGATCCAGGACTGCCGCGCCTCCACTTCGGCACGCAGCGCGGCCTCCGCCCGCACGGAGCTCGAGAGCGCTCGCAGCACGGTGCTGAGCTCTGTGCCGCCGACCTCCCGTGCCATGCGCAGCGTCTCCACGATCCGATCCCCGACCGGATCCGCGAGCGCCTCCTTGAGCTTCACCGCCGCCGCGTCGAACCGTCCCGTGGCATGCAGATCGCGTGCGAAGGCGGCGAACGCCGGGCGGAGCGGAGCGGGCGCGGCCTCCTCCAGACCGGCGACCGCGTCGGGCAGCGGCATGCCGACCCTGATCGACGCGATCAGCAGATCGCACACATCGGGCCACAGCCCGCGCCGCAGCCGCAGCAGCCGCTGCCGCCGTGACCGCAGGAACACCAGCGGTATCGCGGCCCCCGCCACCGCGATCACGAGCGCGAACGCCGCGGTCGCCGTCGTCAGCCACGCCACCGAACCCGCGACCAGACCACCCGCGACCATGCTCACCCCGAGCACGCGCGCGTCCGCGCGGAACCCGGCCTCGCGCAGCAGCCGGGTCGCCGCTCCGGTGCGAGGAATGCGCACCGCGCGGCTCCCGGCCGGCCACAGCCACGGTGACGCGGCCAGCACCATGCCCGCGGCGAGCAGCGCACCCACCAGCACCGTCATGCGACGTCCCCCTCCGTCACCATGCGTGACACAGGATGCGGGGCCGGCTCCGCATGCAGCACCCGGTGGGTGATGCGCCCGTCCGCATCGACGCCGAGCGGCTCGATCACCTCCGCGACGAGCCGGCTGCCGTCGGACTCCCGACGACAGTGCACGACAAGGTCGACGGATGCCGCGAGCGCCGGTGCGATGAACGCGCGATCGATGTTGCGGCCGGCAAGCAGCGGCAGCATGGTCAGCTTGTCCAGCGCCTCCGCCGCCGAGTTCGCATGCACCGTCGCCGCACCCGGGATGCCGGTGTTCAGCGCGAGCACCAGGTCGAGTGCTTCGGCATCGCGCACCTCGCCGACCACGAGCCGATCCGGTCGCATGCGCAGCGCCTCTTTGACGAGGCGGCGCAGGGGGATCTCGCCCGTGCCCTCGAGGCTCGCCTGGCGACCCTGCAACGCCACGAGATCCGGTGCCTGCACGCCCAGCTCGAAGGTCTCCTCCACCGTGATCACGCGCTGATCCGCGCACTCGGCCACGAGCGCGGCCAGCAGGGTCGTCTTGCCCGCGTGCGTGGGGCCGGACACGATCACGCTGCGCCCCGCGCGCATGGCGTCCGAGAGCATCGCCGCGACCGGGACGGGCACCATCCCCTGCGCGACCAGCGACTCCAAGCTCCGATACCGCGGCACGAACTTCCTGACGTTGACCGCCCACGATCCCCGCACCACGTCCGCGATCGCGACGTGCAGACGAGAGCCGTCCGGAAGGGACGCGTCCACGAACGGCTGCCCGATGTCCACACGCCGGCCCGTGGAGTGCAGCATGCGCTCCACGACATCGCGCAGCTGCGCCTCGGTCAGCGTGATCGGCACGCGCTCGCTGCGCCCTTCGCGCGCGATGAACACGCGGGAGGGGCCGTTCAGCCAGATCTCCTCGATCGTGTCGTCCTCGAGCAGCGGCTGCAGCGGACCGTATCCGGCGACCCCCGCGAGGATGTCCCGCACGCACGCGGCCTCATCGTCGATCGTGGCCGTGCCGCGGGCCAGCGCCTGGTCGTTGTGACGACGCACCTCGAACTGTGCGATCCGTCGCGCTTCGTCCGGATGGACCGAAGGATCCGTCCGCTCGGCGCGCAGCCGGGCGCGCACCCTCTCGGTGACGGCAGCGGTCGACAGGCTCACTCCCGCATCGTCGCAGGAACCGCGGGCCCGCCTCGGAAGTTATCCACAGACCCGCCCCGTTCGCGGCGCGGGAGGTAGGTCAGCCGATGCGGGCGACGTCGTGCAGCGCGTCCACCATCGGCAGCAGCTCGGGCTGCTCCGCGGCGTCGGCGAGCACGCGCTCGAGCGTCTCGTCGTGCACCGGTCGGGCGCGCTCGTACAGCTTCTGCCCACTCGAGGTGAGCTCCGTGTAGATCCCGCGACGGTCGTCGGCGCAGAGGATCCGGGTGATCAGCCCCCGGTCCTCGAGCCGGTTCACGAGGCGCGTGGTCGCGCTCGGGCTGAGCGCCGCAGCACGGGCCAGCTGCTGCATGCGCATGTGCCAGCCGTCTTGCCGGCTCAGCGCCTCCAGCACGGTGTACTCGACCACGGAGAGCCCTGCCTCGGTCGACAGCGCACGCTCCAGCTCGGCCTCGATCATGGCGTGCAGAGCGGCCATCGTGCGCCATCCGCGGGCGCGGATCTCGACGGCGTCATCGGCGATGCCCATGGATCCTCCAAAGATAGTTGCTTGCGCTTTCTATTTGCGCGTGCAAGTATTGTGATCACCGACGCAAAAACCCGCGTCTGCAACTATCTCACTGTACCAGGAGTTCTCCCATGCCTCTCGGCCTGATCGCCCTCGCCCTCGGCGCCTTCGGAATCGGCCTCACCGAATTCGTCATCATGGGCCTGCTGCCCGAGGTGGCCGCCGACTTCGGTGTCACCGAGGCCGCCGCCGGCTGGCTCATCTCCGGCTATGCGCTGAGCGTCGTGGTCGGAGCGCTGTTCCTCACGGCCGCCACGACCCGACTCCCCCGCAAGCCCGTGCTGCTCGGCCTCATCGTGCTCTTCATCATCGGCAACGCCGTCACCGCGCTCGCACCGGGCTACGGCCTCGCGATGGTGGGCCGCATCATCGCGGCGCTCACGCACGGGGCGTTCTTCGGCATCGGCTCCGTGCTCGCCGCCTCGCTCGTCCCCGCCGCGAAGAAGGCCGGGGCGATCGCGATCATGTTCACCGGCCTCACCGCGGCCAACGTGCTCGGAGTGCCCTTCGGCACCTTCCTCGGCCAGCAGCTCGGCTGGCGCGCCACGTTCTGGGCGATCGCGATCATCGGCGTCGTCGCATTCGTCGGGATCGCGCTGCTCGTGCCCGCGACGCACGACATCCCGCCCACCCGCCTCCGCGACGAGCTCGGCGCTTTCCGCTCCGGCCAGGTGTGGCTCTCGCTCATCGTGACCGTGCTCGCATACGGCGGCATGTTCGGTGCGTTCACCTATATCGCCTATACGCTCACCGAGGTCAGCGGCTTCGCCTCCACGATGGTGCCGTGGCTGCTCGTGCTGTTCGGCGTAGGCCTCTTCCTGGGCAACTGGGCCGGCGGCAAGGCCGCGGACCGGTCCATCGACGTGACGCTCATCGTCTTCGTCGCGGCCCTCGTCGTCGTGCTCGTCGGATTCGCGCTCGTCGCGTCGAGCGGGCCGGCCACCGTCGTCGCCCTCTTCCTCATGGGCGGGTTCGGATTCGGCACCGTGCCCGGGCTGCAGTCCCGGATCATGGGCTACGCGTCGTCGGCTCCGACGCTGGCATCCGGCGCGAACATCGGTGCCTTCAACGTGGGCAACGCGCTCGGCGCCTGGGCCGGCGGCGTCGGCATCGCCGCGGGACTCGGATACACCTCCCCCATCTGGATCGGCGCCGGCATCACCGCGCTGGCTCTCGTCGTGATGGTGGTCGCCGCGCTCACGGCCCGCCGAAGCACCGCGCGTCCAGACACCGCGAAGACTCCTACGGCCACGACTCAGGTCCCCGCAAGCGCGGCGCGCTGATCCCCTTCTTCCACCCGCAACGACAGAAAAGACGAAAGACATGACCGTCCCCTCTCTCACGCTCAACAACGGCGTCGCGATGCCCCAACTCGGCTTCGGGGTCTTCCAGGTCCCGGACGACGAGACCACGGCCGCCGTCACGGCTGCGCTGCGCACCGGATACCGCAGCATCGACACCGCGGCGATCTACGGCAACGAGCGCGGCGTCGGCCGCGCGATCGCCGAGTCCGGCATCGCCCGCGACGAGCTCTTCATCACCTCGAAGGCGTGGAACGCCGAGCAGGGCTACGACGCGACTCTCCGCGCGTACGACGAGAGCCTCGAGAAGCTGGGCCTGGACGCACTCGACCTCTACCTGATCCACTGGCCAGAGCTCGGCGACGGCGACTACGCCGGTACCTGGCGTGGACTGGAGGCGCTCTACGCCGAGGGCCGGGTGCGCGCGATCGGCGTCTCGAACTTCGAGCCCGTGCACCTCGCGCGGATCCTCGAGACCGGATCCCTCGTCCCCGCCGTCAACCAGGTGGAACTGCACCCCGCGTTCCAGAACCGCGCGGTCATCGCCGCGGACGCCGCCGCCGGCGTGACCACGGAGGCCTGGAGCCCGCTCGCCCAGGGCGCGGTGCTGCAGGATCCGGCCATCACGGCCATCGCCGCCCGGCACGGCCGCACTCCGGCCCAGGTGGTGCTGCGCTGGCACCTGCAGCAGGGCCGCGTGGTCATCCCGAAGTCGGTGACCCCGAGCCGCATCGCGGAGAACTTCGACGTGTTCGGCTTCGACCTCGACGCCACCGAGCTCGCCGCGATCGATGCCCTCGACCGCGATGGCCGCACAGGACCGCACCCGCACGAGTTCCACGGCTGAGGCAGAGGGGGCGAGTGGATCCGGCCTCAGTAGACTGGATCCACCCGCGGGAGTGGTGAAATTGGCAGACACGCAGGATTTAGGTTCCTGTGCCTCCGGGCGTGTGGGTTCAAGTCCCACCTTCCGCACGACATCGCCGGTGGGGTGACCCGAGGTCACCCCACCGGTGCCGTTTCCCCGCGTCGCTCTCCCAGCCAGGCGAGACCTGCCCGCTCTAGACTTCACAGAAGCCGGCATCTCGGCGAATACTCCAGCGACGACTCCACGGACGGGAATCACCTGTGCACCACGCCGCCCTCATCCCCTGGCTCGACCCGAACGTCATCATCAACGGCGCCGGCCCCTGGGCGCTCGCCGTGGTGCTGTTCATCATCTTCGCCGAGACAGGTCTGCTCATCGGGTTCCTGCTTCCCGGCGACACGCTGCTGATCATCTCGGGCCTGCTGACCCACACCAACCACGTCTTCGGGCTGGACATCTGGGCGGTCGGCCTGCTGATCGCCCTGGCGGCGTTCCTGGGGGGCGAGGTCGGATATCTGATCGGCCACAAGGGCGGCCCCGCGGTCTTCGAGCGCAAGGAGTCCGGTCTGTTCAGCCGGAAGAACGTCGAGCGCACGAACCACTTCTTCGAGCGCTTCGGCGGCCTCACCGTGATCCTGGCCCGCTTCGTCCCCGTCGTGCGCACCTTCGCCCCTGTCGCCGCCGGTGTCGGGCACATGCCGTGGCGCAAATACAGCCTGTACAACCTCATCGGCGCGCTGATCTGGGGCTTCGGTCTCACCTACGTCGGCTTCCTGATCGCCTACATCCCCTGGATCGCCGACCTCGTGACCAAGTACATCGACGTGATCCTGCTCGGTGTCGTCGCGCTCACGCTCGCCGTCACCGCCTGGCATTACTTCAACGAGCGCCGCAAGGCCAAGAAGGAGTCCGCCGCGGGGATGCCCGCCGTCGAGCCGGAGATCTGAGCCGGACTCAGCCGGCGTCGCGGGCGGCTCCGTCCGCATCGCCCTTCTCGGAGGCCGCCGCCCGCGCGGCCTTCGATTTCTCGACGCTGGCCCGCAGCGCCTCCATGAGGTCGATGACCTCACCGCCCTTCTCGGCGGGCGCGAACGTCTCCTCGGTCTCGAACGCCTCGCCCTTCTCGATCTTGGCGTCGATGAGCGTGCGCAGTTCGACCTGGTACTCGTCGACGAACGCGTTCGGGTCGAAGTCGACGGAGAAGCCCTCGACGAGCGACGCCGACAGTTCGAGCTCCTTCTCGGAGACCGTGACCTCCTCCTGCAGGATGGGGAAGTCGGCCTCGCGCACCTCGTCTGCCCAGAGCAGCGTCTGCAGCACGAGCACATCGCCGCGCACGCGCAGGGCCGCCAGTCGCGTCTTCTGCCGCAGGGTGAACCGTACGATCGCCGTGCGGTCCGTGGCCTCCAGCGTCTTGCGCAGCAGCACATAGGCCTTGGGCGACTTGGAGTCCGGCTCCAGGTAGTACGCCTTGTCGAGGGTGAGCAGATCCACCTGGTCCGATGGCACGAACTCCACGACGTCGATCTCCCGGCTGCGCTCGGCGGGCAGCGACTCCAGGTCCTCCTTGGTCAGCACCACGGTCTGCGACTCGTCCTGGTAAGCCCGGTCGATCTCCGAGTAGGCGACGGTCTGCCCGCAGATCTCGCACACCCTCTTGTACCTGATCCGGCCGCCGTCCGCGTCGTGCACCTGGTGCAGCGAGACGTCGTGGTCCTCTGTCGCCGAGTACACCTTGACCGGCACGTTGACCAGGCCGAAGGTGAGCGAGCCCTTCCAGATCGTCCTCATGGCACCAGTACACACCACTCCCGCAGCAGCGGGATAGCCTGACGGCATGGCAGACGGCCCGCAGTTCGCGCGTATCGGCGAGCGCCGCCTGCGCGTGACGAACCTCGACAAGGTCGTGTACCCGGACACCGGCACCACCAAGGGCGAGGTGATCGACTATTACGCGCGGATCGCGCCGCAGCTGCTGCCCGTCGTCGCCGGACGTCCCGTCACGCGCAAACGCTGGGTGGAAGGCGTCGGCACCATGGAGGATCCGCAGGGATCCTTCTTCGCGAAGCAGCTCGAACCGGGTGCGCCGGGGTGGATCCCGCGCCAGGAGATCCCGCACTCCGGCGGCGCGAAGGACTATCCCCTCGTCGACGAAGTGGCCACGCTCGTCTGGATGGCGCAGGTCGCCGCGATCGAGCTGCACATCCCGCAGTGGCGGTTCGCTCCCGACGGCGGGCGCGGCAACCCGGATCGCCTCGTGCTCGACCTGGATCCGGGGCCGGGGGTCACGCTCGCGCAGTGCGCCGAGGTGGCGCTCATCGCCCGCGGCATCCTCGACGGCATGGGCATGGATCCGGTTCCCGTCACGAGCGGCAGCAAGGGCATCCACCTCTACGCCCACCTGCCCGGCGACCGCACGAGCGAGGAGATCTCCGCCTTCGCGCACGCCCTCGCCCGGGCGATCGAGACGGACCATCCCGCGCTCGTCACGAGTGTGATGACGAAGACTCTGCGCGCGGGCAAGGTGTTCCTCGACTGGAGCCAGAACAACGGCAAGAAGACGACGATCGCGCCCTACTCGCTGCGCGGCCGCCCGCAGCCGTGGGTCGCCGCGCCTCGCACATGGGAGGAGTTGGAGGATCCGGATCTGCGGCAGCTGCGATTCGAGGAGGTGCTCGAACGGGCGGAGCGCGGCCTGGACCCGTTCTCGGTGATCTCGCAGGACCATCCGCCGACAGCCGGCACCCCGCTCCCCGAGCCTCCGCAGGATCGGCGCCCGTCCGAGGAAGTCCGCACGCGCGTCACCTCCTCGACGGGCCCGGCGGCCCCCGGTCGGGCCGTGGATCCGACATCATCCGCCGTCCCTCCGGCGGATGACCCGGTCCCCGCCTACGCCCCCATGCTCGCGGACCACGGCACGCCGGGCACGGCCCGGGGCCTCGGCTGGGCCGAGATCAAGTGGGACGGGATCCGCGCGATCGGCACCTGGTCGGGCGGTCGGTTCCGGCTGAGGACGCGCAGCGGCACCGACATCACCGACCGCTATCCCGAGCTCACCGCGGACGGCGCACCCGGGTTCCCGGTCGGCGAAGCCGTCGTCGACGGGGAGATCGTCGCTCTGGACGCCGCGGGGCGGCCGAGCTTCCACCGTCTTCAGGATCGGATGCACCTCACCCGGGCGCGCGAGATCGAGCGCGAGGTCATCCGCACCCCGGTGCGGTATCACCTGTTCGACCTGCTTCGCCTGGAAGGCCACGACCTCACCGCCCTGCCGTTGCGCGACCGCCGGGAGCTGCTGGAGCAGATCGCCGCCGATCTGCCCGCGCCGGTGCTCGTGCCGCCGGTGTTCGACGACGTCGATGCGGCCCTGGCCACGAGCGCCGCGCTCGATCTGGAGGGCGTGGTCGTGAAGGACCCTGCGTCGGCGTACGCGCCGGGTGCGCGCTCTCCGCGGTGGCTGAAGATCAAGCTCACGCGCGCGCAGGAGGTCGTGATCGTCGGCATCCGACCCGGCAAGGGCGACCGCACCGGGCGCATCGGGTCGCTGCTGCTCGCGATCCCGGAGCCCGCACTGCCCTCGGGCCTGCGCTATGTCGGCCGAGTGGGCACCGGGTTCACGGATCGCATGCTGCAGGAGCTGGGCACGCGGCTGGAGGCGCTGCGCACGCCGGCGCCGGCGGTGGACGGCGTCCCCGTCGCAGATGCCTCCGACGCGCTGTGGGTGCGTCCGGAGCTCGTCGGAGAGGTCGAGTTCGCCAATTGGACCGACGACGGCGTGCTGCGGCACTCGCGCTGGCGAGGGCTGCGCCCGGACAAGACGCCGGCAGAGGTGGTCGTCGAGTCCTGACCGGTCGCGAAAGGGCGTCAGGCGTGCACGGCCTCGCAGTCGCCGGCAGTGCCCGAACCGGACGCATCGGGCTCGATCTGGAAGGTGGAGTGCTCCACATCGAAGTGCTCGGCGAGGCAGGACTGCATCTGCACCAGGAGGGCCGACGCTCCCCCGTCGGCGAGCAGCGCGGGCTGCACCGACACATGCGCCGTGAAGACGGGAGCTCCGCGGGTGAGCTGCCAGACGTGCACGTCGTGCACCCCGGTGACGCCGGGGTAGTCGAGCAGGTGCTGGCGGATCTCGCCCACGGCGGTGCCCTTCGGCGCGGACTCGGCGAGCACCGAGAATACCTCCCGCAGCAGCGAGACCGCCCGCGGGATGATCATGGCGGCGATCACGAGCGATGCGATCGCGTCGGCGGGCATCCAGCCCGTCGTGATGATGACGATCGCGGCGACGATCACCAGGGCGGATCCGATCAGATCCCCCATCACCTCCAGGTACGCGCCGCGCACGTTGATGCTCTCCCGCTGCGCCGCGCTGAGCAGCCACATCGAGATCGCATTCGCCACGAGGCCGACCGCGGCCACGATGAGCATGAGCGTGCCGGCGACCTCGACCTCGGTCGGGTGCAGGAGCCGCGTCACGCCCTCGAAGGCGACCCACGCCGACAGCAGGATCAGGATGATCGCGTTGATGAGCGCGCCGAACACCTCAGCGCGCTGGTAGCCGAACGTGCGCCGGTCGTCGGCCGGGCGGGCGGCGACCGCGCTCGCGATGAGGGCGATGACCAGGGCGGACGCGTCCGTGAACATGTGCGCCGCGTCGGCGAGCAGCGCGAGGGATCCGCTGAGGATCGCACCGATCACCTGCACGAGCATGATGACGCAGGTCAGCGTCAGCGAGATCGCGAGCAGTCGACGATGACCTGCGGAGCGGATCCCGGTGGCGGGCGCGTGATCGTGCATGCCTCCAGGGTAGAGCCGGGATCTCCCGGTCGGAGGCGTTTTCACCTAGTCGGGAATGGGGATGATTCTCAGTTGCGCCGGCGATCGCCGCGGCACCACGTCGCCGACGCGACCCCGCGGGTCGCGACGGTGCCCACGTTCCCGTTCGCGGGGCTCAGAGCTCCGCGAGCAGCGGCACCAGGGCGACGAAGGCGCGGGCGCGGTGCGACTGGGCCTGCTTCTCCTCTGCCGTGAACTCGCCGACCGTGCGCTCGGCGCCGATCTGTCCTTCCGGCAGGAACACGGGGTCGTAGCCGAAGCCGCCGTCGCCGACGGCCGCGTGCGCGAGCCGGCCTGGCCATTCGCCGCGGACCGTCCACTCGCGTCCATCCGGCAGCACCAGCGCGATCACGCTGACGTAGTGCGCGGCACGGTGCGGATCCGCGATGTCGCGGAGCTGATCCAGCAGCAGTTCCCGGTTCGCGATGTCGTCCTTCTGCTGCCCCGCCCAGTAGGCGGAGAAGACTCCGGGCGAACCGCCCAGGACGTCCACCGCGATGCCGGAGTCGTCGGCGAGCGCGGGCAGGCCCGTGTGCGTGGCGGCCGCACGGGCCTTGATCAGCGCGTTCTCCTCGAAGGTGACACCGTCCTCGACGGGCTCGGGCCCGTCGTAGCCGACGACCTCGAGGTCGGGCCGCGTGGTCGCGACGATCCCCCCGAACTCGGTGACCTTGTGGGCGTTGTGCGTCGCGAGGACGATCCTCACGCCCGCTCCTCCGCAAGGGCGGCGAGCTGGCGGTCGCGGAGGTCGGCGCAGCCGTTCACGCCGAGCTCGAGCAGGGCGTCGAGTTCGCGCTTGTCGAAGGGCGCGCCTTCGGCCGTGCCCTGCACCTCGACGAACAGCCCGCGCCCGGTCACGACGACGTTCATATCGGTCTCGGCGCGCACGTCCTCGACGTAGGCCAGGTCGAGCATGGGCTCGCCATCGATGATGCCGACCGACACCGCGGCGACGGAATCGTGCAGCACCTGGGCCTTCTGCCCGATGAACTTCTTCTTGCGGCCCCACTCGATCGCATCAGCCAGGGCGACGTACGCCCCTGTGATCGCCGCGGTGCGGGTGCCGCCGTCGGCCTGCAGCACGTCGCAGTCGATCACGATCGTGTTCTCGCCCAGTGCCTTCGTGTCGACGACCGCGCGGAGCGCCCGGCCGATCAGGCGCGAGATCTCATGCGTGCGCCCGCCGATGCGGCCCTTCACGCTCTCCCGGTCGTTGCGCTCGTTCGTGGCCCGCGGCAGCATCGCGTACTCGGCCGTGACCCAGCCCTTGCCCTTGCCGGTGAGCCAGCGCGGCACGCCGTTCGTGAACGAGGCCGTGCACAGCACCTTCGTGTTGCCGAAGCTGATCAGTGCGGATCCCTCGGCCTGCGCGCTCCAGCCGCGTTCGATCGTGATCGGGCGGAGCTGGTCGACGGTGCGGCCGTCCTTGCGGACGGTGACGTCGTCGGACGAGGAAATGGTCATGGGATCTCCTTGAGGTGGGGAAGGTCGATGACGCCGGTCTGCACGAGCCGGACGCCCCGCACCTCCTGGCCCATCAGGCGGTTGGCGAGGGCGGTGAAGTCGTCGGCGGAGGCCCCGGTCGCCTCGTACACATAGCGGGGACGGGCGTCAGCCCGGGCGAGCAGGTCGCCGCGGACGAGCTGGCGATACACATCGCCGGCGGTCTCGTCGTCGCTGGAGACGAGCGAGACGCCCTCCCCCATGACGTAGCCGATCGCGCCGCGCAGGAACGGGTAGTGCGTGCAGCCGAGCACGAGCGTGTCCACGCCCGCGTCGCGCAGCGGCGCCAGATACTCCTCCGCGACCCGGAGCACCTCCGGGGTGTCGGTGATGCCGGCCTCCACGAACTCGACGAAGCGCGGGCACGCGGCGGTGAACACCGCGAGGTTCTCGTTCACCTCGAGCATGTCCTGATAGGCGCGGGATCCGATCGTGCCGACCGTGCCGATCACGCCGATCCGACCATTGCGCGTGGTCGAGATCGCCCGGCGCACGGCCGGGCCGATCACCTCCACGACGGGGATGTCGTAGCGCTCGCGGGCATCGCGCAGCATCGCCGAGGACGCCGTGTTGCAGGCGATCACGAGCATCTTCACGCCCTGCTCGACGAGCGTGTCGAGCACCTCGAGCGCATAGCGACGCACGTCGGCGATGGGCTTCGGCCCGTAGGGCGAGTGCGCGGTGTCGCCGATGTAGACGAAAGACTCGCGGGGCAGCTGCGCCCTGATCGCGCGGGCGACGGTGAGACCGCCGACCCCGGAGTCGAAGATCCCGATCGGCGCGTCGTTCATGATGCTCCAGCCTAGTCGCCGGATCCGCGCGGTCCCGTGCGGCGTGCGTCCTATGCTGTCGATCATGACCGCGTCCAGCGCCCTCAAGACCGATCGCTACGAGCTCACGATGCTGGAGGCTGCGTTGCGCGACGGCACCGCCACGAGGCAGAGCGTGTTCGAGCTGTTCTCACGGCGGCTGTCCGGGGGGCGTCGGTTCGGCGTGGTCGCCGGCACCGGCCGCCTGCTCTCGCTGCTGCGCGACTTCCGCTTCGGCGACGACGAGCTGCGCTACCTGCGTGACGCGAAGGTCGTCGACGCCGACGCCATGCGCTACCTCGAGGGCTACCGGTTCACCGGGACGATCCGCGGCTACCGCGAGGGCGAGCTGTACTTCCCCGGATCCCCGATCCTCACCGTCGAGGGCACCTTCGCCGACGCCGTGATCCTGGAGACCCTGGCGCTCAGCGTGCTCAACCACGACTCGGCGGTCGCCACGGCGGCAAGCCGCATGAGCATCGCCGCCGGAGAGCGCCCCCTCGCCGAGATGGGATCGCGCCGCGCGGCGGAGGACTCCGCGGTCGCCGCGGCCCGCGCCGCTTTCATCGCCGGCTTCGGCGCGACGAGCAACCTCGAGGCGGGCCGCACCTGGGGCATCCCCACGATGGGCACTGCCGCGCACTCGTGGACTCTGCTGCACGACAGCGAGGAGGACGCGTTCCGGGCGCAGATCGCGGCGCTCGGCACCGGCACCACGCTGCTCGTGGACACCTATGACATCCGCCACGGGGTCGAGACCGCGATCCGCGTGGCGGGCACCGGGCTGGGCGGAGTGCGCATCGACTCCGGCGACCTGCCGATCATGGCCGCCGAGGTGCGGGCGCAGCTCGACGAGCTCGGCGCGACCGCCACGAAGATCACGGTGACCAGCGACCTGGACGAGTACGCGATCGCCGCCCTCGCCGCCTCGCCGGTGGATGCCTACGGCGTGGGCACCTCGGTGGTCACCGGATCCGGCTACCCCACCGCGAGCATGGTCTACAAGCTCGTGGCGCGGCAGGGTTCCGACGGCGGCTGGGTGGCTGTGGCCAAGGCCTCGGCGGACAAGGCCTCGAAGGGCGGGCGCAAGGCGGCGTCCCGGATCCTCACGGACGGCGTCGCGCAGTCGGAGACCGTGCTCGTCGCGGACGGCTTCGAGGAGCTCGGAGCCGCGGAGCATCCCGACGGACGGGCGCTGCAGGTGACTCTCGTCGAGGCCGGTGAGATCGACTCGGCCTTCGAGGGCCCGGGCGGCACGGTCGCCGCGCGGGAGCACCACCTCAAGGTCCGCGAGGAGCTGCCGGTGCGCGCCCTCGCGCTCAGCAAGTCGGATCCGGCGATCCCGACCATTTTTGAAGACGTCCGTTAGGACCGACCGGTTCCTGAGCGAGGAGCGAAGCGACGAGTCGAAGGGCGTCGACGTGGCCTGAGGGTCAGCCGACCATCGACTCGTAGATCTCCTTGCAGGTCGGGCAGACCGGGAACTTCTCGGGGTCCCGTCCCGGAGTCCACTTCTTCCCGCACAGCGCCCGCACGGGCTTGCCGGTGAGCGCTGACTCGAGGATCTTCTCTTTTTTGACGTAGTGGGAGAACCGCTCGTGGTCCCCCGGCTCCTGGAGCTCCTCGTTGAGGAGCTGCTCGAGTTCGCGATCGAGGGTGGCGACGCCGCCCTGGTCCGGGGCATCCAGCGGGGTACTCATGACCGCGAGTCTAATCGCGCGAGACCGGATGGGCGCGTGATCGCACGCATCCGGTCGCATCGCCGCCGACGGGATCCGCTCACACGGTCTCGACGAACTCCATCAGCCGTGCGCCACGACGATCGAACGCGCGGCCGCCGGCCTGCACGCCGAGGACGAGCACGGCGACGCCGATCAGCACGCCGGTCCACAGCGCCGGGGCTGTGGAGACCTCGTCGGAGATCAGTGCCGGCCACGCGAGGAGCAAGGCGGGGAGGCTGAGCACGACCGCGCCGACCAGCGTACCGGCCTGTCCCAGCGCACCACCGCGCGCACGCTGCGGCTGCTGGAAAGGGCTGTCGCCGGGACGCGAGACGGCGTACGGCGCGACCGCCGACAGGATGCTCGACAGCCCGAGACCTGTCAGCAGCAGGCTTGCGACCACGCCCACGAACGCCGGCAGCAGCGACCAGCGCCCGATCACGGCGAGCGTGACGGGGATCGCCACCGCCAGGGTCGGGATCGCGATCAGAAGGACCGGGACGAGCCGGCCCAGCCGATCGGGGACTCCCTTCACGCCACTCGCGACGTGGATCCAGAACGCGGTGGAGTCGTAGGCCACGTCGTTGTGCGGGAGCCAACCGAAGAACAGCGCCATCAGCGTGACGGGCAGGGCTGCGGCGATCTCGAGCGGCACACCGGCGACCAGCAGCGGGACCACGGTGAGGGCCCCCGCGATCGGCACGATCACGAAGTTCATGATGTAGCGGCGGTCCCGCAGCCAGTACACCAGGCTGCGCGCCGCCACGGCGCCGAACGCGTTCGACGGCAGCAACCCGAACCAGCCGAGGCCCGGGCGCTCGCGCACCGCGGTCGGCCGCTCGGTCGTGCTCAGTGCGCGCCGCGCGAGCATCAGCCACCCGGCTGCGACGACGGCTGCCGTCAGCACCGCGATGACGGCCGCCGTCCACGCGGCACCCGCCTGCCCCGATGCGGCGAGGAACGGAAACGCGGCAGACGCACCGAGCGGCGTGACACCGAGCACCCCGGCGACGGCGTGCAGGACCGGTGGAACGGCTCCGGCCCAGCCGAGCGATGCCACGAACACGCACACCGGCACCGCGATCACGATCACGGCGAGCGCGAACAGCGCGGTGAGCTCGCGAGAGCGCCGCTCCGGCAGCAGCCGCGCGCTGAGCGCCATCCCGACGCGCGCAGCGAGCACCGCCGTGCCGAGCGTCAGCAGCCCGGAGAGCACCGCGATGTACCAGGGCGCTCCGAACGAGATCGCCACGATCACCACGGCCACCTGGATCACGAGCAGCGACAGACTCGGCACGCTCACGAAGGCCGCGAGGGTGAGCACGAGCGGAAGACGGCGCTCATCGACCCCGAAGACCACGAAACGGCGCGGATCCAGCTGGTCTACGGAGCCCGCGAGGATCGGCGCCACGAAGAACCCCAGCACCACCGCCGAGCTGCCCAGCACGATGACCGTGTGCGCGGCGGCCTCGGAGGTGTGCGCAAGACTGCGGATCGCGATGACCGACACCGTCGTCGCCGCGCCGGTGAGCAGCAGTGCCAGGACGGTGCGGGTCACCCGGCTGCGGTCGCCGCGCATCGCGCCGAGCGCCAGCATCAGCCTCAGTCGGAGAACGTGTGCAACCACTCCAGCCCCTCCACCTCAGAGGTCGCACCGGAGAGCTCCACGAAGCGCTGTTCGAGGGTCTGCCCCGCGCGCACCTCGTCGACCGTGCCCTCGGCGAGCACCTCGCCGCCCACGATGATCGCGATCCGCGCGCACACCTGCTCGACCAGATCCATGCCGTGGCTGGAGAGGACGACAGTGCCGCCGTGGGCGACGTAGGCCCGCAGGATGTCCAGGATCACACCGGAGGAGACCGGATCCACCGACTCGAACGGCTCATCCAGCACCAGCACGCGCGGCGAGTGGATCATCGCGCCGGCGAGCATGATCTTCTTCGTCATGCCGGCGGAGTAGTCGGAGACGACGCGGCTGAGCGCGCCGGTGAGGTCGAACGCCCTGGCCAGGTCCGCCACGCGCTTCTCCACGACAGCGGCGGGGAGTCCCCGCAGCAGGCCGTAGTAGTGCAGCAGCTGACGTCCGGTGAGCCGGTCGAAGGTGCGCAGGCGGTCGGGCAGCACGCCGAGCGCCTTCTTCGCGGCAGCGGGGTCGGCTTTCTGATCGATGCCGCTGATCCGCACGGTGCCCTCGTCGGGGCGCAGCAGCCCCGCGATGATCGACAGGGTGGTGGTCTTGCCGGCCCCGTTGGGGCCGACGATGCCGTAGAAGGATCCGGCCGGGACGGTCAGGTCGATCCCGGCCACCGCGACGGAGTCGCCGAAGCGCTTGACGAGCCCGCGCACGACGAGGGCCTGTCCGTCGACGTCCGCGGCGGGCCTCTCCGACACCACGGCGGCGTCTTCGGCGACGTGCTGCGACGCGGGTGCGTCTTCTGCGGGCGGAGCCGAAGCCGGTTCGCTCGAGGCCGCCTGCTCGGGCGCGGGGTCGGCCGGCGCGGTCGTCGGTTCAGGCTCAGAGTCGGCTGGCGCGGTCGCCGGCTCAGGCTCAGGCTCAGGCTCAGGCTCAGGCTCGGGGTCAGGCTCAGCGGATCCGTCCGCCAAGGAGTCCATCGGTTCGGGCCCGGAGTCGACGACCTCCGCCGACGCGGCATCGGGCCCCGCCTGCGTGTCGGGCTCCGGTGCCCCCTGCGCCGAATCCGCGGCCGGCGCGGCCGCCCCCAGTTCGGTGTCCACAGGAGCATCATGCCCCGTCACGGCCTCCTCCGGGGAGGGAGTGTGCTGGTCCGATTCCGTCTCGATCGCCGAATCCGCCGGAGCGGGCGGGTTCACAACCTCTGCGACGGAGGCCGCGGACTGCGCGGCGACGGCGGCGGGCGCCGTCGTCGCCGTCGTGCCCTCGGTCTTCGCACGCGGAGTGCGCTTCGCGGCCGTGCCCTTCGATGCCGTGCTCCTCGCCGCAGTGCGCTTCGCGGCCGTCGTCCTCGCTGCCGTGCTCTTCGCCGTGGTCGCGCGCTTGGCCGTCGTGCGCTTCGCGGTGGCGGCGCGGGTCTCCCGGGCCGAGACGTCCCCCGGCGCCTCGGTTCCCGCAGCCGCGGCCGCGCTCGTCGCCGCAGCGGTCGCACGCCCGGCGGCCGTCGTGCCCTTGGCCGCGGCGCGCGGCGTCGCAGCCTTGACCGCGGCGACCTTGGCCGCCGACTCCCTCGCTTCCTCGGCGGCGGCCTCCGCCTTCGCAGCGCCTGCCTTCTCCGCCGCCGCCTTCGCGGCCGCGGTGCGTGCGGCGCTCGTCCGGGCCGCTGTCCGCTTCGCGGCCGCGGAACGCGCCGCCGCCGCCTGGCTTTCTGCTTTCACACGCGCCGTCTGCGCCGTCGTCGCTCTGGCGCCGCCGGACGCGGGGCGGCGGGGCTTTGCAGGAGGAGAGGAATCCTTGGGCGCGCGAGGGTCGTTGGGAGCTCCGGTCATGCCCTTCACGGTAGCAACCGGCGATGAGGTGCAAGGGGCCGACGACCCGAAGTGACGGGATCCGACGCAGAGGATGTCGCCCACGATGAACCTGGGAATGAACCGAGCAGTCGATAACGGAATGGCATCGCACCCCCCCCCTGCCCATGAAGCACCCAGGGCGGATCGATACCATGATCTTCGGCACGAGGAAGTGTCCCATCGGTGACGTAACCGTGAACACACGTAACAGGAGTATTTCTGTGACTCTTCAGACCATCATTCTCGCTGCCGGGATGGGCTCGCGCCTCGGGCGCTCCCTCCCGAAGCCGCTGACCGAGCTCAACGACGGGCGTTCGATCATGCAGCAGCAGCACGACAACATCCACGCCGCTTTCGGCGACGACGTGCGCATCACGACCATCGTGGGATATCGCGCCGAGACGATCATCGAGGCTTTCCCCGATGTGAACTACGTGCACAACGAGCGCTACGACCAGACCAACACCTCCAAGAGCCTCCTGCGCGGCCTCGCCGCCACGGGCCGTAAGGGCGTGCTCTGGATGAACGGCGACGTCGTGTTCGACCCGCGCATTCTGGGCCGCGCGATCGCCTACATCGAGCGCGACCAGTCCTTCGTCACCGTCAATACCGCCAAGGTGAGCGACGAAGAGGTCAAGTACACGGTCGACACCGAAGGCTTCATCAAGGAGCTCTCCAAGACCGTCAAGGGCGGCATCGGCGAGGCCGTCGGCATCAACTACATCTCCTCGCACGACAAGCAGGCGTTCATGCGCCAGCTGCAGCGCGTGGACGACCAGGACTACTTCGAGCGCGGCCTCGAGCTCGCGATCGTCGAGAACGGCCTGCTGCTGGAGCCGATGGACATCTCCGATCTGTACGCGGTCGAGGTCGACTTCGCCGAAGACCTGGAGCGGGCGAACCTCTTCGTCTGACGATCTCCGCTCAGAGAGCCCGTGCCGCGCCCGTCGCGCGCACGGGCTCTCTGCGTTGCGGTCGTTCTCGCAGGGCTGTCGACATAGGCTCTGATCCATGGGGCGAAAAGAAGGCAAGGGCGGCAGGGACGAGAAGACGATCCATCGGATCCATTCGCTGCCGGACGACGCGCCGTGGGCGGGCGGTCTCCCTCCGGCCGGGTCCTCGGAGCGCCCGGCCCACATCCGCGGCCTCGACCGCGTCCTGGCCGTGCAGCGACCGCTCGTGCTCGCGCACATCCGCAGCATCCGCCTGCGCCATCCGGATGCGACCCCGGCGCAGATCATCACGCTGCTGGAGCGTCGCTACCTCGCGGCTGTCACGACCGGTGGGGCCGCGGTCGGGGCGACGGCCGTGATCCCGGGCATCGGCACGGGCGTGACGCTTGCGCTGTCCGGTGTCGAGACGGCGGGTTTCGTCGAGACGACGGCACTGTTCGCCCAGTCGATCGCCGAGGTGCACGGCATCACGGTGACGAACCCCGATCGCGCCAGGGCTCTCGTGATGACCCTCATGCTCGGCAAGGAGGGTGTGGATCTGATCCGCCAGCTCGCCGGTCAGGCCGGCGGCAAGGGGGTGGGCCGGCCCGCTTATTGGGGCGAGCTGGTGACGAAGTCCCTGCCACGTGCCGCCGTGGGGCCGCTCGCCGACCGGCTGAAGAGCATGCTCATCAAGCAGTTCGCCGGCATGGGCGGCGCATCGCTCCTCGGCAAGGCGCTGCCGTTCGGCGTCGGCGCGGTGATCGGCGGCGCAGGCAACCACGTGCTCGGCCGCCGGGTGCTGGCCAGTTCGCATCGCGCTTTCGGCCTTCCGCCGCAGGTGCTGCCCGCAGAACTCGAACCGGTACCGGGTGCGCAGCGCATCGAACGGCGGATCGCCCGTGGCGCGCAGCTGGCCGGATCGGCCGTGGTGGGAGCGGCCGGCACCGCCGCGCGCGGCGTCGGCTTCGTCGGCCGCAAGGCCGTGGACTCGCTGCACCGCAAGCCCGCACCGCTCTCGGCCCCCGAGGCACCGGGACCCGAGCTGCATCCGACGGATCCCGACCGCGACGTCTGATCGTTCCGCACAGCCGCGCGCACGGGCGCAGTCTGCACCGTCCCCGTGATCGCGAGGCGAGACGACGACTCTTCGTCGGCGCCTGCTCTTAGCGTGACGCCATGAACCGCTCCGCCGACCCTCCCCAGCCGCCTCTCCCCCCGCCGTCGTACCCCGTGCCCTGGCACGTGGATCGTCGCGACCGCACGCACCCGATGGTGACGAACCGGGGTGGGACGGTGCAGTTCGCTCGGGTCTTCGCCCGCACCTCGCGCGCTCCGGGGCGCACCCTCATGTGGGGACACGTCGAGCACGGCGAGCAGATGGAGGTGTGCCTGTGCGACACCGACGTCGACGACGTCGTCGTCACGCTCGCCTGGTTCCGCCCCGAGGACGGGCACGAGTACATCTGGCGATTCGTCGTCTGAGCCGCGCGCCCCTCGATGTACTCTCGAATCCCCTCCCTGGGAGTTTCCTGAGCGTGAAGGACGGGATCATGAACTCCGCATTGACCGGCAACGGCCGCACGACCCGCCTGGCGCTCCTCGTGGGTGTCGCCGCCGCGACCGTCGGCATCATCTACGGCTACGACTCGTCGAACATTGGCGGGGCCATGCTGTACCTCGCCAAGGACTTCCACCTCGACGCCGCCGGCCAGTCGTGGGTCACGACCACGGTGGTGATCGGCGAGATCCTCGGAGCCCTGTGCGGCGGCGCGCTCGCCAACAGGATCGGCCGTAAGCCGACCATGGTGGCGGTCGCCGTCTGCTTCGCGCTGTTCTCGCTGCTCTCCGGCCTCGCCCCCGTCCTGTGGGTGCTCGTCGTGGCCAGGTTCCTGCTCGGGCTGACGATCGGCATCTCCGTCGTCGTGGTCCCGGTCTTCGTGGCCGAGTCGGCGCCCACCCGCTCCCGCGGCGCGTTCCTCGTGCTGTACCAGGTCGCCACCGTGTCCGGCATCATCCTCGGCTATCTCGTGGCGATGGCGCTCGCTCCCACCGAGAGCTGGCGCTGGATGCTGGGGCTTGCGGCGATCCCCGGGGTGATCATCACGCTGGTGCTGCTGCGGCTGCCCGACACCGCCCGGTGGTACGTGATGAAGGGGCGCACGGCCGAGGCGCGCACGACCCTCGCCAAGATCGAGGGCCCTGAGGTGGACGTCGACGCCGAGATCCAGACCATCACGGCGGGCTTCGCGGCCGCGCACACCACGTCCTGGCTCGACCTGCTGCGCAAGCCCTTCCTACGGGCGACGCTGTTCGTGGTCGGTCTCGGCTTCTTCGTGCAGCTGACGGGCATCAACGCGATCGTCTACTACAGCCCGCGCATCTTCGAGGCGATGGGCTTCACCGACGACATCGTCAAGCTCGGTCTCTCCGCCCTGGTGCAGGTGTCAGGCCTGGTCGCGGTGTTCATCGCGCTGCTCGTGATCGATCGGATGGGCCGCCGACCTGTGCTGCTCATCGGCATCGGCACGATGGTGCTGGCCAACCTGCTGCTGGTCATCGTGTTCGCGATCGGGGGCGGCCACTTCGACGGCGCGCTGACGATCGCCGGCTTCATCGGTCTCGTGCTGTTCACCGCAGGCTTCACGTTCGGCTTCGGATCCCTGGTCTGGGTGTACGCCGGCGAGGCCATGCCCGCGCACCTGCGCTCCCTCGGTGCGAGCGTCATGCTCACCAGCGACCTGGTCGCCAACGTCATCGTCGGCGCGTTCTTCCTCACGATGCTGAACGCGCTGGGCGGCGCCGGCACCTTCGCGGTGTTCGGGGTGATCGCGATCATCGCCTTCTTCTTCGTGGTGTGGCTGGCGCCCGAGACCAAGGGCCGACCGCTCGAGGACATCGGCCGGTACTGGGAGAACGGCGGGCGCTGGTAATCCGCCGCGCCCGACGCCTGCGTCCTGGGGCCACGCAGGTCCGACATGAAAGGATCGAGGAGTGACCCTTCGCGAGCCCTCCTCCGACGCGGGCGCCCCGCTGTCCGGCGCTGGCGTCTCGTTCGTGATGCCGGTCCTCAATGAACGCGCCTACCTCGAGCATGCCGTCGCGTCGGTGCTCGCTCAGGACGTGGACGGGCCGACCGAACTCGTGCTGGCATTGGGCCCCTCGTCCGACGGCACCACCGAACTCGCCGAGCGCATGGCCGCGCGCGAGCCACGGCTCCGGATCGTGCACAACCCCGCCGCGGACATCCCGGTCGGGCTGAACGCCGCGATCCGCGCGAGCAGGTATCCCACGATCATCCGCGTGGACGCGCACTCCGAGCTCTCCTCCGGGTACGCCGCGCGCGCACTGGCCACCCTCGAGCGCACCGGCGCCGCGAACGTCGGCGGCGTGATGCGCGCCGGCGGGGCCACCCCGTTCCAGGCTGCTGTCGCCCGCGCCTACAACTCACCGGCGGGTCTCGGCGGCGGCAGCTACCACGGAGGCACCAGAGAGGGCAGGGCGGAGTCCGCGTACCTGGGTGTCATGCGCCGCGCCGTCCTGGACGAGGTCGGACTGTTCGACGAGTCCATCCGGCGCGGCGAGGACTGGGAGCTGAACCTCCGGATCCGTCAGGCCGGTCACACGGTCTGGTTCGATCCGCAGCTCGCGGTGACCTACTGGCCGAGGGAGAGCTGGATAAGGCTCGCTCGCCAGTTCCGCTCCACCGGCGCGTGGCGCGGCGAACTGGTGCGGCGCTACGGCCGCAGCAACGGCGTGCGTTTCTTCGCCCCGCCCGCGCTGCTCGTGCTCCTGGCGATCGCGGTCGTCGTCGGCGTGCTGCAGGTGACCGGGGTGCTCGCGGGCATCGGCTCGATCATCGCGTCCGCGGTGTACCTGCCGCTCGTCGCATATGCGGTGCTCGTCATCGCAATGGCTCTCACTCCCGCACGCCCCAACGATCCGCCCCGCAGCCCCCGGGAGCGGCTGTGGACCCTCGCGGTGCTGCCGACCATGCACCTCTCCTGGGGGCTGGGCTTCCTCATGGGGGTGCTGCGCGGTGCGCACGACACCGTCGACACCTCACGGCTCGGGTCGCGGAACACCCCGCTGCCCTGACCGGCGATCACCGGTCCCTGAGCGAGGAGCGCAGCGACGAGACGAAGGGCGTCAGGCGTCCAGCCAGCCGAGATCCAGGATCCGGTCGACGACACGCACGGAGGCGGCCCCGTCGTCGCGCCCGTTGAACTGCGCCTGCCACGCGACGTATTTCGGCGCATGCTCGGCCACCGCGGATACGTCAGAGAGCGCCACGACCAGCTCCTCCTGAGTATGCAGGAGCGGCCCGGGCGCCCGTGCGGCGAGGTCGAAGTAGAAGCCGCGCAGCTTGCCCCGGTAGTGCTCGAGATCCGGCACCAGGAAGTACATCGGCTTGCCTGTCGCGCTGAAGTCGAACATGACCGAGGAGTAGTCGGTGATCAGCGCATCGGCGACGAGAAGCAGCTCCGCCGTGTCGGGATAGCCGGTGACGTCGATCACGCGGGATCCGGCGTGGTCGCGCCCGGGACGGATCGTGCGGGAGTGCCCTCGCACGAGCACCACGGCGTCAGCGGCCGCGGCGAGCGCGTTCGGATCCACGAAGTCGACCATCTCGGACCGGTCATCGCGCCAGGTCGGTGCATACAGCAGCACTCGCTCGCTCTCGCCGATCCCGAGGGCCGTGCGGACGCGTGCGGCGTCGCCCGTGAGGAGCACGTCGTTGCGCGGATAGCCGTCGACCCAGACCGGCTTCCGCAGGAACGCATAGGCCTTGCGCAGCACGCGCTCCGCATAGGGGTTCTGCGCGAGCAGCACGTCCCAGCGCCGCGATTCGCGGATGACCGCGAGCCAGCGCCGCGGATGCAGACCAGGGCGGTGCAATGCCAGGCGCTTGAGCGGGGTGCCATGCCAGGTCTGCAGCACGCGCTGGCCGGGCTTGCGGTCGAAACGGCGGCGCAGCCAGTCGTTCACCACGAGCAGCCGTGCGTCCGCCCGCACCCGCCACCACTCCGGCGAACCTTCGACAACGGCGATCGCCCCCTCGGGCACCGGGATGGAGAGGTCCACGACGCTCCAATAGCGGGTCGCGCCGGGCGCGCGTCGCGCGAGCTCGCGGTCGATCGCGCCGGGATTGCAGCCGCTGGACTGCCCGTAGAACGACTCGAAGAACACCGCGTTCTCGCGGGCGCCCGGCAGCGCCGCGTAACGGCCCTCGAGCGCGAGGCGGCCCTCCGCGGTCTCGTAGGCGGGGTCGACGGGCGGCGCGATGCGCACGGTGCCGTTCGTCGCGGACACACGGAGCCCTGCGAGCAGCACGCTCCCGATCTCGAGGTCGTCGAGCGGGATGCCGTCCACCGTGAGCTCGTAGTCCCCGCTCGGCAACGGCAGCTCTGCCCCGCCCCACCGCGAAGCCCGCAGCGGCAGCTCGGCGCTCCACGCGTCCGGGCCTTGCTCGGCGACGAGCGCGGCCGCGACAGCGCGGCGGCCGGCGAGCTCGACCTCGGCCGGCGCGGAGCCCTCCCCCGCGATCAGCAGCGCCTGCTGCTCCTCGTCGACGCGGACAGAGGTGACGCGGGGGGTCGTCATGCGGTTCCCTTCGAAGCGGGGGTCGGAGATGCGTGGATCGCCGTGACGGAGCTGGGCGTCGCCGCGCTCGTCGCAGCACCGGTGCGGGCGAGGATCGCATCGAGCACACGGGCGGTGTTGCCGCCGTCACGATACGCGTGCATGCGCCCACTCAGCTCGCGGGAGACGGCGGCACGGTGCTCGAACTCCGCACCGTCCAGCAGGGTCGCCTGCAGCTGCGCCGCAGCGGCGGTCCAGTCCGCAGCAGGGTCGGAGCCGGCGACCTCGGCGTAGTCTCCGTAGAAACCGCGCGAGGCGGCGTACGCGACCGGATCGGGCGCGAGGTAGATCACCGGCATCGCGAGCAGGCCCACGTCGTAGGCCATCGATGAGTAGTCGGTCACGAGCACGTCGACGGCGGGCAGCACGGGCGTGATGTCGGGCACCAGGGCGGAGCCGATCGCCCGAACGCGATCCGACGGCAGCGGAGGGCGGTACTCCCCTTCGCCCAGAGGATGCGAGCGCACCAGCAGCACGCTGTCCGTGCGCTCGAGGACCTCGAGGATCCGCTTCCATTCCGCATCGCTCGGCACAGCGGGGTCAGGCGCCCCGTCGCGCCACGTGGGCGCATACAGCACCACGCGCGTGCCCTCGGCGATCGGGCCGATGGCGGCGTCGCGGCGCGCGACCGCGTCGGCACACCGCCCGGCCTGATCCCCCGCGGAGAGCACGTCGACGCGAGGTTCGCCGGTCACGAGCACCTGCTGCACGCCCAGACCGAAGGCGGATTCCAGGCGCCCACGGGAGCGATCGGAGGCCGCGGGCAGCACGCGGATGCGTCGGGTCTGCGCGCGGTAGAGCAGCCCGAGCAGCTTCTGCAGCGGCACGAATCCGGGCAGGAAAGCGCTCTGCACCGTGGCCGGGGAGTCGAGCCCGATGCGCTTGAGCGGGATGCCGTGCCAGAGCTGGACGAGATAGGCGCCGGACGTCGCATAGCGGTTGACGTCGCCGAATCCGTGCGTGACGACGACCACTCCGGCACGGGCTGTGGCCCACCAGCCGCGAAGTCCGTTCTTCGGGATCGTGCGGATGCCGAGCGCTGCGGCATCGCGCTGCTCGCGGTCGGATCCGGTCAGCCAGAGCGGTTGCAGACCCGCCTCGACCGCCGCACGCCAGAGGGCGAGGGCGCCGTCTCCGATCCCCGCCCCGCAGCCGATCACCCAGCCGCGCCCGCGCGGGACGATCACGGTCCCCACGCGTCCGAGCAGATAGAGCGGGATCCTCAGCAGCTTGCCGGCGTTGCCCGCACGGAAGGAGAAGGACGCCACCCCGCGAGCCTAGCGCCCTGTCGGCGGAGCCGACGAACGGATCCCCTCGGGATCCGAACAAGGAAGGACGCCATCCGCGACCGCGTCGCGAGTGGCGTCCTTCTCCTGTGGCAAGGTTCAGGCGCGGGTCACTGGGACAACGTGCCCAGAGTGACCTTGATGTCCTGCGACTTCCCGCCACGGTTGACGGTGAGGGTCGCGGAGCTGCCCCCGGCGACCGAGCGCACCTGCGCGGTGAGGTCGCTGGCGTCGGTGATCGGGTTGCCGTTGAAGGCGGTGACGACATCGCCGGCCTGGACGCCCGCATTCGCCGCAGCGCCGCCGCTGGTGACCGAGGCGATCGCAGCGCCCACGACCGTGGCGCCCTTCTGACCGCTCGCGTCCTGCACGGTGGCGCCGAGCAGGCCGTGGGTCGCCTTGCCGTCGGCGATGATCTCGCCCGCGACGCGCTTGGCGATGTTCGAGGGGATCGCGAAGCCGACGCCGATGTTGCCGGACTGGCCGGACGACGAGGACGAGGATCCGGCGCTCGCGATCGCCACGTTCACGCCGATGAGCTTGCCGTCGCTGTCGACCAGCGCGCCGCCGGAGTTGCCCGGGTTGATCGCCGCGTCCGTCTGGATCACCGAGATCGAGATGGTCGCCGCGGCGCTCTGGGATCCGGATCCGCGTCCGGGGATGTCGAACTGGAACGGCTGCTGCGAGCCGTCCTGGTTCGGGCTCTGCTGCTGGTCGCCGTTGGAGCCCTGCGAGGGCGCGGCGGACGACTGGATCTGGATGCTGCGGTTGAGCGCGCTGACGATGCCGGTGGTCACCGAATTGGACAGGCCCAGGGGCGCACCCACGGCGACCGTCATGGATCCGACGTTGACCTTGGACGAGTCGGCGAACTCCATCGGGGTCAGGCTCGAGCCGTCCTTCACCTTGATCACGGCCATGTCGTAGGTGGGGTCGACGCCGACGACCGTGGCGTCGAGGATGCGGCCGTCCGAGGTGGTGACCCGGATCGTGGGGTCGGAGACTTCGCCGTCCAGCGTCACCACGTGCGCGTTGGTGAGGATGTGCCCTTCCTTGTCGAGCACGATGCCGGATCCGGATCCTGCGGCGCTGGACCCGGAGACCTCGATCGTGACCACCGAGGGCACGGTCTTCGCGGCGATCGCGGTGGCCTCCGACACGGATTCGGGGTTGTTCACCGTGACGGTGCTCGGCCCGGAGCTCGTCTTCGTCGAGGACGAGTTCGACGAGGTCAGCGACCCGTAGCCCACGGCTCCGCCGACGCCGGCGAGGCCGCCGACGAGGGCGGCTGCGATGATGATCGCCGCGATCTTGCCGCCGCCGACGCTGCTCTTGGCCCGGGGTTCTGCCGCCGGAGCCGTGGTCGCGGCCGCGCCGAATGCAGCGCCGCCGTGTACTCCGGGGTGCCCGGGGCTCACCGGCTGCGTCGGATGCGCCTGCTCGGGCATCGCGTAGGCGCCGGTGGGCGGGATCGGGGTGGTGGGTGCCGTGGCGCCGTCCGGGGCGGAGGTGCCCGAGGCGGCCGCGGGGGTGGACGAGAACGACGGGGGCACGGAGTGCCCGGCGTCGGGGTGAGGCGTCTGCTCGTTCATGTCTGCTCCTTTGAACCTTGCCCTTACAGACTGACGACCGTTTCTGTGTTTTTCTTATGCCGGTTGGGAGATTCCGCTATGGCGTTACCCTGGGCGGCATGGGAATCCTGCTTGGCGCTTGGCGCCGCACGGCGGCCGGCGCCGGTCTGCTCTCCGCAGCCGGCGAGGTCGCCCCTACCATCTTCGCCGAGATCTCCGCACTCGCGGGCCGCACCGGGGCGATCAACCTCGGGCAGGGGTTCCCCGACGAGGACGGTCCGGCCGAGGTCCTCGAGACCGCTCGCGCCGCGATCCTCGACGGCGCGAACCAGTATCCACCCGGACGCGGCGTGCCGGACCTGCTGCAGGCGATCGCCGAGCACCAGCGGCGCTTCTACGGTCTCGACGTCGATCCGGATCGCGAGATCCTCGTCACCGCGGGCGCCACCGAGGCCATCGCAGCATCTCTCCTGGCGCTCGTGGACGGCCCCGAGGACGAGATCGTGGTGTTCGAGCCGTTCTACGACTCTTACGCCGCGATCGCGGCACTCAGCGGCGCCACGCTGCGCACCGTGCCGCTGCGCCGGCCCGACTTCCAGCCGGATCCGGACGAGCTCGCGGCGGCGATCACGGATCGCTGCCGGGTGATCCTCGTGAACGACCCGCACAATCCCACGGGAGCCGTGCTGAGCGACGCCGTGCGGGCCGAGATCGTGCGACTGGCGCACCAGCACGACGCGGTCATCGTCACGGACGAGGTGTACGAGCACCTCGCCTTCGTCGGTCCGCACGTGCCGATCGCGACCCTGCCCGGCGCGGCCGAGCGGACTCTCACGATCTCCTCGGCGGGAAAGACGTTCTCAGTGACCGGGTGGAAGATCGGCTGGATCCACGGCCCCGCCGAGCTCATCACCGCGGTGCTCAGCGTCAAGCAGTTCCTCACCTACGTCAACGGCGGGCCGTTCCAGCCGGCGGTGGCCGCGGGCCTGCGCCTGCCCGACGTGTTCTTCACGGGCGCGGCGGAGCAACTGCACGCCAAGCACGAGCTCCTCGCGGAGGGCCTGAGCGCGGCCGGCTTCGAGGTGCATCGCCCGGACGGCGGCTACTTCACGGTCGCCGACGCCTCCGCGATCGGAGGGACGGACGCGGACGCGTTCTGCCGAGCGCTGCCGGAACGGATCGGCGTCGCGGCGATCCCGCTCACGGCGTTCGTGCGCCCCGAGCACCGGGAAGAGTACCGCGGCCTGGTGCGCTTCGCCGCATGCAAGCGCCCCGAAGTGATCGCGGAGGCCGCAGAGCGCCTGGCGGGACTTCGCGCCGAGGTGTGAACGAGGTCAGCGCGGCACCACCCGGTAGCGACGCAGCCGCAGCACCGGGTTGATCTCGCGAGTGCGGGCGACGAGCGCCGGGTCCAGGTCCGCGACGGCGATGCCCTCCCCCGTGCCCACTCCGGCGACCGTGACGCCCTGCGGATCGATCACGGCCGAGTGTCCCACGCCGACCGGCGTCGGGTGGTCGGCTGCGACGACGTAGGCGGTGCTCTCGATCGCGCGCGCCGCCAGCAGCGTGGTCCAGTGGTGCTCCTTGAGCGGGCCGCGCACCCACTCCGCGGGCACCACGAGCGCCTCGGCGCCCGCGTCCACCAGGGTGCGGGCGACCTCGGGGAAACGCAGGTCGTAACAGGTCATCAGTCCGAACGTCATGCCGTCGACGGTGAAGGTCGCGGCATCGCCGACCTCTCCCGCTTCGATCCAGCGCGACTCCGACTGTCCGAACGCGTCGTACAGGTGCTGCTTGCGGTAGACGGCGAGCAGCCCTGTCCCGTCCATCGCGACGAGGGCGTTGCGGATCCGTCCGGCGCCCGCGCGCTCGACCAGGCCCGCGACGATCACGACGCCGTGCCGATCCGCGAGCTCCCGCAGCCGCACGGTGAACGCGTCGTCCAGCTCCTCCGCGTTCGCTGCGAGGGTCTCGTCGAAGGGATCCACGAAGTAACTGGAGTATTCGGGCAGCACGACGAGCCGCGCCCCGCGTGCGGCGGCCTGCGCGACGAGGTCGCCGATCTTCACCCGGTTCGCCGCACGGTCGGCGACAGGCGCGAACTGGCACACGGCGACGGAAACGGCGGTCATCGCTCCATCATCCCGCACCGTGCGGGCGAACGGGTTCCGCCGCCGGCCGGGCGCCGTGCGCGGGCAAGGTGCCGTAACGCTGCATGCGCTGCCACCGCAGCCGGCGCCCGGCGATCGCGGTGAACACCGACTGGATGACGACGAGATACATCAACTGCCGGTACACGAGCTGCTGAAGCGGCAGCGTCCACAACGGCGCGAGCCTCTCCCCGTCGAGCCGGAAGGCGTAGGCGGCGACGGCGGTCTGCACCACGAGGAAGAACAGCCACAGGCCGAGCACGCGCACCGGATCGAGGAAGAGGATCCCATAGACCGCGAAGACGTCGACGACGGGGGCGAGCAGCGGAAGCAGCACTTGGAGCAGCAGCAGGTAGGTGAGGCCGCGCCGCCCCAGGCGGCCCGCGGCCCCGGTCTGGACGACCGCCCTGCGGTGCTTCCACATCGCCTGCATGGTGCCGTAGCACCAGCGGTAGCGCTGTCGCCAGAGCGCACCGAGGCCGGCCGGAACCTCGGTCCAGGCGCGCGCGTCCTCGCGGTAGACCACCCGCCACCCCGCGCGCAGGATCGACATCGTCAGATCCGTGTCCTCGGCCAGGGTGTCGTCGCTCACCCCGCCGACCTCGGCGAGCGCGGCCCGGCGGAACGCGCCGATCGCGCCGGGAACTGTCGGCATGCACTCCGCCAGATCGAAGAGCCGACGGTCCAGGTTGAACCCGACCACGTATTCGATGTGCTGCCAGCGGCCCAGCACACCGCGTCGGTTCACGACTTTCGTGTTGCCGGAGATCGCGCCGACGGACGGATCCGCGAACGCCTGTACGAGCCGCGTCACGGTGTCGGGTTCGAACACCGTGTCGCCGTCGACCATCACGATGAACTCGTGCGACGCGGCCGCGATGCCCGTGTTCAGCGCCGCGGGCTTGCCGCCGTTCCTCTGCCGGATCACGCGCACCCGGGGAAGACCGAGATGCTCCACGATGTCGGCGGTCCCATCGGACGAGCCGTCGTCGACGACGATCACCTCGACCGGGTGCGTGGACGCGGCGATCGAGCGCACGGCCGCCTCGATGCCTGCTGACTCGTTGAAGGCGGGCACGATCACCGTGACCGGGTCCGAGACGACTTCGGCGCCGGCTCCCGCGCGCACCGGCCCCGGCCGTCGCGCTCCGCCACGCGTGAGACGCACGTGCCTCGCGGCGACGACCACGACCAGCACTGAGCGCAGCAGCACCAGGATCCCGCTGACGAGCAGGGCGATCTCCACCGCGGTGACGACGCCGTCGCTGAGACGGACGGCACCGGCCGTGACAGCTGCCGCCGCCCGCTCGCTGAACGCGGCAGGACGCGAGGTCCCGGTCAGCCCGAACGCGTCGCTCACCGTCGTCACACGGATGCCGCGCGCGGCGAGCTCGGGCAGCAGCCGCTCGAGCGCCGCCACGGTCTCGCTGCGGTCACCGCCGCCGTCGTGCATGAGCAGCACCTGCCCCGCATCGCCCTCCGGCGTCGCGTTGCGCAGGATCGCATCGACGCCGGGTTTGCGCCAGTCCTCGCTGTCCAGCGTGGTGAGCACCGTGACGAGGCCGTCCGCCCCTGCCGCGCGGATGGACTGCCAGCCGGCGTCGTCGACGGCCGCGTTCGTCGAGCTGTAGGGCGGGCGCAGCAGGGCGGTCGTGCGGCCGGTCGCATCCAATAGTGCCTGCTCCCCCAGGGTGATCTCGAGGTCGCGTCGCCAATCGGGCGCCGTCCCGAGGTTCACGTGGGTGAACGAGTGCACGCCCACCTCGTTGCCGTCGGCAACGACCTCGCGGACGAGCCCGGGATGGGCGATGGCCTGCTGACCGATCTGGAAGAACGTGGCATGCGCGCCGTACTTCTTCAGTACCCGCAGGATCTCGGGAGTCCACCGCGGATCCGGCCCGTCGTCGAAGGTGAGCGCGACGGTGTGACTCGGCGGCACGGAGGTGCGCACACCGCCGCCGGAGGTGGTCGTGACGACCGGGCCGCCCGTGGTCAGCTCCCGCGGAACCGCCTCGGCCGCGCCACGGGCGACGGCGCCGTCCTGGGCGGAGTCGCCCAGGTGCTGCACGTACCCCTGCACCACGAGCACTGCGACGAGGAACATCACCAGGGTCGACAGCGCGATCCAGTGCGCGGTGGGGCGCACGCCGGAGCCCGGGGTCATGGGCGAGGCGGTGCGGTGGGATGCACCGAGGTGTGCCCGGGCGCCGAGGCGCTGTTTCCTCGAGTCGTGGACGAGACAGGAGCCGCAACGCTCGGCGCCGGGTTCGTCGTCCCCACCGACACCACGGCCGGATCGGTGACGGACGAAGGCTGCGGGTCTGCCGCGGTCTCGACCTGGGGCTCCGTGGCGGAAGGCTCCTGTGCGGCCACGACAGGCGTCCGAGGCGCCACGGGCAGCGGCGAGGATGCGGCGGGCGCGCGCACGGCCGCAGACGGCAGCGCCGGCGTCTGGAGATCGGGGGTCGTGGTCACGGCGAGCGCAACCGCGCCGATGGCACCCGTCACGCCCATGACGAGCGTGACGACGGCACGGCGGGTGCGGCGAGCGCGTCGGCCGCTCGGGTCGACGAACACCGCGCTCGGCGCCACGGCACTCCGGCGCAGGGCGCGCCGGGTCAGCGGTTCATCGGGGACGGTCACGACCACCACGATAGGACGCTCGGCTGTGAAGGCCCTCGGTCCTCACGCGGCGTCGGGCCTCAGGCCGGAAACGGCGACGCATGCCGTCTGCAGGAGGACAATGGAAGCACTGGCCCGCGGCACGTCACCGGAGCCGGAGGAGGCGGTCCCCATGACCCCGCTCATCATCATCTCCGCCGCCGTGATCCTCGCGATCATCGTGTTCTTCATGGCGGCTCGGATCGTCCGGCAGTACGAGCGCGGCGTGGTGCTGCGCTTCGGCCGCCTGCACAACGTCCGCGAGCCGGGGATCCGGTTCATCTTCCCGATCGTCGACGTGCTCATCCCGGTCTCGCTGCGGATCGTGACGATGCCGATCCAGTCCCAGGGCATCATCACCAAGGACAACGTCACCGTCGGCGTCTCCGCCGTCGCCTACTACCGCATCCAGGATCCGGTGAAGTCGGTCATCGCGATCGAGAACGTGCGAGCCGCGATCGACCAGATCGCCCAGACCACGCTGCGCCGTGTCGTCGGCCAGCACCACCTCGACGAGATCCTCTCGGACACGGCGGCGCTGAATGCGAACATCCGCGAGATCCTCGATGTCACCACGGTCGAATGGGGTGTCGAAGTGACCCTGGTCGAGCTGAAGGACATCCTGCTGCCCGACACGATGAAGCGCGCGATGGCGAAGCAGGCCGAGGCCGAGCGTGAGAAGAGGGCGAAGATCATCGCCGCGGAGGGCGAGGCGCTCGCCGCCGCGCAGCTGGGCACCGCGTCCGACACGATGATGTCGCACCCGCTCGCGCTGCAGCTGCGCACCCTGCAGACGCTCGTGGAGATCGGCGTGGACAAGAACACGCTCGTGATCGCGCCCGCGCCGCTGGTGAACTCGATCGGCGACGTGATGAACCTGATCGACCGGGAGGCCGCGGTCGCCCAGATGCGGGCGCACTGAGCAGCATCGGAGGGCGGCACCCGGGGCGCCGCCCTCCGATGTCGTCACACGACGGGTTCGAGCGCCGGGTAGTCGATGTACCCCTCTGCCGTGTCGCCGTAGAACAGCTCCGGGCGCGGCGCATTGAGTCCGGCGTCCTGCACCCAGCGCGTCGCCAGGTCGGGGTTGGCGATGACGGGCCGGCCGACGGCCACCGCGTCCGCCCATCCCTCGGCCACGAGCGTCTCCGCCTCCTCCTTGACGGTCACGGCGGCGAAGCCGGAGTTGACGATGAGCGACGCACCCGCGGTGCGTCGGATGTGCTGCACGATCTCGGCGGTGGGCTGCGCGTAGAGGACGTCGATGAAGGCGAGGTCCAGGGGTGCGAGCCCCTGGGCGACCGCGGTGTACGTGGCCCAGGCGTCCGCGTCGTCCTGCTCGAGAACGCCCTGGATGTTGTGCTGCGGCGACAGCCGGATCCCGGTCCGCTCCGCGCCGACGGCGTCGGCCACGGCACGCGTGACCTCGATGGCGAACCGCGCACGGTTCTCGGGAGAGCCGCCGTAGCGGTCCTCGCGGGTGTTGGACGCCGGCGAGAGGAACTGATGCACCAGATAGCCGTTCGCGCCGTGCACCTCCACCCCGTCCATGCCGGCGGCGATCGCATTGCGCGCGGCCGCGGCGAACTGCGCGACCGCTGCGGTGATCTCCTCCTCGGTCAGCGCGTGCGCGACCGGCAGCTCGGCCTTGCCGTGAGGCGTGTGCGTCTCCCCCGGCGCGGCGAGCGCACTGGGACCGACCACGCGCGGTTCGCCCGAGATGTCGGGATGGGAGATCCGGCCGCCGTGCATGAGCTGCATGACGATCGTGCCGCCTGCGGCGTGCACGGCATCGGCGATCCGCCGCCAGCCGTCGATCTGCTCGGGAGTGACGATGCCCGGCTGCCCCGGATACGACTTGCCCTCCGCGGAGGGCCAGGTGCCCTCGGTCAGGATGAGGCCCTGCCCGGACCGCTGCCGGTAGTACTCCTCCATGGTCGCCGTCGGCACGCCGTCCGCCCGGGCGCGAGTGCGGGTGAGCGGGGCCATGACCACGCGGTTGGACAACTGCAGGGCGCCGAAGACGGCGGGTTCGTAAAGATTCACAACGAGGGTAAGGCGCGGCCCTCGCGCGATATTCCGATACCGGCATGTGGATCACCTGCGCACCGGATCCCCACCCTCGGAACGACTCACGATCGCCGCATGACGAAGGCCCCCTGATCAGATTTCCCTGATCAGGGGGCCTTCTCTTGTTGCGGGGACAGGATTTGAACCTGCGACCTCCGGGTTATGAGCCCGGCGAGCTACCGAACTGCTCCACCCCGCGGCACAAGGAATAGCCTAACACGGGAATCCGGAGTGCGCGAATCGAGCGCTACTTCGTGGTGCTGCTGCCGCTCCCCTCGAGCTCGATCAGCCGGTTCACGGCGTCGGTGAGCTTCTGGTCCTGCACGGCGAACTCCGACAGGTTCCCCGCCTTCAGCGCGGCGTCGCGCGCCACCATGGCCGCCTTCGCGTCCGCCAGCGCGGCCTGGAACGCCGCGTCGCTGGTGGGCGGCGTAGTGCCGGTCCCCGTCCCGGGGGTCGGGTTCGGGGTGGGCGTGATGTTGTTGTCACCGCCCGCGGCGCCCGAATCCCCGCCGAACAGCTGGTCCAGCGCCTCGGTGAGCGTGTCGGCGAAGGCGATCTTGTCGCCGAAGGCGACGAGGATCTTCTGCAGACGCGGCACCTGGGTGCCACCGGACGACTGCACGAAGACCGGCTGCACGTACAGGAAACCGCCGCCGACGGGCAGCGTCAGCAGATTGCCGTGGGTCACCTTCGACTGCCCCTGCTTGAGCAGGTTGAGCTGCTGGCCCACGGTCGGATCCGAGTCGAACGAGTTCTGCACCTGGCCCGGTCCTGGCACCGTCGTGTCGGCGTCGATCTCCAGCATGCGCAGCTTGCCGTAGGAATCCGACTTCTTCCCCGCGGTCGAACCGGCATCCGCGTCGACCGACAGATAGCCCATCAGCACGTTCCGGCTGTTCGATCCCTGCGACGCGGGGATGAAGCTCGTGTACATCGAGAACTGGGACTGATCCTGCCCCGGCATCTTCATGGTCAGGTAGTAGGGAGGCTGCAGCTCGGGGTTTGCCGAATCGCTCTGCGGGTCGTTCGGAGTCTCCCAGAGGTTGTCCTGCCGAGCGAACGAGGCTGCGTCGTTGACGTGATAGGTGCCGAGCATCGCGCGCTGCACCTTGAACAGGTCGGTCGGGTAACGCACGTGGCTCATGAGCTGCGCCGACATGTCGCTGATCGGCTTGAGCGTCGACGGGTAGATCTTCTGCCAGGTCTTCAGCACCGGGTCGGTCGCATCCCACGCATACAGCGTGACCTTGCCGTCGTAGGCGTCGACGGTGGCCTTGACGGAGTTGCGGATGTAGTTGATGTCGTCCGTCACGAAGCCCGGCTGGGTGTTCACGGAGTCGCTGATCGCCTTGGGCAGGTTGACGGTGGTCGAGTACGGGTAGCTCGAGCTGGTGGTGTAGCCGTCCACGATCCACACGATCCGACCGTCCACGATGCTCGGGTACGGGTCGCTGTCCAGCGTCAGGTACGGCGCCGCCTTCTGCACGCGATCCTTCGGCGCACGGTCGTAGAGGATCTGGGAGTCCTCGTTGACGCTCTCCGAGAACAGGATCTGCTCGGACTGGAACTTCAGCGCGTACAGCAGCTTCGTGAAGAAGTTGCCGACCCGCGGTCCGCCGTCACCCGTGAACGTCGTCTTCGTCTGGTTCTCGCTGGAGTCCTTGCCGCGCGGATAGTCGATCTCGACCGGCGCGGTGCCCTTCGGCGCCCCCACGATCGAATAGGCCGGCGAGTTCTCGCCGAAGTACACCCGCGGCTCGAACTTCTGGGCGTCGGTCAGCGTGCCCGAGGTCGGGATGCCCCGCTCCAGGAAGACCGGCTCCCCGTCGTCTGTGCGCTTGTTGCCGGCGGCGGCGACGAGGCCGTAGCCGTGCGTGTAGACGAGGGTGTTGTTGTTCCACGTCGGGCTGCCGATGCGGTCCGTGTCGATCTCGCGGACGGCGACCACCGCGTCCTGGGTCTTGCCGTCGATCGTGTAGCGGTCGACATCGAGCTTCGACGGGAACTTGTAGTAACTGCGGTACTGCTCGAGCTGCTGGAACGTCGGGCCGATCACGTTCGGATCCATGATGCGGATCGACGCCGTCGTGTCGGCGTCGCTGCGCAGCTGCCCCGACTCGGCCGTGGTCTGCGCTTTGAACGGGGTGGTCTCCACGCCGTTGATCCCGTAGGCAGCCTTGGTGGCGGTCAGGTTGCGTTCGTAGTACTGCGCCTGCAGCTGGTTCTGGTTCGGCTTCACCTGGAAGGTGTTCACCGCCCACGGATAGGCGATGCCGAGCACGAGGGCCGCCACGATGAGCAGCGCGGTCGCCGCCAGCGGGAAGCGCCAGTGCCCGATCACCGCGGTGACGAAGAACAGCACGGCCACGAGCGCGGCGATGATCGCCAGGATCGACAGACCGGGGATCACCGCGTTCACGCCGGTGAAGGCGGCACCCGTGATCTTGTCCTCGGTGGTGGTGAGCGTCTTGTAACGATCCATCCACAGGCTCACGGCCTGGGTCAGCAGGTAGACGCCGGCGATCACGGCCAGCTGCACGCGGGCCGCCTTGGAGATGCGCAGCTCCCCCTGGCCGATCCGCACCGAGCCGTACAGGTACAGCACGAGCGCCGACACCAGCAGGGACAGGATCAGCACCGCGGAGATGAAGCCCAGCAGCGCCTCGTAGAAGGGCAGGTCGAACAGGTAGAAGCCGGTGTCCAGGTGGAACTGCGCATCCTTCTGGCCCGTCGCAGTGCCGTTGGCCCACTGCCACACCGTCTCCCACTGCCCCGCGGCAGCGAAGCCGGCGAACAGGCCGAAGAAGACGGGCATCCCCCACATCGCCAGGCGACGCAGCGGCTCGACGACCTCCTGGTACCGGTCCAACTGCGAGCTCAGCCGCACGTAGACGGGCCGCATCCGGTAGGCGAGCTGGATGGCGATGAACATCGGCACCGCCATGCCGAGGAAGCCGACGACGAACATCGTCGCGGTCGCGATCCAGCGGGTGGTGAGCACGCCGGCGAAGTTCAGCTGGTCGTACCAGAGGAAATCGGTGTACATCGATGCGAACACGAAGAACGCGGCGATGAGCACGGCGAGGATCACCACCGTCGCGAGGACGATGCGTCGAGCAGTACGGGGCGCGGCCGGCGCGGGTGAGGTGGTCACCGTTCCATCCTAGGTCGGCACTTTCTCGAGATCCCGAGCCGCGGGCGTCCCGGCTTCGCCCGTCGCGAACGCGCGGGCTACTTCTTCAGGTCCGCTGCCGTGCACGTGGGCAGCGCGGCGACGTCTCCCCCGTCGGCGATGACCTTCAGCGCGTCGAGCGACTGCTCCAGAGTGTCGGTGCGCACCACCGTCAGACCGGAGGGGACGTGGCCGTAGACCTCGTCGCAGTTGGACCCTGGCGCGAGGAAGTAGTCCGCGCCCGCCGCGCGCGCACCGTAGAGCTTCTGCCGGATGCCGCCGATCGGGCCGACCGTGCCGTCCGCGGTGATCGTGCCGGTGCCCGCGACCTGCTTGCCGCCGTTGAGGGCGCCGGGGGTGAGCGTGTCGATGATGCCCAGCGCGAACATCATGCCGGCGCTCGGACCGCCGACGTTGTCCAGCTGCAGCTTCACATCGATCGGGAAGTCGTACTTCTGCTGCAGCGTGATGCCGAGCAGCCAGCGGCTGCTTCCGCTCTGGGCCTGCTTCTTCGGGGTGACCGAGACATCCTGCGTCGTGCCATCGCGTTCGATCGTGAGCGTGACAGGGGATCCTGCCGACTGCTGGATCTCCGCCCGGACCGCGTCCGTGTCCGACGGGTTCGCCCCGTTGACGGCGATGACCGCATCTCCGGCCTTCAGGATCCCGTGCGCGGCGCCGTCGTCGGTGACGGAGGCGACCTGGATCGTGACCGGCACGTCGTGGCCGAGCTCACGGAGGGCCGCGGCGGTGGCCTCCTGCTGCGAGTCGACCATCATCAGCTGGTTCGCCTGATCGCGCTGCGTCGTGGTGACGCCCTGCGGGAAGACGGCGTCGACCGGAACCACGGCCTTGGACGGGTCGAACCAGGCCAGCACGAGCTGCATCCACGACGGAGGGTTCTCCCGGTTGCCGACGACCTGCACGGTGGTGAGATCCAGCGCGCCCTTGGTCGGATGGGTGTCGGCGCCCGTCACGGAGATCAGTCGCACAGACTTGCCCTTCGCGTCCTTGACCTCTCCGAGGGTGTTGAAGACCGGCCCCGGCTGCTCGATGACATAGGGCAGCGGAAGGAAGGTCAGCACCAGCAGCGCGACGAGGGACGCGATGAATGCGATCAGCCCGATCCGGGTGCCACGGGATGCGCGCCGTCGTTCGCGCGTTGCGACCGCGTCGGATCCTTCGCGCCCGGTCTGCTCGGGATCGCTCGGCGCGGGACTGATCGTCACAGGGCCTCCAGGCCGGGGGTCTGATGCTCGTTCGCGAGCGGCGTACAGCGGAGCGGTCCGTTCCCGGCGCATCCTGTGGTGGTGCAACTAGCGTAGTCAGCACGGGCTATACACGTGCTGAGAGGGCTTCCGATGGCTGAGAACGACCCGAACTCCGACGACTTCCTGCAGTTCCTCCGCCGCATGCTCGGCGGGTCGGCGGAGGACTTCGACCTGAGCGCCCTGCAGGGCATGCAGGGGCTGAACCTCGACCCCGCGATGATGCAGCAGATGATGCAGCAGATGCAGGGCGCCATGAGCGGCGACCCGTGGGAGACCACGCTGCGGCAGGCCCTGCACATCGCCAACCGCGACGGTCAGGGCATCGACACGGGCTCCCGCTCGTCGATCGCCGACGCCTTCGCCCTCGCGGATCTCTGGGTGGGCGAGGCGACCACGATCTCCGAACTCGGCTCCGCCCCGCGCGCCCTCACGCGCGGCGAGTGGGTAGAGCAGACCCTTCCGGTGTGGAAGGAGGTCGCCGCGCCGGTGTCCACGAGCATCGCCGACGCGCTGATGAGCGCGCTCGAGGGCCAGACCCCCGAGGAGATGCAGGGCATGGTGCAGGGCGCAGGGCGCCTGATGCGCGGGATCGGCAGCTCGGTGTTCGCGATGCAGTTCGGCCAGGTGCTCGGCAACCTGTCGCTCGAGGTCGTCTCCGGCGGCGACGTGGGCATCCCCGTGCTGCCGGCCGGCACCGCGGCGGTCATCCCGCAGAACCTCGCCGCGTTCGGGGAAGGTCTGGAGATCCCGGAGGATCAGATCGCGCTGTTCCTGGCCGCGCGAGAGATCGCGTATGCCCGGCTGTACCGGCACGCGCGCTGGCTGCACCTGCACGTGATGACCCAGATCACCGAGTTCGCGAAGGGTGTGACGGTCGACGTCGACAAGCTCGAGGACGTCGCCGGCCGGCTCGATCCGTCCAACCCCGAGGAGCTCCGCGAGGCGATCGAGGGCGGCGCCCTCCTGCCGGAGCTGTCGGATGCGCAGCGAGAGGCGCTGGAGCGGTTGGAGAACCTCATCGCGACGATCGACGGCTGGGTCGACGTGGTCACCACCCAGGCCACCTCACGTCTGCCCGACAGCGTTCGGATCGCCGAGGCGGCCCGCCGCCGTCGCGCGGCGGGAGGCCCTGCGGAGGACGCGCTGGGCGCCCTGGTCGGGCTGAAGATCCGTCCGCGCCGGCTGCGCGAGGCCGCCGCGATGTGGCGAGCCGTCACCGAGGCGGTCGGCGTCGAGGCCCGCGATGCGCTGTGGGACTATCCCGACCTGATGCCGGACGCGTCCGACATCGACGATCCGGCCGCGCTCGTGGCGCGGTTGCAGTCGCGCGCACGGGGCGAGCAGCCCGCGCCCGACGAGATGGACGAGGCGCTCGAGCGGCTGCTGAACGGCGAGGACTTCGGCGATCCGGAGAAGTCGAATGATCCCGGGGCCGCGAGAGGTCCCGAGGACGACGGATCGGGCGAGCCGGACGGCTCCGGCGATGGGTCCGACGAGAAGCCGGTCTGACCGAGTTCTCCACCGATCGCGCATCCGGCCTCCGGTCAGGGTCGTGAACCGGTCATGATCGGGGCATGTCCACGATCCGACTCGATCCGGCGCACCCTGTGCTCTGGCGCGACGCCGACACGGTGCAGCTCGGCGCCGATCCGGCGCTGACACTGCACGTGGACGCGCCGTGGATCCCCCGCATGCTGCACGAGCTCGCGCACGGCATCCCGGAGCGCGCCTTCGAGGTCGTCGCCCACGGGGTCGGCGCGCCCCTGCCCGCTGCCCGCTGGTTGCGCACCCAGTTGGAGCCGGTGCTCGTCGAGGTGGTCCCCCGTTCCGAGATACGGCTTGCGCCGTCGCCCGTGATCGGGGCGCGCACGCTGCTCCGCCTCGAGGAGGCCCTGACAGATGCCGGCGTCGATGTCGTGGACGACACGGACATGGTCGCGGTGGTCGTCCGGCACGGGGCCGTACCGGCGCGCGACGCCGCGGTATTGCTGGCCGACGATCTGCCGCACCTGCCGTTAGCCTTCGACGCCGGCGGATCGACGATCGGGCCTTTCGTGGCGCCGGGGCGGACCCCGTGCCTGTCCTGCCGTGACTCGCACGACCGCGAACGGGATCCGTCCTGGGCTGCTCTGCACGTCCAGTTGCTCGAGCGGCATCCGGGTCGGGTCCCGCTCGGCGGGATCGCGGCCGCCGCGGAGGCGATCGCCGATCTGCTCAGCACGCGATCCGAGTCCGTACGGGACGGCTCGGGTCGGCTGATCCGGATCACCCGCGACGGGCGCCGATCATCGCGGACGGTGGAATTTCACGCAGACTGCCTCTGCCGATCTCCGCAAGGAAGCGAGACGGGCGCCGCCCTGCGCGATCCGCATCCCGCGACCAGGTCATCGTCAGCGCTCGCGCGGCCCGTGTGACGCCGACGTATGCGAGCCTGCGCTCCTCGTCGATCGCGTCGAAGCCCGTCGCGTACGAGATCGGCAGCAGGCCCTCCGAGCAGCCCACGAGATACACATGCGGCCATTCCAGGCCCTTCGCGGCGTGCAGAGTAGACAGGGTCACGGTCCGCAGCACGGGCTCGTGCTGATCCTTGGCCCGGGCGAAGAGGTCGTCGGCGAAGCCGCGCATGGTGGTGCCGGTCGGAGCGTCCTCGGCGAGGCGCAGCACGGCACGGCGGGCCTCCCAGGCGTCGCGCAGGGCACCGCCGGCCTCGGGAGGATCATCCGTGTAGCCGAGGCCGCGCAGCACGTCGCGCACGGCGCCCAGGAACGAGTGCTGCTGCGGCGCGACGGCGGCAGCGCGCAGCGCCTGCACCGCCTGACGCACCTCCGGCAGGTCGAAGAAGCGCTTGCCGCCCAGCACCGTGGCGGCGACTCCGGCTGCGGCGAGCGCCTGCAGCAGCGCTCCGGACTGGGAGTGCGCGCGGTAGAGCACCGCGATCTCCTCGGGCGGCACTCCCTCGGCGATGCGCGCGGCGATCGCCGAGGCGACCCCTCGAGCCTCCTCCGCGTCGTCATCGAACGCCACCACGACCGGGTCGTGCACGGTGATCGCCGGCAGCTCCTCGGACGCGGGGGCTGCGGCCGGCACGAGCTCGAGCGCCCCGGGGCGCCCCTTCATGAGCGCGTTCGCAACACCGAGCACCCCGGCCGCGGAGCGGTAGTTCGTCTCCAGCCGCACCACCGTCGCATCGGCGTGACGGCGCTCGAAGTCGAGCAGGTAGTGCTGATCGGCGCCCGCGAAGGAGTAGATGGTCTGCGAGGCGTCGCCGACCACGCACAGGTCCCCGCGGTCCCCGACCCACAGCTCGAGCAGACGGTGCTGCAGCGGGGAGACGTCCTGGAACTCGTCGACCGTGAAGTGCCGGTACTGCTCGTGCACCGCGGCGGCGGCCCTGGGTTCTGCCTCGAGCATGCCCGCGCACGCGAGCAGCACGTCCTCGAAGTCGAGCTGATGCCGGTCGTCCTTGAGCGTCTCGTAGGCGCGGGAGAGCTCGGCCACCTGGGTCTCGTCGAACCGTCCGACGGACCGTCCGCGCCGCGCCGCCTCTTCGATGGACAGCATGGAGACCTTGCGCCACTCGATCGCGGAGGCCAGGTCGCGGAGCGTAGCGGTGTCGGGCCGGAGGCGCAGCATGTCCGCGGCCTGGGCCAGCAGGCGCACCTTGTTGTCCACGATCGCGGGGGCGGGAGCGCCGGCCAGCTGCGGCCAGAAGAAACCGAGCTGGGAGAGGGCGGCGGCGTGGAACGTGCGAGCGGCGACACCCTGCACATTGAGCGCGCGCAGCCGGCCGCGCAGCTCCCCCGCCGCTTTCGCGGTGAACGTCACGGCCATGACGCGTGACGGCGTATAGGCACCGGTCTCGACGCCGTGCGCGATGCGGTGCGTGATCACCCGGGTCTTGCCGGTGCCCGCGCCCGCGAGCACGGCGACCGGTCCGCGCAGCACGGACGCGGCTTCCCGCTGGCGTTCGTCGAGGCCGTCGAGCGCGCTCACCGCCGAAGCCAGTCGACGATGAGACGGTGCGCGATGGATGCTGCGCCGGGCAGTCCTACGGGACCGTTCCCCTCGAGCGCGGATCCGATCTCCGCGCGGGTGAGCCAGCGCACGTCGATGATCTCCTCACCATCGCCCTGCACGCCGTCCTCGTCCACGGCGGTGGCGTGGAATCCGACCATGAGCGAGCGCGGGAACGGCCACGGCTGAGAGGAGAAGTACGCCACGTCGCGGACGCGCACGCCCGCCTCCTCGAACAGCTCGCGGTGCACCGTGGTCTCGAGCGACTCCCCCGCCTCGACGAAGCCCGCGAAGCAGGAGTAGAAGCGCCCCTTCCACTGCGCGTTGGCTCCGAGGAGCAGGCGTTCGCCGTCGGCGCTCTGCACGGCCACGATCACGGCGGGGTCCGTGCGAGGGAAGTGCTCGCGGCCGCACGAGGGGCAATGCCGCGACCAGCCGCTCTGCCTCAGCTCGGCGGCGCTGCCGCAGGCGGGGCAGAATCCGGCGTCACGCAGCCATCCGGCCAGTGCGATCGCGGAGACGACCAGTTCCGCGTCGACCTCGTCGACCACGGGGAGGGCTTCGCGCAGATCGCTCCAGCGCGGCGCCCAGGATCCGTCCGCGTCCGTGTCGTCCTCGGGATCCTGCAGTGCGAGCAGCAGACCGGATCCATCGGCACGACGCCCCAGGAGCGCCCATTCCCGCGTGCGGGCGAGGACGGGATCTCCGGCCGGGACGATGATGAGGCCGTCACCGAGGGGCACCCGGCGCTCACGCACGACGAGCACCCCGGTGCGGGGATCGGCGCGGAGCCGGGTGATCGTCTGCGGATCGTCGCGCCATTCCGCGCCCTTGTCGAGTGCTGCCCCCGCCGGGGTGCTTCTGTCGGGGGCTGCGCCCTCGGGGGCGGCTCCTTCGAGGGCTGCGCCTTCGGCGACCACCCCGTCAAGGACGGCGGCGTCCAGGATCACGGTGTCATCGGCGTTCGGTTCGGGGACGGTCTCCGGCACGGTCTCGACTCCCCTTCTCGCAGGCGTGGCGGGCCCTGTGCGGACGAGGCTCGACCTACCCTGGTGACATGGCTCGCTCACCCTTCACTCTAGCCGCGGCGGTCACGGCGGCGGTGCCCGGAGCCGATGTCGTCGGCGCACGGGCCCTGTCATCCGGCGGCGACGGCCGTTTCGACTCCGCTGTGGCGACGCTGGCCGACGGCACCGAGGTCGTGATCCGCGCCTCGAACGACGACGAGACGGCCTCCGAACTCGCCAAGGAGAGCCTGGCGCTGCGCGCCCTCACCGCCGGCGCACGTTCGATGCTGCGCTTCGCCGCCCCTGAGCACCTGGGCGACGGGCGGGTCGGAGACACGCGTGCGCTGGTCACGACGCTTTTGCCCGGCTTCCAGATCGACGCCGCCGACGTGCCGCCCGGCCCCGGAGCCGCCGTCGCGATCGGCAAGGCCATCGCGGGTGTGCACGCCCTGCCCGTGTCCGTCGTCCGCAGCGCCGGCCTTGCGGAGCGGACGGCCGCCGAGGCGCGCGACGAGGTGCGCCTGCTCATCGATCGCGCCGCTGCCACCGGCCGCGTCTCGGCGCGCCTCACGGTGCGCTGGCGCGAGGCTGTCGACGCCGACGATCTGTGGCGCTTCGAGTCCGCCGTCACCCTGGGCGGCGCCCATGCGGAGTCGTTCGTGTTCGCGGATGACGACGAGCGCGGCCCTCGGGTCACCGGGATCGTGGGGTGGCATGCGCTCTCGATCGGCGACCCCGCCGTGGACCTCGCGTGGCTGACCCTGGCCGCCGATGCGCGTTCGGATGTGCTGGACGCCTATGCGTCCGCCACGCTGCGCGCTCCCGACTCCGGTCTCGCCACGCGCGCCCGGCTGCTCGCCGAGCTCGAGCTCGCGCGCTGGCTGCTGCACGGGCACGACACGCATCGCGCCGACATCGTCGACGACGCGGCGCAGCTCCTGGACGCCCTCGCCGACGGAATCCATGACGACCTCGCACCGCGCGCGGGCGCCGGTGCCGGCGTGGACGAGGCGATGTCGGCCCTGGACCGGGTGCCCGCCACCGGCGCCACCCGGATCGACACTTCGATGCAGACCGACACCTACGACGCGAGCGCGTTCGCGGGGATCTCGATGGACGACACCTCGGCGTTCGGGCCGCGCGGTTCCGCGGGCGCGGACGAGGACGACGAAGGCGCATCCAGGGCGGCCGAGGACGATGCCGCACCGGACGACGCAGCCCGGGATGACCTGACCGCAACGGGCACGATCGAGCATCTGGATCCGAACGCGACCGAGGATCTCGGCGATCTGCGCACGTCGTTCGTCCCTGCCGGCACCAGCTCGCAGGGATCCGCGGACGAGGACGACGAAGACCGCCCGGAGCGGCCCGGAACGCTGCTGCCCAGCGAAGGTGGCATCGCAGGCTCCGACTCCGACGTCGCCGAGGCTCACCGCGCCGCGCGGGCCGCATTCCAACGCTGGACCAGCGCCTCCTCCGAGTAGACGGTGTCGCCCCGCAGCACGAGGTCGTCGGCGACGTAGAACAGCGCCACGTCGATCTCGTCCAGCGGCACCCCGAACCGACGGTGATACGCGAGCCGGTACAGCGCGAGCTGCAGCATGCGCTCTTCGCGCTCGGCCGCCGTCGCCGGGGGCCGGCCGGTCTTCCAGTCCACGATCTCGATGCGGCCGCCGCGATCCTCGCGGCGGTAGACGGCGTCGAGCTTGCAGATCACGATGCGCGCGGGCTCGCCGTCGCCGACAGGCAGGGCGAAGTCGATCTCCGTCTCCACGGCGATCGGCCGGAGAGGCGCCCACTCGCTGCGCTCGAAGATCTCCCGCAGCCGGGCGAGGTCCTCGGCGTCCGCGCGGGCGATCTCGTCTCCCGCGTCGCCCGCTGCCGCACTTGCCGGGTCTCCCGCCAGAGAGAGCTGGTCGTCGTCCAGATCCCACAGCGCGTCGTCCAGCGAAGTGCCGACGCCCACGGACCCGGAGCGGTGTTCGACCCAGGCGTGGAAGAGCGTGCCGAGCCGGGTCTGCCGATAGGGGCGCTCCGGCATGGGACGGGCGATCGCGCGGATCGTGCCGCTGTAGTCGGTGACGTAGTCCTTGAAGCGCGAGGCCGGCACGCGCGTGGGCGCGTCCGCGATCGTGCCGCGCTGCCGCGCCGCCCGCTCCGCGAGCAGCCGGCGCAGCTCCGCACTCGGCGCCGGCGCGGTCGAATCCGCCATCGCCCGTCGCACCTCCTCGGCGGCACCCGCGACCCGTTCCCGGCGTCCGCCGAGCGGATCCATCGGCCACACGCTCGTGCGTGCCGCCCCCTCGTACGGGTTCTCCTCGGACTGCGGACCCGGCAGCGGATCGAGCCCCAGCTCCTCGATCGCCTCGAGCAGATAGGGACTCGGCTTGCGCATGTTCTTCTGGCCGGACCAGTGCGAGCCGGTCAGCAGCAGATCCGTGCGCGCCCGTGTGACGGCGACGTACGCCAGTCGTCGCTCCTCGGCGCGCTGATAGTCGCGATAGTCGTCCTTGAACCGGCGCAGCGCGCCGCCGTGCGGATGAGCCTTGGTCAGGCCCGCGGCGAGGGAGTCCAGCGCGGCCTTCTCACGTTTGCGGGGGTCGTCGCCGGCTGCCTCCCTGGCGGCCTGCGGATCCCATGCGAACCTCGGCAGCGCGTCGCTGTCGCCGCGCAATGCGAACGGCACGACGCCGAAGCCGAACCAGCCCTGTGCGTCGGCGATCCGACCCGGCAGCTCGTCCTCCACGAGGCGGACTACCGCCACCGCGTCCCACTCCAGCCCCTTCGAGCCATGGATCGTGAGCAGTTGCACCACGCCCGGCTCCGGCGGCTCGGTGCGGGGCATGAGCTCGTCCGTCATCTCGGCCTTGTCCAGCCAGGCGAGCAGGCTCGAGATCGTGCCGCGATCGTCCGCGACGAGGAACGCGCGCACCTCGTCGCCGAACGCGCGCAGCTGGGTCGCCGCGACGCGGGCCGGGCCTCGCGTCTCGTTCACCGCGAGCTCGATGTCCAGCCGCAGCTCCGACTCGATCGTGCGGATGAGCTCCAGGATGGGCTGCCCGGCCGCACGGCGCAGTCGCTCCAGCATCTCCCCCGCCGCGCGCAGCCTCGCGCGCCCGGCGGGGCTGATCCGCTCGAGCAGCCGGTAATCGTCGCGGGCGGTGCGCACGAAATCGACCGCGTCGACGATCGAGACGGCCTCGTCGGCGCCGCGCGAGGAGCGCAGCCGCTGCTTCAGCTCGTCCGTCAGCGGGGCGAGCGCGCCGTCTCGCACCGCGAGTTCGCGCGCCAGGTCGTACAGCGCCGCCATGTCCGCGACGCCGATCGCGAAGCGCGGGCCGACGAGCAGCCGGATCAGCGCGGATCCCGCGGTCGGATCGTGGATCACCCGCAGCGCCGAGACCACATCCACCACCTCCGGCGTCGCCAGCAGTCCACCGAGACCCAGGATCCGATGCGGAATCCCCTGTGCGGCCAGGGCGCTCGCGAAGGTCTGCATGTGCCGCTTGGACCGGAACAGGATCGCGCCGGTGTGCGGGCGAGCATCCTGCGTGCGTCCCTCCCGCGCCTGGTCGTGCGCGGCCCGTCGCTCGGCGAACCAGGTCGCGACCGCCTCGGCCTCGTCGTCCGCCGTCTCGCCGTACCGCACCTGCACCCGGCCGGTGCCGGATCCGGGCCGCGGCTCGAGAGCCGGGACATCCAGACCCGGGCGCTGCAGCGGCAGCAGCAGGCGGTTCGCGACATCGAGGATCCGCTCGTCGTTGCGCCAGCTCGTCATCAGGCTGTATGTGCGAGGCGTCTGCTCCTCGGCGAACGTGCGCCCGAAGGCGTAGAGGTTGTCGGCGCTCGCACCGCGCCATCCGTAGATGGACTGATGCGGATCTCCGACCGCCATCACGGCGCCGTCACGGAACAGCGCCGCGAGGAACCGGGTCTGGATCACGGACGTGTCCTGGTACTCGTCCAGCAGCACGACGCGGTGCTGCGCGCGCAGCTCCGCGCGCACCTCCGGCGATGCCTGCACGATGTCGAACGCGCCGCCGACCTGATCGGCGAAGTCGAGGACGCCGCGGCGTCCCTTCTCCGCGATGTATTCGCGCACCAGATCCACGAGGATCGGCATCGTGCGGAGGTTGTCCACGGCTTTGGCCACCTCGGCGTTGCCGCGATAGGGCTCGAAGTCGTCCGCCTGTCGAACGGCGATCCGGATCATCGCATCCAGGTCGACACGATGATCGAGCACGTCCCCCGCGAGACGCTGCACGGCATCGATCACGCCGTTCAGCGAGCGGTCCACCTCGTCCAAGCCGTCCAGCTCCGCGCGCAGCACGACGCTGCGGGCGATGAGCCACGACGCCGACTGGCTGAGCATCGCCGCATCGGGGTCACGGCCGATGTGCGCCGCGTGCTCGCGCACGATGCCGTCCGCGAAGGCGTTGTACGTCGACACGCGCGGGCGGATGATGAGGTCCTCCGCCGCGCGGGGCATGGTCGGATCCCACCCGGTGCCGAACCGTGCCGCGAGCTCGTCCAGTACCTCGCGCTGCACGGCGGCGCGATGCGCGGGCCCGTTGGCCGCGGCCACCCGGTCCAGCGCGCCCATGCGGACGATCTCCGGAAGATGCGGCAGCAGTCCCCTGCGGCCGTACTCGTCGATGCGGTCGAGCCGCAGCGCGATGCGCTCCGCGAGCTCGCCCGCGGCCTTGCGGGTGAAGGTGAGGCCCAGGATCTCGTCGCGCTCGACGTGACCATTGGCGACGAGCCAGACCACGCGGCCCGACATGGTCTCGGTCTTGCCGCTACCGGCGCCGGCGACGACGAGCGCCGGAGTCGGAGGCGCCTCGATCACGCGCTGCTGCGCCAGGGTGGGCGTGGGCAGGCCGAGGGCCGCGGAGATGTCGGTGGCGGCGATGCCGTGGCCGGGGCCCCAGCCGTCCTCGATCGCGCCATCGCTGACGACCGCGGATCCCGCCACGGCCGACCCGCCCGCGCCGCTCACGCGCTCACCGCCGGGATGGTGTGGATGCGGCACGGGCTGATCCGCACCTGCGTGTCCGCACAGTGGGCCTCGACCTGCGCCGTGAAGCTCGACGCGGCCATGCCGCGGCCGGCCTCGGCGACGCGCGCGAGGAACGCGGCGCGCGCCTCGTCGCCCAGCCGATGCTGGTGCGCCACACGGTAAGGGCTCTGCCCGATGGTCTGCGCGACGAGGACGAGGCGAGCACCGGCGAGCGCGGCCGGATCCGCGTCCTCGACCTGCCCCTGTTCGACCGCGAGCTGATAGGCGGCGAGCTGTGCGTGCTCGGTCACGAGCGCCTCGGTGCCCGGCTCGTACTTGCCCGTCTTCAGGTCCACCACCACCACGCGCTCTCCCCCGGCGCCGTCCGCCATCGTGCTCCAGGTGCGCCCGCGCGCGGCCTCGTGCTCGCCGGAACCCGCCGGATACGCCTCCACGCGGTCGATGTAGCCGCTCACGACCGCCTGCTGCGCCGGATTCTCGGGATCGACGGGGTGCGCAGCCGGCTCGGCGACGAGGTCGACGGCGAAGCGGAATCCGCCTTCGGAGGCGACCACCCGACCTCCCTCGCGCTGCACCTCGGTCAGATAGTGGTGCAGGCGCTGCAGGTATAGGTCCGCCCTGCGGCGCTCCTTGGCGTCGATCCACGGCGTCTCGAAGTCGAGCTCGCCCCAGCGCTCCTCGAGAATGCGCCGCATGGCCTCGAGGTCGCCATCGGGCACGTGCTCCATCGCCGCGTGCACGATCGTGCCGATACCCGCCGACGGCGGGGCGACGGTGTCTCCGCCGAGTGCCGACACGGCCCAGTTGACCCCGCACTCCTCGAACGCCTCGAGCCGTGACGGCGAGACGGACACGGATCCGGTCTCGAGGTCGCGCAGCGGACGCTCATCGGACGGTCCTCGCACGCCGAACCACTCATCCGGATCCGCCCCCGGCACATCCGCCTCGGCCAGCAGTCGCAGTTGCCCGGCCGCCTCGGACCGTGCGGCCGGGTCCGGCGAGGTCGTGAGCACCCTGCGATGCTGGGCGACCAGTCCGCGCAGCGTCAGCGGATGCGCATGCCGCTCCTGGACGGGAAGCGGATCCGGGAGGAAGCCGAAGAACGCGCTCGGGCTCTGGTCGTCGTCGTCGATCGCCGTCACGAGCAGCCGATGACGGGCGCGGGAGAGGGCCCGCACGAACAGCCGCAGCTCGTCATGCAGCGCCGCGCGACGCCGGTCGAGTGTGGAGTGCTCGTGCTCCGGCTCACCGGAGCGCGCCGCGGCGACCGCCTCGCCGAGCCGCCAGGTCTCCAGCAGTCCGCCGCGCAGCCGCACGTTCGGCCACACCCCGTCCTGCAGCCCGGCGATCACGACGGCGTCGAACTCCGTGCCGAGGGCGGTGGCCGGCGTCATCAGGGTGACCGTGGCGGGGCGCTCCGGAGCGGAGAGGGAGTCCTCAGGCACCTCGCTGTCGAGGATGTCGTGGATGAACGCCTCGGGCCCCTTCTCCGGCGCGCGCTCCACCGAGCGCTTGGCGGCGTCGAACAGCGCGACCAGCGCGTCCAGGGCGCGCGCGGTCTCGGCGCCGGAGGGAGAGCCGGCGGCCTCCTGCCACGCGAGCGCGAGGCGACGGCCGTCGGCGGCGCGGGAGGAGTCCCAGACCCGCCAGAGCAGCTCGTGGATCGTCTCGCCGCGCAGCCGGGCTTCGCGCACCTCGTGCAGCACGGTGCCGAACCGGTCGGCGGCGCGCGCCTCGGCCGTGTCGAGCCGGGCGAACCGCGCGGGCTCCGCAAGACCGTCGCGCAGCAGCAGCCGTGCGGGTGCGGACCCGCCCGCTTCCAGTTCGAGATGACGCAGCCGCGCGCGCAGCCGGCGCAGCCCCACGCCGTCCAGCCCGCCGAACGGCGTGCGCAGCGCCTCGGCGAGCAGCTGCGGATCCCGTTCCGTCGGCTCGGTGAGCGCGAGCCGCACGATCCCGACGATGTCGCGCACGATGGTCTCGCTGCCGAGCGGGCGCTGCACGCCGGCCGCGCGGGTGGGCACCTCGCGGGCCGCGAGCTCGGCCTCCAGCGCCGCCACCTGGCGGGTGTCGTGGGCGATCACCGCCATGCGCTCCCACCCGATGCCCTGCAGCAGGTGCCATTCGCGCAGCGTGCGGGCGATGAGGTCGTGCTCCTCGTGCGGCGACGGCGCGATGAACGCCTGCACGGCATCGCCGGGCGCACCGGCCTCTGCCGCCCCCGGCGCACGACGGTGCTCGATCCGCCCCGAGGCGCCGATCGTCTGCACCACGGTGCGGGTGAGCGCCGTGAGCGCTGGATCCTGCCGATGCGACTCGTCGAGCACGTGCACGTCGCCGAGCATCGCGGCGAGGCGCGCGAACAGCTCGGGACCGGCACCGCGGAACGCGCCGGAGGAGATGTCAGGATCCCCGAACGCCAGCACCGCGATGCCGCGGGCGCGCAGAGCGTCGACCAGCGTCACGCCGCCCGCGGTCAGCTCCTGCGCGTCGTCGATGAGCACGACGCGCAGGCGCCCGAGAGGGCCCAGCATCTCCGGTGAGGCGGTGCGCAGGATCGCGGCGGCCTCTGCAAGCAGATCCGCGGCGTCGCGGTGTGCCGCGCGGGCGCGATCCAGCACGCTCCGATAGGACCGCGCGAAGGATCCGATGGCACGCCAGGCCGGTCGCTCCGACCGCTCCAGCTCCGCCGGGGTGACGCCGAGCTCGGTGCACTCGGCGAGGAACGCGCGCAGCTCGGAGCGGAATGCTCTCGACGAGCGCACGGCTGCCGGCAGGCTCTCCGGCCAGCGGCCGCGGATGCCCTCGGCCTCGTCCTCCGCGTCGCCGGAGAGCAGATCCGCGATGATGCGGTCCTGATCCGCGCCGGTGAGCAGCGCCGGCGGTTCCTGCCCCGCGTGAACCATGGTGCCGCGGACCAGCTGGAACGCGAACGAACCCAGGGACCGGGCGAGCGGGCCGGGCGTCGCGACGCGCACGCGCACGCCGATCCGGTCACGCAGGGCTGTGGCCGCCTGCCGGTTCGGAGTCAGCGCGAGCACCTGTTCCGGGGCGAGACCACCGTCGACGAGCGCGGCGACCCGCTCCACGAGCGCGTGCGTCTTGCCCGTGCCCGGCGCGCCGATCACAGTGCCGACCGCCGTCGCCGGGGCGTCGATCACGGCTGCCTGCGCGGGCGTCGGGACGGGCTGTGCGGGCATGCTCCCACGCTATCTGCCGCGGCCGACATCGCCGTCCGCGATGCCCGGCGCCGGCGAGGAATCGCCCTCGGCGAACACCGCCCGGCACACGGTCCCGCCCCCGCGCCCCCGCGATAGAGTGACGGGACATCGGCTATCAAGAGCATGACCTTTCAAGGAGCATTCCCGTGGAGATCCGCATCGGCATCATCAACACCGGCCGTGAACTCAGCTTCGAGACCTCGGCATCCGCCGACGAGGTGCGCACACAGATCGCCGGCGCTCTCGATCAGGGCGCCAGCCACGTGACCCTGAGCGACACCAAGGGCAACTCCTACATCGTGCCGACCGCGAACCTCGGCTACGTCGAGCTCGGGACCGAGGAGTCCCGCCGCGTCGGCTTCGTGGCCTGACGCGAGACCGGCACGCATGTACATCCTGCTCGCGGTGATCGCCGCCTGCGCACTCGGCGTCGTGGTGCACTTCACGATCCCCCAGCGCGAACTCCGCGGTGTCGCCCTCGTACCGGCGATCGCGACGGCCGTCGCAGCAGCGGCCTACGCCCTGGGGCAGTGGGCGGGGCTGAAGGAGTCGAACGTGTGGCTGTGGCTGATCGCCCTCGGCGGTGCGATCGTGATCTCCGCGGCAGCCGGCGTCATCCTCACCGGCGTCCGCCGTCGCGGTGACGCCGTGCGCCGCGCCGAGCTCGGCGTCTGACCCGGCGGCTGGAGCGGATGCCCGACTAGGTGTGATGTCCAGGCAGGTTGTTGAGTCTGCTGATGGGTGGGGCTCCGATTGCGGAGTGGGTCCTGTGGTGATTGTAGAAGTGCAGCCAGCCGGGTAGGGCCTGGCGGCGGTCGCCTTCG
>Ga0308158_10000266_pt1 | contig 106496 bp, 104 predicted proteins | sample PhyBR2_FD_201038 | JGI IMG/M metagenome (GOLD analysis project Ga0308158, IMG submission 201038) | Phyllosphere microbial communities from UC Gill Tract Community Farm, Albany, California, United States - DLSLB.R2 | ecosystem: Host-associated > Plants > Phyllosphere > Unclassified | place... | reverse complement strand
GTCTCGAGGACCTGGCCGAAGTTCATTCGACCCGGGATTCCGAGCGGGTTCAGGACGATGTCGACCGGGGTTCCGTCCGCGAGGAACGGCATGTCCTCGATCGGGAGGATCTTCGCGATGACGCCCTTGTTGCCGTGACGGCCGGCGAGCTTGTCGCCCTCGGTGATCTTGCGCTTCTGGGCGATGTAGACCACGACGCGGCGGTTGACGCCGGAGCCGAGCTCGTCGTCGCCGTCCTCGGCGTTGAACTCCTTGACCGCGATGATCGTGCCCTGCTCGCCGTGGGGCACCTTCAGGGAGGTGTCACGGACTTCGCGGCTCTTCTCGTTGAAGATCGCGCGGAGCAGGCGCTCCTCGGCCGACAGCTCGGTCTCGCCCTTCGGCGTGACCTTGCCGACGAGGATGTCGCCGGGGCGGACCTCGGCGCCGATGCGGATGATGCCGCGCTCGTCGAGGTCCTTCAGCAGCTCGGGGCTGACGTTGGGGAGGTCACGGGTGATCTCCTCCTTGCCCAGCTTCGTGTCGCGGGCGTCGACCTCATACTCCTCGATGTGGATCGAGGAGAGGGTGTCGTCCTTCACCAGGTCCTGGCTCAGGATGATCGCGTCCTCGAAGTTGTAGCCCTCCCACGTCATGAACGCGACGAGGAGGTTCTTTCCGAGGGCCAGCTCGCCGTTCTCGGTGGCGGGGCCATCGGCGATGACCTCTCCGACCTCGACGCGCTCGCCGGCCGAGACGACGACCTTCTGGTTGTAGGACGTGCCCTGATTCGAGCGGTCGAACTTGCGCAGGTGGTACTCCTGCGTGCCGCCCTCGTCGAGCATGACGATGACGCGGTCGGCCGAGACCTCGGTGACGACACCGGCCTTCTCGGCGGTGAGCACGTCACCTGCGTCGATGGCGGTGTAGCCCTCCATACCGGTTCCGACCAGCGGCGAGTCGCTGCGCAGCAGCGGCACGGCCTGACGCTGCATGTTGGCGCCCATGAGCGCGCGCTGCGCGTCGTCGTGCTCGAGGAACGGCACGAGCGAGGTCGCGACCGAGACCATCTGGCGCGGCGAGACGTCGATGTAGCCGATCTCCTCCGGGAGGAACAGGTCGACCTCACCGCTTCCGCCCTTCGGGCGTGCGAGGACGTGGCTCTCGCGGAAGCGGCCGTTCTTGTCGAGCGGCGCGTTGGCCTGCGCGATGTTGAAGTCGACCTCTTCGGATGCCGTCAGATAGTCGATGTGCTCGGTGACGACACCGTTCTCGACCTTGCGGTACGGGGTCTCGATGAAACCGAACGAGTTGATCCGCGCGAAGGTCGCGAGAGCACCGATCAGACCGATGTTCGGGCCTTCAGGAGTCTCGATGGGGCACATGCGGCCGTAGTGCGAGGGGTGCACGTCACGGACCTCGACGCCTGCGCGGTCACGGCTCAGACCACCGGGGCCGAGAGCCGAGAGGCGGCGCTTGTTGGTCAGACCCGCGAGCGGGTTGTTCTGGTCCATGAACTGCGACAGCTGCGACGTTCCGAAGAACTCCTTGATCGCGGCGACGACGGGGCGCACGTTGATCAGGGTCTGCGGCGTGATCGCCTCGATGTCCTGCGTGGTCATGCGCTCGCGGACGACGCGCTCCATGCGCGACAGACCGGTGCGGACCTGGTTCTGGATCAGCTCGCCGACCGCGCGGATGCGACGGTTGCCGAAGTTGTCGATGTCATCGGTGGCGATGCGGATCTCGGCCTGCTTGCCGCCGCGGATGCCGTCGAACGTCTCGACGCCGGCGTGGATGCGCACCAGGTACTTGATCGTGGCCACGATGTCGGCGACGGTCAGCACCGAGTCGGTGAGAGGCGCGTCGAGTCCGAGCTTGTGGTTGATCTTGTAGCGGCCGACCTTCGCGAGGTCGTAGCGCTTCGGGTTGAAGTAGAAGTTGTCCAGCAGCGCGCGGGCGGCCTCGGCAGCGACCTGCTCGCCCGGACGGAGCTTGCGGTAGATGTCGCGGAGCGCATCTTCCTTCGTGACGATCGTGTCCTTCGCGAGGGTCTCCTCGATGGAGGGGAAGCCTGCGAACTCGGCGAGGATCTCCTCGCTGGTCAGGCCCAGGGCCTTGAGGAACACGGTGACCGACTGCTTGCGCTTGCGGTCGATGCGCACGCCGACCTGGTCGCGCTTGTCGATCTCGAACTCGAGCCATGCGCCGCGGCTCGGGATGACGCGAGCGGAGACGATGTCCTTGTCGGAGGTCTTGTCGGGGGTCTTGTCGAAGTAGACACCCGGCGAGCGCACGAGCTGCGAGACGACGACGCGCTCGGAGCCGTTGATGATGAACGTGCCCTTGTCGGTCTGCAGCGGGAAGTCGCCCATGAAGACCGTCTGGGTCTTGATCTCACCCGTGAGGTGGTTCATGAACTCGGCCTCGACGTACAGCGGAGCCGCGTAGGTCTTGCCCCGCTCCTTGCACTCCTCGATGGAGTACTTCTCCGGCTCGAGGTACGGGTTCGTGAACGAGAGCTGCATCGTCTCGCCGAGGTCCTCGATCGGGGAGATCTCCTCGAAGATCTCGCCGAGACCGGAGATCTCGTTGACGTCGGTGCGGCCCTGTTCCTTGGCCTCGGCGACGCGTGCCTTCCAGGCGTCGTTTCCGACGAGCCAGCCGAAGGACTCGGTCTGCAGAGCCAGCAGGTCAGGGACCGTCAGCGTGTCGGAGATCTTGGCGAACGAAAGACGGGATGCTCCGCGTCCGTTCTTGGTGGTGGTGGATGTGGATGCGTTGGGAGCAGCAGCCAAGGGAATAACCTCCGTGAGCCCCGCAGGGCTTCTCGATTCCTTTGTCGTCAGGTGGAGTTGCGCTCAGAGCTCAACGTATGCCGACCACCATATGAGGGCACGGAGAAAGGAGCGCAACTACCAACTATAGACACGAATCTGCGACATGGCAAGTCAAATCCTTGACCAATTCCGGATGCTGCGGTAAAAGCATCCGCATCCGCCCTCCTGTCAGCGGGTCGTCACTCCTCGACGCCGCCCCGGCACGCCATTCCGGGGCTCGGGACCATCCCCTTCATATCGGCTCTGACGTACATGCCGTAGGACTGGACGTGCCCGCCCGTGACGGCGTCGTCGTCGAACCCGGGAGGGTTCCCCTCGACGGAGTCCGGCAGATCGCGTCCGGAGAACGCGCACGCCGAGTTCGCATGCCCAGAGCCCGGCACATCGCTGCCGTTGCCGGTGGTCTCGCCGGCGAATGCCGCCGTCCCGCCGCCGAGCACGAGGCCCAGCGCGAGCGCGCAGCCGATCACTGATCTCTTCATAATCGTTCCTTACCCAGAGGGAACGAGTCGCCTCCCCGATCGGCTCGGCGCGGCGTCATCGCCGCACAGTCGTGAAACTAGTCCTGTCCGGGGCCGCGTACAAGGGGCCTCGCGGACGGGCCGCTCGCCGCGGCAGGCGACTCACCCGGCCGGCGCCCGCCTCCGCTGGGCCGCCGCGTCGTGCGTGAGCTGCAGCGGGATCGCCACGGGCGCGCCGCTGTGCTGCACGACCCGCACGAACAGGATGTCGACGAGCACGAGCTGGGCGATCCGGCTGGTCATCGCCCCCATCCGGAACGGCGACTCCTGCGCGTGCGTGAGCAGCACCACGTCGGCGGCGAGTGCCAGCTCCGACTCGGCGGCGCTCGTCACCGCGACCGCGAGTGCACCCGCGTCGCGGGCCACCTCGACGGCTCTCAGCACCTCGGCGGTCTGCCCGCTGTGCGAGAAGGCGATCACGACGTCGGACGCGGTGCGCAGCGACGCGGTGGTGAGCGCCAGATGCGGATCGGCCGAGTGCGACACCGAGAACCCGATGCGGGCGAGCTTCTGCTGCAGGTCCTGCGCCGTGAGGGAGGACGCCGCCTGGCCGAACAGATCGATGTGCCGAGCCGCGACGAGGGCGCGCGCGACCCGGTCGAGCGCTTCGGCGTCCAGCCCGTGCGCGGTCGTCTCGATCGCGTCGATCTCCTGGGCGGCGATCTTCGCCGCGATCGCCGAGGGCCCGTCGTCCGCGTCGATCGCGGTCGTGTCGAGCCCGAACCGCGCCTGCTGCGCCTGGGCGAGCGTGATCGTCCGCGCAGCGGCCACCCGCAGCTCGCGGTAGCCGCTGAAGCCCAGCGTCTGCGCGAAGCGCGCGACGGTCGAGACCGAGGTGCGGCACAGCTTCGCGAGGTCGTTGATCGCGAGGTCGACGACGAGGGTCGGATCCCCCAGGATCGTGTCGGCGACGCGCGCCTCGGCGGCGCTCAGTCGCGGAAGGGATCTGCGAACCAGGGCGAGAACGTCAGCGTCCACGGTGGCCTCCGGCGCTCAGCCTACGCGGCCGAGCAGCCGCTCCCTGGCCATCAGCGCGCCGATCCGGCTGGCCGCCCCGACCTCGACAACCGGGAGAGGCAGAGGCGACCGGACGACGAGTCCGACGTTGACCACCACGGCACCCGGGTCGCGTCGTGCCGCGCTCTCCACGAGATCGCGCTGTCCGGGGTCGGAATCGGGTCGGTCGACGAGGATCACGGTGGTGCCGGCAGCGGACACAGCCGCGTCGAGGGCGGCATCCCGCTCCTCCGCCGACGCCCGCGCGACGTCGAGGCGCACGCGATGATCGTCGCCCGAGAGGGCCGCGGCCACGTAGGCGGCCGCGCTGTCGACGGCGAGCGTCGATCGTCGTCGCGCGTCGACGACGGACAGAGCGGATGCCGGCCGCGTCGGCGCCCCTTGGATCGCCCGCCGCACGATCTCGGCCGCATCGAAGGGCACCGGCTCCCCCGCATCCGCCGCCCTGAGCCTGTCGGAGAGCGCCGACACGCGGCCGGCCGCCTCCTCGACGCGATCGCGAGAGAGCGAGCCGTCGCGGAGGGCCGCCACGATGCCGTCGCGGGCGGCGAGGAAGTCCCGCAGATCCTGATCGGGGTGCGCCGCGTCACCGGGATTCGTCGGGTTTCCGATGCACAGCAGGTCGGCGCCCGCGGCGAGCGCCCGTGCCGCTCCTCCGCCGATGCCGACGGTCTCCCTGATCGCCGCCATGTCGAGCGCGTCGGTGATGATCACGCCGTCGAAGCCCATGCCGCGGAGCATGCCGAGCACGCGCGGGTTCAGCGTGGCGGGCTGCTCACCCCACGCGGGGACGACGATGTGCGCGGTCATGATCGTGTCGACGCCCGCGGAGATCGCCGCGCGGAACGGCTCGAGGTGCACGCGCTCGAACTCGTCGACGGGGGCCGTGACCTCGGGCAGCGCGTGGTGCGAGTCGAGGTGCGTGTCGCCGTGGCCCGGGAAGTGCTTCACGCAGGCCGCCGCACCCCCGCCCTGGATCCCGCGCACCTCGGCCACGACGTGCCGCGCCACCAGCTGCTCGTCGTCGCCGAAGGAGCGAACGCCGATCACCGGGTTGCGCGGATCGGTGTTCACGTCGGAGACCGGTCCGAGGATGACGTTCGCGCCGACCGCGCGCACCCGACGGGCGAGCTCGGCGCCCGTGGCCTCGGTCGCGCGAACGTCGTCGAGGCGTCCCAGCTGGGCAGCCCCGGGCAATGTCGAGCCGGTCGCCGTCTCGAGGCGGGTGACGCTGCCGCCCTCCTCGTCGATGCCGATGAGTGCGGCGGGATTCGCGTCCAGGATCCGGGCGCTGAGCGCGCCGAGATCGTCGCGGATGTTCTGGCCGAAGTACACGACGCCGGCGAGACCATCGCGCAGCTCGTCGAGCAGCCAGTCCGGAGCGGTCGTTCCCAGGAAGCCCGGCCAGAGCACGCCGTTCGCGAGCCGGGTGAGATCGTCGCTCATCCCTTCACGGCCCCTGCCACCATTCCGGCAGAGAGGCGCCGCTGCACGATCACGAAGAAGATCATGACCGGGATCGTGATGATGGTCGACGCCGCCATGATGCTGCCCCAGTCATTCGAGTGCAGACCGAAGAACGACTTGAGGCCGATCGAGACGGTGTACTGGTCGGTCGCGCTGCCGAGGATCGTCATGGCGAAGATGAACTCGTTCCAGGCGGTGATGAAGCTGAAGATGCTCGTCGCGACCAGACCGGGCATCACGAGCGGCAGCAGGATGGATCGGAACATCCGCCACCAACTGGCGCCGTCGATGTACGCCGCCTCCTCGAGCTCGACGGGTACGGCCGCGACGAAGCCGCGCAGCATCCAGATGCCGAAGGCGAGCGACAGGGCCACGTAGACGACCATCAGGCCCAGGATGCTGTTGAGAAGACCCAGGCCCTTCACCTGCAGGAACAGGGGGATCACGAGCGCCTCGAGCGGGACCATCTGCACGACGAGGATGAGCATGAGGATCGTCGTGCGGAACCGGAAGCGGAAGCGCGCGACCGCGACCGCCGCGAGAAGGCACACGAGAGCGCTCACCAGCACCGTGACGAGGGCGACGATCGCCGAGTTGCGCAGGAACGTGCCGAAGCCGCCGTCTGTGAGGACGAACGCGAAGTTGTCGAAGGTGAACTCCTGCGGCAGCAGCGACTGCCCGCCGCTGGATGCCTTCTTGTCCAGGGCGCTGGAGACCATCCAGTACACCGGGAACAGCGTGAAGATCAGGACCGCAGCGACGGCGATGCCGGTGCCGATCCTCGATGCGGCGGAGGGACGCGGGTTCACAGCTCGTCCTCCTTCATGAGTGAGCGGATGTACACGATCGTGATGGCGATCAGCACGATCGTCAGCAGCACGGCGAGCGCGGCGCCGAAGCCGTACTTGTTCTGGCCGAAGGACTCCACGTACGACCACACGCCCAGGTTCAGCACCGAGCGGTTGCCGCCGTTTCCCCCGGGCATGAGGTACACCTGCGCGAACACCTTGAAGTCCCAGATCGTCGACAGGATGATGACGACGGAGAAGACCGGCCTGAGGGTGGGGAAGATGATCTTCCAGAAGCGGCGCCAGGCTCCCGCGCCGTCGAGCGCGGCTGCCTCGAGCATCTCCTTCGAGACGCCGAGGAGGCCGGCCAGAACGGTGATCGCGACGAACGGGAACCCGTGGTGCACGACGTTGATCAGCACGATCGCGTAGAACGACCACTGATTGTTGAACCAGTTGTAGCTCTCGCCCATCAGGCCGAGGTTCTGCAGGACGGCGTTCACGACGCCGCGGTCGGCGTCGAAGATGAACGTCCAGACGTAGGTGCCCGTCACCGCCGGCATCGCCCACGCGACCATGATGCAGCTCGAGACGATGGTGCGCCACACAGGGCCGAGCTTGGCGAGCAGCAGAGCGACCAGGGTACCCACCGCGACCGTCGCGAACACCGCCACCGCCGCGAAGCCGACCGTGTTCGGGAGCACGACCGCCCACAGCTGCGGGTCGCTCAGGGCTTTCGCGTAGTTCTCGAGACCGATCCAGTTCTGCTCGCCCGTGTTGATCTCGCGCAGGCCGTAGTCCTGCAGCGAGTAGAGGAACACCTGCACGAGCGGCCACAGCATGAGGGTCGCGAGGATGAACAGGCCGGGGGCGAGCAGAAGCCACGGGCGGGCCTTCACGAGGGAGAACCCCCGCGGCCTGCCGGCCACGGAGGCGGAGGAGGACTCCGTCTTCGTGGCCGGCAGCGGTGCGTGCACCATCGTCATGAAGGGCGACTTCCTACTGGTTGAGGAGTTCGGTCATCTCGGCGGCGGCATCCTTCGTCGCCGTGGCGACGTCCTTCTGCCCGCCGAGGATCGCCTGGATCATCGAGTTGGTCGTCTTCTTCGCCTGGACCGCGCCGAAGTTCGGCGTCACCGGCACGGATGCTCCGCCCTCGACCATCTGCTGGGCGAACGGGGCGACGAGCGGGTCGGTCGAGGCGAGCGCCTCTTCCATCGCGGACTGCACCCCGGGGAAGTACCCGGTCTCCTGCGACCACTGCTCGGCGAACTCGCCGGTGGTCATGAGCTTGACGAACCGCCATGCGAGGTCGGCGTTCTCGGTGCTGTTGAAGATCGACAGGTGCGAGCCGCCGAGGACCGAGGGTGCGATGCCGCCGTCCTTGCCGGGGATCACGGCCGCGCCGATCTTGCCCTCGAGGTCGGGGTTCGCCTCGATCAGCGCCTTCGGAGTCCAGGAGCCGGAGAGCATCATCGCGACGTTGCCCTGCGTGAACGCGTCGCGAAGATCCGTCTCCTTCCAGGTCGTCGCACCGGCGGACGAGAAGCCGTGCTCGGTCGCGAGTCCCGTGTAGAACTCGATGCCCTCCTGCGACTCCTCGCTGTCGAGCTCACTGGTCCACTCCTTGCCGTCGAGCGTCGCGACCTTGCCACCGGCTCCCCAGACCCAGGGATAGACCTGGAACTCCGCGTCGCCCGCGACCGGGAACGGGAGCATGTCGGGCTTCGCGGCCTTGATCGCCTCGCCGGCGGCGACGATGTCGTCCCAGGTCTTCGGCGCCTCGAGCCCGAGCTCCTCGAAGACGTCGGTGCGGTAGACGAGCGAACGGACGCCCGCGTACCACGGCATGCCGTAGAGCTCGTCCTCGTAGGTGCCTGCGACCTCGAGCCCCTCGACCAGGTCGTCGCGCAGCCCCTTCTCGCCGTCGACGTACTCGTCGATCGGCAGGAGTGCGCCCGCGTCGGCGAACTCGGCGGTCCATGTCGTGCCGGTCTCGGCGATGTCCGGCGTCGTGTCCCCCGCGATCGAGGTGACGAACCGGTCGTGCGCGTCGGCCCACTGGACCTCTTCGATCTTGACCGTGGCACCGGTCTCGTCCTCGAAGGCCTTCGAGACGGCGTCGTAGAACGCGGTCGAGTCGGGGTTGGTGCCCTTCATGATCCAGACGGTGAGCTCCTTGCCCTTGCCGTCGACGGATCCGCCGTCGCCTGCGTCGCCGCTGCCGCCGGTCGAGCAGGCGGCCAGGCTCAGCGTGGCCACCGCGCCGAGCGCGACGGCCGAGAGAATGCGCTTGTGCATCAGGGATCTCCTCTTCGAAACATCCTGGCGGCATCGGGTGCTCACCAACTGAGATAAGTATCTACGGCTAACTAATTGCCTGCAAGCAATTCTCACGATTGTCATCTCGCTGTGACAAAAGTTTCCAAGAGTAGGCTCACGGCATGCGCCGCCGCTCACACAACGACGACCGGGCCACTGTGGCGCGCCACGCGCACCTGCTGTCGCCCTCCCGCATGTCCGTCGCGCTCAAGCTGCTCGGAGCGGCTCTCGCCGTGCTCGTCGTCTCCTCGGCGGCGATCGCGGCCTTCATCGCCGTCGATCTCTCGAACCGTGTCAGCGACGGTGCGGTCGCACTCGAAGGGGACGACGACGTCGCGCCGCCCGCGCTGGGCGCCTACCCCGACGAGCTGGCCTTCAACCTCCTCATCATCGGCACAGACGAATGCGGAGAGATCACGACGCAGTACCTGGGCCGGAGGTGCAGCGAAGCCGACGGCGGCATCCGCAACGACGTGAACCTGCTCGTGCATGTGTCCGCGGCTCCGCGGAACGTCACCGTGGTGTCCTTCCCCCGCGATCTCATGGTCGAGGTGCCCGAGTGCACGCGCCAGGACGGGTCCACGGCATCCGCGATGGCGAAGGCGTCGTTCAACTCGCTGTTCGATCACGCGGGGATCCCGTGCATCGCGACGACCGTCACCGAGCTCAGCGGTCTCCCGGTCGAGTTCGCGGCGAAGATCAGCTTCGACGGCGTGATCGAGATCACCAACGCGATCGGCGGTGTCGAGGTCTGCGTCGCCGGCGAGGGCATCCACGACTCCATGGCCGGAATCGATCTGGCGCCCGGCACGCACACCATCTCGGGCAAGGACGCTCTCGCCTTCATCCGCACCAGGCACGGCGTGGGCGACGAGAGCGACCTCGCGCGCATCTCGAATCAGCAGCAGTACATGTCGCGGCTCGCGAAGAAGATCCTCAGCGCCGAGACGCTCACCGACCCCTCGACCGTGTTGAAGCTCGCGAACACGGTGGCCGACAACATCGTGCCGAGCGAGAAGCTGAACAACCCACTCACGCTGGCCCAACTGGCCCTCGCCCTCAAGGACGTGGAGTTCACCGACTTCGTCTTCGTGCAGTTCCCGAATGTCGTGGATCCCGACGACGCGAACAAGGTCGTCCCCGACGATGACGCCGCCGAGGCGCTCTGGGCGGCGCTGATCGCCGGCACGCCCATCCAGCTGTCCGGCAGCGTGGAGAACCACGACGGCGTCGTGCTCGCGACGCCCGAGCCCACCGACACCCCGGTGGAGACCACCGCGCCTCCGGAGACCGCCGTGCCCGAGGTCCGTGCGACGCTGCCCCCGGAGATCACGGGTCAGACCGCCGCGCAGGACACCTGCTCCGACGGAAATCAGTCCGAGTGACCGCGTAGTCTCGGACCATGGGCAGGACGCGCGCACGAGACACCGAGCACCCGCAGGCCCGACTCGACCACGGCGGCATCGCCCGCATCGTGCCGAGCGCGTTCACGAGCGGATACGAGCTCGTCGTCGACGACACCCCGCAGTCGCATGTCGACCTCGACGATCCCACCCATCTGCACTTCGAATACGTCGTGCGCATGGGCGCCGTGATCGATCAGCTGCCGCCCGGACCGCTGACCGCCGTGCACCTGGGCGCGGGGGCGATGACCCTGCCGCGCTACGTCGAGGCCACGAGGCCCGGCTCCCGGCAGCAGGTCATCGAGCTCGAAGCCCCGCTCGCGGCGCTCGTGCGCGAGCACCTTCCGCTGCCCCGGGGAGCCGCGATCCGCATCCGGATCGGAGATGCGCGCGCCGGAGTGCAGAAGCTGCCCCCGGCCCTCGTCGGCAGCTGCGATCTGGTCGTCTCCGACGTGTACTCCGGCGCTCAGACGCCGGCGCATCTGACGAGCGTCGAGTTCTACCGCGAGCTGCGGACGCTGCTGAAACCCGCGGGCGTGCTCCTCGTCAACGTCGCGGACGGGCCGGGGCTCGCGTTCGCCCGCAGACAGGCTGCGACGATCGCCGAGGTCCTGCCCGAGATCGGCGTCCTCGCCGACACCCAGGTGCTCAAGGGGCGCAGGTTCGGCAACCTCGTGATCGCGGCATCCGCCTCTCCCCTGCCGACCGACTGGCTCCCGCGGATGCTCGCCGCAGGTCCCCACCCGGCCAAGATCGCTCAGGGCGCCGAGGTCGTCGCCTTCGTCCAGGGCGCTCGCGTGGTCACCGATGCCGATGCCACGGCATCCCCCCGACCCGACGATTCGCTCTTCCTGCGCTGAGGCGCTCCACTCCGGCGAGGCGACACGCCCGCCAAGGTCGCGCCTCCCCGGCGTGTTCCTCGTCTCGGCGGAGACGGGAATGCAGACTGGAACGAGGGATGCTGCGAGAGGAGAGCCGAGAGCATGAGTTTCATCCGGGGCTACGACCAGGAGACCCTCCGCGAACTGGTCGATCTCGATGAATGCGCGACGAGGCTGGCCGAGATCGAGAGCCAGCGCAGCCTTCCCGCTCTGCTGGAACGCGTGTGGCTCCTGAAGGTGCTCGGGCGCCTCGACGAGGCTCTCGTCCTCGCCGACGAGACGGTGCGTCAGGCCCGCATGGCCGGCACCCGCAAGGACGTGCTGCGCGCTCGCGTGCTGCACGCGACGATCCTGCAGTACCGCGGCGCGTACGCCGCGGCCGAGCAGGAGCTGACGGCCTGCGTCACCGAGGCAGAGGGCCAGGGGTGGGTGTCGATCGCGGCGTTCGCTCATCAGCATCACGGCAAGAACGCCTACGAGGCCGGCGATTTCGACACAGCCCGCGACAGCTTCAAGCGCTCGCTGTTCCTCCGCCGGGAAGCCGGAGCCGAGGATCGCGAGCTCGAGGTCGCGCTCCTCGCGATCGAGGCCGCGGAGCGGCGCCGCCCTTCGCAGCTCGTCGCCGGCTGAGCCGATCGCACGACGTCGGCGGCATGGCTTAGCCTTGGCGCATGGCGGAACTCGACCGTGTGCGCATCTGGGGCGAAGCGCTGATCAGGCTGCACCTCGACGACAGCTGGTCGTTCGGCTTCGACAACGCGAAGCGTCGGGCGGGGCAGTGCGACTACACCAAGAAGCGCATCACGGTGTCGCGCTACCTCGCTGCGCGGTTCGAAGACGACGAGATCCACCAGGTGCTGCTGCACGAGGTGGCGCACGCCCTCGCGGGGCACAAGGCCGCGCACGGTGCGGCGTGGAAGCGGATCGCCCGTGACCTGGGCTACGACGGCGGAGTGACGCACCACGGCGAGACCGCTGTCGAGCTCGCACCGTGGGTCGGCACCTGCCCGGCCGGCCACATCACCTATCGTCACCGCCGCCCCACCAGGGCCACATCGTGCGCGAAGTGCTCGCGCACCTACGACGCGCGCTACCAGTTCACGTGGACACGGCGCGAGATCACCCCGGCCACGCGCCTGGCTGCCCAGATCGCGCGCTGACCTCAGTCCGCCGACGAATCCTGTTCGGCGGCAGGGTCATCGACCGGATCGGACGCCGCGGCATCCGTCTCCTTGGCGCTCTGCCGCCGGCGCAGCACGCTTGCCAGCGCCCTCCAGCCGACCAGGAACACGCCCAGCACGATCGTCGCCACGATGATGAAGGCCAGCTGCGCAGTGTCACCGGCGACGATGCGCAGCAGCATGCCTCCCGCGACGGTCACGACCCAGACGGTGACTCCCCACAGCAGCGACCACGGCTTGCGCGGTCCTGATCCCATCAGTGCGGCGAGCGCGTGCCCGACCACGAGCGCGACGAGGAACGGCCACGCGGTCAGCAGGAATCCGACCGGGTCCTCCTGGTGCGACGCGCGTCCGATCACGGCGAAGATCAGCACGAACACGGCATCGACGATGAGAGCGGGGAGGTATCTCATGCCCCGACCATACGACCCCGCGGCCCGAATCCGCGGCGAGCGCACGGCCTGTTGACGAGTGCATGGCCTGTCGGCGTCGACGATCCGTGCGTTCGGCGGCATCCCGTCCGCTCGGCGGATCACGCGAAGCGCACGAACGCACCGTCGCGCAGCGTCGGGACGACCTCGGAGGAATCGAGCGATGCGGCCTCGGCGACAGATGCCGGGACGATTCCCGACTGCGCCATCCGGGCGGTCGAGGCGACCCCGATCTCGAGCTCGCGTGCGGAGCCGCTCGCGCTGAGCAGATGCCGCAGCGCTCCCTTCAGCGCGCGGAATCCCTCGGCGACGACGGCCGCGTCGGGTGCGGTGTGATCGATGCCGAGGTCGGTGAGCGCGGCGATGACGGCGCCCGCTCCGAGCTGGTCCTCGACGGCGAAGCGCAGGGTGCCGTCGGCGGCCTTCTCCCCCGCTGCGATCACCGCGACCGAGGTTCGCTCCTGGCGCCGCTCCTGCACGGTCTGCACGGCGCGGGCGACGGCGGCGGCGTTGCGCAGGCCTCCCACCAGCACGACGGCTTCCCCCGCGGATGCTGCCACGTCGGCGCCGTTGCTCGACCACTCGCGCGCGTCGGCGAGAGTGACGACGGTGCCGGACGCCACGGCATCCGGCACCGTCGAGGAGAAGCGCAGTACGTCGACGACCACGACGATGTCGGCGGGGGCGAGGCGTGCGAGGCCGGCGGCTCCCCATTCGAAGCGGACCTGATACGTGGACTGGTCGAAGGGCGATGCCATCTCCCCAGCCTATGCTCGCTCCGATGCTCCTCGAGGTGCGTGTCGTGGTCGTCGCGGGCGGAAAGCGCGACCACCACACGCACCTCGGCACCGACATCGACGACAGGCGCCGGCCCGCGTCAATCCGCGGCGAGAGCCTCGACGGGGGCGACGCGGGTCGCGAGCCGGGTGGGCGTCGCGGCGGCCACGAGCGTCAGCACAGCGGTGGCGACGACCATCACCACGACGGGGATCCACGGCACCTGAGGTGCGATCAGGCCCGCCGGCGTGAAGTCGGGCAGCGTCGGCACCGAGCCGAGCAGCGACTGTGCGGCGATCCATCCGTAGGCGACGCCGAGCACGAGCCCCGTGATCGTCGCGGCGACCGTGATGTGGGTCGCCTCCAGCAGCACCATCCGACGCACCTGCGTGTTCGAGAGGCCGATCGAACGGAGCAGCCCGAGCTCGCGCCGACGCTGCACGACGCCGATCGTGAGCAGGTTCACGAGCCCGACCGCGGCGATCACCGCCGAGACCGCGACGAGAACCATCATGATGGTGCCGAACGCGTCGAAGGGCGCGAAGAAGTCGGACGGCACCTCACCGGTCATCTGACTCGTCATCAGACGCTTGGCCGACTCGAGCGCGACGGCGAACATCGTGACCAGCGTGACCCCCATGACGACGCCGATCGCCATGCGCGAGGAGCGCTCCGGATAGCGCAGCGCGTTCTCGGCTGCGAGGCGCGCTGTGGCGCTCGAACCGAACAGCCGCCCCACCAGACGCAGCACGGGCGGCATGAAGATGACCGATCCGAGGGCGAGGCCGGTGAACGACAGGATGCCGCCGAAGAAGGCGACCACGACGCCGAGCGGTGTGATCAGGCCGAGCACGACACCCGCCGCCAGGAGGGCCGCGCCCGAGATCAGCAGCACCCACGCGCCGACGTGGCGGCCGGGCTTGCCGGCGACCTCGTCGTGCGCGCGCTCGACCGACCCGCCGATGGCCTGCAGTGGCGTGACCGCCAGCACCCGTCGAGAGCCCGCCCACGCCGCGATCCAGGTCGTGAGGGCGACGCCGACCGCCGGCAGCACGATGAACGGCTGCGCGATCGTGAAGTCCCGCAGGGGGCTGTCGATGAACCGGGCGCCGATCTGCACGCCGACCGCCGCCAGCAGCAGACCCGCTGCGGTTCCGGCGAACGCGCCGATGATCCCGACCACGAGCCCTTGACGGCCCACCTCGCCACGCTGCGAACGAGCAGTGGCGCCGATCAGCCGCATCAACGCGATCTGCCGCGTGCGCCCGGCGATGATCGTCGAGAACGTGTTCGCCGTCACGATCGCCGCGACGTACATGGCGACGGCCGTCAGCAGCACCGACAGGATCGCCACGACCACGGCGAGCGTCTCGCTGTCGCCGATGAACGGGTCGGCCTGCAGCACGGCCCCGATGTACGCGGTCGTCTCGACGAGCACGACCCCGAAGGCGGCCGACAGCGTCGCGACGAGGACGCTGGCCCCCATGCCGCGGTCGCGCAACCAGGCCAGGCGGGGCCCGGTCGCCGCTGTCTGCGGGACCACGGTGGCGATCGCGCTCATGCCGCCACCTCCGCGGCGAGCATGTACGCCGAGATCTCCTCGGCGCTCTGACGAGGGTGGTCGGCGACGATGCGGCCGTCGCCGAGGAACAGCACGCGGTCGGCGTGACTCGCGGCGATCGCGTCGTGCGTGACCATCGCGATCGACTGGCCGTGGTCGCGGCTCGCCTCGGCGAGCAGGCGGAGCACCTCGCGTCCGGTCTTCGAGTCGAGGTTGCCCGTGGGCTCGTCCGCGAAGACGAGATCGGGGGCGGTGGCGAGCGCGCGGGCGATGGCGACGCGCTGCTGCTGTCCGCCGGAGAGCTGGTGCGGTCGGTGCTCGAGTCGGGACCCGAGACCGAGAGACTCGATCAGGCCGTCGATGCGGGCTTTCTCGATGGCGCTCGGACGACGGCCGTCGAGTTCGAAGGGCAGCATGATGTTGCCCCGAGCCGTGAGCGTGGGCACCAGGTTGAACGCCTGGAAGATGAAGCCGACGCGGCGGCGGCGCAGGATCGTGAGGTCGAGGTCGCCGAGCCCGGTGATCTCGGTGTCGCCGATCCAGACGCGCCCCTCGCTCGGGGTGTCGAGCCCCGCCATGATGTGCATGAGAGTGGACTTGCCCGAGCCCGACGGCCCCATGATCGCGGTGAACTGCCCGCGGCGGATGCCGACGCTCACGTCGTCGAGCGCGTGCACGGTGCCCTCGCCCGTGCCGTAGGTCTTCTTCAGGTGCTGGACGCGGGCGGCGAGCCCGAGGTCGGTGGTCGTGATCTCCATGTCATCGACGCTATTTCGGCGGCCTCACCCGGCGCGTCGCCCGTGCGGAGCATCTCCCTACATCGCAGGGATGATCCCGGGATCAGCCCACCCACGCGTGAGTCGACACCCCGACCGCGTTCCACGCGTTGATCGTGACGATGAGCGACACGAGCGCGCCGAGCTCCTCCGGAGAGAAGACGGCGGCCGCCGCATCCCAGTCGGCATCGGGCACGTGGGTCTCGGACGCCCTGGTGATGCTCTCGGTCAGGGTGAACGCGGCGCGGTCGCGAGCGGTGAACAACGGCGACTCCCGCCAGACCGCCACCGCGTTGACGCGCTGCGCGGTATCGCCGGCCTTCAGGGCGTCGGCGGAGTGCAGCTCGACGCAGTAGCTGCAGCCGTTGAGCTGCGACGCACGCAGCCGCACCAGCTCGCGCAGCCGACGATCGAAGTCGACCGCGTCGAGTTCGCGGACCATGGCGTTGTCGAGATGCGCGAGCGCCCGGGAGAAGTGCGGGGCGATCGCGTCGATGTCGAGGCGGACAGGTATCGAGACGGTGGCATCGGTCATGAGGACAGCATCCACCTCGCCCCGGACATCCGTCCAGGAGCGAGCGCGGTGCTCGCTCAGGCGAGCCCGTGCTCGAAGGCGAACACGACCAGCTGCACGCGGTCGCGCAGGGCGAGCTTGGTGAGGATGCGGCTGATGTGGGTCTTCACGGTCGCCTCGCTGAGGTACTCGCGGGCAGCGATCTCGGAGTTCGACAGGCCGCGTGCGGCGAGCGCGAAGATCTCGCGTTCACGATCGGTGAGGGCCGAGTACTGGACGGGCACGGGCTTGGGCGCCTCGGCGAAGTGCTGGAAGAGATCGCGCGTGGCGGATGCGGCTATCACGCTCGAGCCGGAGTTCACGGTGCGGATCGCCGCGAGCAGGAACTCGGGATCGGCGTCCTTGAGCAGGAACCCGCTCGCGCCCTGCCTGATCGCCCGCGCCGCGGCCTCGTCGAGGTCGAAGGTCGTCAGCATCACGATCCGCGGCGGGTCGGGCTGCGCGAGGATCTCGGTGGTGGCCGTCAGGCCGTCCATGACCGGCATCCTGATGTCCATCAGGACGACGTCCGGTCGCGTCGATCGCACGACGTCGATCGCCTCGCGCCCGTCCCCGGCCTCGCCGACGACGTCGAGGTCGGGCTGCGAAGCGACCAGCATCCGGATGCCGGCGCGGAAGAGCGCCTGGTCGTCGACGAGCACGACTCTGATCACGAATTCCCCCCGATGGGCAACGAGGCGCGAACGAGGAAAAGTTCGCCCTCCAGCCCCGCATGAAGGCTACCGCCCGCGAGCTGTGCGCGTTCGCGCATGCCGATCAGCCCGTGCCCCTGAGATGTCGCCGGCGCGGACGCTCCGACGCGGTTGGCGACCTCGATGTCCACCCGGTCGGGCAGCCATGCCAGCCGCACGTCGACCTCGCCGTCGCCGTGCCGGATCGCGTTGGTCAGCGCCTCCTGCAGGATCCGGTAGACGGCGAGCTGGATCGCCCCCGGCGGTTCACCCGGCGGCATCGGATCGACGGTGATGCGCGGTTCGACGCCCGCCTGCCGCACCTGTGCGAACAGCGTCTCGAGATCGGCGAGCGTCGGCTGCGGGCCGTCGCCCTGACGGTGCCGGAGCTGAGTGAGCAGCAGTCGCACGTCTGACAGGGCGCCGCGGGCCGTCTGAGCGATCGTGGTGAGCGCCTCGGTCGCCATCTCGGGTTCCGCTGCGGCTGCGTACCGCGCGCCGTCGGCCTGCGCAATGACGACTGCGAGGGAGTGCGCGACGATGTCGTGCATGTCACGCGCGATGCGGACCCGTTCCTGCTCCTCGGCGGCGAGGGATTCGGCCTGCAGCTGAGCGGCCCTGGTGCGGCGGGCGCGCAGCACGACACGCCACAGCAGGCCGCTCACCCACGCGAAGCCGAGCGCCAGGACCGAGACGATCAGCAGGAGGACGCCGGCGCTCAGCTGCTCCCAGCCGGTGCTCGCGACGAAGGAGACGCCGTTCACGAGGACCATGTACGCCGCGGCGATGAGCCCGCCCAGCAGCGTCGACGCGAACCCCCACCAGAGCACGGCTCTCGAGCCCCATGCCGCCGTGGCGTACAGCACGAGCAGGATCGCGAGGTCGACCGGAACCGGCCCGAACCCGGCCAGCATCTGCAGCACAGCGCCCGCCCACGCGGCCGCCAGTGCGAGGCCCGGGGCGAGGCGGCCGATCGCGACCCCGCCCATCATGAGCACGCTCGCCGCGATGAGTCCCGCGAGCGCGAGGCCCTGGATGTCTGGGCCGCCCGTCGCTGGACCGTAGAAGACCACCGACATGGGCGTGAACACGACGAAGAGCAGCACCGCGCCGACGATGTCGAGCGCGAGCGCTGTACGGGAGAGCGGCCGGATCACTCCCCCACGCTACGCGAGCGCCGGATGCCGTGGCATCCGTCTCGAGATGTATCCGATCCGACCGGTCAGGCGCGCGCGAGGATCTCGCCGTGCGGCACCAGGAACCACCCGTCGCCATCGGCTGCCCAGCGCTTCCAGGCTTCGCTGATGCCCCGCAGTTCCGCGTCGGTCGCCATGCCGCTGTCGAGCAGCTGACGGGTGAGAGCGGACTCCAGGATCCGGTCGGCCCACATGCCGCCCCACCAGCTGCGCTCCTCGGCCGTCGCGTAGCACCAGGTCGAGGCGGTGACGGTGACGTCGTCGAACCCGGCGGCTCGGGCCCACGACAGCAGCCGGCGACCGGCATCCGGCTCTCCTCCGTTGGCCCTCGCCGCCCTGCGGTACAGGTCGAGCCAGCGATCGAGCTCCGGCAGCACGGGGAACCAGATGAACCCGGCGTAGTCGGCGTCTCGCGCCGCGACGATGCCGCCGGGCACGGCCACCCGGCGCATCTCGCGCAGCGCCTGCACCGGGTCGCCGACGTGCTGCAGCACCTGATGCGCGTGCACGACGTCGAAGCTGTCGTCGGCGAAGCTGAGCGCGTGCACGTCCTCGACCGAGAAGTCGATGTTGGTCGCGCCGCGCGACTCGGCGAGGGAACGCGACAGCGACAGCGCATCCTCGTCGATCTCGGTCGCCGTGACGTGCGCGGCGACGCTCGCGAAGTCCACCGTGATCGAACCGGGCCCTGCGCCGACGTCGAGCAGCCTCGTCGATCCGCTGAGGTGCGCGCGAAGGTACTCGGCGGAGTTCGAGATGTCGCGGACGTTGTGCGAGCGGAGGACGGATTCGTGGTGTCCGTGCGTGTACGAGGCCATGTTCCATCCTGGCATCCCGAGAGGAGCCGTCGAGCCGGTCAGTGCAGTTCGGAGACGACCCGCCGGATCGCCTCGCGATCGGGTTTTCCCGACGGCAGGATGTCGAGCTCGTCGACGAGGATCAGCCGTGCGGGGCGGGCGTGCTTGCCCAGCTCCTCGGCGACCGCATCGCGGGCGTGTGCGAGCTGCTCGGCTTCGCTGCGCCGCAGCGCCTCCCCTCGAGGGGCCACGATGACCGAGGCCTCCCCCCAGCGCGCGTCACCCACGGGGACCACGACGGCTCCGGTGAGGCCGGGCACCCGCCGCACGATCCGCTCGACCCGGTCGAGCGAGATGTTGATGCCCCCCGAGACGATCACGTTGTCCGCCCGGCCGTGGACCCGCACGATCCCGTCCTCGATCAGACCGAGATCGCCGGTGCGGTACCAGCGGATGCCGTGCTCGTCCCGCGTGAACGTGCGTGCGGTGAGCTCGTCGTCGCCGAGATAGCCGTCGGCGAGCATGGGCCCGGCGATGCGCAGCTCTCCGTCGACGACCCGCACCGCGACCGTGTCGAGCGGCACGCCGTCGTACACGCAGCCGCCGCTCGTCTCGCTGGAGCCGTAGGTGCGCACGAGTCGCGCGCCGAGCGCGGCCGCGTGATCGCGAAGAGGCTCGGGCAGCGCCTGACCGCCGATCAGGATGGCCCGGTACGCCTGGAGCGCGGCGCGGACCGCGGCGCTGTCCTCGGCCTCCAGCAGCGTCGCCAGCTGCGCGGGGACGAGGGAGGTGTACAGGTCGGGGATGCCGGTGCCTGCGCCGGCATCCGGGCGCAGCATCGACAGGGTCGCCGCGGCGAAGGCCTCTGCGGAGAACCGCCCGTCGAGGATCGCGGGTTCCGTGCCGGCGACGACGGAGCGCACGAGCACCTGGAGTCCTGCCACGTAGGTCGCCGGCAGCGCGAGCAGCCAGCGACCGCTGCCGATGCGCGCGGCCGTCGCTTCGGCGCCCGCGCGCAGCGCCTCGCCGCTCAGCACTACGCGCTTCGGGATGCCGGTCGATCCGGAGGTCGCGATGACGACGGCCGTCCCGTCCGGCACGGCCTCGGGTTCCCCGGCGACCATGCCGAATCCGAGCGCCGGTCCGCCCGCGAGCGCGTGGCGCAGTGCATCGAGCAGGGCGCGGGGGTCTTCGGCGTCGGTCGGCCTCAGCTCGGTCGGCATGAGCGTCAGAAGTGGTAGGGGAACGCCGACCAGTCGGGGGCGCGCTTCTCGAGGAAGGAGTCGCGTCCCTCGACGGCTTCGTCGGTGCCGTAGGCGAGACGCGTCGCCTCGCCTGCGAAGACCTGCTGGCCGACCATGCCGTCATCGACGGCGTTGAAGGCGAACTTGAGCATCCGGATCGCCGTGGGCGACTTCGTGAGCACGGTGCGCGCCATCTTCAGGGCTTCACGTTCGAGCTCCGCATGCGGCACGACGCGGTTCACGGCGCCCATCTCGTATGCGCGTTGCGCGGAGTACTCCTCGGCGAGGAAGAACACCTCGCGGGCGATCTTCTGCCCGGTCTGGCGGGCCATGTACGCCGAGCCGTAGCCGGCGTCGAAGCTGCCCACATCGGCATCCGTCTGCTTGAAACGCGCCTCTTCCGCCGAGGCGATCGACAGGTCGCACACCACGTGCAGCGAGTGGCCGCCGCCTGCCGCCCATCCGGGGATCACCGCGATGACGACCTTGGGCATGAACCGGATCAGCCGCTGCACCTCGAGGATGTGCAGGCGGCCGGCGCGTGCAGGATCGGCGACCGCGTCGACGTCGTCGGAGTACTTGTAGCCGTCGCGGCCGCGGATGCGCTGGTCGCCGCCCGAGCAGAACGCCCAGCCGCCGTCCTTCGGACTCGGGCCGTTGCCGGTCAGCAGCACGGCGCCGATGCGCGGGTCCTGCCTGGCTACGTCGAGAGCGCGATACAGCTCGTCGACCGTGTGCGGGCGGAAGGCGTTGCGCACCTCGGGCCGGTCGAAGGCGATGCGCGCGACGCCGCCGTCGTGCGACACGTGCGCGGTGATGTCGGTGTAGTCCTCGGCACCGGGCGCGAGCACCCACTCCTCGGGATCGAACAGGTCGGAGACGGATGCGGTGGTCACGGCGTCCAGCCTATTCCTCGGCCGCTGCCTGCGAGGAGAGCGCCGCCCGTCCTGGGCGGCGCTCTCGCAGGCGGATGCCGTCAGGAACGGCGCCGACGGACGGTCTTGATCCACCCGTCGATGATGTCCCACGCGACGCCGGCCGCGACACCGAACCCGAGGACGACCGCGAGGATGCGGAGAATCCCACCCTCGCCGGATGCCTCGCGATCACCCGTGGCGAAGCCCTCGCCGCCGACCGTGACGACGTGGGAGAGGAAGTCGGGGTTGACGAGATCGCCGCGAAGGAGCAGAACGAGCACCCAGGCGAGGAAGGCGAGCGCGAGCACGGTGTTCACGACCGCGGCTCCCACGGTCCAGCCGCCTCGACGGAAGATGACGATCGCGAAGAACGCCTCCGCCGCGATGAGCAGGAGCAGCAGCCCGATGCCCCACGGCCACAGGCCGGGGTTCAGGATCGGCAGCGCCTCCCCGGGGATGAAGCCCCGGAAGCGATCCCACAGCAGCGCCCCGACCGCGATGCCGAGGAAGACGAGCGAGGCGATCAGCTCGTTGCGCCCGGCGCCGTTCTCGGTGATCTCGGGCAGCTGATCGAGGTTCCACCTGTCGATCGACGTCGAGCTCCCTGTGCGCTCCAGCACCACGAAGACGAGCGTGGTCCAGAAGCAGATGTGGATGATCGCCCCGCCGGTGGCGACTATCGCCGAGGCGATGACCTCGCCGACCGGAGCGCCCGCGATCGTCTGCCCCAGTGCGGCTCCGCCGAGCACGCACACCGGCACGATGAGCAGCAGCAGCTTCAGCAGGCGCCACCAGGTGAGGTAGAAGCGCGGACCGATCAGGTGCAGAGGGCGATCGGCATAGCCCGCCGCGAGGATGCCGGGATCGCCGAGTTCCGTGAGCACGGCTCGCTCGGCATCCGTCGGCGATTCGCCGGCGTCGAGCCGCGCCTCGATGGCGTCGGCGATGGAGGCCTCGAGTTCGGCGCGGACGTCGTCCTGCGTCTCGGGCTTCAGGCTCTTGACCGTCGCGGCGATGTAGCGCTCGGTGAGAGTGGCTGTCGTGGTCATGTCAGTTCTCCTCTGCGGTGAGGGCGGCGATCGCCGCGGTGAGCGAGCGCCATTCGTCGGTGAGGGTGTCGGCGAGGCGGATGCCGGCATCCGAGGTGCGGTAGAACTTGCGGGGCCGGGCCTCGTCGGTGTTCCACTCGCTGGTGAGGTACTCCTGCTTCTCCAGGCGGCGCAGCAGCGGGTAGAGCGTGTTCGCATCCGTGGCGAAGCCGCGGTTCTCGAGCTCTTCGAGAAGGCCGTAGCCGTAGCCGGGGGTGCGCAGCAGCTGCAGGCAGGCCAGCACGACGGTGCCTCGGCGCAGCTCCTGCAGGTGCGTGTCGAGCGTCTCGTTCATGTCCATCACATTACTGTGTGTCACACACTATAGTCAACCGCACATTGATATTGCTCGCCCTGACCGCACCCGCGACGTACGGTGGGGGCATGCCCTTCGAGATCAGCCCTGTCGACCCCTTCGGCGGCGACGCCGTCGACGCCTGGTGGGAGGCCTATGCCGCGGCCCGGCGCGTCGACATGGGTGAGGACGCCGTGATCTGGTCGCGCAAGGAGAGCCGCGCGGAGCTGCAGCAGCCGTCGGCGACGACGCATCGACGCGCCTTCTCCGCGAGCGAGGGCGGCGAGGTCGTCGGCTCTGCGTCCCTCGCCCTGCCCCTCAAGGACAACGTGCACATCGCCGCGATCGGGATCAACGTGCCCGCGGAGCATCGCCGGCGCGGTGTCGGATCGGCGCTCCTCGCGCACGTCGAGCGCGAGGCCGCGGCCGCCGGCCGCACGACCATGCGGGCAGACGTCTACTGGCCCGCATCCGCTCCGGCCGACGGCGCCGGCGAGCCCGGACGCGAGTTCGCCCGTCGCCACGGGTACGACGTCGCTCTGGGAGATCTGCAGAGTCGCCTGGATCTGCCCGTGACGGATGCCACGATCGACGCGCTGCTCGCGGAGGCGCCCGCGGCCGGGTACACCCTGCGCAGCTGGGCAGGACCCGTACCTGACGACCTCGTCGCCGAATGGGCGGCGCTGGATGCGCTGCTCGACACCGAGGCCCCCACCGGAGATCTCGACATCCAGGCGGCATCCGCCGATGTCGCCGACTTCCGGGCTGACGAGCAGCTGGTCGCGCGCCAGGGGCGCACGTCGTACGGCACCGTGGCTCTCACCGCCGACGGACGCGTCGCCGCCTACACCCAGATCGTCGTGTCCCGTGACGACGGCAACGCCTACCAGTGGGGAACGCTGGTGCGGCGGGAGGATCGGGGGCGGCGCCTGGGACTGCGGGTCAAGCTCGAGAATCTGCGTCTGCTGCAGCGTCTCTCGCCCGGGACGACCCGCGTCTACACCTTCAACGCCGAGAGCAACGCGCACATGCTCGCCGTGAACGCGCGTCTCGGCTTCCGCGCGGTCGCACGCATGGGCGAGCTGCAGAAGCGCCTCATGTGAGGAGAACCGCCGCCTGATTGTGACGACACAGGCGCGGGGCGCAGCATCCGATTCCGTACTGTAGAACGGTGACCCCGAAGACCCGAAACCTCGCTCTCACCCTGTCCACAGCAGCCGTCCTCGCGCTGTCCCTCACCGCGTGCTCGCCGAACACCACCTCCGGCGCCCCGACGTCGACCCCGACGTCATCCGCCGCCGCGGACGACGCGTCCTGTGCCGGCGTGACCGTCGTCGTCGACACGGGCGATCTGGAGATCTCCGACGACCCGTCGGCATCGGTGTGCGTCGACACCGACGACACGATCCTGGGCACGGACGCCGTCGCCGAGGCCGGATTCACCACGGTGGGCACCACGACGTACCCCGACGACGTCATCTGCCGCGTGAACGGCGTGCCCGCGGAGGACACCGAGCTCACCGGCGACGACGGCGCCGCCTATCACGAGACCTGCGCGGACATGCCTCCCGCCGCCGCCTACTGGGGCCTGTGGGTCAAGCCCGCCGACGGCGAATGGGACTACGCGCAGACCGGTCTCTCCGCCCTCGAGCTGAACCCGGGCGACAGCGTCGAACTGCTGTTCACCGTCAACGGCGCCCCCGCGGCTCCCACGTCGTGACCGCTGCGGGCCGGCTCCGACTGAGACCCGGCCCGCTGCGCGCGGCGGCGGGGCTCGCGGCGATCTTCGTCGTCGCCCGCGTCGCCTATCGCGTGCTGTTCCACGGCGCGGACGGCAGCGGTCTCGTGCTGCTGCCGCTGCCTGCCGTCCGGCTTCCGGCGCCCTTCTCCTGGGTGACGCTGCTCGGGCCCGTCACCCTCGACGGGCTCGGGGATGCCGTGCTCTCGGCCCTTCCCATCGCCGCGGTCATCCTGCTGTTCGGTCTGCTGAACGCACTGTTCGACATCTCGCGGGCGTTCGGCCTGCTCGCCCGGCGCGGCCCGCTGCGCGGCATCGCCCGGGCGCTGGCAGTGGCTTGGTCGACCTTGCCGAGTCTCGGCCAGGCGGTGCGCACGGTGCGCACGGCGCAGCGGCTGCGCGGTGAAAAGGCCGGTCCGCGGATGCTGGTACCGGTGCTCGAGCGCACCCTCGAACGCGCGGCGGCTGTCGCGAACGGTCTGGAACTGCGCGGCTTCGGCGGGACGCCGGTCGACGGGGAGTGCCTGACTCCGGTGACCGTGCACGACGCCGCCTTCGGCTTCACCGAAGCCCCGGTTCTGCACGTTCCGCAGCTCGCTCTCGGCACAGGCATGCTGGCGGTCGTCACCGGGCCAACCGGTTCAGGAAAATCGACGCTCCTCCGGGGGCTCGCCGGGCTCGTAGACCATATCGACGGCGGCTGGTCGACGGGTCTCGTCGAGGTGGCCGGGCAGGAACGCCGAGGCATGCCGCCGCGCGACGCTTCACGACTCGTCGGCGTCGTGCTGCAGAATCCGCGCGAGGGATTCTGCAGCGAGCTGGTCCGCGACGAGATCGGACTGTCGCTGCACCTGCGCGGTGTGGCGTCGGCCATCACGACCGATCGCGTCGACGAGGTCGCCGAGCGTCTGGGCATCTCGCACCTTCGGGATCGCGCGGTGCACGCGCTGTCGGCGGGAGAGGCGACCATGGTCGCGATCGCCGCCGCCGTGATCGAGCGTCCGATCCTGCTGCTGGTGGACGAGCCGCTCGCGGATCTGGATGCCGATGCACGCGTGCGCGTCGTCGCGGCGCTCGGATCCCTCGCTCACGAAGGCGGCGTGTGCGTGCTGGTCGCCGAGCATCGTGCGACCGCCTTCGAACACGTCGCCGACGAGTGGTGGGCGATCGAGGCCGGGTCGTTGCGCGACAGGGGCGAGGCGAAACGCAACCAGACCCGGTCGTTGAGCGAGCGAAGCGAGACGAAACGCCCCAGCCCCATGAACCTCCGATCCCTCGCTCAACGGACGGATGCCCCGCATCCTCCCGCCCTCGAGGCATCGCACGTCCGCATCGCGCTCGACGGAACGATCGCCGTGGCCGATGCGACGCTGTCGCTCGCCCGCGGTGAGATCGCCGCCGTGATCGGACCCAACGGCGCCGGCAAGTCGACACTCCTGATGGGGCTCTCGCTGCCGCCGCGCGACCTCGCCGTCACCGGCAGCGCCGTGCTCGTCCCCGACGCCTCGGACGACCTGTTCACCCGCGACACGGTCGCGGCCGAGTGCGCGCGGGCCGACCGCTCTGCGCGCAGGGCCGGCGTGCCTGCGGAGACGACGACCGCGCAGAGGTTCGCGGCGTTCCTCGGCCTCGACGACTCGGCACTCCGGGAGCGCATGCCACGGCATCCGCGCGACCTCTCCCTCGGCGAGCGCCGCTGCCTGGCGATCGCTCTGCAGCTCGCGCGTGCTCCCGAAGCCCTGCTCGTCGATGAGCCCACTCGGGGGCTCGACGTCCGTGCCCGCGATCAGGTGCGCGCGGCCCTGCGCCTGGCGGCCGACGCCGGCACGGCCGTGCTGATGGCGACTCACGACGTCGACTTCGCGCAGAGCCTCGACGCGCGGATGCTGCCGATGAGCGAAGGCGTGGTGCCGGCTGCGGTGACCGACGAACCGCACCGGTCCGTCGGTGACCTCCCGGACTTCGACCTCCCGGCGCCTGCGGAGCGAGCAGCCGATTCGACGCGCGTGGGTGCGCAGCCGGCTGATGTTCCGGACGGCTCACGTGTTTCGTCTCGCTCCGCTCGCTCAACGAACGAATCGGGCGGCGTTTCGTCTCGCTCCGCTCGCTCAACGAACGGGCGGGAAGACGCCTCTCCTCGCTCGACGAACGGGTGGCGTGGAGAGTGGATCGCGCTGCTCGCGGCGAACCTCGTGGCGCTCGCCTCTTTCACCTGGCCGTTCGTGGCAGCGGCGGTGCCCGCGCAGGTGAATGCCGCGGTGCCCTGGGTCGCCCTCGCGCTCGCCCCCGTCGCGGTGATCGTCGCGATCGCGGCACTCGACCGAACCGTTCGGTCTGCGCACACGCTCGCCTACCTCGGCGTGCTCGCGGCGATCGGCACGGCTCTGCGCATCGCGAGCACCGGCGTGGGCGGCGTGGAGGCCGTGTTCATCCTGCTGGTCCTCGCCGGCCGCGCCTTCGGCGCCCGATTCGGGATGCTGCTCGGCGTCTCGACGATCCTGCTGTCGTCCACCGTGTTCGGCGGATTCGGCCCCTGGACGCCGTTCCAGATGTTCGCGTGCGCCTGGGTCGGCGCGGGTGCGGGGCTGCTCCCCCGCCGCATCCGGGGTTGGGCCGAGATCATCATGCTCTGCGTCTACGGCGCCGCGGCATCCTATGTCTTCGGCCTGCTGCTCAACCTCTGGTTCTGGCCGTTCGCGATCGGCTCGGGCACCTCGATCTCCTACGCGCCCGGCGCGCCTCTCGTCGAGAACCTCGGCAGCTTCCTGCTCTACTCCCTCGTCACGTCGACCGCCGGATGGGACACCCTGCGCGCGATCACGACGATCGTCGGAGTGGTCCTGATCGGCCGCCCCGTCCTCTCCGCTCTCCGCCGCGCGAAGCCGGTCGCAAGTACCGTGCCGAAGGGCTCGCAAGTACTCACCCTCGGCATGCGCAAATAATCATCAGAAGCAATCGCCCTGTTTTCCTGATATACAGCGGCAGAGTCTTGATATCCTGCAATTAACTACATAAGCCCACGCAAGAAACTGCGAAGCCATGACAAAGTATGCCCTGCCGCGGCTCGACTTCGGCTCCGACCTCGTCGCGACTCTCTTCGAAGTGGAACGTCTGCGTTCTGATATCGGTTCAGGGGACATCCCGATCGACACCTATGTTGAGTTGCATCAGCTCTTCGATACCGTGATGAGCGTCATCTCCGCCCGCATCGAGGGCAACCATACGACGGTTTACGATGCCCTCGATCAAATCGATCAGGCTGCGCCGTCCGACTCGCTCCGTGAGATCCGGAACATCACAGCGACAGCGCGCTTCATCGACACTCTAGATCCTGCGCAGCCGCTTACGCATTCCTTCGTCCGCGAACTGCACTCACGTACCGTAAGCGACCTCGTGAGGGAGGGCGACCCGAACCCGGGCAGCTACCGTGAGGTCGACGTCGCGATCACGAACTCTGCGCACACCCCGCCTTCATGGGTGCTCCTCCACGCCGAGATGACCGAGCTCCTGGATTTCGCGAATGCCGAGCGTCCGCCTCACGAACAGATGCTCCAGGTCGCGCTGGCGCATCATCGATTCGTCTGGATCCACCCGTTCCGCAACGGGAACGGCCGCGTCTCTCGCCTGTTCACCTACGCGATGCTCCGGCGAACCATCTTCGCCTCCGGTGGCCACAGTTCACTCAATCCCACGGCTGTGTTCGGCAACGACCGCGAGGCGTACATCGCGGCGCTCGAAGCCGCGGATGATCTGAGCGAGCAGGGCACGACGACCTGGATCTCGTTCTTCGCGCGGGGCCTTCGCGACGACCTGGCACGTCTCAACACGTTCGAGAAGAGCGAGTATGTCAACGAAAGACTCATCCGTCCGGCTGTTGCACACCTCCAACGCGACGGTGTGATCTCCGTCCAAGAGGAGACCGCATTGAACCTGGTCGCATCGATGGGCATCGTGAAGGCCGGCGATCTGCAGAGCGCGCTTCCGGGAAGCCCGTCGGCGCGCTCCCGCGCAATCGGCTCGCTGATTGGCCGCGGCCTGCTCACTCAAGCCGATGAGGGGCCTCGGTTCTACCGACTGGTCTTGTCCAGCGGCCCCCTCGCTCCGCGGATCGTACGCCGCCTCGACGTGCTCGGATATCTCCCGAGGATGCTTTCGCAGGATTGACGGCGGAAGCTGTGAGCCCGAGGTCAGACCGAGAAGTACTTCGCCTCGGGGTGGTGGAACACGAACGCATCCGTCGACTGCTCGGGGTGCAGCTGCAGCTCGTCGCTGAGCTCGACGCCCATGCGCTCCGGCCGGAGCAGCTCGACGACCTTGCGCCGGTCCTCCATGTCGGGGCACGCCGGGTAGCCCAGCGAGAAACGGGCACCCCGGTACTCGAGCTTGAAGAGCCCGGCCGTGTCGGCCGGGTCTTCCGCGGAGAATCCGAGCTCTGAACGGATGCGGGCGTGCCAGAATTCGGCGAGCGCCTCGGTGAGCTGCATCACGAGTCCGTTGAGCTCGTAGTAGTCGCGGTACCTGTTCTCGGCGAACAGCTTCGCGGTGACCTTGTCGATCGCCGCTCCTGCCGTGACGAGCTGAACCGGCAGCACGTCGACCTGACCGGATTCCCTCGAACGCACGAAGTCGGCGAGGTCGAGGTGGCGATCGCGCCGCTGCCGCGGGAACGAGAAGCGCAGACGGTCGGAGCCGATAGGGCCGGATCCTCCGTCCGGGGCCAGCAGCCCCGGAACGCCCAGGATGCCGGTCGGGTCGTCGCCGTGGTGCAGCACGACCACGTCGTCGCCCTCCGACACCACGGGGAAGTACCCGTAGGCGACGGAGGCGTCCAGCATCCCCTCGCCGAGGATCCTGTCGAGCCAGTAGCGCAGGCGCGGACGCCCCTCGGATTCGACGAGCTGCTCGTACGAGGCGCCGTCCTCCCCACGACCCGGCTTGAGCCCCCACTGCCCCATGAAGGTCGCGCGCTCGTCGAGATACGCCGCGTAATCGGCGAGCGCGATGCCGCGGACGATTCGCGTGCCCCAGAACGGCGGCGCGGGAACCTCGTTGTCGGATGCCACGTCGGAGCGAGCCGGCAGGTTCTCCGGCTCCGTCAGCGTCAGCTGCGCCCCGCGAGCGTGGATGCGCTTCTTGAGCGCCGGCAGGCCGACCTCGGCCGGGTCCTCACCACGGGCGACTCGAACGAGCGGCTCCATCAGGGCGAGTCCCTCGAAGGCGTCCTTCGCGTAGCGCACCTCGCCGTCGAACATTCCCGCCAGGTCGTCCTCCACGTAGGCGCGGGTGAGGGCCGCGCCGCCGAGGATCACCGGCCACTTCTTCGCAAGACCTCGCGCCTGCAGTTCGAGCAGGTTCTCCTTCATCACGACCGTCGACTTCACGAGCAGGCCAGACATGCCGATCACATCGGCGTCGTGCTCTTCGGCCGCCGCGATGATGTCGGCGATCGGCTGCTTGATGCCGAGGTTGATCACCTTGTAGCCGTTGTTCGTGAGGATGATGTCGACGAGGTTCTTGCCGATGTCGTGCACGTCGCCGCGTACCGTGGCGATCACCATGGTGCCCTTGCCCGAGGCATCCGACTTCTCCATGTGCGGCTCGAGCAGGGCGACTGCGTTCTTCATCACCTCGGCCGACTGCAGCACGAACGGCAGCTGCATCTCGCCGGCGCCGAAGCGCTCGCCGACGACCTTCATGCCCTCGAGCAGGTGGTCGTTGATGATGCCGAGTGCGGTCTTGCCCTCGGCGCGAGCGAGATCGAGGTCGCCCTCGAGTCCCTTGCCCTCGCCGTCGATGATCCGGCGCTCGAGACGCTCCCCGACCGGAAGAGCTGCGAGCTCCGCCGCCCGCTGGTCGCGCAGAGCCGCGGTGTCGACGCCCGCGAACAGGTCGAGCATGGTCGACAGCGGGTCGTAGGTGACGTTGCCGTCGGCGTCGTACTCGCGGCGATCCCAGACGAGGTCCAAAGCGACTTTGCGCTGCTCCTCGGGGAGAGAGGCCAGTGGCACGATCTTCGCGGCGTCGATGATGCCGCTGGAGAGGCCGGCCTCCGACGCCTCGTGCAGGAACACCGAGTTCAGCGCCATGCGAGCGGCGGGGTTGAGTCCGAACGACACGTTCGAGACGCCGAGGGTGGTGTGGATGCCGGGGTACTTCTGAGTGATCTGCCGGATCGCCTCGATGGTCTCGATGCCGTCGCGGCGGGTCTCCTCCTGGCCGGTCGCGATCGGGAAGGTCAGCGCGTCGACGATGATGTCCTCGACGCGCATGCCCCACTCCCCGACGAGCGAGTCGATCAGGCGCGAAGCGATCGCGACCTTGCCCTCCGTCGTGCGCGCCTGTCCGTCTTCGTCGATCGTGAGCGCGACGACCGCCGTGCCGTGCTCCTTGACGAGCGGCATGATCCTGCCGAAACGGGAGTCGGGCCCGTCTCCGTCTTCGTAGTTCACGGAGTTCACGACGGGTCGGCCTCCGATCAGCTCGAGACCGGCCTGGATGACGGGCGGCTCGGTGGAGCCGATCACGAGCGGAAGCGTGGACTGCGAGGCGAAGCGCGAGACGACTTCGCGGATGTCGGCGACGCCGTCGCGCCCGACGTAGTCGACGCACACGTCCAGCAGATGCGCCCCGACGCGGATCTGGTTGCGCGCGATCTCGACGCAGTCGTCCCAGCGCTCATCGAGCATCGCCTCGCGGAACGCCTTCGAGCCGTTCGCGTTGGTGCGCTCGCCGATCGCGAGGTACGAGGCGTCCTGATCGAACGCGACATGCTGGTAGAGAGAGGCCACGCCGGACTCGATCTCCACTTCTCGGGTCGTTGAGCGAGGGAGCGCCAGCGACTGAGACGAAACGTCGTGAGGCGGCTCGGCGCGTTTCGTCTCGCTTCGCTCGCTCAACGACCCGGGGGTTGTGCGGTACGGCTCCAGCCGCTCCACGACGGCCGCGAGGTGCTCGGGCGTGGTGCCGCAGCATCCGCCGACCAGTCCCAGACCGAACTCGCGCACGAACTGCTCGTGAGCGGTGGCGAGCTCGGCAGGCGTCAGCGGATAGTGAGCGCCGTTCGCGCCGAGCACGGGCAGCCCGGCGTTCGGCATGCAGGCGATCGGCACGGTGGAGTGCTTCGACAGGTGCCGCAGGTGCTCGCTCATCTCGGCGGGGCCGGTGGCGCAGTTCAGGCCGATCGCGTCGACGCCCAGCGGCTCCAGCGCGGTGAGAGCGGCGCCGATCTCGGAGCCCATCAACATGGTTCCCGTGGTCTCGACGGTCACCTCGACGAAGATCGGCAGACGGATGCCGCGCGCGACGATGGCCTGCCGGCATCCGTTCACAGCCGCCTTGGTCTGCAGCAGGTCCTGACTCGTCTCGATGAGGAACGCATCCGCTCCTCCGTCGATGAGGCCCTCGGCCTGCAGGGCGAAGGTCTGCTTGAGGTGGTCGTAGGTCGTGTGGCCCAGGCTCGGCAGCTTCGTGCCCGGACCCATCGAGCCGAGCACCCAGCGCATGCGGCCATCCGCGGCCTCCGCCGCTTCGGCGCGCTCGCGAGCGATGCGGGCGCCGACCTGTGCCAGTTCGTGGATGCGGTCGTCGATGCCGTAGTCCGACAGGTTCGACCAGTTCGCGCCGAAGGTGTTCGTCTCGACGGCGTCGATGCCGGTCGCGAAGTAGGCGTCGTGGATGCCGCCGATCACGTCGGGGCGCGTCACGTTGAGGATCTCGTTGCAGCCTTCCAGCCCCTGGAAGTCGCCGTCGATCGAGAGGTCGTGCTGCTGCAGCATCGTGCCCATCGCGCCGTCGGCGATGACCACCCGTGACTGCACGGCATCCAGCAGCGCCTGCGAGCGGGCCGGGCGGTCGAAGGCCTCGATGTCGAGGGCGTGGCGAGGAGTCGGCATCTCCCCAGCCTATTGCCGCGATGAGCCGTGTTTCGCGGGGTTTCGGGGCCAGAATGGGGGCATGCTCCCCTCGCTCGCAGACCTGCTCGGCTCAGCCCGAGTCGTCGCCCTTCCGATGGCCGCACGGTTCCGCGGAGTCGACACGAGGGAGGCCCTGCTGTTCGAGGGCCCCGAGGGGTGGGCGGAGTTCTCGCCCTTCGTCGAGTACGAGGATGCCGAGGCGGCGACCTGGCTGGCCGCGGCGATCGACTTCGCCTTCCGCGCACAGCCCGCGCCGCTGCGCGAACGCATTCCCGTGAATGCGACGGTGCCCGCGGTCGATGCGGCGAGGGTGCCCGAGGTCCTCGCACGGTTCGCCGGGTGCCGCACCGCGAAGGTCAAAGTCGCGGAGCCCGGACAGACGCTCGCCGACGACATCGCCCGTGTGCGGGCGGTGCGCGAGGTCATGGGAGCGGAGGGCCGCATCCGCATCGACGCCAACGGCCTGTGGAACGTCGATGAGGCCGAGCACGCCGTGCACGCGCTCAACGAGTTCGACCTCGAGTACGTCGAGCAGCCGTGCGCGAGCGTCGATGAGCTCGCCGATCTGCGCAGGCGCGTGAAGTACATGGGCATCCCCGTCGCGGCGGACGAGAGCGTGCGGAAGTCGTCCGACCCTCTGGCCGTCGCCAGGGCGAAGGCCGCCGACCTGCTGGTGATCAAGGCCCAGCCGCTCGGCGGGGTCACGCACGCGCTGCAGATCGTCACGGCGGCGGGCTTGCCCGTCGTCGTCTCCAGCGCCCTGGACACGGCCGTGGGCCTCTCGCAGGGCGCCGCGCTGGCGGCGGCCCTGCCGTCCCTCGACTACGACTGCGGCCTCGGCACGTCATCGCTGTTCCTCGACGACGTCGCCGAACTGCGGCCTGTCGACGGGTCGATCTCGGCGGCTCGGGTGGCGCCGGATGCCGCGGCCCTCGACCGTCTCGCCGCCTCCGACGATCGCCGCGACTGGTGGCTCGATCGCCTCAGCCGCTGCCACCAGGTGCTTGGCGTCGGCGGCGATGCGGCTTAACCTGTCGGCATGTGCCGCAACATCGTCCCTCTGAACAACCTCGCACCGGCCGCGACCGACGACGAGTGCCACGACGCCGCACTCCAGTTCGTGCGCAAGATCGCGGGCACCACCAAGCCGTCGCGCGTCAATCAGGCCGTCTTCGATCGCGCCGTCGAGGAGATCGCACACGCCACGCGCCATCTCCTCGACGACCTGGTCACGACCGCGCCCCCGAAGGACCGCAGCGAGGAGGCCGCCAAGCGACAGGCGCGATCGGCCGAACGCTACGAGGCGATCAGGGTGTTCCAGCAGGAGAAGCGCGCAGCGCGCACAGCATCCTGACCCGGGCCGTCGCAGCGGGCGCCCTCACTCGATGAGCATCGAGACCAGACGCCCGAGTTCCTCGCCTCCCGTGCGTCGCAGCTGCGCGGCATCCTGACCGTCCATCGCTCCGCGCACGGTCATGCCCTCCCACACGATCATCAGCATGCGGGCGGCGGCCTCGGCGGGTTCGCGCAGCCTGAGGTGACCGGCGGCCACGATGTCGCTGATGATCTGGGCGATGCTGGCGACCATCTCGCGCTCCTGTGCGAGGTAGGCGGCGCCGAAGGCCTCATCGCGAAGCGCCCTGATGCGGATCTCGCTCATGAGCATGACCCCGAGCCGGTCGTCGCCTCCGGAGTCCATGATGTCCTGCACCAGCTCGATCGGGTCGCAGCCGTCTGCCAGCGCGCCGTCGGCCGTCATCTCCTCGACACGTGCGCGCACGGCGCTCACGCGCACCTCCCCGACGCTCGCCGCGAGCATGAGGAACAGCTCGTCCTTCGACTCGAAGTTCGAGTAGAACGCACCACGGGTGAACCCGGCGCGCTCGCACACGGCCTCGACCGAGGCCCCGTCGAGACCGACCTCGGCGAAGACCTGGGCTGCGGCGTCGAGCAGCCGCGCTCTCGTGTTCTCGCGACTGCGCGTAGCGGGTGTCGTCATCGAATCCTCCTGCCCCCTCATTCTCACCCGACACACAGACTTTCGGGTGCGGATCCCCTTACGATACATCTATGTATTGGATACACCCGTGTATCCAACCCGCATTCCCCGAGGAGCTTCGTGTCCACTCTGCTGTCTTCGCTCGGTCGCTGGTCGTACCGGCATCCCTGGCGTGTGCTCGTCTCCTGGCTCATCGTCCTGGGCATCGCCGGAGCCGGCGCGCTCACTCTGGGAGCGGGCACGGACAACTCGTTCTCCATTCCGGGCACCGAGTCACAGGCGGGCCTCGAGCAGCTCAATCGCTCGTTCCCCGCCGTCAGCGGCACCAGCGCCCAGATCATCGTGGTGGCCGCCGACGGCGACTCGATCACGGATGACACCTACCGGCAGGACATCGAGGACGCGGTCGATGAGCTCGCCGACCTCGACGACTCGGTGCTCTCGGTCACCTCCCCGTACGACGAGAACGTCAGCGGCATGATCAACGACGACGAGACCGCCGGCATCATCCGTCTGCAGTTCGACGGCCAGTCCACCGAGGTTCCGGATGACACGAAGGACGGCCTGCGCAGCGTCGTCGCCGATCTCGCCGATGAGCTTCCGGCGGGCTCGCAAGCCGTGCTCGGAGGCGAGCTCTTCGCCACCTCGATTCCCGGAGTCACACTGACCGAGGCCATCGGCCTCCTGATCGCCCTGCTGGTGCTGATCGTGACCTTCCGCTCCTTCGTCGTCGCCGGTCTGCCGCTGCTGACCGCGATCCTCGGCGTCGGGATCTCGATGGCCGGCATCTTCGCCGCCACCGCCTTCGCCACGGTCTCGTCGACCACTCCGCTCCTCGCGCTCATGCTCGGGCTGGCCGTCGGAATCGACTACGCGCTCTTCATCATGGCCCGGCATCAGGATCAGGTCCGCGACGGGGTGGACCCCGAGGAGTCGGCGTCCCGCGCCGTCGGCACGGCGGGCTCGGCCGTGGTCTTCGCCGGCATCACGGTGCTGATCGCGCTCATCGGACTCGGCTTCGCCGGCATCCCGTTCCTGACGACCATGGGCATCGCCGCATCGGCCGCCGTCGCGGTCGCCGTCGCGATCGCGGTGACCCTCACCCCCGCTCTGCTCGGTTTCATGAAGGGTCGCGTCGCCGGTCGACCGCGCAAGGCGCCCACCGTTCGACCGGCTCAGGGAGCCAAGAAGGCCGACGCCGAGCCCGGACACGAGGAGAAGCCGACGACAGCGCGTGCTGCGCGTCGAGGGTTCAGCGATCGCTGGGTGACGGGCGTCACGAAGCATCCGATCCTCGTGTCGCTCGCGGTGGTGATCGGCCTCGGCATCGTCGCCGTCCCCGCCCTCAGCCTGAACCTCGCCCTGCCGAACGCCGGAGTGCTGCCCAAGGACTCCGAGGCGCGACAGAGCTACGACCTCGTCGGCGAGCAGTTCGGCCCGGGCTTCAACGGTCCGCTCATCCTGACCGGCACCATCGTCACCTCGACCGATCCCCTGACCCTGATGGAAGACCTCGGCGACGCCGTCGCCAAGGTCGACGGCGTCAAGGAGGTCGCCCTCGCGACGCCCAACGAGACCGCCGACACCGGCATCGTGCAGATCATCCCCGAGACGGCGCCCGACGACCCTGCCACGGCCGGCCTCGTGCGCGAGCTCCGCTCGCACCACGACGAGTGGCTCAAGAAGTTCGGCATCGATCTGAAGGTGACCGGGTTCACCGCGGTCGGCATCGACATCTCCGATCAGCTGGGCAACGCGCTGCTGCCGTTCGGGATCTTCGTGATCGGCCTCTCGCTCATCCTTCTGACCATCGTCTTCCGCTCGATCTGGGTACCCGTCACGGCCGCCGCCGGCTACCTGCTCTCGATCGTCGCGGGGTTCGGCATCGTCGGCGCGGTGTTCGAATGGGGCTGGTTCGCCGACGCCCTGCACATCGCGAAGATCGGGCCGATCATCAGCTTCATGCCGATCATCCTGATGGGCGTGCTGTTCGGACTCGCGATGGACTATCAGGTGTTCCTCGTGTCGCGCATGCGTGAGGACTACGTGCACGACAAGGACTCGAAGAGCCTCGACCGTGCGACCCGACGGGCCGCGGCACTGCGTGCCGTGCGCAGCGGGTTCACCGGGTCGGCGAAGGTCGTCACCGCGGCCGGACTCATCATGTTCGCGGTGTTCGTCGCGTTCGTGCCCGAGGGCGACTCCTCGCTCAAGCCGATCGCCCTGGGCCTCGCCGCCGGCATCGCGATCGACGCGTTCCTCGTGCGGATGACGCTGATCCCTGCGCTCATGGCGATCCTCGGCGAGCGCGCCTGGCAGATCCCGGCCTGGCTGGAGAAGATCCTCCCGAGCGTCGACATCGAGGGCGAGGCCGTCGAGCGCGAGCGTCACCTGGCGGCATGGCCGGGCGATGACTCGGTGGTAGCCGCCGACGACCTCGCGCTGGCGGATGCCGGAATCGAGGGGCTGCACCTGCGTCTCGCGCCGAGTGGCACAGCGGTGCTCACGGGCGGCGCTCACGGCGCGCTGCGCGTCCTCGCGCTCTCGCTCGCCGGTCGCGTCACTCCCGACGCCGGCCGCCTGCGCGTCGCGGGCCACCTGCTTCCCGGTCGCGCGCCCTGGGTGCGCGCGCATGTCGGAGTGGTTCTCGTGACGGACGCGGGGGCCGCTGCGTCCGAACTCTCCGAGGCGCTGCGCGGCCGCCCCGCGCTCGTCGTGATCGACGGGGTCGACGGCCTCCCCGCCTCCGAGCGGGACCAGCTCGCGGCCCGCTTGCGAGACGCTGATGCCTCGACCGCCGTCGTGCTCACCGCCGCATCCCCCGCTTCGGCCCTCGAGATACTGGCACAGGCGGGCCGCTCGGCTCCCGACGTGATCGACGTCTCCTCGCCCGTCGAGGCCACTCCCTCCCGCGCATCTGTTCTGTCGGCGTCGCCGACCGCTGGCGATGACGACAATCCGGGGTCTGCGCACTCCGACGAATCCTCTGAGGTGACCGCATGACCCTCCCCATCGAGCGCGCACGTACGCGCAAGCCCATCACCTGGCTGACGATCCTCGGCGTCCTGCTGCTTCCCGCAGCCGTCGGCGGAATCCTCGTCGCGGCCCTGCAGAATCCGACGGAGAGACTCGACTCGATGACCGCGGCGATCGTCAATCTCGACGAGCCGGTCAAGATCGACGGTCAGCTCACGCCTCTCGGCCGCCAGCTCGCCTCGGGATTGGTCGAGGGCTCCGACGATCTCGATTCGAACCTCACCTGGGTCATCTCCAACGAGGACGATGCGAAGCAGGGCCTCGCCGACGGCACCTACCAGGCCGTCATCACGATCCCCGAGGACTTCTCGAAGGCGGCGACCTCGGCCGGCACTGCGATCTCCGACGGCGGCGGCGCAGCATCCGACGATGCCGAGAAGGCGACCATCAAGGTCACCACTCCCCCCGACGGGCTCGTCGCCGACGACCTCATCACCGGACAGATCGCGTCGGTGGCGGCTTCGAGCATGGGTTCGATGCTCAGCGAAGCCACCATGGCCAACGTGCTCGTCGGCTTCACGACGCTCGGCGACCAGATCGGCGACGCCGCGGACGGCGCCGATCAGCTCGCCTCGGGAGCCAGGGATGCCGCCACCGGAGCCGCAGCGATACCCGACGGGGCGACGAAGCTCGCCACGGGTGCGACCGGTCTGAGCACCGGCGCTTCCGACCTCTCGACGGGACTCACCACCATGGCGGGAAGCACGCGTCAGCTCGCCGGCGGCGCGACCCAGCTCGGCACGGGGCTGCTCGACGGGGCGAACCAGCTCGATCAACAGGCGGCGGGGATATCGGCGCTCGTGGGCGGGATCCAGGCGGGCGCAGGTTCGGCCCAGACGGCGGCCGCCGACTCCGCGACGCTCGCGGGCGATCTCGGTGCACTCGCAGCCGACTGCGCGAAGCCCGAATCGGGCGTGCCCGCCGACTTCTGCGCGCGGATCGGCGCCGCCGCGTCGTCCGCGGGGAACGTCGCGACGTCCGCCGGCACGGCGTCCGGCATCCTGAACGATGCGCAGATCGCTGGCGGCGTCGCCGCTCTCCCCGGCTCGTTCACGACTCTTGCGACCAGCATGCGCGATGCCGGCACGGGCGCGTCGTCGATCGCCGCCGGTCTGAACCAGCTCGCCACAGACGGGCTCGACAAGTCCGCGGCAGGCGCCTCTCAGCTCTCCGACGGCGCTGCCCAGCTGTCCGACGGAGCGACTCAGCTCGCCGACGGCGCCGGCGAGCTCGCGACGGGCCTCGACACCCTGGCGACCGGAACAGGCGACCTCGCCGGCGGGCTGCACAAGGCATCCGACTCCCTCCCGTCTTTCACCGACGACGAATCCGACTCCCTCGCCTCCGTCATGGCCGATCCTGTGACGACCGATTCGAAGGCGAACACCATCTTCGGCCCGACGGCGATCCCGCTGCTCGCCGCGGTCGTGCTCTGGTTCGGGGGCCTCGCCTCGTTCATCGTGATGCGCGCGCACACGGCGCGCACGCTGACCTCGCGGCGCTCCTCCGCCGGCCTGGCCCTGCGCGCTTTCGCGCCCGCCGCTCTGATCGGGGCGGGACAGGGCGTTCTCGTCGCGCTCATCGTGCAGATCGTCGCGAGCTACGACGCGGGCACGTGGTGGGCCTTCGCCGGCACCGCCGTGCTCGCGGGCGTCGCGTTCGCCGCAGTGAACCAGGCGCTCGTCGCCCTGTTCGGAGGTGTCGGACGCTGGGTGGGTGCACTGATCGGCGTCCTCGCCGTGGCGACGGGTCTCATCTCCACCGTGCCCGACTGGCTCGCCTCGATCGGCGCCGCCCTGCCCACTGCTCCGGCGTTCACCGGCCTCATCGCCGCGAACGGCTCTGCCGCGGCCGGGCTCGTCGTATGGGGCGTGCTGTCGCTGGTCGTCACGACCCTCGTGATCACGCTCCGGCGCACGACCTCGGCGAAGACGGTGCTGGCCACCGCCTGATGCGGCGCGCGGTGTGCCGGTTCGCCTCGCGCTGCTGAGCTCCCGCTCGCGCTGCTGAACGCCCTCACGCGCTGCTGAAACACGCACGCGCTGCTGAAGCTTCGACAGCGCGTGCGAAGTTCGACAGCGCGAGGGAAGCCGGGCAGAGCGATCGAGGTCACCGGGCACGCGGGTTTCGACCGTGCGTCGCGATGTCCGGCGGCGCGAAGCGCCGTTCGACAGCCCAAGGGAAGTCAGCCGGTGAAGGGGATGACCTCGGAGTGCTCCTCGCCGTTCTCGTACCAGACGAGTTCGGCCTCGCCGATCGTCTCGGCGGGCCGCCCGCCGATGGAGCGACGTGACATGTGCGAGAGGGTCGTCCACGGCGCGGGCGCGAGTGTCTTCGCATAGACGAGCGACATGTGGAACGTCCACTCCTCGAGCGGCAGCTCGCCGAGCCGACGGAGGTCGGTGCGGTCGAGCGCCTCGGTCAGGCGCTCGTAGGCTGCGAGCAGACTCGGCGTGCGCGACAACCGGATGATGAGGATCTGCCAGGGCGCGGGAAAGGCGTCGACCGCCTCGGCGACGACCTCGATCGGGGACTGAGCCGCAGCCCAGGCCCGCACGAGCGCTGCCAGCTCTTCACGCCGTTCGGGCTCGAAGAAGCCTCGCAGCGTCACGTGCCCGGTGTGCGGGTGCGGCACGTCCGCACGGGCGAGTGCGGTGCGCTGTTCCGCGCGGTAGCGGTCGGCGACGACGGACGTCGGGCGGAGCACGAGATACTGCTGGCCCTCGAGCGAGGCGAGCTGCTCGGGGGTGCTCATGAACGGACGGCGCATCTCCCGAGCGTACGTCTTTTCACGGCATCCGTCGTCATCCGCCCCCGTCCAACGCCGCTCGGGCTCTCGTGCCCCGCTCGCGCTGCCTGACTGCGCGTCGCGCGGTCACACCTCGCTCGCGCTGCCGAAGCCTGTGCAGCGCGAGCGGACTTCAACAGCGCGAAGCGCAGACAGCAGCGCGGAGCGACAGACGACTGATCGCGACGCCCGGCCCGACGCGGGCTCAGCTCAGGCCGGAATACGCGTGCAGGCCCTTGAAGAAGACGTTGACGATCGTGAAGTTGAACATGACGGCGGCGAAGCCGACGATCGACAGCCAGGCGGAGGGGTTGCCCCGCCAGCCGCGCGTCGCGCGCGCGTGGATGTAGCCGGCGTAGATGACCCAGATCACGAAGGTCCAGGTCTCCTTGACGTCGAAGCCCCAGTAGCGGCCCCAGGCGTCCTGCGCCCAGATCGCACCGGCGATGAGCGTGAAGGTCCACAGGATGAACCCGATGATCGAGAAGCGATACGCAAGGCTCTCGAGTCGGTCGGACACCGGCAGGGTGCGCAGGAATCCGGGCCCCGTCTTCGCCGCTCCCTCGCTGACCAGGCGCTCACGTCGGGACTGCATGAGCTGCAGCGCCGACAGTGCGAACGCCAGTGCGAAGAACGCCGTGCCGAGCGAGGCGACGAACACGTGGATGATCAGCCAGATGCTCTTGAGCGGATCCATCAACGGCGTGACGGCGACGTAGAAGTTCGTCGCCGCGAGACCGAGCAGGATCACGACGAGCCCGGTGATGAAGGTGCCGAGATAGCGCAGGTCGATGCGCGTGAGGACGATGAGGTAGACGAGCACGATCAGCAGGGTGCCGATCATCGCGAACTCGTACAGGTTCGCCCACGGCACCCGACCGGCGGCGATGCTTCGGGTGACGACCGCGGCGAGGTGGAACAGCCACCCCAGGACCATCAGCGACGTCCCGATGCGCGCCATCACGAACCGCTGCGGCGCAGGGTCCACGAGGGCGCCGGTCGGCGACACCGCCCCGGAACCGCCGCGAGCACCCGCGCCGACGAGCTCTCGCTCGCGCACCGTCTGCGCATCCGCGGTCGCCTGCGACCGGCCGGCGAGGTCGAAGGCGTAGGCCACGAACGACGCCGCATAGATCGCGATCGCGGTCCACAGCAGGACCGGCGAGATCACGGAGAGATCGAACATGCTGTCAGTCTACTTTCGGGGTGTCGGATGCCGGGGTCTCGAGTTCGTCGGCGTCCGCCGCCTCGGGGTCCGCCGTCTCGTCTCGGTCGGCGTCGCTGTCATCGCTCGACGGCCGGGGTATGGCGGCAGTGACGCCGGCGGCGTCGAGCAGTCGAGCGTGACCGGCGACGAGGTCGTCGACAGCCGCCGCGAGCGTGGGGTCCTCACCGCGGGCGAGGGCGGCGTATTCGAGGGTCACGCCGTCGCCGGTGGCCGCTGCCTTGACCCACACGCGCCGGCGCGGCACGAACAGGGCGAGCATGAGGCCGCCGAGCGCGAGGAGCGCGAAGACGAGCACCCAGACCGACGACGAGTCGTGGTGGATCTGCAGCGACGCGAACCTCTTCACCGATTGGGTGAGGTCGGTCGCTCCGGCGGGCGACTCGTCTTCGAACGTCACGGTACCGAGGCCGTTCGGCAGATCGGCGGTCTTGCCCGGCGTGAGCTCGATCGACTCCTCGCCGATCGCCCGGCCGGTGAGCTGCGTGAGATCCGTGGTGTCGAGCACGTAGACCGATCGCGGCGTGCCGTCATCGATCCCCAGATCGCCTTCGAACACGTCGAGCGTGAGCGTCGGGTTGAACAGGTCGCCGTACGCGGAGGCGATCGCGCCGTCCTTGCCGGCCGCCGCCGTCGGATAGAACAGTCCGCGGATGCCGAGCTGCTCCGGCATCCCATCGGTCACCTTGACGATGCCCACCGAGAACAGGTTGTTGTCCTGCGGCAAGAACGGCACGCTGTTCGTGAAGACGACCTCGCCCTCGGCGTTGCGGACCGTGATCGTGGGCGCGTATCCGTTGCCGAGCAGGTAGACCCGGTCACCGCCCACCTCCAGCGGATGGTTGACCTTCACCGACCCGGTGCGCTTCTGGCCGTCTTCCTTCACGGTCATGTTCGCCGAGAAGTCGCCGGCCTGACCCGAACCGGGCTCACCGTACGGCTGGTACGTCACGTCGAACGTGTCGAGTCGCATCGAGTAGGGCGTCAGCGCGCCGTCGCCGACGAAGCGTCCGCGGTTCATCGAGTCGTAGTCGAGCAGCGTGTTCGCGAACGTCTCGCCCTCGACGAGCACGCGCTGGCCCGTGTAGGCGAAGCCGCCGCCGACCCCGACCGTGATCAGCACGCCCACCAGGGCGATGTGGAAGACGAGGTTGCCGGTCTCACGCCAGTACCCGCGCTCGGCCGACACCGAGAACGAGCGTCGGTCGTCGTAGCGCTCGACGCGGTAGCCGAGCGCCTTCAGCTGCTTCTGCGCGATGTCGATCGTCGCGGCGGCGTCGGCTGCGGCATCCGCTCCCTGGGTCGCTGAGCCGGCCGCCCGGGTCGCTGAGCCTGTCGAAGCGCGCTCCACCTCACGGAAGTCGGCCAGCCTCTTCAGCCGAGCGGGAGTGCGTGGCGGCCGGGCCTGCAGCGCCTTCGCATGGTGCCTGATGCGCGGGATCACGCAGCCGACGAGCGAGGTGAACAGCAGCAGGTAGATCGCCGAGAACCACGGCGACAGGTACACGTCGAACATCTTCAGCGCGTCGAGCACCGGGAAGAGATCCGGGTTGTCGCGCTGCCACTGCGTGACCCCGTTCGGGTCGGCCATGCGCTGCGGGAAGATCGAGCCGGGGATCGCGGCGATCGCGAGCACCAGCAGCAGGATCAGCGCCGTGCGCATCGAGGTGAGCTGACGCCACCCCCACCGCAGCCAGCCGACGAAGCCGAGCCTCGGCTGGGCGATGGTGTCATCGCCGTCGATGTGATCCGACGGGCGCAGGGGGTCGGTTTCCACGGAGTCCTTCTGATCGTTCCGGTCGGTGAGGTCAGAGCGGGAGGATGACACTGCCCATCACCGCCGTCAGTCGCGACATGATGTCGGTCCACAGGCCGGACACCATCAGAATGCCGAGCACGATGAGCAGCACACCGCCGATGATGTTCACGACGCGGATGTGACGTCGCAGGAACCCGACGGTCCTGGTCGCCCAGCCGAAGCCCAGGGCGACGAGCAGGAACGGGATGCCGAGACCCAGCGAGTACGCGAGGCCCAGGAAGCTGGCGCGGACCGGGTCGCCCGAGTTGAACGAGAGCGCGACGATCGCGCTGAGGGTCGGCCCCATGCACGGCGCCCAGCCGATGCCGAGTGCGATCCCCAGCAGCGGGGCGCCGATCATCCCCGCCTTGGAGTCGACGTGGAAGCGCAGCTCACGCTGCGCGAAGCCGAAGAACCCGAGGAAGACGAGTCCCATCAGGATGATCACCGCGCCGAGGACGCGCGTGATCATGTCGCCCCATCGCAGCAGGAAGACGCCGACGGTGCCGCTGAGCGCGGTGATGCCGATGAAGACGATGCTGAATCCCAGGATGAACAGCAGCACGCCGAGCACGAGCTGGCGGCGGAGCGGAGCCTCATCGGTCGTCAAGCGCCCTTCGTCTCGTCGCTCCGCTCCTCGCTCAGGAACCGCGGAGCGAGACGAAACGCCCCCCTCGGCACCCGAGCTCGTCCGCCCCTGAGACTTCGAGCTTGTCGAAGGGCCGCCCGCGACGGCTCCGCCGAGGAATCCGAGATACCCCGGCACGAGCGGCAGAACGCATGGCGACAGGAACGAGAGGAGCCCTGCGAGCATCGCGACCGGGACCGCGATCCACAGAGCACCCGAGCCGATGATGGCGTCGGGGTTCACGACTTCTCCGCGAGTGCGTCCTTGACGAGCGTCGAGAGGATCGAGGGGCTGTCGATCGGGCCGATGATGCGGGCCGCGACGCGGCCCTGCTTGTCGAGCACGAGCGTCGTCGGGGTGGCCTGGATCGGCACGGCCTCAGCGAAGGCGAGCTTGGCCTCGGCGGTGTCGACGTCGATCAGGCTCGGGTACGTGATGCTGTACTCCTCCGAGAAGGCCTTGGCCGTGTCGGCCTGATCACGTGTGTTGACGCCGATGAACGAGACGCCCTCCCCGTCGAACTTCTGCCAGACCGTCTCGAGGAAGTCCGCCTCGACGCGGCACGGGGCGCACCCCGCGTACCAGAAGTTGACGACAGTGACCTGGCCCGCGATGTCGGCGCTGGAGAACTTCTTGCCCGTCTCGGTGACGCCGCCGAAGTCGACCGGTTCGCCTCGATCTGCGACGGGGATCTCTACGATCGCGCCGTCCGCGGCGACGTAGCCGGTGTTGTCTCCGCTGAGGAACGAATCGCTCACCGGATCGGGGGCGCAGGCGCTCAGACCGACGACGACGACCGCGGCGAGCGCGGCTCCGACCGCACCACGGAGAAGGCTGATGCGGGAGCGGCGGCCGCTGCGCATCGGGGTGTTCACAGGCGCGACAGGCACGAATCCCAGTGTACGCAGGGGTTCCTATGCGTGGGCCGGATGCAGACCGGCGTCAGAAGCGCGCGAGGACGTCGGCGACTCCCTGCCGGAACTTCGGGCACATGGCGATGTCGTGGGCGCTGCACCGCATCGCGTGCTCGGTCATCGCCTTCGAGCGCCGCATCTCTTCCATGCGCCGGTCGAGATCGTCGAGGTGCGCCTGCAGCACCTGGTGGCGGCCCGCGCTGCCGTCGTCCAGCAGCACCCCGATCTGCTCGAGGGTCATGCCGGCGGCCTTGCTCCGCTGGATCACGGCGATGCGGACCACGTCGTCCTCACCGTAGCGGCGCCGGCCGGCGGCATCCCGCTCAGGCCGCAGAAGACCCACCGTCTCCCAATGACGGAGCACGTTGGTCGGCAGATCGAAGCGCGCTGCGACATCGCCGACGGACCACGGATTCTCAGGACTTGACTTCATGTTGACATGAAGTCACAGACTGAGCACGAAAGCAAGACGAGAGGACCCACTCATGTACGACGTGATCGTGATCGGCGCCGGCCCCGCGGGCCTGCAGGCGGCTCTGACTCTCGGACGGATGCACCGTTCGACCCTGCTCCTGGACTCCGGCGAATATCGCAACGGCACCGTGCTGCACATGCACAACGTCGTGGCGAACGACGGCACACCGCCTGCCGAGTTCCGCGCCACCGCCCGCGAGCAGCTCGCCGAGTATCCCGACGTGGAGATCCGCGACATCTCCGCCGAGCGCATCACGGGCGAGCAGGACGACTTCACGGTGCTGCTCGCCGACGGCTCCGAGGTCGCCGCACGCCGGATCGTGCTCGCGACCGGGGTCGCTGACGCCCTGCCGGATGTACCAGGTCTCGGCGCGCTCTGGGGAACCCGCGCGTTCAGCTGCCCGTTCTGCGACGGGCACGAGCACGCGGGCAAGCCGATCGCAGTGCTCGGCGCGGCAGATCGGGCTGAGCATCTCATCAGCCTTCTCGGGCGCTTCGTCGGCGAGATCACCGTGTTCCCTGTCGGCGCCGCCTTCAGCGATGACGAGCGTCGGATGCTGGAGAGCCTCGGGGCCCGCGTCAGCTCCACGCCCGTCGAGGGGGTGGGCGTCGAAGGCGCGGATGTCCGTGTGTCTGCGGGAGCAGAGTCCACGATCGTCGCTGGCATCTTCGTGGCGTCCGTCGCGTCAACACAGCGGGCGCCCTTCGCCGCGCAGCTGGATCTGCGGATGCTGCCCTCGGGGTCCATCGAGATCGACGACTTCGGCGCGACCTCCGTGCCCGGCATCCTCGCGGCCGGAGACCTCGCGCATCGCGCGGCGCTTCCCGGCCCCATGCCGGCGGTCGTGCTCGCCGCCGCAGCCGGGCAGCTGGCCGCGATGGGCATCGTCAGGGCGCTCGGCGCCGGTCACTGACCGCAGGGCGGAGCGTTTCGTCTCGCTTCGCCGGTGCTGAGCGAGGAGCCCTTCGTCTCGCTTCGCGGTTCCTGAGCGAGGAGCGAAGCGACGAGACGAAGGGCGCTCAGGAACCACGGAGCGACGAGACGAAGGGCGCTCAACGACCAGGCGCTCCCACCACCGGTCGCCCCGCGAGAGAGCGCAGCGACGGAGACGCGTCGTCTCCGGCCGGAAACGGGGTCAGACCGCGCCGAGGTCGATTCCGCCGGCGGCGGGCTCCGCGTAGTCGACCTCGCGCCACACGTCGCCCACGCGCTCGAACGACGTCACGCTCGACAGGGCGCAGCGGCGGGTGCGCGGGTCGTGCCGCAGCGGGAGACCCGCGACCCGGAGATGGGCGATCCAGATCGGCGCCTGGTGCGACACGATGACCACATCGCCCCCCTCGCCCTGGGTCGCTGAGCCTGTCGACGCGTCCCAGGCCTCATCCATGGCCGACAGCATCCGCTCTGCGATCGACGAGTACGGTTCGCCCCAGCTCGGCACCGACGGGCGCCGGAGATGCCACCAGTTCCGGGGATCCATCAGCGAGCGGCGCATCCGCGTGCCCTCGAACACGTTGGCCGGTTCGATCACACGCACGTCGAGCACCGGCTCGAGACCGAAGATCTCGGTGAACGGCTCCGCCGACTCCTGTGTACGCTGCAGCGGCGAGGCGATCAGCGACCTCACCGGCCGATCGAAGTCGCGCACGTGCTCGGCCGCCGCCCACGTCATCCGCCGTCCTGCCTCGCTCAGGCCGTACCCGGGCAGACGTCCGTAGAGCACGCGTCCGGGATTGTGCACCTCGCCGTGCCGGACCAGGTGCACTCTCGATGCCGTCATGCCCGTCGGCGCCGTGCGATGGGCGGGACCGGGCGGGTCGGCGCAGCGAGGAGCTCGCGGTCGCAGACGACATCAGAGGCGAGACGCATGACGGCCTTTCATGAGAGGAACGTGGCCAGCGCTGGCGAGTCTACTGAAAGCGTCCCCGGTAGACTTGCGGGGTTCACCATTTCCCAGATCAGGAGGAATCCTCCGTGCTTCGCACTCACTCCGCAGGCTCCCTGCGAGCAGAGAACATCGGTCAGACCGTCACCCTCACGGGCTGGGTCGATCGTCGTCGTGATCACGGAGGAGTCGCGTTCATCGATCTTCGGGATGCCTCGGGCATCGCCCAGGTCGTCATCCGCGACGAAGAGGTGGCCCACCCGCTGCGCAACGAGTTCGTGCTGAAGGTCACGGGCGAGGTGTCCCGTCGTCCCGACGGCAACGAGAACCCGAACCTGCCGACCGGCGAGATCGAGCTCATCGCGAGCGACGTCATCGTGCTCAACGAGTCCGCCCCGCTCCCCTTCCAGGTCTCCACGGCGCTCGCCGAGACCGAGAACGTGGGTGAGGAGGCACGTCTGAAGTACCGGTACCTCGACCTGCGTCGTCCGGCGACGGCATCCGCTCTTCGTCTGCGCTCGAACGTCTACAAGGCGATCCGCGACGTGCTGCACGCCGAGGACTTCACCGAGGTCGAGACGCCGACGCTCACCCGTTCGACGCCGGAGGGCGCCCGCGACTTCGTCGTGCCCGCTCGTCTGCACCCTGGCAGCTGGTACGCCCTGCCGCAGTCTCCGCAGCTGTTCAAGCAGCTGCTCATGGTGGGCGGTGTGGAGAAGTACTTCCAGATCGCGCGCTGCTACCGCGACGAGGACTTCCGCGCCGACCGTCAGCCGGAGTTCACTCAGCTCGACATCGAGATGAGCTTCGTCGACCAGGAGGACGTCATCGCGCTGATGGAGTCGCTCGTCGTCGCGATGTGGAAGACGATCGGCGTCGAGGTGCAGACGCCCCTGCCGCGCATGACGTACGCCGAGGCGATGGCGAAGTACGGCTCGGACAAGCCTGACCTGCGCTTCGGCCTCGAGCTCGTCGAGGCGACCGAGTACTTCAAGGAGACGCCGTTCCGCGTGTTCCAGGCAGAGTACGTCGGTGCGGTGCGGATGCCGGGCGGCGCCTCGCAGCCGCGCAAGACGCTCGACGCCTGGCAGGACTGGGCCAAGCAGCGTGGCGCCCGGGGTCTCGCCTACGTGCTGTTCAACGAGAACGGAACCCTCGGCGGCCCCGCCGCGAAGAACCTCTCCGAGGCGGAGCAGGCCGGCCTCGCCGCGTTCGTCGGCGCCGAACCCGGCGACTGCGTGTTCTTCGCCGCCGGCTCGACCAAGGAGTCGCGTGCGCTCCTGGGCGCCGCCCGCGTCGAGATCGGCCGTCGCCTCGGCTACCTGAACCCGGACGAGTTCGCCTTCACCTGGGTGGTCGACGCACCGATGTTCGAGCCCGCAGCGGATGCCGTGGCATCCGGCGACGTCGCCGTGGGCGCCGGCGCCTGGACGGCCGTGCACCACGCGTTCACCGGTCCGAAGCCCGAGTTCCAGGACACCTTCGACACCGACCCCGGGTCTGCGCTCGCCTACGCGTACGACATCGTCTGCAACGGCTCGGAGCTCGGCGGCGGCTCGATCCGCATCCACCGCGAAGACGTGCAGAAGCGCGTCTTCGAGGTCATGGGCATCAGCGACGAGGTCGCGCAGGACCAGTTCGGCTTCCTGCTCGACGCGTTCAAGTTCGGCGCCCCGCCGCACGGCGGCATCGCCCTGGGCATGGACCGTGTTCTGCAGCACCTGTCGAAGAGCGAATCGATCCGCGACGTGATCGCCTTCCCGAAGTCGGGTGGCGGCTTCGACCCGCTCACCTCCGCGCCTGCGCCGATCAGCGACGCGCAGCGCAAGGAGGCCGGAGTCGACTTCGTGCCGGAGGATGCCGGGGCCTGAGCCCCGCAGCCACCGGTCGTTGAGCGAGGAGCGCAGCGACGAGACGAAACGCCTCATGTTCTGCGGAGCATGAGGCGTTTCGTCTCGCTGCGCTCGCTCAACGACCGGTGACTCAGCCCGCGGGACGGCGACTCAGCCTCGGGCCGCAGTGCCCCTCAACGGCCGGCGACTCAGCCCGCGGGCCGAAGCGCCCCTCAACGACCGGCGACTCAGCCCGCGGGACGGGGACTCAGCCTCGGGCCGCAGTTCCCCTCAACGACCGGTGACTCACCCCGCGGGACGAAGTGCCCCTCAACGACCGGCGACTCAGCCCCGCGGGTCGTTGAGCGAGCGAGCGCCAGCGAGCGAGACGAACGCGTGAGGTGAAGCGGTGCGTCAGAGAGCAGCGAGTCCCGGCGCGATGTTCTCGTTCCAGACGTCGACGCCGAGCTTCACGATGAGCGCGATCACGACGACGAGGAAGACCACGCGGATGAACGTGGTCCCGCGCGAGATCGCCATGCGCGAGCCCAGGTAGCTGCCGGCGACGTTCGCCACGGCGAGGATGCCGCCGAGCAGCCACAGCACCGCGCCGTGCGGGATGAACAGGATCAGCGCGCCGGCGTTGGTCGCGAAGTTGACGATCTTCGCTTTCGCGCTCGCCTGCAGGAAGTCGTAGCCGAGCAGCGCGACCAGCGTGATCACGAGGAACGTTCCCGTACCAGGGCCGATCATGCCGTCGTAGAAGCCGATGCCGAGGCCTGCAGCTCCCGCGGCGATGTGATGCTTGTGCCCTTGGAACCGCAGCTGCGTCGCCGCGCCGAGCTGCGGCTTGAACGCGGTGAACAGCGCGACGGCCAGCAGGGCGACGACGATGATCGGCTTGAACGCCGACGACGGGAGCACCGTCGCGACCGCCGCTCCCCCGAACGATCCCGCGAGCGCGATCGCCGCCATCGGAAGAGCTGTGCGGATGTCGGGCTTCGCCCTCCGGTAGTAGGTGACGCTGCTCGTGGCCGTGCCGAAGACCGAGCCGAGCTTGTTCGTGGCGAGCGCCTGCACGGGTGTGATCCCGGGGATCAGCAGCAGCGCCGGCAGCTGCAGCAGGCCCCCGCCACCCACGACGGCATCGATCCACCCCGCGCAGAACGCGGCCACGACGACGAGGATCAGCGTGCCCCAGGTGAGCTGCTCGAGCCCGAGCACAGCGCCGATGTCCATCCGTCCAGGATGTCAGACTGGCTGCATGCTCGATGTCCTCCCGCTGCCTCGCCCCCTCGACTCCCGTGCCGGAAGCGCCACCCTGCGCCGGGCGACGGTGCACGACGCGGATGCCGTCATCGCTCTGCTCGCCGACGACCCGATCAGCGCTTCACGCGGCGACGTCGCGTCCGTCGAAGACCGCCCTGCCTACCAGACGGGACTGGCCGACGTCCTCGGAGACCCCTCGAACGACCTCGTGGTCGTCGAGCTCGACGGGCAGATCGTCGCGACTCTGCAGCTCACATCGATCCCCGGCATGGCCCGGCGCGGCGCGCGGCGCCTCCTCGTGGAGGCGGTGCGGGTGCGCAGCGACCTCCGCTCCGCCGGGATCGGCTCCGCATTGATGCGCTGGGTGGCGGATGCCGCGGCGCCGGCACTCGGAGCCGCGATGATCCAGCTCACTTCGGATGCCTCGCGCGTCGAAGCCCATCGGTTCTACGAACGGCTCGGCTACGTCGGCTCGCACCTCGGTTTCAAATACGCCATTCCGCGCTGATCCGGCATCCGAGAGCTCCACCTCCGAAGGACGGCTGCACCTCGGAAGGACGATTCCAGAGCGTTCGTCCTTCCGAGGCGCAGTCGTCCTTCCTTGGTGTCGTCTGGGGACGGCATCCGATCCGGCCACCGCCCGGACACCCGCCATTCACCCGCCACCGACTCACCGGCCATTTCCGTCCCGTAGCGTCCACTCGCAACCCGACCCGGCGTACCCGCGCCGGACACCGAGAGGACCCTCATGGCACACTTCCCCCGCCGCGCCCGCTTCGGCGCCGGCATCGCCCTCGCCGCCACGGCCGCACTCGCCCTCAGCGGCTGCGCGGCAGGCGCCGACACCCCGGCAGCCGGCTCCGACGAGGTCGACGCAGCATCGGCCACGTCCGTCGCCGACTTCGGCGCGTTCGCCGACCTCGAGGCGGCAGCGAAGGCCGAGGGCGCGCTCAACGTCATCGCGCTCCCCCGCGACTGGGCCAACTACGGCGAGATCCTCGACCTGTTCGCTGAGAAGTACCCCGAGATCACGATCAACGAGGCCTCGCCCGACATCTCCAGCGCTGAGGAGATCCAGGCCGCCGAGACCAACAAGGGGCTCGACACCGCTCCCGACGTGTTCGACCTCGGCCTCGCGGTCGCGCTGCAGAACACCGACCAGTTCGCTCCGTACAAGGTGCAGACCTTCGACGAGATCCCGGATGCCCTGAAGGAGCCCACCGGCCTGTTCGTCGGCGACTACGGCGGGTACATGTCGATCGGCTACGACTCCTCGAAGTTCGACGCGCCGAAGACGCTCGACGACCTCCTCGGCGCCGATTACAAGGGCGCGGTCGCGATCAACGGCGACCCGACGCAGGCCGGTGCGGCCTTCGCCGCCGTGGGCCTCGCCACGGTGCAGTCCGACGGCACGCTCGACGACTTCCAGCCCGGCATCGACTTCTTCAGCGAGCTGCAGAAGGCGGGCAACCTCCTCAAGGTCGACGTCACCACCGCCACCGTCGCGAGCGGTGAGACCCCCGTCGTCTTCGACTGGGACTACCTGAACGCCGAGCACGCCCAGGGCGACGACGGCAACAAGAACTGGAAGGTCGTCGTCCTCGACGGCACCGGCTACGCGGGTTACTACAACCAGGCGGTCAACATCGACGCCCCGCACCCGGCGGCCGCCCGCCTGTGGCAGGAGTTCCTGTACAGCGACGAGGTGCAGAACCTCTGGCTGAAGGGCGGAGCACGTCCGGCCCGCATGGAGGCCATGACGGATGCCGGCACGATCGACGCCGACCTGGCCGCCGCTCTCCCCGAGGTTCCGGCGGACACGGTCGTCCCGACCGAGCAGCAGTCGACCGACGCCGGAAAGCTGCTCGGCGAGAAGTGGGCAGCGGCGGTTCAGTGACCACCCTCACGCAGACGGGGGCGGATGCTGCGGCATCCGTCCCCTCCGCCGGGCTCGCGCCGCGCGCGCGGGCCCGGCGGTCCGCACCCTCCGGGGCCTGGCTCGGCCTGGTCCCCTTCGCCGCCTATGTCGTCCTCTTCCTCGCCGTGCCGACGATCCTCGCCATCGGCTCGGGGTTCTTCACGAAGGACGGCGCCTTCACCTGGACCAACGTCGCCGCCCTCGGCGACCCCGTGGTCCTGAACACCTTCGCCAACTCGGCCTGGGTCTCGCTGCTCACCGCGCTGATCGGCGCGATCGTCGGGGCGCTGGTCTGCTATGCCCTGCTCGGCATGAACCCGGAGGGCCTCGTGCGCCGGACGGTGGATGCCGCAGCCGGCGTCCTCGCCCAGTTCGGCGGTGTCATGCTCGCCTTCGTCTTCATCGCCGCGATCGGCATCCAGGGCGTCGTCACCGCCTACCTGAAGGACAGCCTCGGGTTCAACATCTTCGCGAACGGCACATGGCTCTACGAGCTGCCAGGCCTCATCCTGCCCTACATCTACTTCCAGATCCCGCTCATGGTCATCACGTTCATGCCCGCACTCGCCGCTCTCAAGCCGCAGTGGTCCGAGGCGAACCTCACGCTCGGCGGCACGCGTTCGAGCTTCTGGCTGCGCATCGGCATCCCGGTCCTCGCCCCCTCGTTCCTCGCGAGCCTGCTGCTGCTGTTCGCGAACGCCTTCTCGTCATACGCGACCGCCGCCGCACTCGCCAGTCAGGGGTCGCAGATCGTGCCGCTGCAGATCCGCGCCGCGCTCACCAGCGAGACCGTGCTCGGCCGGGAGAACCTCGCCGGCGCGCTCGCGCTCGGGATGATCGTCGTGGTCGGAGTCGTCATGGGTCTGTACTCGCTCATCCAGCGCCGGGCAGCGAGGTGGCAGGCATGAACCCGCTCGCACCCTCTCGCGCGACCCGCTGGATCATCGGCGTCCTGGTCGGCGCGTTCTTCGCGATCCCCCTCCTGGCGACCTTCCTGTACACCGTGAAGATGAACGACGGAACGTACTCGCTGCAGCGCTGGGCGAGTCTGTTCGACCCGGCGATGGCGTCGACGCTCAAGCCGATCTGGACGGGTCTCGGCAACTCGCTGCTGCTCGCCGTGATCACGGTCGCGATCGTGCTGTTCGTGCTCGCGCCCACCATGATCCTGGTGAATCTTCGCTTCGCGAAGCTCCGGCCAGTGTTCGAGTTCGCTGCCCTGCTGCCGATCTCGATCCCCGCGATCGTGCTGGTCGTCGGTCTCGCGCCGATCTACCTGCAGATCGGGCGCACGCTGGGCACCGGCGCCTGGACCCTCTCCTTCGCCTACGGCGTCACCGTGCTGCCGTTCGCCTACCGTTCCATCCAGGCGTCCATCGACGCGGTCGACATCCGCACCCTCGCCGAGGCGGCGCGCTCACTCGGCGCTTCCTGGACCACGGTGGTGCTCCAGGTGCTGGCCCCGAACCTCCGGCAGGGCCTGCTCGCCGCGTCGCTCATCTCGGTCGCCGTCGTGCTGGGCGAGTTCACGATCGCCTCGATCCTGAACCGCCCTGTGTTCCAGACCGCCATGGTCGTCGTGCAGAAGCAGGACGGCTATCTGCCCGCCATCTTCACCCTGCTGGCGCTGTTGTTCTGCTTCATCCTGCTCCTCGTCATCGGCCGCGTCGCACGCGGCACCGGAAAGGCCCGATCGTGACCCTCCCCCGTACCGCCGACAACATGCTGCTCGCCGAGGCCGGCGAGGGCACCCGCGTGCAGCTGCAGGGGATCGTGAAGAGCTACGCCGGCAACACCGTGCTGCACGGAGTGGACCTCGACATCGAGCCCGGCGAGTTCGTGTCTCTGCTCGGACCCTCGGGCTGCGGCAAGACAACGCTGCTGCGGGTGCTCGCCGGACTCGAGATCGCCGACCGGGGTGTCGTGCTGCTGGGCGGCGGAGACGTCTCGCGCGTGCCGACCAACAAGCGCGACATCGGCATGGTCTTCCAGTCGTACTCGCTGTTCCCGCATCTGCGCGTCGTCGACAACACGGCCTTCGGCCTGCGTCGCCGCGGCGTGAGCCGGGCGGATGCCTCGAAGCGATCCCTCGACGCGCTCGCCCTGGTCGGCCTCGCAGACTTCGCCGACCGGTTCCCCCACCAGCTCTCCGGCGGCCAGCAGCAGCGCGTGGCGCTCGCGCGCGCTCTCGTCACCGAGCCCAAGGTGCTGCTGCTCGACGAGCCGCTCTCGGCCCTCGATGCGAAGGTCCGCGTGCAGCTGCGCGACGAGATCCGCCGGATCCAGCTGCGTCTGGGCATCACGACCGTGTTCGTCACTCATGACCAGGAAGAGGCCCTCGCCGTCTCCGACCGCATCGCCGTGATGAACTCCGGCGGCATCGAGCAGATCGGCTCTCCCGAGCAGCTGTACACGTCCCCGGCGACCGCGGGCGTCGCCGCGTTCGTCGGTCTCTCCAGCGTCGTCTCCGGAGTCGCCGACGGCGACCACGTCACGGTGTGGGGTCAGCGACTGCCGCTGCAGACCCCGGCCGATGGGCCGGTCGACGTGTACATCCGCCCGGAGAACGTGCGCTTCGCGGGAGAAGCGGATGCCGCCACCGACGCCCTCGTCGAGGAGAGCACCTTCCTCGGCAGCATGCGCCGCACCCTGGTCCGCACCGAATCCGGAGAGCTCATCCGCTTGCAGCACGCCCCCGGCATCCAGCCCGCCTTCGGCGACCGCGTGCGGATCGCCCTCGCTCCCGAGCCCGTCGCGGTGCACCCCCGCGGATGAGCTCCGCTCTTCCCTCGCCACGCCCGCACCGATAGTTTGAGCCGCGAGGGCGTCGCCCTCGACCCGGAGAGAAAGGACGCCTCATGGCAGGCAAATTCGAGCTGTATCAGGACAAGGGCGGGGACTACCGATTCCGCCTGAAGGCCGGCAACGGCGAGGTCGTCGCGACCGGCCAGGGCTACGCCTCGAAGTCCGGTGCCCTGAACGGCATCGACTCGGTCAAGCGCAACGCCGCCGATGCCGAGGTCGTCGAGGTCGAGAGCTGACGCCGACATCCCGCGGACCGAACGCCTCATGCTTCGCGGAGCATGAGGCGTTTCGTCTCGGTCGTAGGCTCCCTCGGTCAACGACCGGAGTAAGAAGCCGGCCGCAGGCTCCCTCGGTCAACGACCGCGGGCAAGAAGCCGGCCGCCGGCTCCCTCGCTCAACGACCGCAGGCAAGAAGCCGGTCGTTGAGCGAGCGAAGCGAGACGAAACGCAGTTCCGCTACAGCACGCGGGAGAGGAAATCCTTCGTGCGCTGGTGCTGCGGGTTTCCGAGCACCTCGCGCGGGTCGCCCTCCTCGACGATGTGGCCGCCGTCCATGAAGATCAGGCGCGAGCCGACCTCACGCGCGAAGCCCATCTCGTGGGTGACGACGAGCATCGTCATCCCCTCGTCGGCGAGCGAGCGCATGACCTGCAGCACTTCGCCGACGAGTTCGGGATCGAGCGCCGACGTCGGCTCGTCGAACAGCATCATGTCGGGGTTCATGCACAGCGCGCGAGCGATCGCCACACGCTGCTGCTGGCCGCCGGAGAGCTGCGTCGGATAGGCATCGGCTTTGTGAGCCATGCCGACCCGGGCGAGCATCTCGTGAGCGATCTTCTCGGATTCGGCCTTGCCGCGCTTCTTCACCCGCCGCTGTGCGATGGTGAGATTGCCCACCACGCTCATGTGAGGGAACAGGTTGAAGCTCTGGAACACCATGCCGATGCGCGTGCGCACGCCATCGATGTCGATGTCGGGGTCGGTGATGTCGATCCCCTCGATGAGGATCTTTCCACCGGTGGGTTCCTCGAGGAGGTTCACCGAGCGCAGCAGCGTGGACTTGCCCGAGCCCGACGGCCCGATCACGCAGACGACCTCGCCGGCGGTGACGGTGAGATCGATGCCCTTGAGCACCTCGTTGTCGCCGAACGTCTTCACGAGCCCCTGCACGTCGATCGCGGGGGCGTGGACATCGATCAGGTCGGTGATCATCGCTGGTTCCCCATCCGTCGCTCGAGATATGCGGTGAACCGCGTGAGCGGGATCGTCACGATCAGATACAGGATCGCCGCCATGACCAGTGGCGTCGCGTTCTGGTTCTGCGTCGTCGCGTCCTTGGCGAAGTTCGTGAGCTCCTTCGACCAGATGAAGGACCCTGCTACGAACAGCAGCGAGGTGTCCTTCAGCAGCAGCACGAACTCGTTCGTCAGCGGCGGGATGATGATGCGGAAGCCCTGCGGCACGACGATCCAGAAGGTCGTCTTGAACGGCGACATGCCCAGCGAGCGCGCTGCCTCCGTCTGACCCTTCGGGACGGCCTGGAGTCCAGCTCGGATCGTCTCCGCCATGTAGGCCGACGCCACGAGGATCAGACCGATGAGCCCGAGCACCACGGGACCGCCGAGCTTCTGGCCGGAGATCCCGGTGGCGATCGGGAGGACCTGCGAGATCGCGAAGATCGTCATGATCGCAGGCAGGCCGCGGAACAGTTCGATCCAGGCCGTCGCGATCCACCGGAACGGACCGATGCTCGACATCTTGAGCAGTGCCAGAAGGATGCCCAGCAGCAGCCCGCCCGCGAAGGCGACTGCTGTGAACCACAGCGTGTTGACGAGTGCGGTCGTGATGATCCCGGGGAACATCTTGGCCGCGATCTCGGGGTCGAAGAACAGGGGCCCGATTCGGCTCCAGTCCGTCGTGACGATCGCCCAGACGACTACGGCGATCAGCACCGCATAGACGACGTACCGGTACAGCTTCTGTCTTTGAGTGCGCCTCAACGCCATTGTCAAGGTCCTCCTGTGTTCCTGCTCGCCGCTCAGTTCGCGGTGAAGTAGGTGTCGTAGATCGTCTGGTAGTCGCCGCTGTCGCGGAGATCCTTCAGAGCGCCGTTCACCGCGTCGAGCAGCTCCTTCTTCTCGCCCTTCTCGAAGGCGAAGCCGTAGGACTCCTCGGTGTCGTAGGTCTCGACGATCTTGTACGCGCTGTCGGCCTTCTCGTGCTCGAGGTTCACCGGCTGGTCCTGGAGGATCGCGTCGATCTGGCCGGCCTGGATCGCCGGCCACAGCTCGCCGTCCGACGGGTACTGCACGAGCTGTGCGCCCTTCGCGTTCTCGGTCGCGTAGGACTCACCGGTGGTGCCCTGCTGAACGCCGACGTTCTTGCCGTCGAGGTCGTCGATGCTCTTGATGCCCGAGTCGGTGCGCACGAGCAGCGACTGCAGCGAGTCGTAGTACGGCTCGGAGAAGTCGATGTTCTTCTTGCGCTCATCGGTGATGGTCATCGCCGATGCGCCGAGATCGCAGGTGCCGTTGGCCAGAGTGGTGCCGGACTGCAGCGCTTCGAAGCCCACGTCCTGCACGGAGAGCTTCAGGTCGAGCTTCTTCGCGATCGCATCGAGCAGATCGATGTCGAATCCGGTGTAGCCGGTGCCGTTGTCGCCGCCCTCGAACTCGAAGGGCGGGTAGGGGATGTCGGAGCAGACCGTGAGCGTGCCCGCCTCGACGAGGCCGTACGGGTCGTCCGCCGTGCCGCCGGAACCCGCATCCGTTCCGCCGGCGCAGCCGGCGAGGGCGAGAGTGGCGGTCGCCGCGAGGGCGATACCGGCGAAGATGTTGCGACGCTGCATGTCAGCTCCTGGGAGTCGGGGGCGGATCGCGCCCGCGAACGGGTAGGTGTTCATCTTGACACGCGCTCGAGGGCCGTCACGGCCGAACAGCGCATCCCCGGGTTACGTTTTTGTTGCAAGTGCTTTTCGTCAGACCTCGAAGTCGACGGCCACGCGCGAAGCGACCACCGAACGCACGTAGGCGACGACCTCTTCATGCGCCGGGTGCACCTGGTACTGCTCGAGCGCCTCGATCGAGTCGAAGTCGGCGACCAGCGTCACATCCCAGTTGGCGTCTGGGTAGGCCATGTTGGCACCGGCCGAGATCGAGAGCAGCTGCGGCACGACGCCGTCGAGGGCGTTGAGCCGACGGGCCGCTTCGGCAGCCTGCTCGGCGCGGACGGCCGGGTCGGATGCGGCGAGCTTCCAGCTCACGACATGACGAATGCTCATCTCGTCTCCTTCAGGCCGCTGACGACGGCCTCTTCGAGGGCGGATCGCAGCCGATCGGCCGACAGCCGCCAGTGCGCGTGGAGCTCTCCGTCGATCAGCACGACGGGGATCTTCTCCCACCACAGGTCGTACAGGGCCGGGTCGTCCTGGATCGACGCCTCGACGATCTCTATGCTCTCCGCCGCGGCATCCGGCATGTCGGCGATCACCGTGTCGATGATCTCGGATGCCACGTCGCACAGATGGCAGTCGGGCTTGCCGATCAGGGTCAGCGTGGTCACGCCGACGGCACCTCGACCTCGCGGCCCTCCGCGACCCATTCCGCCGTGCCACCGTCGACGTTCGTGACGTCGTAGCCACGACCTTCAAGAGCCTCGACCACACGGGCCGAGCGCCCGCCCACCTGGCAGATCACATCGAACGCCTCGGCGGGGAGCTCTTCGAGACGGCCGCCGATCTCTGACATCGGGATGTTCACGGCCCCCGGGACGTGCCCTGCGGCGAACTCGTGCGCCTCGCGCACATCGATGAGCGGCGTGTTCTCACGAGCGGCGAGCTCGGCGATGGTGATCGACTTCATGGCGTCCTCCTGCGGTGGGTCCGAACAGCGGGAAGAGACACAAAGCGCCCGTCCGGAGACAGGCGCTCGGTGTCTGGCCGCTTACTTCTTGTTGCGGCGCTGGTGGCGAGTCTTGCGAAGCAGCTTGCGGTGCTTCTTCTTCGCCATGCGCTTGCGGCGCTTCTTGATGACAGAACCCACGGAAACCTCACTAAGTCAGGGGCTGGGCGTCGCACGTGGCGGACACCCGGGTACGGGCACGGAAAAATGCCTCGGAACAGTCTAGCAAATCAAAGGGGTGCCATTAACCGGCGTCGGCGATCGGCCGCTGCAGCGCCTCGGCCACGGCGGATTCTGGCACGCGGAAGCTGCGGCCGAAGCGGATCGCCGGCAGCTCGCCGGAGTGCACGAGCCGATAGACGGTCATCTTCGACACGCGCATGAGTTCGGCGACCTCGGCCACCGTCAGGAACCGGACGTCTGGAACCTCGGGCATCCCACGTACCCCTTTCTCGATGTGCACACTCTATGGGTCGCTGGGACGCATGTAAACCCACGTGACCTGTGTGATCAGTGGGACGGGGACACCGTGGCGAAGGCGCGCACCGGGAATGTGCCGAATCCGCGCACCGCGGGCGGAGCGGCGGTGAACCGTGCGCCGCGCGCGGGGACCGCATCGAGATTCGTCAGATGCTCGACGACGTGCACCCCGGCAGCGAGCAGGATGCTGTGCGCCGGCCGCGCCCCTCCGCTCTCGGTGTCGTCGATGTTCAGCGAGTCGATGCCCACGATCCGCACACCGGCGTCGACGAGGAAGCGCGCCCCGCCTTCGGTGAGGAACGGCGCCCCCACCCCGTACTCGGGTGCGCCGAAGCGGCTGCTCCACCCCGTGTCGAGCAGCACGGCGCTGCCCGCGAGGTCACGATCGCCGAGCGTCACCGCCTCGATGCCTCGACGCTCGGCGCTCCACGAGTCGCGCAGATGGAACACCTCGGCGGGGACTCCCACGAGCGTGCTCAGATCGAGCGCGGCGAGGTCACCGCCGTCTCGATAGCGGTGGAACGGGGCGTCGAGGTAGGTGCCCGTGTTGCCGATCATCGTGATGATGTCCATCGCGAACTCGGTTCCCGGCGCGTACTTCGCGCGAGAGTCCGCCCGCGTCAGATAGGGCGTGATCGTCGGCGCGGGCAGGCCGGGGTACGTGATCAATCCTGCTTCGATCGGATGGCTGAGGTCGATCACGCGGTCGGCTTCGGGGGCCACGGCATCCGCGCCCCTGCTCCCCCGATGCGTCTCCTCGACGACGTGGAGATCACGGATCTCCACCTCACTCACCAGGGCGAGGCCGAGATGACGCACGAGGAGCACGCCGATCTCTTCGGCGCTCACATCTGGACGGGGAACGTCGAGACGGAAACCTTCGCCGCTCATCCCCCCGCCGTTGGCGAAGGAGATCGAGAAGTCGAAATGGGCGCGGTGCTGCACGGATGCGGAGGCCATCACCACATCATGGCAAAGGCGTGCGGCGCCGGGTCCGCTCAGGCCCGCTTCTTCGCCTTCGCGAGTAGCCTCGCGCGCGGCAGTCAGCCGCCGAGCCGCTTGATGGCGTTCGCGACCACGTGCTTCGCAGACGCGGCTGCGCGACCGACGACCTCGGCCGCGTGGGCGGCGCCGTCGGGAAGCGGCTGGAAGGGGTAGTCGATGTCGGGCGCCTCGTCGCCGTACGCGTCGACGAGGAAAGGCACCAGCCAATCGTCCACGACCGACAGAGGCTCGACCGCGAGGCTGTAGAACCGGCGCTGCCCGTCTTCGCGCACGTTGACGAGCTCCGCCTCGCGCAGAACCTTGAGGTGCTTCGAGACCGTCGGCTGGCTGATGCCGAGCTCGGCCACGATGTGCCCGACGCTGGTACCCGCGTCTCCCTCTTCGGCACGGCGCAGAAGGAGCTGGAGGATGTCGCGCCTCGTACCGTCTGCGATCACGTCGAAGATGTCCGTCATGTGATCAGGCTAGCCGCCCCCGGCACGGAGTACCATGACGAAGGCTCGCAGCGGCGGGCCGCGCGACCGCATGGCGCAGCAGGGAGCAGATGAAAGGGGCGGGATGTCGGGCATCGCATCGGCGTCTTCTCCACGACGTCGGCTGGAAGGCCTCGCGGTGCGTGCGCGTCACATCGTCACCTCGTCGCCGTCGCGGTTCGCGATCGTCGTCTTCGCGCTGCTGATCCTCATCTTCACCGTGCTGCTCGGGTTGCCGATCTCGTCCGCGAGCGGCGAGTTCACCGATCTCAGTGATGCGCTGTTCACCGCCGTCTCCACCATCTGCGTGACGGGACTGACCACCGTGGACATGGCGACGCACTGGTCGCCGTTCGGGAACGTCATGATCTTCGTCGGCGTGAACGTCGGCGCTCTCGGCGTGCTGACCCTCGCGTCGCTCATGGGCATGCTGATCTCCAAGCGTCTCGGCCTCCGCGCCAAGCTGATGGCCGCGGGCGACACGAACCCGCTCCGCGCCCACGGCGGCGTCGTGAACGAGAGTCAGACCGTTCGGCTCGGCGAGGTCGGCCAGCTGCTGACGACCGTCGCGATCTCGGCCCTCGTCATCGAGGGAACCATCGCGATCCTGCTCTATCCCGCTCTGGTCATGGCAGAGGTCGATCCGATCGCAGCCCTCTGGGAGGCGCCGTACTACGCCGCGATGTCCTTCACGAACACGGGCTTCGCCCCGAACGCCGGCGGGGTCGCGGCGTTCGAAGACGACTACCTGGTGCTCACGCTCCTCATGGCGGGGGTGTTCCTCGGCAGCATCGGCTTCCCCGTGATCTACACGCTCGCGAAGCACGTCTGGCACGTCAAGAAGTGGTCGCTGCACACCAAGCTCACGATCGTCACGACCGTGCTGCTGTTCTTCATGGGCGCCGCCGTCTTCCTGATCCTGGAGTACAACAACCCCAAGACGTTCGGGTCGATGGATGCCGTCGACACCACGTTCCAGGCGTTCTTCCTCTCCGCGATGACCCGCTCCGGCGGCTTCAACGTGATCGACATGGCCGATCTGAACGGATCGTCGCTGCTCGCGGCATCCATGCTCATGTTCGTCGGCGGCGGCTCGGCCTCCACGGCCGGCGGAATCAAGGTCACCACCCTCGCCGTGCTCGCGATCGCCGTGTGGTCGGAGGCCAAGGGACGCCAGTCGGTCGAGGTCTTCGGGCGGCGCATCCCGAGCGACGTGCAGCGCGTCGCGCTCAGCGTCGTGGCCTGGGGCGCCACCATCGTCGCACTGTCGACGATCATCATCGCTCAGATCACGAAGGCCGACATCAGTCACGTGCTGTTCGACGTGATCTCGGCCTTCGCCACGGTCGGACTGTCGACCGGGCTCACCGAGTCGCTGCCCGATTCGGGCGCCTACGTGCTCGCGGCCACCATCTTCATGGGCCGCGTTGGTACAGTGACACTCGCCGCGGCAGTCGCCGCGACGTCACGGACGCAGTACTACTCGCTGCCGGTTGAAAGGCCGATCGTTGGTTGAAGTCCTCCGCGGAGACGCTCCCGTCCTCGTCATCGGTCTCGGTCGTTTCGGCGCCGCCTGCGCCGGAGAGCTCGACCGACTCGACCGCGAGGTGCTCGCGATCGACGACAATCTCGAGCTCGTGCAGAAGTGGTCGGACCGAGTCACGCACACCGTGCAGGCCGATGCGAAGAACATCGATGCGCTGCGCCAGGTCGGCGCTCAGGACTTCCAGGTCGCAGTCGTCGCGGTCGGATCGTCGATCGAGGCATCCGTTCTCATCACCGCCAACCTCGTCGACCTGAAGGTGCCGCAGATCTGGGCGAAGGCCGTCTCCCAGTCGCACGGCAAGATCCTCGCCCGCGTCGGCGCGAACCACGTCATCTATCCCGAGCGCGAGGCCGGCGAGCGCGTCGCGCACCTGGTCTCCGGACGGATGCTGGACTTCATCCGCTTCGACGACGACTTCGTCCTCGCGAAGATGTATCCGCCGAAGTTCATCCGCGGTGTGCGTCTGAACGAGTCCGGCGTCCGCACCAAGTACAAGGTGACGGTCGTCGGTGTGAAGAGCCCGGGCAAGCCGTTCCGCTACGCCGAGGCGAACACGATCGTCACCAATCACGACCTCATCATCGTGTCCGGCACGAACAGCGACATCGAGCGCTTCGCCGCTCTCGACCGCTAGCGGTCACCGGGTCGAAGGCTCGCCGGAGTCACCAGGACAGGTCAGCCGCGATATCCCCCGCAGGGCGGATGCCGCGGCATCCGCCCTCGTGATGGGATGAAGTCATGACCGACCAGACAGCGGCCCCTCCCGTCCTGGCCCTCCGCGGCCTTCGCAAGCAGTTCGGCCCGAAGCTCGCCGTCGACGACCTCTCGCTCGACGTTCCGGCGGGCACGATGCTGGGCCTGCTCGGCCCCAACGGCGCGGGCAAGACGACGACCCTGTCGATGACGACGGGCCTGCTCCGCCCCGACGCCGGAACCGCGTGGATCCTCGGCGTCGACGTGTGGCAGAACCCCGCGGCGGCCAAAGCCCTCATGGGCGTGCTGCCCGACGGCATCCGCATGCTCGACCGTCTCACCGGCGCCGAACTGCTCCGCTACACCGGGCTGCTTCGCGGCATGACCGAGGCCGACGTCGTCTCGCGCACGGGCGAGCTGCTCGAGGCGCTGGGACTCGCCGACGCCGCAGGCACCCTCGTCGTCGACTACTCCGCCGGCATGCGCAAGAAGATCGGCCTGGCCTGCGCGCTCATCCACGCTCCGCGGCTGCTGATCCTCGACGAGCCGCTCGAGGCGGTCGACCCGGTCTCCGGCGAGACGATCCGGCAGATCCTGCGCGCGTTCGTGAAAGGCGGCGGCACCGTGGTGCTGTCCAGTCACGTGATGGAGCTGGTCGAGTCGATGTGCGACCGGGTGGCGATCGTCGCGGAGGGCCGCCTGCTCGCGAACGGCACGCTCGACGAGGTGCGCGCAGGGATGAGCCTGCAGCAGCGCTTCCTGTCGCTGGTCGGGGCGCACGACCTCGGAACGGAGACGCTGGCATGGTTGCGCTCCTCGTAAGCCTGCGCTGGCGTCAGCTCGGTCACCAGCTCGCCCGCAACCCGTGGATGATCGTCACCCTGATCATCACCGGGCTGATGGCACTCGGATTCCTCGCCGTCCTCGCCGCCGGACTGCTCGCGATGCGCTTCGCCGCCCCCGAGACCGCGGTCACGGTGCTCGTGCTCACGGGCGCGCTGATCACCGCCGGGTGGTGGATCGGCTCACTGCTGGTGAGCGCAGACGACACCCTCGCCGCCGAGCGCTTCTCGCTGCTGCCGGTGACCGCCCGACAGCTGCTGCCCGGAATGGTGATCGCCGGCGCGACGACCATCGGCGGCCTCGGCACCACCCTGGCGCTCGCGCTCATGCTGCTGGGATGGTCGGTGAACGGGCTCGCTCTCGTGGTCGGCGTGCTGATCATCCCGCTGGCTCTCGCGATCTGCGTCCTTGGGGCCCGCGTCATCAGCGGACTGCTCGCGCGATGGCTGGCACGGCGTCGGAGCCGCGATCTGGTGATGACGATCGGCGTGCTGCTGGCCGCGAGCTCGGGTCTGCTGATCAACCTCGTGCTCGCCGCCGTGCGGGAGATGGGCGACGTCGGCCCGGCGTTCGCTGGCGCCGCCGACGTGCTCGGGTGGACGCCGCTCGCGGCCGCGTTCGGCGTGCCCGCGTCGATCGTCGCCGGCGACATCGGTGCTGCAGGTGTTCGGCTGCTGATCGCGCTCGCGACGGTCGCCGTGCTCTGGTTCGCCTCGCAGGCGCTGCTCGCCGCCCGGCTGGTCGCTCCGATCCAGTCCGGCGGCGGCGGACGCGTGCGTTCGGGCGGGATCATCGATCGGATGCTGCCCGCCACGCCCATCGGGGCCATCGCGGCCCGTTCGCTGCGGTATTTCCGTCGCGACCCCCGTCAGGTCGTCAACGTCGTGATGATGCTGTTCCTGCCCGCGATCCTCATCGGCGTCGTCTTCATGAACGGCCTGCAGGAGGACTCGATCGGGTTCGGACCGGTCGTCACCCTCGTGCCCGCGATCGACGCCCTGCTCGCCGGAACCATCATGCAGATGGCGCTCGCCTACGACAACGACGCCCTCGCGCTGCACATCCACACCGGGGTGCGCGGAACAGCCGACCGCCTCGGGCGCCTGCTCGGCTTCGGCGTCATCGCGGTTCCGCTGCTGCTGGTGCTGTGCGTCGCGAGCTGCGTGCTCGCAGGGCGGCCGGATCTGCTGCCCGGAAGCCTCGGCGCAGCCCTCGGACTGGGTGCGATCTCGGCCGGTGCCGGCGCGTGGGTCGGGAGCTTCCTGCCCGGCCGCGCGCCCGCACCCGAGGCCAACCCGTTCGGACGAGGATCGTCGGGCGGAGTGCAGTCGCTCATCGCGATGGCCGTCATGTCTCCGATCACCCTGATCCTCGGCGCTCCCGCGCTCGGATTCGCGATCGCCGCGTTCTGGACGCCCGCTCTCGGCTGGGTGAGCCTCGCGTGCGGTCTCGTGATCGGTGCGGCGGCGGTCTGGGGCGGCGCGGAACTCGGTGGGCGCGTGCTCGACCGCCGCTGGCCGCAGGTGCTCGCCGAGGTGTCGAGCGAGGCGTAGCCGGAATCCGGGTGAGCACCCGGCATCCGACATCCGCGGTCAGACTCCGGCGGCGAGCTCCTTGGCTCGGACCAGGGCGGCGGCCGCGGCCTGCGCGAAGGTGCGATCGAGGTGCGCATCCTGCAGCACCGCGATCGCCCGCTCGGTCGTCCCCTTGGGGCTGGTCACGCGGCGGCGCAGCTCGGCCGGGTCCTCCCCCGAGGCATCGAGCAGCGCCGTGGCGCCGATGAAGGTCTGCTCGGCCATGAGCCGCGCGTCCGCCTCGGTGAACCCCATGCCGATCGCGGCCCGGGTGAACTCCTCGATCAGCAGGAAGACGTAGGCGGGACCCGAACCCGAGATCGTCGACAGCGCGTCGATCTGCGACTCGGGCACCTCGATCACTGCCCCGACGGTCTCGAAGAGGCGTCGCACGACGGCGAGATCGTCGGCGCTGACTGAGGCCCCTGCGGCCAGTCCGGTGACGGCCTTGCCGACGGTCGCCGGCGTGTTCGGCATCGAGCGGATGACACGGGCGTCGGCGCCGAGGACGTCGGCGAAGGTCTGCAGGGTCACTCCCGCCGCGACGCTCACGACGATCGTCTCGGGCTTCAGCTGCGGGGCGATCTCACGCAGCAGATCGGGCACCATGGCGGGCTTCACGCCGACGAGGACCACTCCGGCTGCGGCGACGGCCTCGAGGTTGCCGTCGGGCTGCTCCTCGAGCGCGATGCTCGTCACACCGGGAAGCTCGGCGAGCGTGGCGGCGCTGCCGGCCGAGCGGTTGGTGGCGGTGATCCCGCCGTCGACCGTGATACCCGACGCCACCACTCCGCGGAGGATCGCTCCTCCCATGGAACCGGCACCGAGAAAAGCGAGAGCGGGAAGAGAATCAGCCATGTCGTCATCCTACGGCGGGCTCCCCTCGCGCGATCGGGACGGCGATCTAGACTCGTTCCATGAGTGCATCCGGAGGCAGCAAGGCCATCGTCGCAGCGTTCCTGGCGAACATGGGCATCGCCCTCGCGAAGTTCATCGCGGCGGCGCTCTCCGGATCGGCATCCATGCTCGCGGAGGCCATCCACTCCGTCGCAGACTCGGGCAATCAACTGCTGCTGATGTTCGGCGGCAACCGTGCCAAGCGCGACGCCGACCGTGAGCACCCCTTCGGATACGGGCGAGAGCGCTACGTGTCGGCGTTCGTCGTCTCGATCATCCTGTTCTCCGTCGGTGGCGTGTTCGCGATCTACGAGGGCGTCGAGAAGATCCGCGAGCCGCACGCGCTCGACCCCGCGTGGTGGTGGCTGCCCATCGTCGTGCTGGTGATCTCGATCGCGCTCGAGGGCTTCTCCCTGCGCACGGCCGTCCGCGAGAGCAATCAGGTGCGCGAGAAGGGCCAGTCGTGGGTGTCGTTCGTCCGCCGCGCGAAGGCGCCCGAGCTGCCCGTCGTCCTCCTCGAAGACACGGGAGCGCTGATCGGACTCGCCTTCGCACTGCTCGGAGTCGGGCTCACGGTCATCACCGGGAACCCGCTGTTCGACGCGCTCGGCACGATCATGATCGGTCTGCTGCTCGTGACGATCGCGATCGTGCTCGGCATCGAGACCAAGAGCCTCCTCGTCGGCGAGGGGGCGAACCAGGCCGACTACGACCGCATCGTCGACGCCATCAACAAAGGCGACGAGATCGAGAAGATCATCCACATGAAGACGCTCTACCTCGGCCCCGACGAGCTGATGGTGGCCGCGAAGATCGCCATGAACGCGAACAAGCCCCTTCGGGAGGTGGCCGACGACATCGACGCGATCGAAGCGCGTATCCGCGAGGCCGTGCCCGTCGCCCGCGTCGTCTACATCGAGCCCGACGTCTACCGCCCGGCGATCGATCCGCAGCCGTCGACGGACGTGTTCGTGCTCAAGTCGTCCGACTGAGCCCGTGCTGCGCGATCTGCACGAGGCCCTCGCGCGCACCGATCTGCCCGCGACGACGCTCGCGAAGGCCCGGATCGTCCAGAGCGTGCTCGACCGCGACTCGCAGGCACGGCTCGAGTCCTTTTGGATCGCCGGGGATCGCCCGTACGCCGTGATCGCGTTCGGCGACACCGACAACGCGGATCTCGTCGTATACCTGCTGCACGGCATCGAGACGGATCTCGAGGCCCTCCCCGGATGGGCGGATGCTGCGCAGCGCGTGTGCGCGGACGTGATCCGCTCGTGCGTGGCGCGCGGCACGCCGCGCTCGGTCGCCACCATCGCCTGGTTCGGCTGGGATTCCGGCACGCAGACCAGCGCACTCGCGACCAAGCACGCCACGATCGGCGCAGCCCGCCTCGCGATCGACATCGACAGACTCGCTGACCGCAATCCGGGCGCTCACATCGCGGTGGTGACCTACTCGTACTCGACGACGCTGCTCGGGGAGATGTTCGCGCTGAACATCGCCGACGAGGTGCACACGGCCTTCGCGATCGCCTCGGCCGGAGTCACGCATGCGGCGGGTGCGGCGATCGAATCCGCTGTCGAAGACGGAGAGGTCGTGTTCTATGCGACCGAGGGCGCCGGCGACGGCACAGCCCCGCTCGGGAGGCTCGGCCACCACCCCGTGGATCCCCGGGATCTTCGCGGCGTCATCGTCTATGACTGCGATGGCGGTGAGGCGCCGGGCGTGGACGGCGATCTCGTGCTCGGCGTCGCGGTCGAGGGACACGCGTCGCAGACCGTCGTCGACGAGCGGGGGATCCGGCATCCCGGATACTTCGACGAGCACGCACAGGGGTATCTCACCCTGGTGGCGCGGCTGACGGATGCGGTGACGCGCTGAGCCGTGCGCGGGTCCTCAGCGGCGCGAGGCGAAGAAGTCTCGGAGCAGGGCCGTGGCGGCATCCGCTTCGACTCCCCCGACGACCTCGGCACGGTACGGCAATCGGCGATCGCGCAGCACGTCGTACATCGAACCGGCCGCGCCGGCCTTGTCGTCCCACGCGCCGAACACGACGCGCGAGATGCGCGACTGCAGGATCGCGCCGGCGCACATCACGCAGGGCTCGAGGGTCACGATCAGCGTGCAGCCCTCGAGGTTCCAGGCCCCGAGGGATGCCGCGGCCGCACGCAGGGCGTTCACCTCGGCGTGACCTGTCGGATCGTGAGAGAGCTCTCGGCTGTTGCGGCCCTCGCCGATGACGCGCCCCTCGGTGTCGAGCACCACGGCGCCGACCGGGATCTCATCCGCGGCGGCGGCTTCGGCGGCGAGCGCGAGCGAGCGCAGCATCCCCTCGCTGTCGCCCTGCCTCACGGTCACACCCTACCCCGCCCGATGAGCCGGCATCGGCGAAAGCGCGTGCGTCGGATAGCCTGGACTCATGCGCGTTCACGTGGCCGACCACCCTCTCATCACAGCCAAGCTGTCGGTCCTGCGCGATGAGCGCACGTCGTCGCCGCTGTTCCGCCAGCTCACCGAAGAGCTCGTGACTCTGCTCGCCTACGAGGCGACCCGCAACGTCAAGGTCACCCCGATCGAGATCAAGACGCCGGTCACCACGACGACGGGCGTCAAGCTGTCCGAGCCGCGACCGATCGTGGTCCCGATCCTCCGCGCCGGCCTCGGAATGCTCGAGGGTCTCGTGAAGCTGCTGCCCACCGCAGAGGTGGGATTTCTCGGCATGGTGCGCGACGAGGAGACGTTCGAGCCGACGACCTACGCCGAGCGCCTTCCCGCCGACCTCAGCGACCGCCAGTGCTTCGCGATCGACCCGATGCTCGCGACCGGCGGGTCGCTCGCCGCCGCGATCCAGTTCCTGTTCGACCGCGGCGCCGAGGACGTCACGGCGATCTGCCTGCTCGGAACGCCCGAAGGAGTCGCCGCGATCGAGAAGCTGGTCGGCGACCGCAACGTCACCCTCGTGCTGGGTGCGCTCGACGAGCGCCTCAACGAGAAGGGCTACATCGTGCCCGGACTCGGCGACGCCGGCGACAGGCTGTACGGCACCGTCTGAGCGGATGCCGCAGCGCCGCGCATCCGGTCAGGCGGAGCTGCGCGCGCTCTCACCGCTCGCGCTGCCGTTCTCCGCGTCGCGCTGCCCGAACCCGCACGCGCTGCAGAAGTTTCAACAGCGCGTGCGTAGTCGAGCAGCGCGAGCCCAAGAAGAGCAGCGCGAACCGGGGAAGAGCAGCGCGAGTCCGAGTTCGTCAGCGCGAGCGTGAGAAGAGCAGCGTGAGCCCGGTGCTCAGGGAGCGGCCGAGACTGTCAGACCGCGAGCCGGTACCCGCGCTCGTCGCCGTAGTTGCGGAAACCCGCCCGAGCGAGGATGGGCGCTGAGGTCGAGACCCGACCCTTCACCAGCGCCGTGCGCGCACCGAGTTCGGCGCTCGCGCGCAGCCGCTCGGCGAGCACCGCGCGATACACCCCTCGGCCGCGCGCGTGCTCGAGGGTCGCCGCACCCCACAGCCGGGTGAATCCGTCGACGATGGTGCAGCCGCCAGTGCTCACGGCTGCGCCGTCGATCCGCCCCAGCACTCGTAGGCCCGTGCCCGCGGCGAGTGCCGTCGAGATGTCGGAGAGCTCTGTGCGCAGCCCCTCCTCGTCGAGCGGCGCCTGCGCCCACACCGGCACATTGATCGCGTCGACCTCTCGAACCTGCTCGAGGCTCCGGACGACCTCGGCGCTCGTCGCGACGGGGACGTCGATCTCGACCGCGTCGATCGGGCTCGCGAACACAGTCACGGTGTCGAAATGGTCGGCGCCGCGACGCAGCAGCTCGTGCTCGAGATCGGGCGAGTCCGAAGGACTGACCCAGACCGTGAGCTGCGATTCTCCCCATGCCCGAGTTCGCGAGATCGCATGGTCGAGAACGGCCGCCGCATCCGCCGTCGAATCGACCTGCGAGGCGCGCACTCCCCCGCCGAACCGCGCCGGGTAGCGCACCAGCTGCAGCTCGTCGTTCTCCTGCTCGCTGTCTCGCGGGAACCAGACCCAGGCGGCCGCTGCCCGCAGGATGTCGTCGGTCGTGTGCATCAGTTCGCGGCCCCCACCAGTCGGGCGAAGGCGCTGAGGCGCGTCACGCCCTCGGGCGTGTGCGGCAGGTCGTCGAGCAGCGCCGGCGAGTGGATGAGGTAAGCCACGACCTGCGCCCGGGAGATCGCGACGTTCAGACGGTTCTGCAGCAGCAGGAACTCGGGCCCGCGCGGTGCGTCGCGCCCGCTCGACGCAGCGAGCGAGGTGATCGAGACCACCGCTTCCTTGCCCTGGAAATTGTCGACCGTGCCCACGGGCACTGCTCCGAAGCCCGCCCTCGCCAGCGAGTCGAGCACGAGCTGCCGCTGAGCGTTGTAGGGCGTGACGACGATGATGTCGCACTCGTCCAGCGGCCGCGTGCTGCCGTCGTCGTCCGTGAAGCTGCGGCCGATGATCTCGCGCACGATCCGCACGACCTCGGCCGCCTCTTCGGGCGACTCTGTCGCGTTGCCCCGATGGCGCAGAGGCACGACGTGCAGCCCCGGCTCGACGCCGTCGAGCGACCTCTTCGCAGCGACAGGAGCCGACGCCAGCTTGCCTGCGTAAGCGAGCTTCGAAACGGGAGCGGCGACGGAAGGATGCATCCGCCACGATCGCGCGAGGAAGTATCCGTACTCGGGCCTGACGACTTCATCGCCGTCCATGACCCAGCCGAGGGCCGAGGTGTCCACCGGCTCGGGGTGCGCCCCTTGACTCACCTGGGGCAGCTGCTGCGGGTCTCCGAGCAGCAGCAGCCGCTTGGTTCCTGCGGCCACGGCGATGGTCGAGGCGAGCGAGAACTGGCCGGCCTCGTCGATCACGAGCAGATCGAGGCCGGCTCTGTCGACCCGCTGCGTGTTGCTGAAGTCCCACGCCGTGCCGCCGACAACGACGCCGTCGTCGGCGTGCTCGCCGAGGAACGCGGCCATGCCGCCCTTCGGGATCGGCGTGTACGAGGGCTCGGGGGCGCCGTCTTTCGGCGCCTTGCCGACCTGACCCGCGGGCACCCCGTCGGCTACCACGCGCTCGAGCAGGGTGTCGATGATCGCATGCGACTGCGCGACCACCCCGATCTTGAAGCCGTGATCCTTCACGAGCCTCGCGATCACGCGCGAGCCGGTGAAGGTCTTGCCCGTGCCGGGAGGGCCCTGAACCGCGAGGTAGCTGCGGTCGAGATCGAGAACGCCGCGCACGATGGCGTCGATCGCGTCATCCCCCGCCTCCGGCAGCGGAGCACCGGAGATGGTGCGCGGCGGGATCCGGCGCAGGATGTCGGTCGCCGCGTCGCTCGGGAAACCGGGCGCGGCGAGATGCACGGCATCCGCCCATTCGTCGATCGCCCCCTGCAGCGCGACCACCCGGGGCGGGGCAGCGGGCGTCAGTGCGAGCGGCAGCTCGTCCCACGTCTGCCCTCGCACCGAGGTCTCGGTGACGAGATAGCCGTCGTCGAGCACTTCGGCGACCCTGACTGTCCGCGCCGCGTGCACAGCCCTCGACGGCGCCTCGATGTCGAAGGGCGCCTGCATCTCGTACAGCGCGAACGGCTCGGCGCCGGCGCCGAGGGTCGTGCCGGGCGCGACCTCTCCCCGGATCTCGATGTCGCGCGACATCACACGACGTCCTTCGGCGATGCTCCAGTCGCGCACCACCGTCGAGGCGAAGCGATCGATGCGGACGACGTCTCGTGTGCTCTCCCACATCGTCACGGGTTCGCGGAGCCGTGCGAAATGCGCGACCCAGAAGCTCTTCGCCTCGCGGGGGAAGTAGTCGATCGCGGCCGCGGCGATGCGGTGCACGAGTCCGTCGCCGCCCGAGTCGACGTCGCGCGCCGCGTCGGCGAGCAGCGACACCGACCGCGGAGAGGGCTCGTAGACGACCTCGTCGGCCTGGTCCGGCGGCGCGGGACGCACACCCTTCTCGCGCGCGATGTCGATGAGCCAGTTGCGCAGCCGCCGCGTGGACACGCAGTCGTAGCGGTTGTAGTCCGCGAGATCGGCGAAGACGGCATCCGCCTCGGCCTGCTCCCCCGCCGCGGCCAGCTCACGTGCGGCGACGTACTGCACGATCGAGTCGTCGCCCTTCTGCACGTCCTGCGTGCGCACCTCGGCGCCCATGTACAGCGGCTCGAGCTTCTTGATGGAGTAGGAGCGAGAGCCGACCCGCACGGTCCGCAGGACCAGCGGATACAGGTCGACGAAGACCCCTTCGCGCAGCAGCCTGTCGACGTCGCCCTCGCGCACGCCGTGCCGCGCGGCCATCGCCACGAGATGCGAGGTCTCATACGGGGCGTAGTGGTAGATGTGCATGCCCGGGTGAGCCGCGCGGCGGGCGGCGACGAAGTCGAGGAAGTCCTCGAGCGCCTGCTTCTCGGCCGCGAAGTCGTGCGCCCACAGCGCGCTGTACTGGTCGGAGTTGTCGACCCAGCCGAACAGGTAGTCGAGCCCCCAGTGGGCCTCGCCGTCGGCCGCGGGCTCGGTGTACAGCGGGTCGCCTTCGAAGTCGAAGAAGATGTCGCCGTGGCTCGGCACCGGCAGGGTGTGGATCGCCGGAGCGTAATGCACCTCGAAGGTCGCCTCGCCCTCGACCTCGGCTCGCAGCTGCAGTCGCGCCTGGGCGCGCAGGGTGTCGAACGTATCGGGGTTCATGCCGTCAGGGGAATTGGATGCCGCAGCCAGGGCGTCGATCGACTCGATCCCCGCCGCGCGCAGGCGCGCACGCTGCACGGGACGCATGCGCGCGACCATGAGCAGATCGCGATGCGCGAGCACCTGCTCTTCGCAGGTGGCGCAGCGTCCGCACGCCACGATCTCGAGATCTCCGCGATCGTCGCCCCACGCCAGCGGCTCCCCGGCTGCGCCGGACGAGATGGCACGATCGGCGATCAGTGCGCGCAGACGCGCCCTGCGGACCTGGAACAGCGGCTGCAGATCATCGACTCGGTGCGTGCTGCGGCTGCCGTCACCGAGGATGAGGTCGACCTCGTCGGACCGCGGCACGCCGAGACGATCGAGCTGGTCGACGTATGCCGCGAGCTGCATGAGAGCCGTGACCTTGGCGCGACGGGCCAGCTTCGAGTCCTCGACGCGCCAGCGACCGTCGGGATCGCGGCGCAGGAAGTCGGCGAATCCGACGAACTCGTCTGTCTTGAACGCAGCCTGGAAGATCACCGTCGCATCGGAGTTCAGCGCCTCGATCGTCTCGGCGACGGCGGCCGCGAGCGCGTCGGCGTCGATCGAGGACACCTTCTCGATCCGGTGCACGCGGTCTTCGCCGAGGTCGTGGACGTAGCGCTCCAGCACCTTCTGCTCGTGCACGTCGCCGAGAAGCGCCGCACGTTTCAGCGTGGCGTCTTCAGGCTCTTCGACTGCGGGAACCCGACCGAGCTTCGCGTCGATCGCCCGGCACCACGCGAACTCGCACTCCGCCGCCGCTTTGAGGTCGCTGGCGCTCCAGATGACGCGCTGAGATTCGGGATCGATCCGCATGCTTCGACACTAGCCGCGGCATCCGACACCACCTGCCCGTGCAGCGGCCTCCACCGACCGCGCTTCGGACGGCACCGCTGGCCGCAATCGCCCGCGAATTCCGTCAACGGGCGCCAGCTGAGGGGCACGAGCAGAAGCAAGCAGAGCGCGCACCTGCCGACGACGCCGGTTCAGCGGCTCAGCGCCACCAGGTGTCGGCCGGCGTCGCGGGCAGGTGCCGCTTGTGCTGAGTGGCCAGGTACTTCGCCTCGATGCGGCCGGCGACCTCGGGATCGACCTGCTTGCCCTCGAGGAAATCGTCGATCTGCTCGTAGGTGAGTCCGAGCTCGTCTTCGTCGGCACGCCCCGGTGTGCCGTCGAGAAGGTCGGCCGTCGGCACCTTCAGGTACAGCCGCTCCGGCGCGCCGAGGCTCTTCAGCAGTGCCCGCCCCTGCCGCTTGCTGAGCCCTGAGAGCGGAAGAAGGTCGGCCGCTCCGTCGCCGAACTTCGTGTAGAAGCCGGTCACCGCTTCGGCGGCGTGATCCGTGCCGATCACGAGCATGCCGTCGTGCCCGGCCAGGGCGTACTGGGTGACCATGCGCACCCGCGCCTTGATGTTGCCGCGATTGAAGTCGCTGATGTCGCTCGTCACGGCGAACTCGATGTCCTCCTCGACGCCGTCGACGCCGTTCTGGATGTTCACCTCGACCGAGGAGTCGGCCTGGATGAACGCGAGCGCCGCGTCGGCATCCGCCGCGTCGTGCTGCACGCGGTACGGCAGGCGCACGGCCATGAACCTGGCCTCGCCGCCTTCTTCGCGCACCCGCTCGACCGCGAGCTGAGCGAGCCGCCCCGCCAGCGTGGAGTCCTGCCCTCCGGAGATCCCGAGAACGAACCCGCGGGCCCCGGAGGCCTGCAGATAGTCGACCAGGAACTGCACCCGCCTCTCCACCTCGACTTCGGGATCGATCTCGGCCTTCACGCCGAGGGCTTCTGAGATCTGCTGCTGCAGCGACACGGGGGCTCCTCACTCGTTGTGACACCAGTATCCCCCCTGACTGTTACGGCGGGATGACACATGTTTCTACCAGGTGTGAAGTGAAAAGATGAGGCAGTGAAACTTCTCGTCGCCGCACTCGCCTCCGAGCTCTCCGCCTTTCCCGACACCCTGCCCGGATTCGACCGTCTCGTGACCGGTCCGGGAAAGCTCCAGGCGACCTATGCGCTGACTCGCGCGCTCGACGCGAACACGTACGACGAGATCGTCGTGGTCGGCACCGCTGGGGCGATCGACCCCGATCTCGCCGACGGCGTGCACGAAGTCGGAACCGCGTTCCAGCACGACGTCACCGACCTGGACGGCATCTCCGGTCAGCACGTCTCGCTCCCCGCCCGGGTGTCGACCGGCCGCGACGGAGTTCTCATCGCCACCGGCGACCACTTCGTCGACGACGCCGAGGTCACCGCCGTGATCCGTCCCACCGGAGCCGCTCTGGTCGACATGGAGACCTACGCGTACATCTGGGTGGCCGGGCAGTTCGGCGTGCCGATCCGCGTGTACCGTGCGGTGTCGGACAGCGCCGAAGACGGTGCGCTGACCGATTGGCGGGATGCCGTCGCCCGATGCAGCGTGCAGCTTCGCGAGTTCATCGCCCAGGCGTACGGAGTCTGACCAGCGGGAAATGATCTGACAGCAGATCATCTTGCTACAGTCGGAAGATGACCGGCATCCGTCTCGACTTGGCTTTCCTGCTCAATCAGTCCGCATACGCCTTCTCCGCTCAGCTGGGCGCCGCACTACAGGAGGTCGGCCTCGACGTGCGCGGGTTCTGTGTGCTCATGAAGGCCGCCGAGGCCGAGCGGACCCAGAACGTCGTGGCAGAGCTCGCCATGCTCGACAAGACGACGATGGTCACGACGCTCGACGGCCTGGAGAAGGCAGGGCTCGCCGAGCGGCGGGTCTCCGACTCCGATCGCCGCGCCAGGGTCGTCGTCGTCACCGAATCAGGCCTCGAAGCACTCGACCGCGCCTACGACGTGTATGACGCGGTCGTGGACGATGCGCTCGCGGAGATCGAACCGACCGCGCGGACCGTCTTCCTCTCGACCCTGCAGACATTGACTGGGACGGTGTGGGCCACGCCGTCGCACACGGCCACTCTGCGCCGCCGTGTACCCGTCATGAAATAGATCTACAAAGAATAGTTTTATATCGAACTATCTGTTACGGTCGGAATATGACTTCCACCGAACGTCGCCGCTCGCTCGCCTTTCTGGCGCTCTCCGCCACCCAGCTGATGGTCATCCTCGACGGCACCGTCGTCACGGTCGCTCTCCCGGCGATCCGCTCCGGCCTCCGGTTCTCCGACAGCTCGCTCTCCTGGGTCGTGAACGCGTTCTTCATCGCATTCGCCGTGGTGCTGCTGCCTGCCGGGCGTCTGGGTGACCGGTGGGGAACCCGGCGCGTCTTCCTCACCGGTGTCGCGCTCTTCACCGCCGCCTCCATCCTGTGCGGCCTGGCCTGGGATCCCACTTCGCTCCTGGTCGGCCGCGCGCTGCAGGGCGTCGGAGGCGGGCTGTCCACCGCCGTCTCCCTGGGCATGATCGCGGAGCTCTTTCCCGAGCCTGCACGACGCATGAGGGCCTTCGCGGTACTCGCGTTCATCGGATCAGCAGGCGGCGCGATCGGGATGGTCGCCGGCGGGATGATCACCGAGTTCGCGGCGTGGCCGTGGGTGTTCCTCGTGAACGTCCCGATCGGGGCGGCCTCGCTCGCCCTCGGGGCGGCCACCCTGGAGCGGGTGCCTGGACGCCCCGTCAGCGGGGGGCTGGTTCCTGCCGCCCTCTTGCGCACGCGTCGCTTCTCACTCGCAGGCGGCGTGCTGTTCACCATGGTGATCGCCGGGATGTCGTTCCAGTTCCTCTCGTCCCTCTTCCTGCAGGACACGCTCGGCCTCAGTCCGCTCTCGACCGGGGCCGCGTTCCTGGCTGTGACGGTGCCGATCGCGATCACCTCTCTGGGCCTCTCCGTCCGACTCGCCGCCCGGTTCGGCGCTGAACGAGTGCTCATCGCCGCGCTCGCCTTCTTCGCAGCTGGCATGGTGCTGATGGCCCGCGTGCCGGACGACGGCACGTTCTGGCTGGATGTGGCTCCTGCCTTCGTCGTGATGGGTGCCGGATTCGGTCTTGCCATGCCGCAGGTCACCGATCTGGCGATGACCGCGGCACCACCTGAGCATGCGGGCGCGGCGTCAGCCTTCCTCGCCGCCACTCAGCAAGCAGGTGGCGCGGTCGGCGTCTTCGCCGCCGGGAGCCTGGCCGCTGCCGCGGGCCCCGGCATCGGCTACCTTCTGGGAGCAGGAGCCCTTGTGGTGGGCATCGGCCTGACCGTGTTCCTGGAGCGCTCGACCTCACACCGGCTGAACCGTGAGCCCGTCGAGCAGGCGGTCATCGGGTCTCGATGACGCTCGGCCCCTCGGGCGTCGCCCTCACCAGCAGCTGAGCGGGGATCTGCTCCTGCATGGCCTCGACGTGACTGATCACGCCCACGGTGCGTCCGCCCTGGCGCAGTTCGTCGAGCGTGCGCATGGCGACCTCGAGCGTGTCGCCGTCGAGCGAGCCGAAACCCTCGTCGATGAACAGCGTGTCGAGGCGGATGCCGCCCGCCCGCGAGGTCACGACCTCGGCGAGGCCGAGTGCGAGGGCGAGCGAGCTGAGGAACGTCTCGCCACCTGAGAGCGACTGGGCCGGCCGGCTCTGGCCCGTAAAGGCGTCGTAGACCACGATGCCGAGGCCGGATGCCGCGCCTCTCGCCGCAAGCGCGTCGGAGTGCTTCAGCTGGTATCGGCCGGTCGACATGTCGTGAAGCCGCCTGTTCGCGGCCTGCACGATCTCTTCGAGTTCGGCGGCGAGCACGAAGGTCTCGAGCGTCATCTTGTGCGTGTTCGAGCCGCGCCCCGCGATCGTGTCGGCCAGGCCGCGCAGGATCTCGTATTCGGCGGTGTCGTCGGCGGTCGCCGCGTGCTCGGTCGTCGCCGCATCGATGAGCCCAGCCAGCTGGAGCGCCGTGTTCTCGGCCTTCGTCGCCACGTCGACGGCGGCCATCCAGCTCGCACGGGCGCTCGACGCCGCCTGCTCGGACGGCTCCAGGTCGATCGGCTCCTCCGGGAGAGTGAGCAGCTCGAGTTCGAGCAGCGTGGCCTTCTCCTTGCCGAGCTGCGCCGCGTGCTCATCCACCCGGGCTTGCAGCGCGTCCTGCGCGGCGTGCGATCGCAGGGCCCGCTCGACGGCGCCGACATCGTCGAAATCGGATGCCTCGAGTGCGGCTTCCTGGTCGTCGCGGGACTCTGCGGCCGCCACCGCCCGGCGCGTGCGCTCCTCGAGCGTCTCGGCGAGCCGGCGAGCCGCGCTGATCCTCGACTCCGTGTCGGCGATCCGCTCTGCGACGGTCTCGAACTCGCCCCGGGCGCGATCGATCTGCGTGGCGGCATCCGAGCTGCGCTGCTGCAGCACGGCGTGCTGTTCGCGAGCAGCCGCGGTCTCGGCGTCGTCCGCCGCGCGCTGCTCGTCGAGCTCTGCCATGCGCCGCTGGAGGCCCGCCAGCTCGTCGTCGAGCCGAGCGGCGATCTCGGCCGCGGAAACGCTCTCGGCGTGCTCGTGCGAGGCGGTGGCCAGTTCCCTCTCCGCAGCGTCGACGTCGCGGCCGTCTGCTCGCGATGCCGCCACGGCGGCCTGGGCGCGCAGCGCCGACGAGGTCTCCGCCGCCGCGCGTTCTCGCTCGGCGGCGGCATCGCGTGTGCGCTCCGCGGCGGCGATGTCATCGGCGGAGACCGGGTCGCTGTGCACCGCGGGCGCCGGATGCTCCGCCGAGCCGCACACGGGGCAGGGCTCGCCGTCGACGAGGGTCGAGGCGAGCTCGCCCGAGAAGCCGTCGAGGCGGCGTCTGCGCAGTTCGGCGAGAGCGGTCTGCTCCGCGGCCAGCGCGGCGCTGGCCGCGGCCAGTGCCCTCTCCGCGGCATCGTGCTCCATGGCGAGCCGCACGACCTCTCCGGCGGCAGCCAGGCGCTCGGCGGCGAGATCGCGGACGCGAGCGAGGTCGGCTACGCGATCGGCGGAGCGTCGGGCCTCGTCGCGGGCACGCGTCGTCGCCGCGATCTGGTCCGGCAGGGCGGCGCGATCGGCCGCTCCCGCCTCGATCCGAGCGGATGCCGCAGCCACCCGCTCCGCAGAGGCCTGCAGCTCGGCGGCGAGCGCCGCAGCCCCGCGTTCGAACTCGGCGGCACGCTCCCACGCGCCCAGCTCCTTGGCGCGCTCCTCCGCCCAGGCGCGCAGCCCGGATGCCTCCGCGTCAGAGCCTGCTGTCGGAGCACCCGTCTCACCGAGAGCGTCCCACGCGGCCCTGGCCTCGCGCTCGAGCCCTGCGGCCGCGTCCAGGGCCGCATCGGCCTTGGTCGCCGTCGAGATCGTCGCGCGCAGCGCCTCTGCCGCCCGTGCGGCGCGGAGCTCGGCGGAGGCCGCTCCGATCTCGTCCGACTCCTGCTCGAGCCGGGTGAGAGCCGCACGCGCCCGATCGCGCTCGGACTGCGCTCGGCGGTCGTCGCGCAGCGCTGCGAGCGCAGCATCCGCGGCGGTGAACCGCGCCTCTGCGTCTTCGCGCTCGGCCGCGCGCCGCTCCGCGCGGTACTCGGCCCGGGACCGGGCGCGGCGAAGAGCGTCGAGACGCTCCTCGGTCGTGGCCGCGGTCCGCGGGGTGGATCCGCCCGCGTCAGCAGCCGCAGCGGCAGCTTGGGCTTCCAGGTCGCCACCGGCATCCGCGCCAGAGGGCGCACCCGCCGCGTCGCCCCACAGCTGCGCGTCCGTGACCAGGCGCTCGGCCTCCTCGACTCTCGCGGTCACCGTCGCGAGCCGAGTCCCGAGGGCCTGCTCGGCCGCTCGCCGTCGCGCGTCGAATCGAGCCTGGACGTCTTCGAAGCGCTCAGTCCCGAACAGCCGCCGCAGCAGCGCCTGCCGGTCTTTGCTGTTCGCGAGCAGGAACTCGGAGAATCTGTTCTGTGCGAGCAGGATCACCTGCAGGAACTGCTCCCGGCTGAGCTGCAGGATCTCGTCGAGCTCGCCCGCGACGTCGACGGCGCGGGCCGCCCTGCCGACCCATCCGGCGTCCGTCCACTCGTCGAGAGCGACTCCCGCCGCCTGCTTCGTCATGCCGCCGCCGCGCTTGGCCGGCCGCAGATACTCGGGCGATCTCGTCACGCGGAATCTGCCGGAGGGCGTGCTGAACTCGACGACCACCTGAGAGATGTCATCGGGGTCGCTGTGATCGGAGCGCACCCTCTTCTCTCCGCCGTCGTACCGAGGCACTCCCCCGTACAGGCCGAAGCACACCGCGTCGAGGATGCTCGACTTGCCCGCACCGGTGCGGCCGGCGATCAGGAAGATCCCGTCGTCGGCGAAGGCGTCGAAGTCCACGCTCTGGCGCGCTCGGAACGGTCCGAACCCCTCGACCTCGAGGCGATGCAGTCGCATCAGAGCGTCTTCGGCGTCATACGAGGGCCTCGGCCCGCACCCGATCGTCGAGCACCTCGCGGACCAGCTCGCGCTCGCGCTCACTCGCCCCCTGCCCCGCGCGCACATGCTCCAAGAAGGCCTCGATGCGGTCGGTGTCGGTGACCGCGCTGCGCAGTCGCTCGGAGTACGTGCGCGTCTCAGCCGTCTCGGTCACCGCGGGCTGATGCAGCACCATGGCGCAGTACGGAAAGCCCTCGCGCAGCCGGCGCATCGGCTCTGCCTGCGGCCGCGCGTCGGTGTAGACCGCGCACACCCAGTGCTCGGCGTGCGCGGCGACGTTGTCGGCGGACAGGATCTCGTCGAGTGTTCCGGTGAGGGTCACGAGCGCACGCGGCACGGGCAGCGCGAGCCACTCGACCGTCGCGAGCCCGTCGGCGTCGAGATCGACGAGCCAGGACCCCCGCGGCTTGTCCTGCTCGCCGAAGCTGTAATGCAGCGGTGCGCCCGCGTAGCGCACCCGTGCGCTGAGCTGCTGACGGCCGTGGATGTGTCCGAGCGCGACATAGTCGGGCCCGTCGAAGACGTCGAGCGTCACCATGTCGAGCCCGCCCTGGCGCACCTCGCGCTCGAGCCCGACCGTGGCGTCGACGCCGGCGGCGAAGCAGTGCGCGATCGCGACCGAACGCCCCGCATGCTCGGCCATTCCGGCACGCACCAGTCCCATGGCGTGCGCCATCGTCTGCGCCTGCGTGCGGAGCTCTCCGCCGCCGTCACCTGCTGCGGGGAAGTACTGCCGCACGATGGCCGGCTCGAGGTAGGGGATGCCGAAGAAGTGCACGGGGCCGTCGGCATCAGCCACCGTCACCGGTGTGCCGATCGCGAGCGGATCTGTGAGCACGTGGATGCCGTCGCGCAGCAGCCGAGCCTGGAAGCCGAGACGCGCGGCGGAGTCGTGATTGCCGCTGGTCACGATGACCCTCGCCCCGGATTCGGCCAGAGCGAGAAGAGTGTCGCTGAGAAGCGTGTACGCGGGGCCGGCCGGCGTGGCCGAGTCGAAGACGTCGCCCGCGACGATCACCACGTCGACGGCGTTCTCGCGCACCTGCACCGTGAGCGCGCCCAGCACCTCGGCCAGCGCGTCCATGGTCGAGCTGCCATGGAAGGTGCGGCCGATGTGCCAGTCGGAGGTGTGCAGGATTCGCATACTCACACGCTACGGAGGGCCTCCGACATTCCTCCCGAGGCGTGCCGGGAGGAGGCCCGAACAGAGCGGAAGGTCCCCTGACCCACCCTCGCCACGACGATCGGCACGCGGTGATGCAAGATGCGCTGTGCGCTGTCACCTGTGCAGGGTGCGGGGCTGCGCGATGCATGATCCGGGCTGCCCTCCGCCCTGCAGTGCCGGTCTTGCCCCACCGGCGGGGGTTGTGCCCGCCTCGTCGTGGCTACCGACTTCCGCTCTACTCCTCCAGTTCGCTGGTCCAGTTCGCCTGCTGAATGCGGTTGTCCAGTTCGCGCAGCTCGAGCGCGGCCGCGTCGGCTCTGCCCCGCAGCTGAGCAACCGGCAGAGCGGCCAGCTGCCGGAGCTCCGAGCGCATCTGCCGGAACATCCCGCCGGAACCGGATGCCGCAGCCGCCGCATCCGTCAGCAGCGAATGCCGCAGGCGCAGCACGTCTCTGGCCGCCAGGGCGTCGGTCATCGTTCCGTCGGAGCCGAGGTCGAGTCGGGAGTTCGTCCTGTTGATGCGACGGATGAGTTCGCGCAGCTGTTCGAGCGCGGCTTCGGCCTCATCGATCAGCGCCGCCGCGTCCTCCGCCGGCTCCTCGCCCTCCTGGTATCTCGCGTTCGCGGTGATGCGGGCGCGGAGCTGCTCGATCCGGCGTTGCAGATCGGCACGCGCGGTGAGCGCCTCGGCGAGTTTCATGGGGCATCCTCCGGGAAGATCGACCGACGGGTCGCGTAACAATGTGTCACAGAGTTCATATCATCGTGTACGCAGAAGTGAGGCGTGCTCAGGGTGATCGTCGAACCAGTCGGCGACGTACCAGCAGACCGGGATCACACGCCGATCGCCTCGGGCCTCGAGGTCTGCGACGGCTTGCTCCACGACCTTCGCCGCATAGCCTTTTCCGCGGAAAGTCGGGATCGTGAAGGCCCTGGTGAGCGCGATCGTGCGGCCGTCGTCCCGATAGTCGAGCACGCTCACGAGCTGTCCGTCGTGGATCAGGGTGTAGCGGGAGGCGTCCTTCTCGTCGGTGAAGACGAAGCCCTCTATCGCACTCTCGGTGGTCATCCCCGAAACGTTACGCCTGCCCGATGCGGCGGGGGTCGTTTTGACACGCGGTGACTTCTTCAGACATAATCCCCCCATGACCACCAACGCACGCCCTTTGTCCGCCCAGGAGGCGAACAGGACTGCCGGGATGATGATGCCCGGTCGCGTTGGCATGTGTTGCCGAATGTGTCGCTGAACGAACAGCCACCCCGCCTGACCTGACCCCTCGCGATCTGCGGAGGCAGTGTCTCCGAGCATCCACCCTTGCTCGATCTCTCCGGCTCCGCCCGGTCATTCATGCAACGCATCAGAGCCGCATCGGCTCACGTCCCCGAGGACTCATCATCATGTCGAACACCGCCCTTCTCGAGCGTCCCGCCGCCACCTCCGTCCGCCAGCCGGCCTCGTCCGCCGCACAGCTCGCCGCGGACCTGCCCGCCGTCCGCTCCCCCCGCGGCTTCGCCCTCTACGTCGGACTCGACGAGATCAAGGCGGCCGAGGCCGGAGTGAGCCTCCCCCTCCTCGTCGACGCCCTCCGCCGCACGCTCGCAGAGCTCGCCCCGGGCGCCGAGACCCACGCCACCGTCGCCCTCGCGCCGCACGGCTCGGGAGGCCGCGACCTCGACGTCGTCCGCCTCGCCCTGCAGGAGCCGGGTGCGATCGCCCGCACCAAGGCCGCGGCCGAAGAGGAGACCACCGACGAAGAAGGCGGCGTGGTCGTCGACATCTCCCGCAAGCGCGTCCTCATCGACGGAGAATCGGCCGCGTTCACGTACAAGGAGTTTGAGCTTCTGCAGTACCTCGTCCTCCGCGAGGGCCGCACGATCGAGCGCAGCGAGCTGGTCTCGGCGCTGTGGCAGGCGCAGGACGACGAGACTCCCGGCGAGCGCACCATCGACGTCCACGTGCGTCGTCTGCGCGCCAAGCTCGGCCGCTACGAGGACATCGTGCGCACGGTGCGCGGCATCGGCTACCGCTTCGACCGGCACGCCGACGTCGTCATCCGCTACGGCCACGGCACCCCCTCGCCCGACCGCTTCTGATCGATCCGCCGCTTCGCGGCTCTCATCCCGGTGTCGGCGGCGCCGCGTAGGGTGTTCGCATGACGTTGACGGCGGGTGCGGAATCGGATGCTGCGGCACTCGCTGCCCCGCTCGAGACCGTCTACCGCCCGACGAAACCCGTCGACCTCCTGCGCACCGTCGGCGTGCTGCGCCGCGGCCCGAACGATCCGACGACCGTGATCGACGGGCCGGTCATCTGGCGCGCCGTGCGCACGCCTCTCGGCGCCGCGACATTGGCGATCCGTGCGAGCGGCGACGAGATCAGAGCGACGGCATGGGGCGCCGGGGCGTCTCATGCGCTCGACACCGTCCCCGACCTCTGCGGGGCGAGCGATGACGACGACGGCTTCGACGCCTCCCTGCATCCGCTGATCGCCGACTCCGCCCGCCGGCACCCCTCGCTGCGGCTGACCAGAACCGGGCAGGTCTTCGACGCCCTCGCCTGCGCGATCGTCGAGCAGAAGGTCACCGGTCTGCAGGCCTTCGGCGCCTGGCGGCACCTCGTGTCGCGATTCGGCGAGCGCGCACCGGGGCCGACGCCACGGCCGATGTTCGCCGCCCCCTCTCCCGCGGTCTGGCGGAGCATCCCCTCGTGGGCCTGGCACAGAGCGGGAGTCGAGCCCCCGCAGTCGAAGACGATCGTGCGATCGGCCGAACGAGGGCCGAGCATCGAGCGCGCCCTGCTGTCGTGCGCGGATGGGCCGGCGCGCGACCGGGTGCTGACGAGCCTTCCCGGCGTCGGCGTCTGGACCTCTGCGGAGACGCGCATCCGCGCCCTCGGCGACCCTGACGCCGTGAGCGTCGCGGACTATCACCTCGCGCACGAGGTGGGTTACGCCCTGACCGGCGCGCGAACCGACGACGACGGCATGCTCGCGCTGCTCGCCCCGTGGGCCGGGCATCGTCAGCGCGTGATCCGGCTGATCCTCGCCAGCGGCGTGCGCGAGCCGCGCCGCGGTCCGCGCCTCGCACCGGAGGATCACCGGCGACGGTGAGCCTCTAGGCTGAATCGCATGAACTCCGCTCCGCGCACCGGCATCCGCGTCGCCGTCTCCGCCGGGCTTCTCGTGCTCGGGGTCATCATCGGGCTGATCTTCGAGAACGTGTGGCTCGGCGTGCTGCTCGCAGTGATCGTCTGGTTCGGCTGGTTCCTCGGCTTCGAGTCCCGTCGTGGCCAGAACGAGGGCGTCAACGACGAGGATCACGGCATCGAGCTCTGAGCCGACCGATGGATGCTGGGGCTAACCTCGGCTCATGAGCTTCTCCCTTGAGCATCGTGGCCTCGAGCTGCGCTTCCGCACCGTCACCCTGGCCTCCCGCGACTGGCTCGCCCCCGACTTCGTGCGGGTGCGCTTGACCGGCAGCGATCTGGCCGGGTTCGATTCTCTGGGTTCGGACGATCATATGCGGCTGTTCTTCCCGGCGGGCCCGACCGGTTCGGTCGAAGAGGTGCGGGCGTCCCCGAGCCGCGAGTACACGCCGCTCGCCTGGGGCGAGGACTGGCTCGACGTCGAGTTCGCCGTGCACGGAGATGAGGGTGTCGCCGCGCGCTGGGCGGCGACCGCCCCTCTCGGCTCCTCGATCGGCGTCGGCGGGCCGCGCGGCTCTGCCGTCATCGAGGGGACACCCGGGTCCTGGCTGCTCGTCGGAGATGAGACCGCCATTCCCGCGATCCGGCGATTCGCCGCCCTGATCCCCTCGGGCTCTCCCGCCCGCATCGTCATCGAGACGGTGGACGCCGACCACCAGGTGGCCATCGACGCCCCGGTCGAGGTCGAGTGGCTGCACCGTGGTTCCGCGCCCGCGGGTTCGGCCCTGATCGCATTCCTCGACGCGCTCACCGAAGCGGATGCCGGCGCCGACCCGTTCGTGTTCATCGCCGCCGAGCAGTCGATCGTCAAGCCCGGCCGCGCCGTGCTCGAGCGCTGGGGCGTCGACACCTCGCGCGCCGTCGTGAAGGGCTACTGGAAGCGCGGCGAGGCCGAGTTCCACGCGCCGCACTGACCCGCCCTCTGCTGCGCCGAGTGCACGGCATCCCGTCGAGCGCACGGCCGGTCAACGCGCGGATCCCGTGCACTCGGCGACAACACGTGCTCTCGGTGACGGTTCGCGCATCGGTCGCCGCGTCCGCGAGACTGGACGCATGGCACTCGTCGATCACCTGGGCATCACCGTCGCCGATCTCGCGCGGGGGCGCGCGCAGTTCCACCCCGTGCTGACGGCGTTGGGCTACGAGTTCGGCACTGAAGACGAGGGCGGCATCTCGTGGCACCACGGCGACGACACCGAGATCATCATCTTCGCGCCGCTCGTGGAGAGCGCCGCGCCCCACGAGCACGGTCGCGTCGGGTGGCAGCACCTCGCCTTCTCGGTCGACTCCCCTGGCGAGGTCGACCGCTTGCACGCCGTGGCTGTGGAAGCAGGATGGAAGGTCGTGCGCGCGCCGAAGCTGTTCCCGCGGTTCAGCGAGCGCTACTACGCGGCGTTCGTCGAGGAGGACAACGGCATCCGCTTCGAGTTCATGTACAACCCGCCCAGGGAGTCGTGACGCGCAGGTCGGGCTCCTGAGGGCAACCGCCTTCGCGATGTCGGCGCCATGCGCCACCATGGACGCATGGCGACTTTCGATCACATCGGCATCAGCGTGGAGTCTGTGCCGGCGGCATCCGCTCAGTTCCATCCGATCTTCGAAGCGCTCGGCTACGTCCGCGCGCACGACGCCGACGATCTCGCCTACTGGCGCAAGGACGACGAGCCCGAGGTGCTGCTCTATCCGGCTCGCGAAGAGGGCCTGCATCGCCACGGAAAGGTCGGCTGGCAGCATCTCGCCTACGCGGTCGACTCCCGCGAGGAGGTCGACCGGCTGCACGACATCGCGATCGCAGCGGGCTGGAGCGCGGTGCGCGACCCCAAGGAGTACCCGCGCTTCAGCGAGCGCTACTACGCCTCGTTCGTCGAAGACGACAACGGCATCCGCCTCGAGTTCATGCACAACCCGCGCGATTGATCACGCCGGCACGACCTCGCGGTCGGTGAACGCCTCCTTCGGCACGAACACGAGCAGCACGGCCGCGGCGAGCGCGGTGATGCCGCAGACGACCCAGACCGTCACGTAGCCCGCGAACGATCCGGCAGTGCCCTCCGCCGCGGCCCCGCTCACGCCGTGCAGAAGAGCGATGCCGAAGACGCACGACGCGATCGCGCCGCCGACGGTCTTGACCGAGTTGGTGAGGCCGGTCGCGACGCCGGTCTGGCTGGCCGGGGCCGCGGATGCCGCGGCTGCCGGGAGAGCGGCGACGAGGGCTCCGGAGCCGACCCCGACCACCACCATGTTGGCGATGACCTGCGCGTAGGCGTCGTGGAACGGCAGGAACATCAGGAAGCCGACCCCGACGAGCACCGAAGCGCCCATGAGGGTGAGCCGCGGAGTGAGGGCTCGTGCGATCACCGGGAACAACAGGGCGCCGCCGATCATCGCGATCAGGTAGATGCCGATGATGAGAGAGGTGGCGAAGCCCGTCGTGCCGAGCCCGTAGCCGTAGACCGAGGGATCGGTGCGCGCGAACGTCGACAGCGGCGCCTGGGCGCCCAGCACACTCACCCCGAACAGACCTGCGGTGAGGAAGACCGGGCCGAGCGCGGGCGAGCGGAACATGCGCACGTCGATGAGCGGATCGGGATGGCGCAGCTCCCACAGCGCGAACGGGACGACGAGCAGGACGCCGAGAACGACGACGGCCCATGACCACGGATTCGCGAGTCCGCCATCCAGGCGGAGCATCGCCAGGCCTCCCGTGAAGCACAGCAGGGCGATCGAGATCAGCACCACTCCGACCGTGTCGAACACGCCGCCGGTCGGCTCGGGAGATTCCTTCACCCCGAACAGCACGACGAAGAAGCAGACGATGATGAGGAGCGCCGGAATCAGCAGCACGGACGTCAGCGGCAGCGCGTCGATCAGCGCACCGCCGACGAGGGCGCCGATGATCGCCCCTCCTTCGAGCGCGGCGACGAGCAGACCCGCCGCCTTCGCCGTGATCGACGAGCGGCCCTCCAGGCGCCGAGATCGCGACCAGATCAGCGCGATCTCCAGCGGCAGCCACACGACGTAGAAGCCCATCAGCGCCCACGCGACGAGGAACAGGCCGAACGAGTCGGTGAACGGCAGCACCAGGGCGGCCGCGGCGGTCAGTGCCGTCGAGATGAGCAGCATCCGCTTGTGGCCGACCATGTCGCCGAGCTTCGCGAACGCCGGCACGACGAGAGCCGAGAGCATCAGCTGGGTGCCCTCGAGCCAGTTCACGTCGGCGTCGTGCACGCCGAGATGCCGGGCGATGTCGGTGAGCATGGGCGTGTAGTAGCCCTGCAGCACTCCGCTGGTGAACTCGACGAAGGCGAGGAAGCCGACGACGGTCGCGAGAGTGCCGAGAGTGCGGGTGCGCGTCATTGCGGCTCCTGTTCCGGTGCGGGAAGAGATTCGATGAGCGCCCGGTGGAAGAGCTCCCCACGCTCCAGCGCCGCGATCTCGACGTTCTCGTCGGCTCCGTGGATGGACGCGCGCTGCGCGTTCGACATGTCCAGCGGGGCGAAGCGGTAGACGGCTGGCGCGAAGCGGTGGAAGTGCCGCGAATCGGTTGCCGCCATCATCACGTAGGGCACCGGAGCGACGCCGGGATGCGAGACGGCCAATGCATCGGCGAGCAGAGCGAACTGGGGGTTGTCGGTGGGCGACTCCGGCGAGGGCTCACTCGCCTCGACGACGGTGACCGACACGAGCGGGTCGCGGATGCGACGGCGGACGCGCAGCACGGTCTGCTGCGTGGTCTCCCCGAGGGCGATGCGCAGATTGACGGTGGCGGATGCTGTCGACGGGAGCACGTTCGCGGCTGTCCCTCCGGATTGCATGGTGGCCGCGACCGTGGTCCGCACCAGTGCCGCCGGTTCGCCGCCGAGCGCCGCGAACACCTGACCGGTGAGCAGTGGCGCCGAACCGAGCAGGCGCAGCAGGTGACGTGCGGGACCCGGCGTCTGCGCGGCGAGCTCCGTCAGCATCCGACCGATCGCCTTCGACACCCGCGGCCGGAAGGTGCGGGGCCCGAGTCGGTCGACCGCTCTCGCGATCCGCCGGACGGCTGTCAGCGCCGGCGGTGCGGAGGCGTGTCCGCCGTCGCCGCGCGCCGAAAGCCGCACCGTCATCACGCCCTTCTCCCCCACGCCGATCATCGCGGCACGGCCGGGCACGAACGGCAGCGGCGCATCGACGACCGCGCCGCCCTCGTCGACGACGAGCCACGGCGTGATCCCGCGCTCGCGGAGAACCTGCGCGATCTCCTTGGCTGCATCCCCGAACGTCTCCTCGTTGCCGCCGAAGCTCAGATAGACGTCGCGCACGGGTGTGTAGCCTGCCGTCAGCAGGTTCTCGACGGCCTCGAGCACCACGATCAGCGGGCCCTTGTCGTCGAGTGCCCCGCGGCCGTGCACGACGCCATCGGCGATCACGCCGGCGAACGGCGGGTGGGTCCAGTCGTCGCTCTCGTCGACGGGGACCACGTCGTAGTGCGCCATGAGCACGAGCGGATCGCCGGCGCCGGTTCCCGACCAGCGGAACAGCTGCCCGAAATCGGTGTGCCGCTCGAGAGTCAGCTTCTCGTGCACGAGAGGGTACTGCTCGGCGATCAGCGCGATGAACGCGTCGAACGGCTCACGGCCCCGCTCGTCGAGCTCCGCCGACACGGTAGGCAGACGGATCATCTGCGAGAGGCGCTCGGCGATGCCGGGGCGGGGTGCGGTCACGCCCGCCATCGTATCCCTCGCCTGGGAAGATGGAGGAGTGAGCCTGTTCGCCTTCGCCCCGTCCCGCGGCCCGCGCTGGCAGCTTGCCCTGCAGGCGGCGCTCGGCATCTCGGTGCCGATCGCCGTGATGACGATCGCGGGGCAGCCCGCGCTCGGCTATCTCGCGGCGTCGGGCGCGTTCACCGTGCTGCACTACGGCGCGCTGCCCGTGGTCGAGCGCGCACGCGTGCTGCCGATCGTCGGCGCCGCGCTCATCGTGGCGGCGGCACTCGGCGCGCTCTCGTCCCCCGCGGTGTGGCTCGCCAGCGTCGGCCTGGTCGTCGTCGCGATCGCGAGCGCCGCGCTGGCCTTCGGATTCCGGCTGGGACCTCCTGGTCCGCTGTTCTTCGTCCTCACCTTCGGCCTCGCCGCACACGTGATCGGGTCGGGCGCGATCAGCGGGGAACTGTACGTCGCAGCGTTCGCGTCCGGCTGCCTGTTCTCGTATCTGCTGTCGCTGACCCCACTCGTGCTTCCCCGTGTCCGACGAAAGACCCCTCGGCCCCTCCACGAGATCCTTCCCGGCCCGACGCTCAGCCCGGACGGACGGATGCTGCTGCTGCGCGTCGCGCTCGTCGCGCTGATCGGAGTGCTGCTGGGCCTGGTGATCGACCCCACCCGCACCTACTGGGTCGTCGGCTCGGGAATCGCCGTGATCGGCGTGGCGGCCGCGCGCAGAGCGGCCTTCGAGCGCGGGCTGCATCGGATGCTGGGCACCGTGGTCGGCGCCGGCGTGTACGCGCTGCTGGTGCTGCTGCATCCGTCCGGGCTGCTGCTTGCCCTGCTGCTCGGCGTCCTGCAGTTCACGATCGAGATCATCGTCGTACGTCACTACGCGCTCGCGCTGGTCTTCATCACGCCGATGGTGCTGCTGCTGGCGGGGGCCGCGACCGGGACGATCGGCTCGCTCGACATCGCGTTCGAGCGGGTCGTCGACACTCTGGTCGGAGCGGCCCTCGGCGCGGCATCCGGCGTTCTGCATCCGCGGGCCGCGCCCGCCGAGCGCTGAGCGGCGTCCGTCCCCGCACCGGGAACACACGCGCGCGCCGACCTGTTGCATCCGAAAGGGTCCGCAACGGTCATGGGAGGCGTCGATGGAACTCACCCTGATCAGCTCGTCGTTCTGCGGAGCGTGCGCGCGCACGCGGTCGGTGCTCGCGGATGCCGCGCGGTTCCTGCCCGGGGCGACCGTGAGGGAGATCGACGTGGCGCGCGATCCGGATGCTGCGGAGGCGCTGGACATCCGCTTCACCCCCACCGTGGTGATCCGTGACGATGCCGGCACCGAAGTGTTCCGCGCCGAGGGGGTGCCGACCGTTCCTCAGGTGCTCACGGCCGCGGTCAAGGCGCTCCCGGACTGATCCGGAGGCTCTTGCGGCAGCAGAGCACGGGGCGCAGACTGGGCCTGCACGCGGGGAGCCCGCGCGCATCCCCCTCGATTCCAGGAGCCGGAATGGCGAATCTCAACCCGTATCTCTCCTTCCGCGACAACGCGCGGCAGGCCATGGAGTTCTACCAGGGCGTCCTCGGCGGCGACCTCGACATCAACGTCTTCTCGGAGTACCCCGACATGCTGCAGGACCCGGGCGAAGGCGACCTCGTCATGCACGCGCAGCTGACGACGCCCGACGGCCTCGTCCTGATGGCCTCGGACACACCGAGCACGATGCCGTACGTCACGCCGCAGGGTTTCTCGGTCTCGCTCAGCGGAACCTCCGCCGACGTGACCCGCGCCGTGTGGGAGGGCTTGTCCGAAGGCGCGACCGTGACGATGCCGTTGGCCGAGGCACCATGGGGTGGCCTGTTCGGCATGCTCGTCGACCGCTTCGGCGTGAACTGGATGCTCAACGGCGACCCGGCCTGACCTGGTCTCGGCCACCGTTCAACGACGCCGAGACCCCCTGATACTGCCGAGACCCCCACGTATCGACACGAATACGTGGGGGTCTCGGCGCGAAACGGGGGTCTCGGCGACGTGCGCGGGATCAGCGCAGCGCGTGCTCCTCGATGAAGGCGCGCAGCGCCGCCGCATCGTCAGGCAGCTCGGTGACGTGCTGCGGCGCGTCGAGCATGGTCCGCAGTTCGGGAGAGTAGTCGAGCTCGACCCCGATCGCCTCGCGGATCGTCTCGGCGAACTTCTCGGGCTTGGCGGTCTCGAGAACGAGCATGGGCACGCCCGACTCGATGTAGTCGCGCGCGACCTTGACGCCGTCGGCCGTGTGCGGATCGATGATGTCATCCGAGGCCTCGTGCACCGAACGGATCGTCTCGAGGCGATCGGCGTGGGTCGAGGTGCCGCTGACGATCCCGAACTCCTCTTCGAAACGCGAGAGATCGGCGGTGAAGTCGACGAAGCCCTGCTCGTCGAGATCGCGCCATGCGCCTACGACGCGAGCCGGGTCGCGGTCGACCAGCTCGAAGATGAAGCGCTCGAGGTTGGACGCCTTGGAGATGTCCATCGAGGGGCTCGACGTGGCCAGGGTCTGCTGAGCGCTGCGGGGGCGGTAGATGCCGGTGCGGAAGAACTCGTCGAGGACGTTGTTCTCGTTGGCGGCGAGCACGAGGCGGCGGATCGGCAGGCCCATCTGCTTGGCGTAGAAGCCGGACAGGATGTTGCCGAAGTTGCCGGACGGCACCGTGATGCTCAGTTCGGTCCAGCCGCCGGCATCCGTCGCCCGCAGCCAGGCCCAGAAGTAGTAGACGACCTGCGCGGTGATGCGGGCGAGGTTGATCGAGTTCACGGCGCCGAGGTGCTGAGCGCGCTTGAAGTCGAGGTCGCCGGCGAGCTCCTTCACCAGGTTCTGGCAGTCGTCGAAGACGCCGTCGACAGCGATGTTGTGGACGTTCTCGTCATCGATCGAGAACATCTGCGCACGCTGGAAGGCGCTCATGCGACCCTGCGGAGAGAGCATGAACACCGAGATGCGCTCCTTGCCGCGAAGAGCGTGCTCGGCGGCGGATCCCGTGTCGCCCGAGGTCGCCCCGAGGACGTTCAGCACCGAGCCCTTGCGCTCGAGCGCGTATTCGACGACCTGGCCGAGGAACTGCATCGCCATGTCCTTGAACGCCAGCGTCGGCCCTTCGGACAGACCGACGAGGGTGATGCCGCCGTCGATCTCGCGCAGTGGGACGACCGACTCCGGGAAGGGCGCGTATGCGGCCTCGGTCATGCGCGCGAGGTCTTCGCGCGGGATGTCGGTCGCGAACAGGCCCAGCACCTCGGTCGCGAGCTGCGGGTAGGTGAGCGCTCGCCAGCGTTCGAGGGTCTCGCCGTCGACCGTCGGCATCACTTCGGGAACCGCGAGGCCGCCATCGGTCGCCAGGCCTTCGAGCAGGGTGTCGCAGTACGGCAGCGGCTGCATGCCGCCTCGGGTCGAGATGTACTGCACGGGGGCTCCTCAAGTCGGAATCGGCGCGGGACTTCCATTCTCGCAGGTGCCGAGGAGCGGATGACACGGAGAGCGGATGCCGAGGCATCCGCTCTCCGTGTCGATCAGGGCTGCGGGGCCTCGTCGACGACGCTGACCTCGATCGACCACGTCGTCCAGGGGACATCCGCTGGCAGGGCGCGGGTGGAGCGGCCTGTCGGATACGAATCGCTGTATCCGACGATGCGGCCGGTGTCCGTATCGATGTCGACCCGCTGCACATACTCGACACCGAGATCCGAACCTTCTCCGAGTGGGGTGCGCAACTCGAGCGTCGTCACATCACCCGTCCGGCCCGCCACGTCGACGCCGCTCAGAAGTCCGAGCACATGCAGAGTCGCGACGCGCAGGTCCACCGGCATCAGATCGGTTCCCAGAGCGCGAGTGATGTAGCTGAAGAGATAGCTGTCGTCGTCCGAGGTCGTGAGATGCTGGCGGTACCACGCGAGCAGCTGCGCGGGGTCCCGCGGCATGTCGTCGTAGTGCTCGCGGAACGGATCGAAGAACTGATCATCGTCCGTCGTCTCCGGATCCCAGGACTGCAGCCCCGCAGGCAGCAGATCCAGCCCACCCGGATCGGCGTCGCGCTCGGGGTACTTCGCGACCATCTTCTGATACGCGGGAAGCGCTGCCTGGTCGCCGTACACATCGAGCACTTCGTTCGCGGACCTGTCGTCGAGAACCCAGTCCTCGGAGCGGTCGCTGGGGACGTAGAGATCGCGAACGCCGCGAGCGCGGATCGCGCCTTCGGAATTCTCGAAGGTCGAGGTGTTGAACCCCGCCACGAACTCATCGGAGGTCGCCGGATCCGCATCGGCGTCCCACAGGGACACCAGTTCATACGTCTCCCGGACCTTCAAGTACTGCCCCGGCCCGACGACAGGGTCCTCCCCCGCCATCACCTTGCCCGCGGCGTCGTCGAGCACGGCGACCGCGGCGGCGGACGCTGACTCCGGCACGACCGGCGCGAGCGTGCCGGCGATCACCAGCGTCGTGACGACGGCGGCAGCGGATGCCGTCCCCAGCGCTCCGCCCCAGACCCAGGTGCGGCGCACCCGGCCCTTCGGTCGCTCAGCCATGGCTGCGACGAGCGTGCCGCGAGAAGCGGCGATGCGTTTCCCCGCCGCGTCATCGGGCGTGCTCTCGATCTCACGCACCAGCTCCAAGACGTCCATCTTCTAGCTCCTTTCCGATCCAGGTGAGGCGTGTGAGGTGCGACCCCGGCGGGGCCAGCTTGCGACGAACGCGATTCAGTCGCGACCACACGGTGCCGACGGGCACTCCGAGCGCCTGCGCGATCTCGTCGTGGCTGAGTCCGCCCCACGCGAGAAGCAGCAGTGTCTCCCGGTCTCTCGTCGAGAGCGCGGCGATCCGCGGCGCGAGGACGGCGATCGCCGCGGCGGCGTCCATGCGCACCCCGGCCTCGTCGATGCCGCCCTCGGTCGTGTGCTCGCCGCCCATCGACGCCGTGATCGCCCGCCAATGCCTTGCCTCGGTCGCCCGATGCCGCGCGGCGACCCGCGTGGCGATCCCAAGCAGCCAGGGCCGCGCCGAGTCCCACTCACGATCGAACGAGTCGCGTCTGCGAAAGGCGATCAGGAAGGTCTCGCTGAGGGCGTCCTCCGCGGCATCCGCTCCGAGCCTGCGCCGGAGGAAGGACTCGACCGACGCCGCGTGCCGGTCGAACACCTCGGCGAACGCCTGCGGGGTCCGCTCGGATCGGCGGAAGATGTCGCTGTCTGTGCTCACATCAGGTATTCCTCGATCACGCGATTCCGCTTCATGCTTTCTTCGCGGCGGATGCTCAGAACAGAGAGGTGGGCAGCGCTCCCTCGTGCTCGAGCAGCCAGCGCTTGGTCTCGAGCCCCTGCCCCGGCTCACCGCCCGAGTAGCCGCCGAGACCGTCGCCGGCGACCACGCGGTGACAAGGAACGATCAGCGGAACGGGGTTCGCGCCCATGATCGCGCCGATCCCGCGGGCGGGGATCGTGGTCCCGCTGCGCATGGCCAGCTCGCCGTATGTGACGGTGTCTCCGGAGGCGACCGTCTCGAACAGCGCCATCAGCACGGCACGGGTCGAATCGGTCTGCGCGCCGAGGTCGATCGGCAGATCGAAGTCGCGCCTGGACCCGTCGAAGTAGTCACGCAGCTGCGCGATCGCCTCGTCGAGCAGGGGGTCGGGCCCGGCATCCGCTCCGACCGGCGCCGTGGACCGCCACGTGACCTGGGTGATCGCCTCACCGGAGCTGACGACGCCGATCACGCCGACCGGTGTGCGCAGGGTTCCGAATGAGGGCATGGGGCGAGACTACGCCTCGCCGGCGACACCCGGAATCCACCCGACGCGAAGAGTTCGGTTGATCACCCGGACTCGCCCCAAGGGCGTCGCCAGGTCGTCATCGAAGAAGATCTCGAAGAAGTTTTCAGAACTCGCGTCATGATCCGCTCAGGACCGCGTCTTGCATGTGTGACGAAGATCGATTCTTGGGGATAATCCTTCGCATCGACGTCTGGGCCGCCTCTCCCCTCATGCGCGGCCCGCGGGTGGGGCCACCTCCCATGGCCCCACCCGCCTTCTCTTCTCACGTTCATGCAGACGGGCTGCCGCTTCTCTGAGGTAGTCTCGGCTCACCGGCACCCGAAGCCGGTCGCTCACCTTTGAGGTCTCATGGACGAACAACGCGATGCCCCGGAGTCGGACAACGCACTGCTTCTGCGCAGCCGCAGCGGCGACCGCAATGCGTTCTCGGAGCTCTGGCGCCGGCATTCGCCGGTAGCCGTCGCCTACGCGCGAAGCCTGGGCGCGTCTCCCCCCGATCCGGAGGACGTCGTCTCCGAGGCGTTCCTCAGCATCCTCCGCCAGCTCCGAAGCGGCAAGGGCCCGCAGCGCAGCTTCCGGCCTTATCTGCTGACGACCGTCAAGAACAGCTGGATGAGCCACGCCCGTCGGGCGCCGGTCACGACGCCGATCGACGATGCCGAGCATCCTCCCTCCCTGATCGGATCGATCGATGTCGAGGCGATGGTGAACTCGGCGGCCGTCGTCGAGGCCTTCGGATCGCTCCCCGAGCGCTGGCAGCACGCGCTGTGGCTGAGCGAGGTGGAGCAGCTCGCCCCTCGGGAGATCGCCGAGGTGCTGCACATGCGCCCGAATTCCGCAGCCGCGCTCACCTATCGTGCGCGCGACGCCCTGCGCAAGGCCTGGATCCGCGCGCATCTGCGCACCGCGCCGACGGGCAGCGAGCACGCCCGCGTGATCGAGCTGCTGGGGGCCTACGCGCACGACGACCTGGCACCGAGATCCGAGCGCTTCGTCACCACTCACCTCGACGAGTGCGAGACGTGCCGCTCCGCCGCGGGCGAGGCCAAGCACCTCGCGCGTGCGATGTCGCTCGGACCGCTGCTCGCCGGCGGCACCGGGCTCGCGTTGATACCCGCGCTGTTCCCGACAGATCAGGCCGCGGCCGCCGTGACCGGTCTGGCCCGCTGGGCGAGCCTGCCCGTATCCGCCCAGCCCGCCATCGACGCGGCCGGGCACTCGGCGCCCGTGCTCTGGCCCGTCGCCGCGGCGACCGCGGTCGCGCTGTCGGTCGGCGGCAGTCTGTTCGTGCGGCCCGTCGCGGAGCCCGATGCGACCGGCGCGCTCGCGCCGGTCGCATCCGCCCCCGCGCGGCCCTCTCCCGCAGCACCCTTTCCCGCTCCTGCCATCGCGGCGCCCACGCCCACCCCCGTCGTACCGGCGGCCCCTTCTGTTCCCGTCGCGGTCGCGCCGCCGGTGACGACCAGCGCCCCTCCGGTCGTCCCCGTGGTCGAGGACGTGGTCGAGGACACGGCCGACAAAACGGTCGAGATCGTCACGAAGATCGACCATGGTCACGATCATGACGACGATCCCGGTGACGACGACCGCCGCGGAGACGGCGAGCGCGACGATCACCCCGGGAACGACGAGGGCAACGCGTTCGGCCCGGACAAGAAGGGCGACGTCGACGCCGAAGACGTGGGCGACATGGTGTCGGCCCGCGGAGCGTCGTGGTGGACGACCACGGTCGTCGTCTACGTCACCGCCGACGACGAGAGCATGAGCGTGGCCGTCTGGGGTGCCGATGAGACCGATGTCGCGGTCATCGTCGACGACCAGACGATCGGCACGGCGTCGGATCAGACTGTCGACTTCGACCTCGCGCTGCCCGAAGGCGAGCACACTCTCGAGGTGTACTACGTCGACGACGATGGAGCGGTCGGCGAGCTCGCCGCCGAGACCGTCGTCACGACCGGCGCCGCGTCGGAGCCCTCGGCATCCGGTGAGGACGATTCCATCTCGAAGTAGAGGTGCGCGTGCAGCGCGCAGCCGGGGTTGAACCGCGACTCGCACGACGGGCAGCCCTCGGCTCCGAGATACTCGGCGATCGTCAGTTCTGTGCTGCACACCCCGCACAGCACGGCGCGCACGCCCCTGGCAGTCATCGGCCACGGCGTGCTCGGGTGCCCGGCGGCCTCGGCGTGACACAGATGGCAGGGATAGTAGTCGCCGCAGCACGCGAACCGGATCGCGACGATGTCGAGAGCGGTGCGGTAGTGGATGCATCGCGTCTGCCCGTCGATGACCGGGCCGAGCACGGGCGGCGGAGCGGAGGGCGGATGCTGCGGCATCCGATCATCCTGGCACGCCCGCTGCCCGAGCATCGGTCTCAGTCGCGCAGCGCCGGTGCCGGGAGATAGACGGTTCCTCCTGCTTCGCGGAAGGCGTCGGCCTGCTGCTGCATGCCGGCGATCGCCGACTGCTCGGCGACTCCGCCGAAGCGGTCGCGGATGTCCTGCGAGATGCGCATGGAGCAGAACTTCGGACCGCACATCGAGCAGAAGTGCGCGGTCTTCGCCGGCTCCGCGGGCAGTGTCTCGTCGTGGAAGGCCTCCGCGGTGTCTGGATCGAGCGACAGCGCGAACTGGTCGCGCCAGCGGAACTCGAACCGGGCCTTGGAGAGGGCGTCGTCGCGGTCGCGCGCACCCGGGTGCCCCTTCGCGAGGTCGGCGGCGTGGGCCGCGATCTTGTAGGTGATCACGCCGGTCTTCACGTCGTCCTTGTTCGGCAGCCCCAGATGCTCCTTGGGCGTGACGTAGCAGAGCATCGCGGTGCCGTAGCGGGCGATCTCGGTCGCACCGATCGCCGACGTGATGTGGTCGTAGCCCGGCGCGACGTCTGTGACGAGAGGTCCGAGCGTGTAGAAAGGCGCGCCGTTGCAGAGCTCCTGCTGGCGTTCGACGTTCTCCCGCACGAGGTGGAACGGCACGTGCCCCGGCCCCTCGACCATGACCTGGACGTCGAACTCCCAGGCGCGTGCGGTGAGCTCGGCGAGCGTGTCGAGCTCGGCGAACTGCGCCGCATCGTTGGCGTCGGCGATGGACCCGGGACGCAGCCCGTCGCCGAGGGAGAACGCGACGTCGTAGCGGGCGAAGATCTCGCACAGCTCGTCGAAGTGCGTGTACAGGAAGTTCTCCTCGTGATGAGCGAGGCACCAGTCGGCCATGATCGACCCGCCGCGCGAGACGATTCCCGTCACCCGGTTCGCGGTCAGGGGCACGTAGCGCAGCAGAACCCCGGCGTGGATCGTCATGTAGTCGACGCCCTGCTCGCACTGCTCGATGACCGTGTCGCGGAAGATCTCCCAGTTCAGCTCGTGCGCCTTGCCGTCGACCTTCTCGAGCGCCTGATAGATCGGCACGGTGCCGATAGGCACCGGCGAATTGCGCAGAATCCACTCGCGGGTGGTGTGGATGTCGTCGCCGGTCGACAAGTCCATGACGGTGTCGGCGCCCCATTTCGTCGCCCAGCGCAGCTTGTCGACCTCCTCGGCGATCGAGCTCGTCACGGCCGAGTTGCCGATGTTCGCGTTGATCTTCACGAGGAACGCCCGCCCGATGATCATCGGCTCCGATTCGGGGTGATTGATGTTCGCGGGGATGATCGCTCGTCCGGCGGCGAGCTCCGCGCGCACGAGCTCGACGTCGCATTCCTCGCGCAGGGCGACGAACCGCATCTCGGGCGTGATCACTCCGCGGCGGGCGTAGTGCATCTGGGTGACCGTCGAGCCGCTCAGACTGCGCCGAGGCGGACGCCGCGCACCGCGCCATTCCTCCGATGCCGCTCCGCGTCGCGCCGCGCCGCGCCCGTCGTCGTTGAGATCCCGGGCGCGGCCCGCGTACTGCTCGGTGTCGCCGCGCTCCGCGATCCACGCCTCGCGCAGCGGCGGCAGCCCATCCTCCGGCTCGCAGGCCGGCCCCTCGGTGCGGTACACGTCCACGGGAGGGTTGGCTGCGCCTCCCGGTGAATCCGACAGCGGGATGCGGGTGACGGGCACAGAGATGCCGTGTTCTTCGTCGTGATGGTGCGCGAGTTCGCGCACGCGGGAGAGCGTGCTCACAGGACTCCTACTTCCTACGCCGGCATTACCCGGACAGGTTCGACGGTCGCAGGCAGCATCAGCCAGATCTCAGCCCGTGCTCGGGCACCCGTGTGGTCGGGAAGAGAGTAGCACGGCTCCGGCGAGCGTCATCGCGCCGACTCGGCCAGCAGCCTGCCGCTGATCGCGAGCGCCAGGCGACGCGGCATGAAGCCGACGAGCTTGCTGGTGACGGCGTTGGCCGTGCCCGACACGATGCTCGCGGGAGTGCGGCGTCGATCGAGCGCGCCCAGCGCCTGCCCGACGACCTCGGACGCGGACTGGAAGCGGCCGACCGCCGCCGCCTCGGTGCCGACGACGTCGAAGAACTCCGTGCGCGTCGCTCCGGGGCTCAGGGCGAGAACGCGCAGGCCGGATGCGCGCGTCTCATGAGCGATCGACTCGGTGAAGCTCAGCACGAACGCCTTGGACGCGCCGTACACGGCCATGCCGGGGCACGGCTGATATGCCGCGACGCTCGCCACGTTGATCAGGGCGCCGCGGCCGTCGCGGGTCAGATCCGGAAGGAACTCGCGGGTGATCCCCACGAGCGAGGCCACGTTGACCTGCACCATCTCGGCCATGCGCGCCGCATCCGCATCCACGAAGTCTCCCTTCGCTCCGAACCCGGCGTTGTTGATCAGGGTCTGGATGCGGATGCCGCGCTCGTCGAGCGCGGCGCGGAGGCGTGCGGGGGCGTCGGCCCGGGCGAGGTCGAGAGCGATCACGGTCGCCCTGATGCCGTGCTCCCGCTCCAGGCGGGTCGCGAGATCCGCCAAGCGGTCTTCGCGTCGGGCGACGAGCACGAGGTCGGCTCCGCGACGGGCGAGCTGGGTAGCGAACTCGGCGCCGAGGCCCGAGCTGGCGCCGGTGACGAGGGCGGTGGTTCCAGTGTGGTGAATGGTCATGATCGCAAATGTAGACACTGACAGCATTGTTGTCAATGTCTACTTGGATCGGTAGGATTCAGGCGTGACCGAACGCTCGTACCATCACGGCAACCTCCGGCAGGTGCTCCTCGACCGCGCCTGGGCGGCGATCGACGCCGGCGGCGTCGACGCGCTGTCGCTGCGCCAGCTCGCCCGCGAGGCGGGCGTCAGCCACGGAGCATCCGCCCGCCATTTCAGCGACCGCACCGCACTGCTCGATGCGGTCGCCGTGGCCGGATTCACCCGCATGAACGATGCCCTGGCCGCCGCCGTCGAGCAGTCGGCGCCTTTCGGCGAGCGGCTGCGCGCCGCGGGGTTCGCCTACATCGGCTTCGCCGTCGAGCATCCGGCGATCCTCGAGATCATGTACAAGGCGAAGCACCACGTCGCCGCCTCCGACGAGCTGCGGGAGCGGAGCAGGGCCAGCATGGCGATGGTGGTCGCGTTCGTCGACGCCGCTCAGGCGGCCGGCGAGATCCCGGCGGGCGACGCCGAGCGGCGCGCGCTCGTGATCTTCGCATCCGTGCACGGTGTCGCCGCGCTCGCGACGGCCGACCTGCTCGACGGCGTGCCGTGGCAGGATGCGGCGGATGCCACGATCGCGGTCATCCTGGGATCCCTCGGGATCGAGTGACGGGGCGTCGCCGCTCCCGCCTGTTCTACTCCTGAGGCACTTCGAGCACCTCGTCGACGAGCATGATGCCGCCGGTGGAGTTGACCGAGTGCATGAGATCCTCGATCCACTTCGCGTTCAGCTTGGGCGGCTCCGGCTCGTCGAACGTGAAGCGCAGCGGGATCGACGGATGGATCCAGATCGTCGAGCGTCCGCCCGGCTCCCCCTCCGGATGCTTCCACGAGAGCGTGAAGCTCTCCTGGCGACGGAGCTTCGTGGCGATCACGACCTTGAGGTGCGCGAGGGCGCGGTCCTCGATGTGGATCGGGACGTGCGAAGCCCCGTAGTGCAGAGTGGCCATACCGCAACCATAGCCGTCCTGTACCGTCCGCGAGCACGGAGATCAAGCCCCTTCAATCATCGAGTCGCACGCTCTTAACGTGGAGTCGCCGCATCGACGAAGGGAAGCGACATGCCGCAGACAACTCTCGAATCTCCACAGGATCTCGTGCGATTCCAGCTCCGAACGGCGCTGACGATGGAGGACGATTCGCTCGCCGCGCTGAAGGAGCTGGCCGGCGCCGCACGATCCGCCGACGTCAAGAAGCTCTTCCGCCATCATCAGGACGAGACGAAGGAGCAGATCGAGAACCTCCGTCGTGTCTTCACCCTCCTCGAGCTGCCGGAGTCGACGGCGCCGTCGCCCAGCACGAAGGGGATCTCCAAGCAGGCTCAGTCGCTCCTCAACCGGTCGGCCGCGTCGCTTCACGACCAGGTCGCGCTGTCGTGCGCCCTGGGCAATGAGCACTACGAGATCTCGGCCTATCAGAGTCTCATCGTGGCCGTCACACCGACGCATCCCGAGGCCGCGAAGCTCCTGCAGGACAACCTCGACCAGGAGACCCACACCAGCGAGGAGCTGTTCACGCGACTGCAGGAGATGGCCTCATGAACCGCCCGCGACCGGTTGAGGTCGCTCGCTCTTGTTCTTATAATTCAGGTGAAACTCTGGCGGGCAGAGGACGCCCGTCGACCGGCGGTGATGACCTCCCGCCAGGACGAGATGCGCTCCTCGGGCCGGCCGGCTCTAGCTACGACCGATTGGAGTGTTGAGATGTCTGCGATGCCCGATCCCCGGTTCGAACTCCGGAAGGTGACGGACACCGAGTGGCTGATCGTCGACCACAAGTACGCACCGCACGATGCGCGCAGAACAGTCGCCTGCATCTACAAGCTGGACACCGTGGAGTACGAGGTTCTATGGCTGCGTGATCTGCCGCTGGCGAGCTACTACATGTCGGCCGAGGAGGTTCTCGGCGAGGTGCAGCGGTTCCACAACCCGCCGAGCCGGTCCACCCGCCCGGTCAGGATCCCTCACCTGCCGCCCCTCGCCGCGACGGCCTGACGGCCTGACGGCAACAGCGCAGGACCGGCCGCTTCGACGCGCGCACCTCTCCCCCGCGATGATGCGGGCGTGGGGTGCGCGCGTCGAAGTGCGCTGAGGCGCGTCCACGCCGACGCTTGCTGCTGCTCTCTAATCCACCTGCCGGTCCGGGGCAACCCCCTCCTTCGACGCGGCGGCGCCGCCTACCGTGGGACACCCGCACAAGCAATCCCCGTCGGAAGGAGCAAAGATGAGCACCACCATCACATCGTCGATCGACGTGAACGTGCCGATCCGCACCGCGTACGAGCAGTGGACGCAGTTCGAGACTTTCCCGGAGTACCTCACGGGCGTCGAAGAGGTGAAGCAGCTCGACGACACCACGACGCACTGGGTCGTGAACATCGGCGGGGTGCGTCGCGAGTTCGATGCGCGCATCGTCGACCAGGTGCCGGACGACCATGTCACCTGGCGCAGTCAGACCGAGGTCGCGCACGAGGGCCGCGTGTCGTTCCGAGCCGCCCCAGACGGCGGAACGACAGTCGAGCTCGCCATGGACTGGAAGCCCGAGACCTTCGCAGAGAAGGCCGGAGCGGCACTGCAGATCGACGACATGATCGTGAAGCGCGACCTGCAGAAGTTCAAGGAGTTCATCGAAGAGCGGCGCCTGCCGACAGGCGCGTGGCGCGGTGAGGTGCACGGCGGAACGACGACGCAGACAGACGGCCCGTCGGGCGCGACGCCGATGCCGCCGGCATCCGGGTTCTCCAGCTCGTCCACGGATGACGTGCGCGGAGAGGATCCCGATCTGCGCATCTGAACGTGCGCGCTCCCTCGCTCGCGGCGATGGAGCGCGTTTCCCCGCGATGCTGGCTACGCTGTCCGGATGGACGACCGTCGACCCGCATCGCTCGGGATCCTCGGCGCGGGGCGCGTGGGCACGGTGCTCGCGCGCCTCGCGGTCTCGGCGGGATACCGCGTGCGGATCGCCGGGTCAGGGGAACCGTCCCGAGTCGGAGCGGATGCTCTCGTGGCGAACGCGACGGCGCACTGGGCGGCCGACGTGGCGCGGGAATCGGATGCCGTGATCCTCGCGATACCGCTCGGGAGGTACCGGGAGCTTCCTGTGGCACAGCTGCAGGGCCGCCTCGTGATCGACGCGATGAACCACTGGTGGGAACTCGACGGCCTTCGACCAGATCTCGCGGACCTGCGCACCTCGACGAGTGAGACCGTGCAGAAGTTCCTCGGCCGGGCGCGAGTCGTGAAAGCGTTCAACCACATGAGCGCCCGCGACCTGGAGGAGGAGGCCCGCACTCCCGGAGCGCCCGGCAGGAAGGCGATCGCGATCGCCGGCGACGATCCGGCCGATGTCGAGACGGTCGCCGGGATCGTGGACGACCTGGGCTTCGACCCGGTCGTGGCGGGTCGCCTCGCTGCGGGCGCGATGCTCGAGCCCGGCACCGACGTGTTCGGAGCCGCGGCGTCGGCCGAGCACCTGCGCGAGCTCCTCGCCGGATTCGCCACCTCGCAGCGGGGCATCATGATGGCGCGCTCCCGCGGGGGCATCACGTGGCGGTGATGTCGTCTGCGCCGCCATGCAAGCATCGCGTGATCGCATGATCGCGTGCGGCGAGAGCCGCGCGCAGCGCGGTCAGCGGTCAGGGCGCTCCGAGGAACCATTGACCGGTTCGACGGGGTCGGCGACGAGCCTTCCGAGAAGACGTTCAAGCTCACGAAGGTCGTCGGTCGACCACGCGCTCAGGCGTGCGAAGAACTCGGTGCCGCGCTCCTCGAGGGTGATGGCGACGCGCTCTTCTCCCGCCTCGGTCAGCTGAAAGATCACGCCGCGCCGGTCGTGGGGATCGGGCGTGTGCGAGACCAGCCCCAGCGCGCGCATCCTCCCCAGCAGAGTGCTCGTGGAGCTGCGATCCATCCCGACTGCCTGGGCGATCACGCTCGGCTTGGCCTCGCCGAAGGCGTGGAGCCACCGGGCGATGTGGAAAGCCGCGGGCTGAAGTTCCTCATGGAACTGCGCGGCGCTGCGCTCGCTCAGGGCACGGGTTGCGCTGAGAAGCGCGTTGATCCGGTCACCGAGCGCGAGCTCGAGCTCTCGTCGCGGTGCGGATGTCGTTTGCATATCCAAACGATATCACTTACGGTGATGGGGATTTGCAAACCATCTCATCCGCAAGTGCCATCCGCACCGCACGCCCTCGCCTGAATGCTTCGCTCGGAGAACACCCATGTCGCCATCCGTCATCGTCCTCACCGGCGCTACGAGCGGCCTGGGCCGACTTGCGGCGCTCGACCTCGCCCGAACCGGCGCCCATCTCATCCTTCCCGCGCGCGACTCCGCGAAGGCCGCCGAGACAGCCGCGCTCATCGCACGCGTCGCCCCCTCCGTCACGGTGGAGACACCGATCGCCGACCTCTCGAGGATGGATGACGTGCGCCGGCTCGGACTCGAGATCACCGCAGCCCACCCTCGGATCGACGCGCTCATCAACAACGCCGGTCTTCACGCCTTCTCAGCACGCACCACATCGGACGGCTACCCCGAGATGGTGGCCGTGAACTACTTCGCGCCGTGGCTGCTGACTCACGGACTCCGCCAGGCTCTCGCCGCAGCACCAGCCTCGAGAGTCGTCACCGTGGCTTCCGAAGCCTCCCGCCGTCATGGTGTGCTCCGCCTCCCCCACGACCTGACAGCGACTCCCGATTTCACCGCGCGTGAGTCCTCCGAGCACTACGGCAGGAGCAAGCTGCTCGACATCATGTTCACGCAGGAGCTCAGTCGACGAATGGCAGGGACGAATGTCACCGCGCTGTGCCTCGATCCCGGCTTCAACCTCACAGGTCTCGGACGAGAGGTACGAGGCGCAGCGATCATCGAACGAGTCCTCAAGGCGCTTCGAATCGGCGATCCGAGCAGGGGCGCCGGCCTCATCGTCCGGCTCGCGACCGATCCGTCCTACCGAGATCGCGGGGGCGAGTACTGGACGGTCCGCGGCCCCCGCGCGATCCGTCCCGCTGCGCCCGGAGACGACCGGCAGTTGCAGAGAGAGCTGTGGGAGCACACCGCACGGCTGCTTCTCGGCTGAGCGACGGCACTCAGGCGGGCAGGATCGCCGTGAGCTGCTCGGTGATGTCGGCGACGAGCTCATCGATGGACTGCTGGGCGTTCACGGTGGCGGCCATCGTGAGGAACATGACGGCGGAGACGATTCGCGCGAGAGCGCGGGCCTGATCGGCCGAGACGCCGTCTCGACGCGCGATCACCTCGGCGACGAGCTCTTCGGTCCTCGCGGTGAGATCGAGGGCATCGCGGTGATGCGGCTCCCCCGGGTCGCCGAACACGATCTCGCGGAGATAGGTGCGGCCGTTGTCGATCTGCTTGCGGTTGCATTCGACGACGGGGCGTACGACCGCCAGCACGCCCTCGAGAACGCCGCCCGCGCCTTCGGCCGCCGCACGGCCGCGCTCGAGAGCCTCGGCGTACATGGAGTTCTGCACGAGCAGGAGCAGCTCGCCCTTCGTCTTCGCGTACAGGAACAGGGTTCCCGTGCCGATGTCGGCCTTGTCGGCGATCTCCTGCGTCGTGACATCGTCGACACCGCGCTCGGCGAAGAGCTCGCCTGCGGCGGCGGTGATCCGCGCGAGCTTGTCGAGCTTGTTGCGCTCGCGCCGACCGAGGGGGCGGGCGTCAGCAGTCATGGCATCCTCCGGAAACGAGCTCGATCGTGAGCAGGATCGTCAGCGCGCGGGCTCGGGAACATCTGGCTCATTCTCCCATGCGCCTCGCGCCAGCATCCGTGTCATGGATTGCTGACGACGGCTTTCCCGCGGATGCCACCCTTGGCCAGTGATTCCAGCCCGGCGACGGTCTCGTCGAACGGGAAGATCCGTCCGACGATCGGGCGGATCGCTCCGGCATCCACGAGCTCTGCGATCCCGCGCAGCTGATCACCGCTGGCGCGCATGAGGAGGAACCGGTACTCGACGCCGAGGCGCTTGGCCTGCGTGCGGATGCGGCGACTCAGGCCGGTGATGGCGAGACGGAGGATCGGGCTCAGGCCGGCCGCGCGCGCGAACTCGGGAGTGGGCGGGCCGGAGATGCCGATCGCCGTGCCGCCGGGGCGAAGGATGCGCA